>JAEEGF010819648.1_pt1 | contig 79983 bp, 66 predicted proteins | sample 9134171 | NCBI WGS metagenome assembly JAEEGF01 (sample SAMN16246542, study PRJNA631951) | gut metagenome | biome: gut microbiome; feature: rumen; material: AP-attached | host: Bos | place: Iran: Karaj | collected 2018-10 | reverse complement strand
AACCCGGGCAGTCAATGATGTTCAGCTTCTTGTTGTTCCACTCCGCATGGAAAACAGTTGAGAACACCGAATAGCCATACTCCTGTTCCACAGGGAAGTAGTCGCTCATGGTGTTCTTACTCTCTACAGTGCCGCGGCGCTTGATGATGCCGGCCTCGTAGACCATTGCTTCGGCAAGAGTGGTCTTGCCGCTTCCCGCACTGCCAAGCAGCGCGATGTTCTTGATTTCGTTTGTCTGATAAATCTTCATATCATTTAGGTTTTAGATGAATATTCGCATAAAGCGGGCACTAAGGTAGACATTTTTGAGGAAAACACCAAAAAAATATTTTAAATATTAAACTAAATTAGTAATTTTGTCCCCAATATGGCAGGAATTTACATACATATTCCATTTTGCAGGAGTCGTTGCACCTATTGCGGCTTCTATTCCACCACAGGCCTCGACCTGCGGCAACGGTATGTGGATGCTGTGTGCAGGGAGCTGTCAATCAGGGGAACAGAAGCCAGTACTATCTATCTCGGCGGAGGAACACCCAGTCAGTTGACAATTCAGCAGTTGAGACAGATTTTTGAAGCCCTATATATATATAATAAGGTGGAAAAAGATACGGAGGTGACCATTGAGGTTAATCCCGATGACATCACAGAGGAGTTTGCCAAGGCATTAACAACACTACCAGTAAACCGCATCAGTATGGGTATCCAAACCTTCGACGATCAACGGCTGCGTTTTCTGAGACGCAGGCATAATTCTGACCAGGCCGTCAACGCCGTCAAAACACTCCGTCATGCAGGTTTCCAGAATATCAGTATCGACCTGATGTACGGCTTCCCTGATGAGACACTCGACGAATGGATGTCTGACCTTAGCCAGGCCATAGCTCTCAATGTAGAGCACATCTCCACATATTGTCTGATGATTGAGGAAGACACCCCACTCTACCAACAATTCCAACAAGGCCACATCGTCGAGCCCAACGAGGAATTGGAGCGACAGATGTACGAGGTGTTGATTGACCAACTACAGGCCGCCGGCTACGAGCACTATGAGATTTCGAACTTTGCGAGGACAGGCTACCGCTCTCGCCATAACTCAAGTTATTGGACAGGGATCCCCTACATCGGTATCGGAGCCGCTGCTCATTCCTATGACCTCAAGAGCCGGTCATGGAACGTTGCCGACATCCACCAGTATATAGAGGGCATGGAACGAGGAGAAAGAATCTATGAAGAAGAAGTGCTCGACGATGACACACGATATAATGACACCATTACCGTCGCACTAAGAACCAAAGAAGGAATCAACCTCAGCCAGCTAACAAAGGAATACCACGATTACCTCATAAAAAACGCCCGCCGCTATATAGACGACGGACTCCTGGAACTAAAAGATGTTGGGGACTCCTCATCACATACCCCACATCTTCGTCTGACACGTCGCGGACTTTTCGTCAGCGACATGGTGATGAGCGACCTGATGATGGTCTAAATCTCATCGTTGGCTGTGGTGGAATCTTCAACAGCTACGGACTCTTCAGCCATATCACGGGTACCTACGACGCTGGAGTCTACAACTTCTTCATCAAATGTCACCTCATGATAGTTTGTCGGTACTGGCCCATAGCAAGCCATAAAGATGAAGGGCGTAGCCCCAAAACCAAGCCAAACCAGACCTTTCGTGCAGATCCAACGCATCATCTGAATCAATTTCCGTTTCATAAATCGTTCGTTTTCTCTTTCTGGGTACAAAGATACGAATAAGCGAGTAAACAACCAAATATTTTGGTAATTTTTTCGATTCACTGCTGGCAGACCGCAGCATACTTTCGTGAATAATTAATTCATAAATCGCTGTTAATATCTCTACATATTCATAGGCAAGAAGGTCGTCAAACTATGCCCCTCTACACCTTTTTGAACTAATCAACTGATTATCAGAGCTATTTTCGGGTGCACACTTCGCAAAAAGTGTGCACCCACTCTACACCCACTCTACACCCATGCAAAAATGGTGCTCCCGCATTTGAGTATAGGCGAACGACCGTTTGAGCATAGGCAAACGGTTATTTGAGTATAGCCGAACGGTTGAAAGGATATGGTTAACTCCCTGCCTGGTTAAGGCTTAACCCCTATCAGGAATGCTTTCTTACCTTGTAAGGGATGCCTTCTTACTCTGTAAGGAATGCCTTCCACGACCCGAAGAAGGCATCAGAGAACAACAGTAAGCTATTGTCAAAACTACTGCCAGAAGGCCATCCAACATTAAAGACCGAATGGTAGCGAATTGAATAAGTGACAATTTTACACTTATTTAACTTCGAAAAACTTTTTTCACAAGTTTTTCCTTTTTTTCTTGGAAGTTACAAAAATATTCTGTATCTTTGTAGCCGTTATCTCAACAATCCTAGAAGAAGGAAACAATTATTTTCTAAAACAATTAAAAATTAAACTACAATAATATGAGACGATCAATTAATCTAATTATTGTTGCTATATTGTTGGGGGTATCCAATATTTGCATTTGTGCCCAGCAATCAGAGCAGCTTAACGGGAAGCAACTTTATAGTATTGGTTGGGGATACTATTATGGTGAGAACGGGTTTGAGAAAAACCTTTCCAAAGCTTATGCTAATTTCTTAAAAGCAGCAGAGAAAGGTTATATTGCTGCATATAATCAGGTTGGCTATATGTTAGAGGTAGGCGAAGGCACTGCTAAGAATTTGAACTCTGCATTCAATTGGTACCATAAATCTGCTGATGCAGGTAATGCAAACGGTCAATACAGTCTGGCATGGTGCTACCAACATGGAACTGGTGTTTCGCAGAATTACAAATTGGCATTACAATGGTATAGGTCGAGTGCAGCACAAGGCTATGTTGATGCTTTTAACAAGTTAGGATATATGCTTGAAAACGGACTAGGCGAATTCAATCCTTCGGAAGCATTTAGGTATTATAAAGAAGCCGCTAATAAAGGAGATGATGTAGGACAGTATTATTTGGGCATTTGCTACGTTAATGGTACAGGAACAACCTGTAATGACGAACAAGCCAGAATGTGGTTGACAAAAAGTGCAAACCAGGGAAATAAAAATGCAAAGACGAGACTCCTGGAGATGGACATGCCCGATTATAATCTACCTCCGTCAATTAGTTTTATAGACTTTACTGAAGAGGTTGCAGATCCCACATTCATTTTGGACGTGGGAGTTAAGGCCAACAATGGTAAAGTGACAAATACAGCTGTATATTTAAATGGTAACAAACTCCCTGACAGCAGAGGGTTAAGAACAGTGAAAGACGATGGTTTTCAAATGCGTTGGAAGAATACTCTGCAGTTGGTGGAAGGGCAAAATAAAATAAAGGTTGAGGTAACAAACAGGGCTGGCAAAGGAATAAAAGAAGGATTTGTTACATACAAATCAAATAATAAGGCAACGATTGAGTGGTTAACTCACGAATCCACCACAAATAGACAAGAATATCAAATAAAAGCAAATATCAGATCAGAAAGTAAGATAGAATCAGTTGTATTAACTTTAAATGGTGAGCAGATATCACTTGATAATCAATTGGCGAATAATAGCAGATTATTGTCACTTAACAGGACGGTTTCTCTTGTAGAGGGGAACAATACCATCAGATTATCTGTATCTAACATAGCAGGCTCGATGGTGGATGAAATATCAGTTAACTATATAAAACCACAGAAACGTTTGGCTCTATTAATTGGAAACTCGAATTACCTTGATCCAGACAAATCGTTAAGGAATCCATCTAATGACGCATCTGACTTCTCAAGAAAACTTGAGTCTTTAGGATTTGATGTTATTCTTAAGACTGATGCAGACAAACGCGCTATGGATCAAAGTATATATGAGTTTGGAGAGAAAGCCAAAAACTATGATGTGGCATTGTTCTATTACGCTGGTCATGGCATACAGAATAATGGCACGAACTATCTTATTCCTGTGGATGTTGCCTTAAAAGCTGAGGATGACGTGAAGTATGACTGCGTAAATGCCAACCGTGTTCTAGATAAAATGGAGAACTCCCATTGCAAGGCAAAAATAGTCATTTTAGATGCTTGTCGAAACAACCCATTTGAACGAAGTTGGCATCGAGGCGCAACGCAAGTTGGTCTATCTATGATGAATGCACCAGAAGGCATATTTATAGCATATGCAACAAACCCAGGCAATGTTGCTCAAGACGGAGAAGGTAGAAATAGCCCTTACACGGAAGCACTACTTAAGATGCTTGACCAACCTAATTTGCCATTGGAGACGTTTTTTAAAAATGTATTACGCGAGGTAAAACGCAAGACGAAGGGAATACAATCTCCTTGGGTGTCAAGTTCTTTTGACGGAGAATTCTACTTTAATAAGAAGTGATAATAATAAGAAGTATGAAAGATAAAACAAACCATTATATCTGGGTGCTACTTTTGTGCCTAATGTGCCCCTTCTACGCCTTTGCTCAGGAGCCTGTTAAAGACAACAGTAAATGGGGAAACATTGAACAGGAAAGAAGGCATCGTGTGGAAGCCCCTGAACGAGTTGTTGAAGAAAAGAAGGTCATCAAAGAAGAACCTCCCAAACCAATACCCCCAAAGCCACAGCCTCCAAAGCCAGAACCTCCAAAGCCCAAAGTAGTGGTAGAAAAGAAAAGGCCTGAGCAGGTGAAGACGACCAATGAAAGCATCGTGTCATTTGGCATTAGGGCTGGTCTGAATATGGCAACGACTAAGTTTGGTGATTCCTATGACGAGACAGGTATGACTATTGGTTTCCATTTCGGAGTTATCGCTGACATAAAACTGACTGAGATGTTATATTTTACCCCAGGTTTACTATATTCCGGTAAAGGCTATAAATATGACAAGATAGAGACAGCTTCTGCCTCTTATGTTGATATTCCCCTTGTCTTCTCTGCGAGGTTCGGTGATATTGATCAACTCCAGTTCCAAGTTAATGCTGGACCATATGTCGCTATGGGAGTAGGAGGAAAGATTAAATCTGAGAAAAATGATTCTGAAAAGGATTTCTTTGACTACTATAAAGGTTTTGATTACGGACTTTCTGTAGGTGGCGGTATTCTCATCTCTTGCCACTATTATGTGGGACTCAGTTTGCAGGTAGGTTTTGCTGACTATCGGAACCAAAATATAAGTATTGGTATAGGCTATAATTTCTAAATATACGACAATGACAAAGCACAATATAATCAAACACTTCTATTTGAGCTTATTTGCGGGGGTGTTAGTCTCATGTTCTGGTAATGGCAGCCCTTATTTCGCGGATATTGATAATGACTATTATCTTAGAGTGTCTCCTTCTACTATTTCATTGGAGGGAGAAGAATCAGCCACTTTTACTATCACAAGCAATGTGAACTCCTGGGAGATAACAGGGATACCTGATTGGTTAATATTAAGCAGCATTAGTGGTAAAGGCAATGCTATAATTACAGTGTATGCTAAGGCTAACACGACGGAAAAAGATCGTACAGCATTACTTACGATTAAGTCTTCTGAATCTTCTGTAAATGATGTAACAGTGTCAATAAATCAAAAAAAGAAAGTTTTCAGTATATCACCATCTTATTTAGACTTTGAAGCAGTTGGTGGTAAGAATACTCTAACGATAACATCTTCTCAGTCATGGACAATCAGTTATACTGCCAGTTGGCTGTCTGTTGACAAAGAGTCTGGCACAGGTGATGACAATGTGGTTATAACGGTAGAAGAAAATGTGACAACACTGGCCCGTGAGGCTGACATGACAATTAAGTCAGGTACAGAGTCTATCATCGTAAAGATTTACCAAAAAAGTTTAGAAGGGGAAAAACCTGGCGATGGTGATAATCACCCCCCAGTAGCACCTGCGAGGAAGATAGATAACAAATAATAAAAAGACATGATGAAAAAGTTATTTTTTATTTTATTGATTCTTAGTTCATGTTTGGTTACCAATGCTAAGCGTGTAACTACTGGTGGAGGACACAACCTTGTGGTTAAAGCAGATGGTAGTCTATGGGCTTGGGGTAGAAATGATTATGGACAATTGGGTAATGGTGAAAAAGGGAACAGTGAGTTTGGGGATTACCACTTCACCCCTGTTAAAATCATGGATGATGTTATTCAAATAGCTGCAGGCAGCACTCACACGCTTGCGGTAAAAACGGATGGTAGCCTATGGGCATGGGGTTATAACTCAGATGGTCAAATGGGAAATGGCAAGGCTGATTTTTTAGTATACACATCTCCTGTCAAAATCATGGATGATGTTGTTCAAGTAGCTGCAGGTTTTGGATCTTCTTTTGCGATAAAGACTGATGGTAGCCTATGGGCATGGGGTAATAATTACGATGCTCAATTAGGTGACGGAACAGGAGAAGATAAACCTACCCCTATTAAAATTATGGATGGTGTTACCCAAGTAACTGCAGGTTATTCTCATACGCTTGCGATAAAGACTGACGGTAGTCTTTGGGCATGGGGAAGTAATTCTAATGGTCAATTAGGCAATGGTGAGTCTGGTAGTGGGAAAAAACAATCTACCCCCATTAAAATTATGGATGATGTAAATCAAGTAGCTGCAGGTCACTCTCATACACTTGCCATAAAGACTGATGGCAGCCTCTGGGCATGGGGAAGTAATTCCTATGGTCAGTTAGGCGATGGCACAACCACCCCTAAAACAATTCCTATAAAGATCATAGATAATATCTCGCAGATCTCAGCAGGAAGTAGTCATTCTGTTGCTATATCCTCTGATAATATTCTTTATAGTTGGGGTATTAATGACTATTTGGGAATTTTGGTTGATGGTATTTCTAACGCGACACTCTCTCCTGTTAATATTTATAACGGAGTTATAGAAGTTGATGCCAACTACAATAATACGATATTCCTAACATCTGAGGGTAATATCTTTGTCTTTGGTGATAATTCAAATGGTCAGCTCGGGTATGATAATACCGATTTTAATGTACCCGTTGAGGTCCCAATAGATGACGTCGTGAATATTGCCGCAGGTGGTAATACGTCGTTTGCAATTACTGGTTTAAATCGTCTGTATGGATGGGGGGCTGATAGGGAATGTGAAATTGGTGATGAAGATTGTAAAGCAAAAACTCGCCCAGTGATGGTTGGTGAAGGTTTTTCCCATATAGCGATTGGTCCAGGATGGAATAGTTCTGGTTTTAATAGCGCTGCTTTAAAAAATGACAGGTCACTATGGGAATGGGGAATCAATTGTACGGATCCTTCGAGTAAGAGATATGTTCCAACACAAACTCAAACTGGCTATATTAACATATCAGCGGGATATAGACGTTTTTTGGGCATCAAGGAAGATAATAGTCTATGGGCATGGGGGAACAATAATTATGGAACATTAGGAACTGGCAACACAGACGACCAAAAGGAACCAATTAAGGTTATGGATGATGTAGTTCAAGTAGCTACTGGTTTTAATCATACGCTTGCGATAAAGAAAGATGGAAGTCTATGGGCATGGGGGAGTAATACTTATGGCGAGTTAGGCGATGGAACTAAAGATGATAAATATTCCCCTGTTAAAATCATGGAGAGTGTCACTCAAGTAGCTGTAGGCCTTTTTCACTCTCTTGCAATAAAGACAGATGGTAGCCTATGGGCTTGGGGACAAAATCTTTACAGTCAATTAGGTGACGGAACTGAAATTGACAAAAATTCCCCTGTTAAAATCATAGATGGTGGCGTAGCTCAAGTAGCAGCAGGTGATGTTCATTCGCTTGCAATAATGACAGATGGAAGCCTATGGGCTTGGGGGAAAAACGACTATGGACAATTAGGTAATGGCAAAGCAGGTGATTCCTATGAACAAAAATATCCGGTTAAAGTTCTAGATGACGTAGTTAAAGTAGCTGCGGGAAGTTATCATACACTTGCGCTAAAGAAAGATGGCAGCCTCTGGGCATGGGGTAAAAATTCTCATGGACAATTAGGACAAGGAACAAAAGATTTTAGTGAGGTGCCTGTATATGTTATGAACATAAGTAATACACAAGATGTCATTGCTGAATATAAAGCCAATTATGTGACATATCTGTTACGATCAGATAAAACAGCATTGGTTAAGGCTATTAGTTCTTATATTTTTGATGTGGTTATACCTGACACAATAAAATACGAAAGTGATTTATATCATGTCACTGCTGTTGGAGACTATGTTTTTCAACAACATTCCGGACTAACTTTTCTAATATCTGCAGTTTTTCCTTCAACGATTAAAAGTATTTCCTCAAAAGCTTTTTGGGGAGGATTACCATTAGCCATAATTTGGAATAGTAATACGATAATTCCTGCAAGTTCGTTTGACGACTCTTTATATGAGGGCAATTTCCTGCTTTACGTGAATAGTGCAAACATAGCTCCTTCTATAGTTAAGAACTTAGTGGTAAACGGTACTGCTGATGAAATAGTTTTGAAAGATGGATGTGATTTTGATTGTCCACAAGAGTTTACTGCAAAAAAGATCAGTTATACCCATAATTATAGCATGGAAACTGGCTATAATGAATGCGCAGGATGGGAGACTATCGCCTTGCCTTTTGATGTCGGTACTATAACTCATTCTACAAAGGGCGAACTGACCCCCATGGCTATGGCATCTTTGTATAGCGATAAAAAACCATTTTGGCTATATGAAATTAGCAATCGTGGTTTTGTAGCTGCATCAAGAATATTGGCAAATACTCCCTATCTTATTAGTATGCCCAATAACCCACATTACTCTTCATACTATAATTTGTCTGGTAGTGTGACGTTTTCTGCCACAAATGCTACCATCAAAAAAACAACAAGTGAAATAGTTGGTTATGATGGAGGTCTCTTTTGGGCTAATTATACTCTCCGATCTCTGTATGAACAAGAATATGCAATCAATGTTAATAATGATTTCACTACTTATTCTGGATCCGAGAAACCGGGTAGTGTTTTCATTAGTAATTCCCGTAAAGTATACCCATTCGAATGCTATATTTGGAAGAATGCCACCAATACGCGGGCTATAGACATTGTATTTCCTGATGGCGAAACTACGGGCATTGAATACTTGATTGGTATTAGCGACAGTTCACATGATATGGATGTTAAGATCTATAATCTTTCCGGACAATTAGTAAAAGTGTCCAAGAGCCAATCTGTTGAAGAGGCTATACGCGACTTACCGTCAGGCTTATATATTGTAAATGGAAAGAAAATGATTATCAACAACTAAAGAAAGCATGAAACGATATATCGCTATTATCCTAATGATGACAACCTGGCTGGCTGTCATGGGGCAGGAAGAAATGCTTTATGGTACAGGTCTTTTGGAAGATGATGCAGAGTACGAGAAAATCCCCGTAAAGCCTACCTTGCTGACGAGAGATTATACTATACTGCCAGAAAGCTACTCACTAAAGAAGTACTGTCCAAGGGCTGGTAGCCAAGGTAGTTTTGGTACTTGCACTGCCTGGTCTACAACCTATGCTGCCCGAACGATTGCAGAAGCCATCAAGTGGGGATGGACAGATAAGAATGTAATTACAGAAGAAGCATTTGCACCACTCTTCGTCTATGCACAAATCAAGGGCGAGGGCAACAATTCCTGCTTAAATGGTGTTCATGTCAATCATGCATTGGAGACCTTGAAAACAAAAGGAGCACCAAAATACAGGAATTTCAGCGTCCAATGCGCCGATTTCATCCCAAAATGGGTTATGGATGAGGCACCAGACTATCTGATTGATGATTATTTTACTTTGTTTAGCAGCCTATGTAAGTCTTATGACGAGAAGGTGAATAAAGTCAAGAAATCTCTTTCTCAAGATAATCCTGTATTGATAAATATGCATCTACCTCGTTCTTTCTATAGGGCAGGTGATGTGTGGAGTCCAACCTCCCCCGATGAACCTCCCATTACATATCATGCGATGTGCGTGGTAGCATACGATGACCATAAGGATGGTGGAGCTTTTCAGATCATGAATAGTTGGAGCGAAACATGGGGAAACGCTGGATTTACATGGGTCAAATATACAGACTTTGTCAAATTTGTCGACTGGGCATTTGAGATTTACGTAAAGAAAGTTCGCTATCCGGAAGTTGTGCCAGACAAAGAGGCTGTTATTACCGTTAATAATATTGAGAACAACTTTGAGCAAGTATTTGCCAATATCGACAGCAATTATAAGGATAAGGAAGAAAAGGTATTGTCCGGGAGTATGCATATTCAATTAGCTACAGGTGAAATAATCGCCCAGCAACTGACAAGGTGGAAGCGAGAAATACCTGTTTACAGGGCAAAAGGCAGATTTATTTCGGGAACACGCTGTCGGGTCTATTTGTCAAACAATGAGCCTGCGTACGTCTATGTTCTTGGTAGTGATCTAGAGAACAATGTCACCAAGTTATTCCCGCATTCTGCAAATGTCAGTCCTGCATTAGTTTATAGTTCCAATGACATCGCATTGCCAAGTGAGGATAGTTATATTGAGATGGACGAAACAAAGGGGAAGGATTATTTCTGCCTGCTTTATTCTTCCAGAGCTTTGCCAATCGATAGTATCATTAATCAAATTAAAGAGGCTCAAGGGTCTTTCGATGAAAAACTGATCAGTGCTATGGACGAATATGGACTTGTTCCTATGAAAGATGTAAGTTATGAGAAAGGAAAAGTGTCTTTCAGGGCCGTTACAAAAAAACAGGTGGTGCCCATTATTGTTGAGTTATCCCACAAATAAATTGTCTTTTGAACGATGAACAAGAAACAAAGAGTCATTTGGGCCTCTCTCATGGCATTGGGAATGCTGCTGTTCTCCTTTTGGGTGACCAGCCAGCGTTATGCTGTAAGTGGTGAGACGACCCTTATGAGGAAAATGGAGTTGATCAGAGGATGGTTCAAGCCTCATATCAATCCTATGTCCGACTCTGTCTTGTTGGTTAATGTCAGTTATGACCCTGTTCTTGTTTGTGTTGACGACAGCTATGGCATACATGCTGGATATGATAGAATTACGGACAGACAGAAATTATTTCAACTACTCAAAGAACTGGACAGGAAAAAAGACTATAAATATATCCTATTGGATGTTAATTTCCCTGACGATATTCACACTGAAGCTGATAGTTCTCTTTTTGCCTTGATTTCTTCAATGAAAAGAATTGTGATTCCGCGTGACTATGGACAAAAACTTGCAGATGAGAGGCTTAATGAGAAAGCTGGTTTGGCTAACTACTTCACAAACTTCAAGTTCGTATCTTTTGCAAAGTTCCCATACATTGTCGATGGTCAGGAAAGTATACCGTTAAAGATGTACAGAGAGATGACCGGCCGCCAAATCAAGAATCATGGTTTCTTCTCTACTGACGGCTTTAGGTTAGCCCGTGAAAGCGTTGTACTTTCCTTTGAATTGCGATGTGATTCGGCCTATACATTAGAAGGTGAGAAGGTCTGGTATAATCTGGGTATGGATCTATTGGGAAGTAAATACCTATTGGGGAGCGATTCTATTCAAGGAACAGACGAATTATATTCCAATCCAGAATTGACAAAGGATAAATACATCGTCATTGGTGCCTTCTCCAGTGGTGACTCCCACTATAGTTATTTGGAGAATCAACCCGGACCAGTAATTGTTTTCAATGCTTACCTTTCGCTTATTAACGGACATCATTTAATGTCCTATGGAGTCATGTTGTTATTGGCGATTTCATTCTTCATCTTGAGCTACCTGATATTGGGTCAACAGACGATAGATGAAGCTATTGCTGAGCAAGTAATTAGTAATACGAAGACCGGCAAAGCCGTTCAGAGGATATTTGGAATTGTTACCTCATGGATAGGTTACTCTTTGTTCCTCACAATATTGTGTATCATCACTTATCTTTGGATGGACGAGGTCTACGATATCTTTATCACGGCTACACTATTTCAGCTGATTAGCCTTCTTGTCAATCGAATTTACAAACTTAAAAATATAGTTAAACATGAATAATAATAGTTTTTTAAGGATGATGGTCTGTTTGGTGATGACACTTTTATGTGTGATTGTATCGGCGACATCTTATAAGATATTGTACATGAATACTCCATCGGTAAAAATCGGCAACAAAATTTTGAAAGTTGGAGATTCCTTTACAGACAAGGATTTTGAATCGATTGAGTGGGTATCAGACAAACATGTTATAAAAGCGAGGAATGAAGATACTAAAAGAACCCGAATATTCACAAAGTGGAATATCAAGGGTGTGGAGTCTCCTTCTCTAAAAGATTATTTAACAAAAAGAAAAAGTTTGATGACACGTTCTATTAGCAGAACGGTCGAATTGCTAGATACCGTTTGCTTTGACATTTCTGATATTTCAACCAAATGTATGAAGTTTATTTCTGTATGGAAAGATGGTGACTATAGGGTACGCACTTCATTGCCAGTATCTAAAGATGGTAAGACTCTATACATTACACGCAAAATCTATGGTCACCATGAACCAAAACAGGCACGAATAGGCATTTTGCAATATAACTTGGAGACAGACTCAAATCCTGACACATTAGGACTACTGTCTATAAGAATGTTACCTTTACAGTTACCTTGAACTTATCGGAATCTCCAAAGTTCGTGTCTGTTTCAGAACAACAGCAAAGTCAGATGCTGTCCTGCAGGGACAGACGACGTAGGGCAAAGATGAAGTAGGCGATGAGGAGAGGATAGCCTATATAATATAAGGTGGTGATGCTGAACACTACATAATCGACGGCACAAACGGCTATCAGACCGCCCAAATAAAGGACGGCACTGCCTAATGGAAGGTGTTTCGAGACGTCTTCAACAGTGGCGATGGCTACGATGATAATCGCCCAGACTGACGACACGAACAATCCTAAGTGGAGCGGTAGTCCAAAGGGATTCAGCGACGGATGGTAATAGAAATGACGCCACGACTCCGGACCAAATATCTGGATGGAACTGTAGAGCACAGCCGAGGAGGCCACCAGCAGACAGAGTGTTGTCGGATAGAAAGAAGGGATATCATTGAAATGCACAATCTTCGCCCCTCTCCGCATCAACCGACGTACACCATAGGCAGCCACAATAACTACACAGAACGCCATGAAAACCAGTAAATGGACATTGGAGAAAAGATCGATAAACTGACTGATAGGATCATCGGGAGAGACCTTTGCCAATAACTCGTTCTCATGAATCCAGCCAAACGTCAACTGATCCCGTGCCACCTTTACCCAGACAGAGTCAATGGTGTCAGAAGGAACCGTCATAATATCTGCCACTACAATACGCTCGTTCTTCCTGAGCGTGATAGAATCCTTTTGCTTCTCCTGTCCGATGGACTCTATCTCTATTGACACCACCTCAGGCACAGCCATTGCCTCTGGCTGTTGGGCAACAACCACCAGGGAGTCGCCCGTCACAATGAAGTTGTAGTTCTGGGTGTAATGGTGGGTTGTATAGAAGGAAATAGAGTCAAGTTGCTGCTCTGTCAGGTTCCATGCATCAGGTGTGATAGGACCACGGTTATAACACGCTACGCTAAATAATAAATGATAAATGATAAATGATAAACCTATCAACCATTTTCTCATTCTACGACTTGAAAATTGAAAATTCTTCGACGAGCGAAGCGGCAGAGCCGAGCGGAAAATTGAAAATTGAAAAATCATTTCTCGTTCATCATTTATCATTCATCATTCAGGCCGCAGGCCGCATAAACGTTCATCTGACAGAGATGGCAATCGAACTCAAGACGGAAGCGACGGCCGTCGCCTAAGATGAGAGATAGTGGCTCTTTCCACATAGGACGATGGCCACCGTGCTTGACACAATAGCCTAAAGTGTAGCGTATGCAGTGCCTGCACTGCATGATGGGGCCATCACCTCCTTTCAGTTCATAGGCAGAGAGCGCCTTCGCTCCATAGAACTGCTGTGAGAGATGGTTGGAGATGTTATTAAAATAGGAGTCAGGAGAGAAGAAGGATGGAGACGTGTTACATGGGGACGGTTCTTTTGTTGCATCCCGTGATATAACAAAAGAACCGTCCCCATGTGACACAAGCTTCTCCACAAGAGAGCGACGCATCTCGGAGAGCACGCTATTGGGAATGAAATAGTTGAAATCGCTAGGGATATCTACAGCGGAACAGGTATAGATGGTATCGCCAAGTTTAGACAACTGACGAATCAAATTCTCATGAGGAGGTTTCTGAGCCTGAACATGTTCTACGCTGAAATGAATCGTGAGGGAAGGAGACGGAAGACAGGAGTCTGGAGTCACTGAGAGCGTGAAACCATCGTCAACAGCACGGATGGAGATACGAATGGAGATCTTACGCTCAGCACTTGGTTTCGACAGCAGTCGCTCAAACTCCTGATCATTGTTACGATATAGACGTATGCCTGGACGGAGACCCTGCGGCATACGATAGGGCCAGATGCGGTTTCCCTGAACACGGTTGGCACGGAAACCCACTAACTGACGGTCTTCGTTGACGAAACAAAGACCGTCGCCATTGGCAAAGGTAGAAAGACCTGACACATTGAAAGAGTCAGCCCGCAGTTCTTTTACTGTTCCGACAAACTCTCCCATTGCCTTCGGCGTATCAAACGAGGCTATGTCTGGCTGACGGCCATGAAGGAAATAGGTGGTATAACCACGGTTGAATGTCTTACGAAGATCGGGCGTAAACGTATATTGGCACGTCCCTTGCGAACTGCGGCAGTACTTGTCAGGATAACGGCTGATGATATCGTTGAGCCGCTGACTATAAGCCGCAGTGACATTTTTCACATAGTTGACATCTTTCAGGCGTCCCTCAATCTTAAACGATGTGGCTCCCGCCTCAATCAGTTCAAGCAGATGATCGCTCTGATTCATATCCTTCAGCGAGAGAAGATAACGGTCATGTTCCACCTCCCCGCCTTCTGCATCAACGAGTGAGAATTTCATACGGCAGAACTGCGCACACTCTCCTCTGTTGGCACTCCGTCCGAAACAATGCTGCGAGGCATAGCAGAGGCCGGAATAGCTGACGCACAATGCTCCATGAACAAACACCTCCAACTCGATATCGGGAACAGCCTCGTGAATCGCCGTGATCTCTTCAACGGAGAGTTCACGGGCGAGCACCACTCTCGAAAAGCCCAAATCCCGCAACCAGCGCACCTTCTCTACAGAGCGATTGTCAGTCTGAGTCGAGGCGTGAATCAGGAGAGAAGGAGTAAAGAGAGAAGGAGAGAAGGAGTCAGGAGTCAGGAGTTTCAAAATGGCCATGTCCTGAACGAGGATGGCACTGACGCCAACCTCTTGCAGTTCCTGCAAGAGACGGCTGACTTCGTCGAGTTCATCATCATAGAGAATGGTATTGAGCGTCACATAGACCTTGACACCGAACCGACGGCCGTACTCACACAATTGCCGGATATCCTCAATACTGTTACCCGCAGCAGAACGCGCTCCGAAACGCGGAGCACCTATATATACGGCATCGGCACCATGATCGACGGCCGCAATGCCACACTCCAGATTCTTTGCCGGGGCCAGCAGTTCAAGTGATATCATCAATATTATACGGAGTCTCCTGATAGACGTAATAGTTCACCCAGTTCGTATAGAACAGGTTTGCATGAGAACGCCATGTCACCATCGGCGGATTATTTGGATTATCATTCTTATAATAATGCTGCGGAGGTGCCACATCCTTACGGATATCCTTGTCGCGTTTGTATTCATTGTCGAGCGTGTTTGGCGCATATTCAAAATGTCCGGTAATGAAGAACTCGCGTCCACCACGGGCCATCACGATACTCACACCACATTCATCCGAATCAGCGATAAGCGTCAGTTCTGGATTGGCAAGGATATCCTCCCGACGGATCTCCGTATGACGACTATGAGGCATCATAAACTCATCGTCGAAACCACGGAAGATTGGCAGTTTCGGATCCAGGGGCTTCTGTGGGAAGATGCCGAACATCTTTATCGGCAATGGGTACTTAGGTACACCATAGTGAAAATAGAGACCTGCCTGTGCTGCCCAACATATATATAAGGTACTGGTGACGTGGGTCTTGGCCCACTCAAAGATATCGGTGATCTCATCCCAATAGCTCACTTCCTCAAACTCTAACTGTTCCACAGGCGCACCAGTGACGATCATGCCGTCGTATTTCTCGTGGCGCATCTCTGCGAAGTCACGGTAGAACATCATCATGTGCTCTATCGGCGTATTCTTGGGCGTATGGCTCTTCAGTTTCATAAAACTGATGTCCAACTGCAACGGTGTGTTCGACAGCAGACGAATCAGGTCTGTCTCTGTGGTAATCTTCAGCGGCATCAGGTTGAGGATGGCAATCCTCAGCGGACGGATATCCTGCGAATGGGCACGGGTATCATCCATCACAAAGATGTTCTCATGCTTCAGCAGGTCTATGGCCGGCAACTTATCGGGTAATCTTAATGGCATCTATATATTTATTATTTGACGATTTACAATTTGACAGTTATCACGCTACACGACACATTGTCCAGACCTCCAGCTTCGATGGCCGCGCTGCAAAGCGCATCTGCATCGGCTTTCTCGCCCAACAACTCACAGAGCCGCTGATCCGGAACCATATCCGTCAACCCATCGCTGCAAAGCAGATATACATCACCACTGTGAACATCATTGGTCATCTGAACCATATCGATATAGGAGGAATGACAGCCACCGCCAATACAGTTGGTGATAAAGTTAGAGCGCTTGCCTGATCCTGTCATGTTACTAAGGGAGTGATCTGTCGTCAACTGTAACAACTGACCGTCATGATAACGGTACATCCGGCTGTCACCACAGTTCATCGAGTAGAATTCGCCATTGTAGAAGACCATGCCCACCAGCGTCGTACCCATACCCTTGAACTGCTCGTCAGCACGGCCTTTCGAGGCAATATAGTTGTTCACTGAGTCAAGCCATCCGACAATAGCCTCGTTGAAGTCACTTATACTGAGGCATGAAGGGATGTCATAGAAGAAATATTGCAGATTCCTCAGCGTATCGTTGCTGGCCACATCACCTCTGTTGTGGCCTCCCATACCATCGGCGACAGCTGACAGGAAACGGTCTTCACGGCTTAGCAATAATCGTGTTTTGTAACTCTCTTCACGGATAAACTTGTTACCCACCAATACCATGTCTTCGTTCTGCCGTCTCACACAGCCAGTCCAGCTGGCTGCAGAAATATCCAATTCAATCATTTTGCCTTATCTGATTATTACTTGCAGATTGATATTGGCAATCGTCAGGATATCGCCGTTGTTCAGTGTCATGTCAACATCTGGCTGTATCTGACGCTGGTTCAGTCTGGTACCATTCGACGAATGCTTGTCTGTGACGCACCATCCCGTTCCGGGATTATACTTCAACTGTGCATGGACACCGGAGACATATGCCTGTTTCTCAAAGAACTGCGTATAAGGTCCTTTCCTACGACCGATGATGGCTCCGTTCATCGCTACGATCCTGATATTCAGACTGTCGTTGGCCAGGGTCAGCACAGGCATACTATCGGGGGATCCCGGACGGGAGACACTATGTCTGATAGAACCATAAGTAGCGAAACCGGAGACTGAAGCACCTACAGCCACTGACTGCTGGTCTTGTTTGTCTGGCGAGATCATCAGACCGCCACAATAGGTACAGCGCCGGCCAATCCCTACCCTTCCACACTGATTGCAATACAGCAGGGCCTGACCACACTGGTCGCAGTAGTGCGAGTCGTTATCTATTTCTTCTTTGCAAGTAGGACAAATAATCATTTTTCTATATATCTTCTGGTAAAATCAACTGATACGTTTCCTTCGTCACCTGGTCGGCAGGCATCTGCGACACCCTGACAGAAAGTTTCTGTATCGTTACGTCGAGCAGGTTACGCATCTCACGGGCATTGCCCCACGACTCGTCCTTGACAAGCACCATCTTATAGATGGTATCCAGCAGCTTGAACTCTGCTGTCTGTGAGAGTGTATACTGGTCTTTCTGTGCCATCTGCTTGTAGATGGACAGCAGTTCGTCTTCATTATAGTCATCGATATGGAGCTTGTGGGTAAATCGGCTTGCCAGACCTGGGTTCGTCTGGAGGAACACCTCCATCTTGTCCTTATAACCGGCAGCAATGACCACAAACTTACCTCGGTCGTCCTCCATACGCTTCATGAGCGTGTCGATGGCTTCCTTGCCATACTGGTCACTGCCCTCACTGAGTGTATAGGCTTCATCAATGAACAGGATGCCACCCATGGCCTTATCGCACATATTGTTGACAATCTTCGGAGTCTCACCCATGTATTTACCAACCAACGTGGCACGGCTCACCTCCAAGACACGAGAAGTAGGCAAGATATCCATGGCCTGCAAAATCTCACCCATCTTCCTGGAGAGAGAGGTCTTACCCGTTCCCGGGTTACCAGTAAGCACAAAGTTCATGGCCATCTGCTGGACCTTTCCTGCACCCATGGCTGCACGCTGTTTCATGAACATACTCTGTACGGCCAGACGACGGATGGAGTTCTTGACAGAGCGCATGCCAATAAACTCGTCGAGTTCGTTGAGAACCTCGTCAAGCGGACGGGCTGTCTCATTCTGTGCCTGGGGCAGGTCTTCCGCAGTAAGAGCGTACATGTCTTCTTCCCGGAAGCCGGGATCGTTCATCAGTTTCACCAGACGCTGGCTCTGACGTTCTACGGCCTCATTAAACACCTTACGGGCCTCACGGGCATTACCGAAGTTCTTGTCACGACGCAGATAGAGTTGTTCAAACTGACGATGTATGGCTGCACGAGTATCATCACTGACAGTGAACTTCTTGTCTTCTGCCAGATGGAGGAAGATCTCCGTCAATTCGTCAGGCGTATAGTCATCGAAGTGAACAGTCTGCGTAAAGCGGCTCTTCAAGCCAGGGTTCGTATCAATGAAATCGTGCATCTGCTCGGTATATCCAGCAACAATACACACGAACTTTCCACGGTCGTCCTCCAGGCGTTTCAACAGTGTATCGATAGCCTCAGAACCGAAGGAGTCATTGTCACCTGACTTCAGTGTATAAGCCTCATCAATAAAGAGCACGCCTCCCATAGCCTGATCTACCAGTTGGTTTGTCTTAATGGCAGTCTGTCCTGAGAAACCTGCTACCAGTTTCGAGCGGTCTGCCTCGACCAGCTGTCCCTTGCTCACAATACCCAGCGTCCTGAAGATATCCGCCATGATACGGGCAACGGTCGTCTTGCCTGTTCCGGGATTACCCGTGAAGACATAGTGCTTGCCCTGGAACGTATTGGTCTCTCCGCGTTTGATCTGCAGATTCAGGAAAGCGGTCAGATTGGTCACCTCCTTCTTCACCGCACTCAGTCCCACCAGACCGTCGAGTTTTGCCAGACAATCTGAGACGTCAACAGACTTAGGAGCCTCGTAAGGAATGTCTTCCTCCTTGATGATCATCAGCTCTTCGTTGCTCATCAGGGCAATACTTGCTCCTTGTAAACGCTGGGCTTGCTTCTTGCATATCTGATCAAAGAGCGAACGCATGGTACGGCCGTTAGCAAAATCCTTGTCACGGGAATTATACATCTCCGTGATCATCTTCCTGGCCAATGCCTCAGCTTCCGACGAGAAGATATACTTCTTCTCCTTTGCGAAGACGAGCATGATTTCAAACAACTGGTCGGGCGTGTAGTCCTTGATATCGAGGAAATAGTTGAAGCGGCTCCTGAAACCGGGGTTGATACGGAACAGGTTCTCCATCTCCATCCGATATCCGGCAGCGATGACAATAAACTGTCCTCGGTCATCCTCCATACGTTTCATCAGTTTCTCCAGAGCCTGAGCACCCAGGTTGTCACGGTCTCCGGCAGCACTCAACGGTGCGAGGGTATAAGCCTCATCGACGAAGAGGATACCCCCCTGGGCCTTGTCACAGAGGCGGTCCACCACCTTCGGTGTCTCGCCCTGATACTGGCTGACCATCTTGGATCGGTCTACCTCAACCACATGTCCGCTGTCAAGATAACCCACCGCGGCAAGTATCTCACCCAGTTTTCTGGCTATCGTAGTCTTTCCCGTTCCGGGATTGCCCGTCAGTATGATGTGCATCGACATCTTCTCATGCGCTCCCAGTCCACGTTCTGCACGCTGCATACTGTTCTGCACAGAATAGGCCATCTCCCTGACGGCACGCTTCACCTCGTCCATTCCAATATACTTGTCGAGGTCCTTCAGTATATCATCGACAGACCGTTCCTCCGGCACATAGCCCTGTATGTCAGCCTTCTCCACCTGATTGGCATCAGCACCACGACTGATGAAGTGGGTGAAGATGTCCTCGGCAGTATTATTGGCCAAATGGCCGTTTCCAAACTTATCGTCCTTGATCTTGACCTGATATTTGAAGAAACGTGAGAGTTGGTTCTCTGCCTCCTGGGAGAATTTCGTGATGCCGTATTTCGACCGCAGGTTCATTTTACAGATATCCGTCAGTTCGTGATACCCTGGAGTCGGGAGACGGAACGTGTATTTGAATCGGTTGACGACCGCTGGGTTACTCTCAAGGAAGTCCTCCAGACCTTTCGTCAGACCAGAGATAACCACGATGGGATTATCTTCCCATTTATCCATCTCCACAAACAACTTGTCGAGCGGGTTTACCTGATTGGAGTATTTGTCAGGCAGGAGTTTCTGCACATTGTCAAAGAACAGTATGCCGCCCCGGGCCTTCCTGATGTTATCGTCCCACTTGTCCACAAACCTCTGATAGTCCACTGCATCGACCATCGTCAGTTTCGGTTTCTCAATGATCTTGTGCTGATAGAAATAGTCACGAAGGATCTCCGCAAGCATGGTCTTTCCTGTTCCCGTCTCACCAATGACGATAGCGTTGACGGATATCCTAACCTTTGAGATATCCTTTCGGGACTGAAGGTAAGTATAGGTGTTGACAATCGTCTTCAGTTGCTGCTTAACCTCGTCAAGACCTACCATTCTGTCCAGCAGATCCTGAGTTGCCAGCGGCTGTCCACACCACTTACAGAACTTCGCTACGCTCCGGTTTTCCTTATGACAATTCTCGCAAACCATTATTCCACGTCTTTTTCTAATTGCCTTATAACCTCCGTAGGAGATTTCATCTTGTTGACGTCAGGATTGCTGACATTCAACAGACTTGAGCTGAAGATGATGAAGTTGAGTACAAATATCAGGGCCAATAAACTCCACAACACATAATGGAGCACACTCTCACCACTGATGGAACGCACCTGATCCGTAACATCGTTCAGCATTCCAAACTTAGAACCATTAAATTTATATGATTTCGTCTTGAACGTATAGTACAACGGTTCAATTAGTGTTGACTTAACATCGTTGTCAAGCACTTCTGAGATCAGTTTGCTGTCAGCTTTCTCGTCACCCCTGAAGTCCGTCAGATGACAAACCAGCATATATGCAAGGGTTATGAGAATGATAGCCACATTGAACAGACTCGGATGAGACTGTCCGAAATACCTTAAAATAATAATAGGTATAAAGGAGGAAAGAGCGCCCAGGAATCCCCAGAAACACGAGAACAGGAAGTCGTATCCACGGAAATAGGCTCTTGTACCTACAATGATTGCCGTCATGCCTCCCAACGGCAGACCTATACAAAGGAATGTATGTCCAAGCAAATAGGAACGGTCCTTGACGCCGATGAAGAGAATGAGCAGGATCCATATGCCACACAATGAGTAGAACACCGTTCTCCAGATATTCTCCCTGCGCTTGGCCGTCTGCCAGTTGTCACGCACATTCTTGATTCGGCTCGTGGTTTCCTCACAAGCATTGACAAAGCGCTTGTAATACGAATTCGTATTGTCCAACTGCCCCAATGCCATCACCCAATCCTTCAAAGTACGTTCGTAAGCATAATTCTCAGAGAAGTCAGCATTCGGATCCTCATGGTAGAATACAGACATCCACTGCGAGAATGAACCTTCCCGGATTTCCGAACGGATTTGTGCATGATTCTGTACATTCACGTCACGTCCGTTGTCATATATCGTACCATCAGGCATCTGATAGACTGGCGTTACTCCAAGAATCCTACAGAAACGGTAAACTGCCGTACGATAGTCATAGATTCCCAGACGGTCACGATTCTCATCGCTGTTCATATCAAAGCAGCGATGATACTCATTGAGGATCTCCGACCAGCCATGCAGTTGTGCATAGTATTTGAAGCGACCGTCTTTGTCGATAAAGTCACTCATCTCCTCCTCGAACGCCTTGTCACTGAGCACTTCCGCATTGATCAGCCGTTCGCGTAACATTTCTCCGATCTGCATGGGTGTGAACGCATTCCTCAGGTCATAGGCTGCATCGCGATCGAGATTGTAAAGGACCTCATAGGCCAGCGCCTTTGAATAGGGCTGTCCCTTGGTCAGTATGCGCAGACCCTCACAGGCCATCCTGTCCTCATGGCTGTACATCCACGACAGAAGACGCCCGTCGGTAAGACTTTGCCAGTCATCTTCAGTAAGCTGCTCCCAGCCGAAAGACCTGATGATTTCTTTGAGTGTTGATGACGGATGTCTTGCCAATAACGGAATCTCCGGATCGATCTCATACGTCATGCGCATAATCGCCACCTGCACGTCATTCCCCGTAACATCGGTGAAATAGGAGCGCAGACGGTCCACATTACATTTGGTGTGCGACTCCAGGTAAAGGAACAGGCTGTCGTTCGGATTGGTAAGCAGCATACCGTATTCCTTCCGGTAACTCAGCAACGAGATGGCCAGACTATGGACATCGTCACACAGATTCCCCTTCACATCCTTATAGGGGAAAGTGGGCTCCATGGCATAGACGGCTGCCATCAAACCGGCGTGCTGGTCCACAGGATAACGGTTGACGATGATGTCCCTCACTATCGTGCTCAGCTTCTGGTTGCCGCATGACTCCAGCCATGAGCCGATGCGTCCGTTATAAAGATAGCCGATTGCCAGCTTCTCATTATCAAGCAGCAGTGGTATCAGCTCATGGATATTGTCTGCAACCAGATTGCGGTCTGGATCCATAATGAAACTCTTGTACTTCAGGAACGGCGACGACAAGTCCACCTTCGGCGACCCGCCGAGGAACCACTCCTCCACTTCGTCATATCCCCAACGGCTTGTAGGATTCACCACCGTCAGGCCCTGGATGATCATCTTGACACGTTCCGGCAGTTCGTTGATATGGGGAATACGGCCCTCGTTCTTCTGGCGCATCATCACACGCTCATTCGAACTCATTGGCGACTCTCCAAGCCACAAGGTCATGAGCGTGATACCCAGCGAATAGAAATCGGCGGCGGGAGAAACCTCCACCACTCCGTCGATCACATCGGCATACATCTCCGGAGCTGCATAGATGGGAGTACGGGCCTGGGATGTCTTATGCGCCTTGCCGTCCTGATCCAACAAGGACGATATGCCGAAGTCTCCCAGTACCAGTTCCGTATGTTCCTTGTCACGGAAGAAGAAGTTGCTTGGCTTCACATCCTTGTGCAGGATATTGCACTGATGACAATAAGCCAGTGCGGCAGCTCCCTGCAGCGCGATGCGCCGGAACTTGTCGATATCACCGTTAAGCCGGTACTTCGACAACGTACCGCCTCCCAGATATTCCATCAGTTCGTAAAAACGGTGCTTGCCCTCCACGTACGTCTTTCCATAGTCGAACACTTTGACGACCATCTCAAAGCCAAACGTGTAGATGATCTGGAGTATCTTCTTGTTGACATCAAAGTTGGGATAATATATCTTCAGCACATAGTTCTCGCCGTTATTCTCGACTAGGAACACCTGTGCCTCACCGGAATTGTCGCTAAGGATACTCACATTCCTATAGCTGATACCTTTCAGGACAAAAGAATCCTCAGCAACCTGTCCGCTATCCGCCGTTATACCACCTGTCCGTGCCGTACTTTCCACTGACTGCGATAACGAGACAGACTGGGTCAACGGGGTGTCAGGCCGGAGTGTCTGATCTTTTTGATCCGTATTGTCTGGGGTCAGAGTTCTTTCCGTAGTCATTTTATTGATCGTCTTTTATTTCCTTTTTAACATCTTTGCCAAGAATGAGCCATTTGCCACCCATCTGCGGCTTGGCACAACCACAGGGACTGGAGTGCAGGGCATGTTTGTAATTGCACTCCCAAGCCAGTCTGATGCCCTGTGGACGGCATGCCATGGCATAGTTTCTCGCCTGAGCAGGCTTCGGCTGGGGCTTCTGAGCCATCTTTTCAAGTATGGCTGCTATCTTCGTGAGGCACTCCCTCTTCCTGGCATCATACTCTTCCTTGCTCAGCCGCTTACTGTCCAATGCGGGGATCACAGGCTCCGCTATCCCACGGTCCTGGGCCAGCAGGGTGAGCACTCGCTCACGTAGCTGGATATTACGCTGGTCTTTGAGCAGTTCACGCTCGGATGTATATGGAACCGATTGTTCCAACTGCTGTGTCTCAACAGCCAGTCGCTGCATCTCCTTGAATTCCGGCAGCTCATGAACCTGCTGCATCAGCTCTCGTGCCTCGTCAGTCAGTGGCGAACCGCACTGCTTACAGAATGAGAAGTCATTCAGTGTATGGCATACAGGACAGACGATTCCTCCTTTCGGGCTGCCACACTCCGGACAGAAAGCCTCATTGCCTGACAGTCTGGCACCACAGAAAGAGCAGACGTCATTTTTCACATATCTGCGGCATGACTCACAGAAGTCTGCACCCGGATCAAGGTCCGCCCCACAGTTCGGACAGGAGGTCCTGCCGATAGGATGGCCGCAGGATGCGCAGAAGGCGGCCTCGGGGTCATTGACAGTACCACAGTTTGGGCACTTCACCCCACCTGCAGCATTCATCTGCATCTGCTGTTCAGAGACCATATCACCATCAGGACTAAAACGCTGTCGTTGGCGTTGCATAGCCTGTTCTTCATTAATTGGATTCTGCGGGTTAAGCGTAATATCTTCGATCATAAATTAGTTTTATCTTAAAAGTTAGGTGCAAAGTTAATAAAAAAATGCAAACAAACAAAAAAAACCGCCGTAAATTTACATTTACGACGGCATTTTTATTCATTATAGGGAAAAATTACCACAATTGCAGGCGTTCTGCCTTTGGAATGAACATCTTATCTCCTTCTTTCACTCCGAAAGCGTCATACCACGCATCGATGTGGGGAAGGGCTCCGTTCACACGCCAGCGACCGAGTGAATGGGGATCGCTCTTAGTACGGTTACGGATCTCCTCTTCAGTGATGTTACCTGCCCATACGCCAGCATATGCATGGAAGAAACGTTGGTCAGCAGTCAGTCCGTCCTTCTCCTTCAGGGGACTGTATTTCGTAGCGTTCTTATAAGCAGTCCATGCCACCTGCAGACCACCGTGGTCGGCCAGGTTCTCACCGAGTGTCAGACGACCGTTGGCCATCAGTCCCGGCAGCACCTCGATAGCCGAGAAGAAGTCGGCGTACTTATCAGTGCGTTCTGTAAAGTTCTTTCCATCTTCTTCCTTCCACCAGTCGTGCATGTTTCCATCCTTGTCGAAACGACGGCCCTGGTCATCGAATCCGTGGGTCATCTCGTGACCGATCACCACACCGATGGCACCATAGTTGAAGGCATCGTCGGCATTCATGTCGAAGAACGGATATTGCAGGATACCTGCGGGGAAACAGATCTCATTGGTCGTCGGGTTGTAGTAGGCATTCACCGTCTGGGGAGTCATGTGCCAGTCGTCACGGTCAACGGGTTTCCCTACCCTGTGCTCAATGTTCCAGGCATTCCAGAACCTGTCGCACTCCTGCATATTTTCGTAATAAGATTTGGCAGGGTCGATCTGAAGCTTGGAGAGATCCGTCCACTTGTCGGGATAGCCCACCTTCACATAGAACGTGTTCAGCTTCAGCAGGGCGTTCACCTTCGTCGAATCGTCCATCCAGTCCTGAGCGGCGATACGCTCGCCAAGGGCGATCTGCAAGTTCTTCACGAGGGTGATCATACGCTGCTTGGCAGCCTCGGGGAAGTACTTCTCTGCATAGATCCGGCCCAAGGCCTCACCCATCACACGCTCCACCTGACTGGTGCTGCGCTTCCAGAGCGGGTGGTTTTCCTTACGACCTGAGAAAACACGGCCGTTGAAGTCGAAATTCTCTGCCACAGTGGCGTCGCTCAGATAGTTGGCGGCACCTGAGATGAAGCCCCACTCCATCACGTCGCGGTACTCAGCGGGCTTGATGCCGTCCACCAGCTTATTGGCGCCCTCGAGGAAGGCTGGCTGACCCACGATCATCTCCTGCAGGAACTTCGTATCGACGCCCTGGGCGTTCATCACCTTCACCAGCGGCAGGTTGGGATACTTCGTTTCAAACTCCTGGAGCGTCATCTTGTTATAGTTGGCCTCGGGGTCACGGAGTTCGGTACGCGACTTCGACACCATAGCCAGAGCCGTCTCCACCTTCATGATGTTCTGCATCTTTTTCGTGGCTGCACTTTTGCTGAAGCCAAAGAGCTGGAACATCTTGACGACGTGCTTCTTAAAAGCCTCGCGAATGTCGGCAGTCGCTTTGTCGTTGTCGAGATAATACTCCTTCTGACGCATAGACAGACCACCCTGATACACGTTCAGGATATTCTCCGTAGCGTTCTTCTCATCGGCTCCAAAGCCACAAAAGAAGAACTCCTGCTCACCATAGGGAGCCAGTTCCAACTGGATATCCAGCAACTGCTGGTTGGTCTTGGCAGCCTCCAGACGCTTGATCAGGGGCATCAGCGGAGCCACACCCTCTTCGTTACGACGCACAGAGTCCATCGCCAGCTTATAGAGGTCGCTGAGCTTCTGCTCCAGCGTACCCTTCTCATAAGTATTGCTCTGCAACTCCTTCAGAATACCGTTGATACGCTTGTCGTTGTCTTCCTGCAGACGGTCGAAGCTACCGTAACGGGAATAGGCTGCTGGCAGGGGATTATTCTTCATCCATCCGCCACAGGCATACTCATAGAAATCATCGCCGGCCCGCACCGAGGTGTCGAAGTCAGCCTTGTTCAGACCTGAACCCAGTCCGTCCTGGGCCATTGTCATCATTGAGATGGAAACCATTGCCATCATTGTTACGATTCTTTTCATACCTTATTATTATATTTGCGGGTGCAAAGATACGATTAAGTAAGCAAAATACCAAATATTTAAATGTATTTTCGAGTGAGAGTATATTCGACGATGTCAGATTTACAAAAAATATATGCACATTATGGCCTCTGTTGAGCAAAAATTTATGCCCAGCACGAGACCTCGTACTCATGCTGATGGAAGAGCGTGGTTTGTCGCTTAACGAAGCACTGGACACGGTCTATAACTCCGATACATACGCCAAATTGATGAATCCCGCAACGGGACTCTATTTCCAGAGTCCTGTTTACATCTACAGTTATCTTGACAGGGAACTTGCCACAGGCAAGATGTAGTAATAAATAAAGTAAATAGTTCACGCCGAACGGAGGGTCTGTACACATCGTTCCAGGCCCCTTGTGTATGTGTATATTTTCATTTCACCTTCGAAGCATCGCAGGACTGTCCTGCATAATATCACTTACGTGTGTTAGTGGTTATGTCTTCCATGTGGATGGCCTTGTCGCCCCAGCCGTCAGAGAAGATCATGGGCGAATGAGTTATAAGAAGAATCTGCACATTGGGATTCAGTTGCAGAATCATGTCTATTAATTTATACTGCCAGCTGATATGCATGGAAATCTCCGGCTCGTCAAGCATCAAGATATATTCCTCACCACGCTCCAACAGGACGGTGAGCAGAATAATCAGGAGTTGCTTCTCGCCCGATGATAGTTCCTTGGGATAGATGCCAATAGCATTATCCTTTATAAAGACAAGTTTCGTTGAATCATTAGACAGTTCCTTTCCCGTCTCAGAAAAACACTCATTGACCAGACGAATGAAAAGATTCTTTCGCTCATTAATCTTATCGAGTTCCTTCTTTGTGATGCTACTGTTTGAATTGATTCGTTCTGTCAGTTCTTTCACTAAGTCCGAAAGATAGTAGCCATAATCACTCTGCAACTTCTCCAGCCTAATATCAAGATAACTATCCTGACTGCTCTTCCCGTCACCCTTTATATCGAAGGTTGAAACAAAATCAAGCTTCACCAATTTGCGGTACTCTGAATCAGGAATCCGATTACCATTCAGCATTGGGGCCCAGTTTGTTTCATTCCTAAGAGTATCCTCACCATCTTTGTCCTTGGAAAGCATGTTCTCAAACTCATGATATTCCATAACCATATCATCCTTAAAAGTGACTTTGGTCAGACGGCTTTGAAAGAACTGGCCGTTTTTCTCGTAGGCAATAGCATGTCGCAGAAGCCGTAAGAGGGTGGTTTTGAAAGAGCCGTTATTACCCACAAATATATTCACTTTCTCGTCAAGCGTATGACTGAAGTTATATTCGTAATACAGGTTGTCGATGCTAAATTCCTTGATTCTCATCTTTTGATATTCTTATTTGGTGCAAAGATACGATTAAGTAAGCAACAAACCAAATATTTATGTATATTTTCATTCACAATGTTTCAGACCCGTGTGTACGGATTCCTGCCTTTTTTCGTGACGATTTGTTAATTTTTCGAGGGAAATGGAAATCATCTGCGGAAAGTTTTGTATCTTTGCAGCCAAAAGTAGCAGATTATGAGTCCAGTTTTCAGGCGCGAGAGCGAATACACGCCAAAGCCATCGAGTGGCCCAACCTCGAAATCGAGAGTCTCCAGCATCCCGAGCGCTATCCAGTCGTCATCAAACTGAATGCGCTGGACTTTGTGGGAGTGTGAGAATTGTTTTTTTCATCTAATCGAAATGCCAAAGTTCTATTTAGAAAAAGTATGTTACGAATTACCGATTCTCGATTTGTATAATGTCTATTTCTGTAAGCAATTGTTTCTTATTAAAATAGGCAAATGCGATTGCCTGCCAATGAAGATGCAAAGCGGCCGATATGGACTTTGCAAAGAAATAGAGGAAGATGTTTTTGAAGTTCTTATACCATTTGTCTATTCGGAAATCACACCATTCATATTTGACAATGAAGTAGGCGACAATAGGATCAATCCTGACTTCAATGCATATTTTATTGCTAGGAAGAAAGACGATAGAATAAGTACATACACATTGTACATGTTTAAAAAGGCAGTATTCTCTTGTATCATTGAAAATATGAGGAAGAAGCTTGCAGTTAATAGAAAACACCAATTTTTTGTTTTTAGCAAAAATCGGAAAAAAGGCATTATTAAAGATGGGGCAATCATTGTACCTGCAAAGTTCGACAATATTTCAGCTTATGAATACTCTTATGAAGTAGGCGAAATTGGAAATGAGACAAATCCATGGGATATAATATATACTTTGCTATTCATTGTGTCAGACAAAAAAGGCAATGGGGTTTATATGAATGGAGAAGAATTTCTACTGCATGAATATGGAATGATAGAAGCAGACGAGTTCGGACGGATTATTGCAGCAAGAGATTGGGATGAATTTTATTGGCTAAAATATGATGACGCATCAAAAACCTTTGTGGAATCGCCGGCAGAAGTAAATGAAAAAGGTATTATTAATATCAAATACGGCTATTGGTTTAATACGCGAAGAGGACAATTTGAATACAAAGAAGATGATAGCTATCAATGGACAGAGGAAGATACATGAGATGCTCTAACAGACGGTCAATACGAAGATTATCCGGAAGAGGGCGTTAACTGGGATCATTTGTATGACGCATTAGCCTTATAAAACCTACATAGCAATAGTGCTGTGTACAATTATATTTTAAAGTACACCAATGTGTATTTATTTTCCTGCGTGAGCATCTTCGACGAAGTCAGATTTACAAAAAAATAAGCACATTATGATGGCTATTGCGCAAAATTCAGCCTCCAATCCTCAAATTCTTCTAAAATCCTACTCCATAGTCGAGAAAAATCACTATATTTGCACACAGATTCCTCCTCGTGCGGTTTCCAAAAACATAAAGACAATCAAATAACAAAAACGTATGGTAACATAAAACAGACATAAGACGTCCACTTTTGATTCTTGTTGTTCGATAATTGGGGTATTAGACAACAATCACCAAGAACTGAAGTAGAGTGTTCACGTGTTCGGCATGCAACACATCAAAGAATATCAACAAACTAACAATAAAAGTTATGAAATGTAATAAAAGAATTATATCTAACAACATTGGTATTTTAGTAATTCTTTTAACTTCTGTTTTGCTTATAGGATCATGCAGTAAAAATGATTCTGATTCTATAGATGACTATGATACTGAAGAATATAGTGTCGTAGTATCAGATTATGGAAATGATAAATATTCTCGAGAGGTACGCATAAAAGATTACAGCAAAGCCCAAAAATTGAAATGGATGGTTCTTTATCAAGATGAAAGCTCAATGAATTATTTCCGAATATACCCTACTGAAGGAACAGGAAGTGGTTCTTTTATGGTTAGGCTGAAAGATCCCAATATAATTTCTTATGATTGTCCTTTAGACATTTTCTTTACAACAGCATCTGGTAAGACAAGTATATTTAGTCCTCATGTAAGCTTTTCTCATCTCCAAAAGTTATATAATAATTGAGAGAACATACGTGAAGGATTGTAGTTTCTTCAGCCTAATTGCTAAGTGCAAAGATGACAATGGACATAAACAAAAAACAAGAACAATCATCAAAACAAACAAAATATGAAAAAAATATTCATTACTACTATTTCTTTTTTCCTGCCCCTATTGGCAAATGCCGATCCTGTTGAGATTGATGGTATCAGGTATAATCTTTTTTCTGAAGCAAAAATAGCAGAAGTGACTCAAAAACCGTCTAGTAAACCGTCTGGTAAATATTCTGGTACAATCGTAATTCCAGATAAAGTAACCTATGAAGGCTCAGAATACAGTGTGACGAGCATTGGATTTTATGCTTTTTTTGGGTGCAGTGACCTGATCTCAATTAACATTCCCAACAGTGTAACAAGCATTGGAGTAGGCGCTTTTTGGAAATGTACTTCCCTAAAGTCCATTACGATTCCCAACAGCGTAACGAGCATTGGGAACTATGCTTTCGCTGATTGTACTGGCCTAATCTCCGTTTCAATACCAAACAGCGTGACAAGCTTAGGAGAGATGGCTTTCGAGAGATGCAGCAGCCTGACATCCATCACATTACCAAATAACTTGACGACCATAAGTCAGACCATGTTCCAAGGATGTACAAGTCTGACCTCAATTAAGATTCCTAACAGCGTGACAAGCATAGAAGAATGGGCTTTCTCTTACTGTGTAAATCTGACCTCCATCACAATACCAAACAGCGTGACATCCATCGGAAAGAATGTATTCTATGGTTGTTCCGGTCTGACCTCCATCACAATACCAAACAGCGTGACATGGATAGGTTTTGAGGCATTCCGTTATTGCAGTGGCCTAACATCCGTCACGATACCCAATAGCTTAACGAGCATAGTATACAAGCTTTTTCAAGATTGTTCCAGTCTATCTTCTATTACGATACCAAATAGCATAACTAACATAGGAACAGAGGCATTCGATCGTTGTATCAGTCTGACCTCCGTAAAGATTCCCGATAGTGTGACAGACATAGAAAAATATGCTTTTTATAAATGTACCAGCCTGACCTCCATTACAATCGGTAGTGGCATAAAAAGTATTGGTTCATATGCTTTTGCTAACTGCCCAGAACTTACAGATGTGACTTGCCAATCAGAAAGCGTACCAAGTATGGGTACAAAAGCCTTTGATGGCTCATATATTGAAAAAGCCACACTGCATGTGCCAGTTTCTGCAATCAATTCCTATAAGACAACTGAGCCATGGAGTAGATTTAAGAAGATCGTTGTAATAACGAATGAGCCAGACGCTGTTATGGAGATTACGCAGTCAGATGATAGTGATGTCAAATACTATGATCTTTATGGTCGCAGAATTAATCAGCCACAACACAAAGGACTCTATATCAGAAACGGCAAAAAGGTAGTGGTTAAGTAGAATGATGGGGAGTGCCAAACCTTTTACCGTCAACTGATACATCAACTAGTCATGGGGAAAGGCACCCAAATAAGCGTGAGGTGGTGGAGGCATATCACCGGAAAAAAGCAGGGGAAATATGAAAAAGTGCTAAAACATCAACGTTTTGGGGGCCGAAAAATACACATGATCAGATTTTTTGCTTATATTTGCCATTGGTAAACTGATATGATATGGCAAAATTTATAATCGACCCTGCGAGAGGTCTCTCACAATCTCGCACACCGGGAACCATGGTGAAGTTGGCAGGACGGACGGCAATTCTGCCTAATGAAGATGTGCCCATCGTGATGCAGAGGCTGACAGTGGGGCAGATAAACGCAATCCCGAAGGACAGATTCTCAGTATCGCTGATAGAGGTTCCGACAAGAATGGCAATATCCGGGTCTGGCCATAAGGGACGCGGGGGTATGGCAATGAGAGGTCTGCAGCGAATGAAAGACCTGTCTCGCAAGGGTGGCGGCGTAACGGGCTATGTGCGGAAGCCAACTAGCGAAATCAAGGTCGAGGCTGACGGGACGAAACAGTACTACGCAATGGTCACTTTGGCAAAACAAATGGTAGAAAACGCTGGTGACCTGTATCATATTAATCGCAAGCTCAGGCGTAATTCTGATGTCGCCAAAGCAAGTAGCGGCATATTCCTTACGCCTATTGATGAGGGTAAACTGTCGGACTGTATCAAGAAAATCATCCTCGATGTTTTCGGTGACAGCGACAAAGGAAAGATTTGCGACAGAGAGATAAAACTGGTTGAGTTTTGCCTGATGATGCATTACTATTTCTTACGCATTAAAATTCTGAAGAATACCTCGCGTCAGCCGTTTTGCGACTATCTGGATAAATTTGTGTTCGCGGACGAATCGAGGTTCACCCCCAAGACATTCAACAACTATGCAAACGATGCAAAATATAAAAAGGTGGAACCAATCTTCACTAATGAAGAGCTCCTGCGCATCAATTTCAAGACTCATCCGACCCCAGATGGGACGCTCAAGGACTTTTTCCACGAGATTGGCTGTTTTTTCTACAATTCCCCTTATTTTGGTGAATTAAGGGATATGCGAACCAACATCGAAAATTTCAAGATATAAGCCCTGTATAACGGCTTTTCCCAATAATCTACTCAACAGAGGTCTCTTGGCAGGGCCTCTGTTTTTTTTCCAAATCAAAAATGACTTTTTCCAATCGCTGGCAGGGAGCCAAAAAAATGCCGACATTTGCACCGTGATCCCGAGCTGGATGACAATCGGTCTTTGGCAATGATTGCTCATGATTAACTCATGTTGAAGTCATGTTCAAGTCATATTGAACTCATGTTTAAGTCATATTGAACTCATATTCAACTCTAATTGAGCTCATGTTTGACTCTAATTGAACGCCAATTGACCACAGTCTCCAAGGGTAGGATTTATGTTGGATTTTTAAATATTTAAAATTATGAAAGTAAAGAATCCGAAAACATCAGCGCAAACATTACAGCGCGTGTTGGTAAAGGTCGTAGCATTTGCCTACGCCATGTTGAAGGCCATCTGCAACCACTCGTTCGAGGGTTTCAGCAATGGCTTTGATTGTATGAACAAGTTCAAGAAGGTAAACCTGCGCTACCTGCGTGAGCGTGCAGCCGCTCTCCAGAACTCAGGTCAGAGCTTGAACCAGTTCTACCAGTTCATGCCGCTTCAGAGTGAGAAGTGGGCTCCTTATGCCGCCATCATCTCGCAGGGCCATTTGCCCGAGGTCTCGGTGGGCATTGATGCAGAAGGCGGGCACAAAGCGTATGTCAATACGCCCAGCCGTACCTATGCTGACTTTATCGATTCATGGGGATTGCAGCGCGGCGATCAGGTGACCTTCGTCACTGTACAGAAACGTCAGAGTAAGTATGAAGTGAACTATGCACGCCTCATCCTCAACCCTCGCAATGCTGACGGCAGCGGTGCTCCTATGACGACCGAGATCGTGGACAGCCAAGGCGAGTTCCCATGCTCTAACTGGAAGAACCAGCTTAACTTCTCGACGTTCGAATTCGACACCGATCACTTCAATTTCGTGCTGGGTCGCGGTGGCGACGTAGTGGCTGCCGGTATCATCGTCAGCCGTAAGGACAGAAGTGGTGGTTGGTTCCGCAGCAACTGTCAGTTGGTGCTCAACGAGGCAGGCATTGGCAGCGACCTTTGCAGCCTGTCTGAGGCCGTTGAGAAGAGCTACGCCACTTACGACATCGACATGGAGTCGGAGTTCTATCTCAACAACGCTGGCGTTGGAGGTACCGGTACGACTGACGATGTCGATCCCAGTGGCGGCAGCGGCGGCGTAACACCCGGTGAGCCTGTCTATAACACCAGTGCCACCATCAACGGTGTCAGCCAGAGCATCTCAGGCGGCAGTGTCACCGCCACGGCTCCTATCACCAGCGTAGCGGTCAGTGGCAGCAACCTGGGCGATGTGGTCTTCACGGCCAAGGTGGACGGTACGGGCGATGCCATCAACCCCACCAGCCACGATGCCAACGGTGCTTCGTTTACGGGCCTGAACGTAACGGAGAGTCACAGCCTCATGGTCTATCATGGCGGCACTCTCTGGTTCACCGTCACCGCAGATGACAACACTGGCGAGAATGATTAATAGGCCAACGACGATTGATCTGTTGTACCATGGGAAATTAGAAGAGCGGTGCATCCCCGTTGCGAGATGCACCGCTTTATTCGTCGTAAATATTTATTGGAGATTCTCCAGTTCCCCACTCAGGCGCTCCCAGCGCTCCATCTCCTCGTCGAGACAGCGACGGGTGGTGGTGTACTCGGTGACGAGCGTCATGTCCGAGGCGTTCTCAGGCACCATCAGCAACTGGTCCAGTTCACCCAGACGACACTCCATCTTCTCGATCTTCGCCTCCGACTCCTTCACAGCCTTCTCGGCACGCTTGATCCGCTTCTGCTGCTCCTTATGCTCGGCATAACTGAGGGTTTTGTTAAGAGAGGCCTCGGCGTTGACGGAGGTGGCAGAAGGACTGACCGTAACGGGTTTAACAGGCTCTGCAGGCTTCGTGGAAGCTGGGAATGAGGGCGATGCGCCTAACTGATTGAGGTCAGAGATCTTTTTCGCCTGGAGGAAGTCGTAGATGCCGCCGAGGTGCTCCCTGACCTTGCCGCCACCGAACTCATACACCTTCGTCACGAGACCGTCGAGGAACTCTCGGTCGTGGCTCACGATGATAGCCGTACCGTCGAAGGCTTTGATAGCCTCTTTAAGCACATCTTTCGAAGGCATATCGAGGTGGTTAGTAGGCTCGTCGAGGATGAGCAGGTTCACAGGCTCCAGGAGCAGTCGGATCATGGCCAGACGACTGCGCTCGCCACCGCTCAACACCTTCACCTTCTTGTCACTTTCCTCGCCTCCGAACATAAAGGCTCCCAGAATGTCGTTGATACGCAGGCGGATATCGCCCTTTGCCACATAGTCGATGGTCTGGAACACCGTAAGATTCTCGTCCAACAACTGGGCCTGATTCTGGGCGAAGTAGCCAATCTGTATGTTATGGCCTATCTTCAGTTCACCCGTAAAGGGAATCTCACCCATGATACATTTCACAAGCGTAGACTTTCCCTCGCCGTTCTTACCTACGAAGGCAACCTTCTCGCCCCGTTTGATGGTCAGTGTCACGTGGTCGAAAACGGTATGGGCACCATAGTCCTTCCTCACCTCGTCGCAGATGACAGGATAGTCACCAGAGCGCAGACAAGGGGGGAATTTCAGGTGCATCGCCGAATTGTCCACCTCGTCGATCTCGATGGGTACAATCTTCTCCAACTGTTTGATCTTCTGCTGCACCTGCACAGCCTTCGTGGCCTTGTAACGGAAGCGCTCGATGAAATCCTTCATATCGGCCACTTCCTTCTGCTGGTTCTCGTAGGCCCGTATCTGCTGTTCGCGGCGTTCCTTGCGAAGAACGACGTATTCGTTGTATTTCACCTTGTAGTCGATAATCCGTCCGCAGGATATCTCCAGCGTTCGGTTCGACACATTATTAATAAAAGCACGGTCGTGACTCACCAGAACGACGGCACTCGCCGACTGTGCGAGGAACTGTTCCAACCACTGTATCGACTCGATATCGAGGTGGTTCGTTGGCTCGTCGAGCAACAGCACGTCTGGTCGCTGCAAGAGGATCTTGGCAAGTTCGATACGCATGCGCCAGCCACCAGAGAACTCGGAGGTAGGCCTTTCAAAGTCTGTACGCAGGAATCCCAGTCCGATGAGCGTCCGTTCCAGTTCTGCCTCACGGCTCTCCGCACCCATCATCAGATAGCGCTCGTGCTCGGTGGTGTATTTCTCTATCAACGCCAGATAGCCCTCACTCTCATAGTCGGTGCGCTCTGCCAGTTCCTGGTTCATCCGGTCCAGCCGTTCCTTCATACGGGTGATGTCGGCAAAGGCTTTCTGGGCTTCCTCACGCACGGTGGTATTGTCCTGCAGGACCATCACCTGCGGCAGATAACCGATCCGACAGTCATTGGGGATGCTCACCGTACCAGCCGTTGGCTTCTGCTGGCCGCAGAGAATCTTCAGCAAGGTCGACTTACCGGCTCCGTTCTTGCCCACAAGGGCAATGCGGTCACGGTCGTTGATGACAAAACCGGCATCAGCGAACAACGGCTTCACGCCAAACTCCACCTTTAGTCCTTCTACTGAAATCATGCAGTAATACTATTTCTCGCGTTTGTCAACGAACTGGTAGTCCCTGAACTGTTCCCTCGGGAATCGCAGCATGTCTTCCGTGATGCCCCCCGAACGAAAGTCAGAGATCTTGATGGTCGTCCAGATAAAGGCAATCTTGATGCGGACACTGATCGGATGATAGGTCTTCCGCTCCACCAGAGCATGGACCTCCTTGATACCCTTCGCACCCTTCCTGGCCTTCAGCGTCAGCATCAGCCCGTCCTCGTGCTCGGCAATGCTGTAGTCGAAGTTCTCAGGCTCGAACTTGAACTTGGAGGAATACTTATCCGACTTGTTGTTCCTCGCACTATGGATCTCCACCTCCTTCTTCCTTTTCTTCTTCTTGATGGTATAGACCGTCGTGCCGTCGTTCCAGGAGTTCATCTTCTCGTCTACGAACTTGCTCTTCTTGCCCTTATACCATATCGTACCGTTGGTCTTGTAGATCCCGATGATGTTCACGTCATAGTGCAACGTGGCCCCCTGCTCTCCGAACACCTGCTGATAGGCACTGTTGAAGATGCGGCGTGCCTGACGGGCATTGGGCGTGTCCTGTGCACTGACAGAGCACAGCGATGCCAACAGCAACATGACGGTAATGACAATCCTATTCTTCAATTTTTCAATCTTTCATCATTTCGGGCTGCAAATTTACACATTTCTCGCGGATTATTATTACTTTTGCACACAAATTAACGATTTTACCCCTAACGTATGGAAAATAACGTCTTCGCCAAACTGATTGCCACCGCGCTCAATCTTCAGGAGCGCGCAGTAGCCAACACACTGGCCCTGCTTGAGGAGGGCTGCACCATTCCCTTCATCTCACGCTACAGGAAAGAACGTACCGGAGGTCTCGACGAGGTACAGATAGCCGCCATCAGCGACCGCTACGACCGTCTGAAGGAGATGGCAAAGCGCAAGGAGACGGTCACGAAGACCATCACCGATCTCGGCAAGATGACCCCAGAACTCCAGCAGCGCATCGACGAATGCTGGGATGCCAACATCCTTGAGGACATCTACCTTCCCTACAAACCCAAGCGTCGCACTCGAGCCCAAGTGGCAAGGGAACAAGGTCTGGAGCCTCTCGCCCTCATCCTCCTCGCCCAGCGTGAACGAGACCCGGAACGCGCCGCAGAACGATACGTCAAGGGAGACGTGAAGGATGCGGAGACAGCTCTCAAGGGAGCCCAGGACATCATCGCCGAGACAGTCAGCGAGGACGAGCGCAGCCGTCAGCAGCTCCGCAACGCCTTCGCCCGCCAGGCCGTCATCTCGTCAAAGGTTGTCAAGGCCAAGGCCGATACCGACGAAGCCGCCAAATACAGCGACTACTTCGACTGGTCCGAACCTCTGAAGCGCTGCTCATCCCACCGTCTGCTGGCCATGCGACGGGGAGAGGACGAGGGTATCCTCCGTGTCACCATCTCCCCCGACGACGAGGAAGCCGTGGAACGGCTGAAGCGTCATTATGTCTATGGCAACACCCCCTGTGGAAAACTGGTGGCCGAGGCCATCGACGACGGCTACAAGCGTTTGCTCAAGCCCGCCATCGAGACGGAGTATGCGGCGCTCAGCAAGGAGAAGGCCGACGAGGAGGCCATCCGTGTGTTCGCAGAGAACCTCCGCCAGCTACTCCTCGGAGCACCCCTCGGACAGAAACGTGTCATGGGTATCGACCCGGGGTTCCGTACAGGCTGTAAGGTGGTGTGCCTCGATGCCCAGGGCAACCTGCTCCACCACGAGGCCATCTTCCCCCACCCGCCTGTCAACAAACGCACAGAAGCCGCCGTCGCCATCCTGAAGATGATCAAGAAGTATCAGATTGAGGCCATCTCCATCGGCAATGGAACGGCCAGCCGTGAGACCGACCACTTCGTCAAAGACACCCTTGCCGGAAAATATAATATCTCTCCCTCTCCTAGTAAGCCTAGTCAAACTAGTCATACTAGTCACACCAGCCCGACCCCTCAGGTCTTCGTTGTTTCGGAGTCCGGCGCCTCCGTCTATTCCGCCTCAAAGATTGCCCGCGATGAGTTCCCCGATGAAGATGTCACCGTCCGCGGAGCCGTCTCCATTGGCCGCCGTCTCATGGATCCCCTCGCCGAACTGGTGAAGATTGATCCGAAGAGCATCGGCGTCGGACAGTACCAACACGACGTAGACCAGACCAAACTCAAACACTCCCTCGACCAGACGGTAGAGAGCTGTGTCAACTCCGTAGGCGTCAATCTCAATACCGCCTCTCAGCATCTGCTGATGTACGTCAGCGGCCTCGGACCCACACTCGCCAAGAACATCGTGGACTACCGTAAGGAACACGGTCCCTTTGCCTCACGAGCAGAACTGAAAAAGGTTCCCCGCCTCGGTCCTGCCGCTTATCAGCAGTGTGCAGGCTTCCTGCGCATCCCAGGCGCCAAGAACCCACTCGACAACTCAGCCGTCCATCCGGAGAGCTATCCCATCGTGGAACAGATGGCCAAGGATCATGCCTGTTCCGTCATAGACCTTATTAATAATAAGGAGAAACGAGAGGCCATCGACATCAAGAAATATGTTACTGCTGAAGTGGGCATCCCCACCCTCACCGACATCATGAAGGAACTGGAGAAACCCGGTCGCGACCCCCGTGAACAGTTGGAGGAGTTTGAGTTCGACAAAAACGTCTCGACCATCGACGACCTCGTAGAGGGTATGGTGTTGCCGGGCATCGTCACGAACATCACCAACTTTGGTGCTTTCGTGGATATCGGTGTCCATCAGGACGGACTCGTGCATATCTCCCAGATGGCCAACCGTCGCATTGCCCATCCGCTCGACGTGGTGAAGCTCCATCAGCACGTCCAGGTCCGTGTCATCGAGGTCGACCGTCGCCGCAACCGCATCTCCCTCAGCATGAAATAAAAAGAGCGGGGCTTGAAGCCTCGCTCTTTCTATTTCTATTTCACTTCCTCAATGATTTTAGCCCCTTCTTTCAGAGCCTCCATATTCAGAGGTATCAGATCGTGATGCCGCTCGGGCAACGTCTTCTTCAGGGCTTTCTCCACACCCTTGTCGCTAACGACCGGAGCCACCTTCAGAAGTCCGCCGAGTACGATCATGTTGAACACCTTGCCGTTTTTCATCTCGGCAGCCTTGTCCATGGCGTTGATCTCATAGATGGTGATGTCCTTGCGAGTGGGCTTGTTGATAATGCCAAAGCCATCATAAATCAGAATGCCACCAGGCTTGATCTTCGGCTCGAACTTCTCCAGAGAGGGTTGGTTCAGCACCACAGCGATATCATACTTGCTGAGGATAGGTGAAGAGATGCGCTCGTCGCTGACGATGACCGTCACGTTGGCCGTACCACCACGCTGCTCAGGACCGTAGGCAGGCATCCAAGTCACCTCCTTATCCTCCATCAGTCCACTATAGGCCAGAATCTTACCCATCGAGAGCACACCCTGACCTCCGAAACCTGAAATAATAATTTCCTTCTTCATACTTCTTTCTATTTTAGACAACGAATTAAGACGAATGACGCGAATTTCACAAATTATTCTTTTTAACTTTTTAAATATTCCGAATTTCACGAATTTAATTCGTATAATTAAATATCAATTCGTCCAATTCGTGTAATTCGTTTTAATTCGTTGTTTTAAATACTTCTATTTATTCGTCGTATCCTTGAGGTCGCCTTTAGGATAGAAGGGGAACATGTTCTCCTTCATCCATTCGTTAGCCTTGGCGGGAGAGAGTTTCCAACCGCTGTTACAGGTAGAGACGAACTCAACGAGTGAGCTTCCCTTACCAGCCATCGAAGCCTCGAAAGCCTTGCGCAGCGCCTTCTTAGCTTTCAGGATAGAAGCGACGCTCTCCACACTCTGACGAGTCACATAGCAAGTACCCTCCAGACCAGCGGCGATATCAGCCATCTTCAGGGGATAGCCATGCAACTGAGGATCACGGCCATAAGGACAGGTAGAGGTCTTCTGACCAATCAGCGTGGTAGGCGCCATCTGACCACCCGTCATACCATAGATGGCATTGTTGACGAAGATAATCACGATGTTCTCGCCACGGTTCAAGGCGTGGATGGTCTCGCAGGTACCGATACAAGCCAGGTCGCCATCACCCTGATAGGTGAACACCAGACGATCGGGCCAGCAGCGCTTGATACCCGTAGCCAGTGCGGGAGCACGACCATGGGCAGCTTCCTGCCAGTCGATATCTATATAGTTGTACGCGAAGACGGCGCAGCCGACAGGCGACACACCCACAGCCTTGTCTTCCATGCCCATCTCCTCAATCACCTCGGCAATCAACTTATGCACCACACCGTGACTACAGCCCGGACAATAGTGCATATTGTTGTCGTTCATCAGCGTCGGCTTTTTGCAGACGATGTTCTCTGGTTGAACTATTTGATTTCTATCCATATACAGAAGAACTATTTTCTTTTTGACAGAAGAACAAAAGTACATAATTCTTATGGCGCAGCCTTTATGTTCTTATGTCTAAAAATTTAATTTATGTCTTATTTTATTATTTTGTCTTTAAGAGCTTCAACGATTTCCTCGGGATCAGGAACGATACCTCCCAGACGGCCGAACTGCTCCACGGGCACAGCACCATTCACAGCCAGACGAACATCCTGTACCATCTGTCCGGCATTGATCTCTGCCACGAGGATGCCCTTCACCTTCTTCGACAAAGCTGTAATCTCCTTGATGGGGAACGGGAACAGGGTGATGGGACGGAACAAGCCGACCTTAATGCCCTGCTCGCGGGCAATCTCGACACTCTTCTCAGCGATACGGGCAGCTGAACCGAAGGCAACGATAGCATACTCGGCATCGTCCATCAGCTGCTGCTCATAACGTACCTCGTTCTCCTGTATCTTAGCATACTTCTCCTGGAGGGCGATGTTACGCTGCTCCATGATCTCCGGCTTCAGTTCCAGAGAGGTGATGACCACGCGCTCACGATTCTTTGGCTTACCGGTAGAAGCCCAAGGACACTGCTTGATCACCTCCTCATCAGTACGACGGGGCTTGAACGGCGGCAGCACCACCTTCTCCATCATCTGACCGATCACACCGTCGCTCAGGATCATGGCAGGGTTGCGATACTTGAAGGCCAGCTCAAAGGCGAGATCTACGAAGTCGGCCATCTCCTGAACAGAAGAGGGAGCCAGCACGATGACCTTATAGTCGCCGTTACCACCACCACGGGTAGCCTGGAAATAGTCACCCTGTGAGGGCTGAATAGTACCCAGACCAGGACCGCCACGCTGCACGTTCACAAACACACCCGGCACCTCGGCACCAGCCATATACGTGATACCCTCCTGCATCAGGGCGATACCAGGAGAACTCGATGAGGTCATGGCACGCTTACCGGCTCCGGCAGCACCATAGACCATATAAATTGAGGCCAACTCACTCTCTGCCTGCACCACCTGCATACCAGTGGTCTCCCAAGGCTTCAGTTCAGCCAGTGTCTCAATCACTTCACTCTGCGGAGTAATAGGATAGCCGAAATAGCCGTCGCATCCGCAACGAATAGCAGCATGGGCGATTGCCTCATTGCCTTTCATCAATACAACTTCTCTCTTTTCTTCAGCCATTGCTTAGTCCTCCACTCTTTTACGATACACGGTGATACAACCATCTGGGCAGACGATGCCGCATGAGGCGCAGCCCACACAGGCCTCCTCATTGACAGCCTCCACATATGGATAACCGTGCAGATTCACTTTGTTGGCCAATGCGATGACCTTCTGAGGACATGCAATGATGCACAACTGACATCCCTTGCAACGCTCAGTATCAACCACAATGGCGCCTTTCATTTTTGCCATATTATCCTGTAATTAATGCATTAATTTCTGAAATTGGCTGCAAAATTACAAATAAATCTGAAAGCAAACAAGCTTTTTGACGCTTTTCTGCCACATTTCGTTTATAAAATGATAAAAAGTGGGATGAAATTGTTACTTTTTAGGTGAATGGAAAAGTCATTCAAATAAAAAGTGTTATCTTTGCACCTGAACTCATCGTGGAGAGTTTCTATTTATGATTGAGACAAAGATGACATTTATCAGCATTCTCAGTAAGTGGAGCCAGACAAGCCTTGTGCTCCGCATACTCGTTGGTCTCATCATTGGTGCCAGTCTCGGACTCATCGTACCGCAGTGGACGGGCATCAGCATCCTGGGCATCGTGTTCGTCAGCGCATTGAAGGCCATCGCCCCTATTTTGGTGGCCGTTCTTGTGGCAGCGAGTATCGCCAAGGCTGGTGGCGGTCTTGGTCCCCGGTTCCGGGTAGTCATCTCACAATATCTGCTCAGCACATTCATTGCTGCCCTGTGTGCTGTAATAGGCAGTTTCCTGTTTCCCGTGACGCTGCAGCTACGCGATGTGGTCGAAGGGTCTGCCCCTGGTGCGCTCACCGATGTCTTTTCCAACCTTCTTACCAATATGGTGACCAACCCGATGTTGTCTATGTCGCAGGCCAACTATATCGGTATTCTGTTCTGGGCTATCTTGATTGGCATCGCCCTGAAGTTGAAAGCCAGCCAGAAGACCATTGACGTAGTACAGGATTTCTCGCAGGTCATCACGCAGGTCGTGAAGTGGGTGATTCAGTTTGCCCCGTTCGGCATCTTGGGACTGGTGTTCTCGTCGGTATCGGAGAGTGGATTGGAAGTGTTCACCACCTACGGCCACCTTGTGCTGCTGCTCGTAGGCTGCATGCTGGTCAATGCACTCATCTTCAATCCGCTCATCTCTTTCCTCATGCTCCGTCGCAATCCCTACCCCCTGCTGTTCACCTGTCTGAAAGAGAGCGGACTACAGGCTTTCTTTACCCGCTCGTCGGCAGCCAACATACCCATCAACATGAACCTGTGCAAGAAACTGGGCCTCGACGAGGACTTCTATTCCGTGAGCATTCCCCTCGGCGCAACGATCAATATGGACGGTGCTGCTGTCACTATTACGGTGATGACACTGGCTGTAGCGCATACCGTGGGCGTTGACGTGTCGTTCACATCGGCCCTCTTCCTGAGCATCATCGCCACGCTGGCAGCCTGCGGGGCATCGGGTGTTGCCGGAGGCTCGCTGCTGTTGATACCCATGGCTTGTTCATTCTTCAATATAGGCAACGATATAGCCATGCAGGCCGTAGCCGTAGGCTTCATCATTGGCGTAGTCCAGGACAGCGTGGAGACAGCCCTCAACTCCAGCGGCGACGTGTTTTTCACCGCCACAGCAGAATATTACGCAAGAATAAAGAAAACGAAACAATAATATAACTATGCAACAGTCCTTATACATATTATTTCTATTGATTGTGGCCCTGATGACAGGCTGCTCAGGCAGTAGTGGCCCCCAAATGTCCGACTCTGAAATATCCGCCGGACAGATAAGTACCTATCAACTCAAACAGCAGGTGTCGCTCTATGAGAAGGCGCTGGAAGACCCGGCCATCGCTGGCAGCAGCCAACAGCGAATGGAACTGCTGAAGCGTCTGATGGACATTAACGACATCCTCCAACTGGATCACCGCCTGATGTATTATATCGACCAACTGCGTGATGCTGCCATCGAAAACAAAGATGACGCTTATCGCGCTATGGCCGAGTTCATGATGGGTAAGCGGCTACACTATCACCATGACACCATCAGAGGATACCAATTATGCCGTAAGGCCATAGAACTCATGGAGGCATCCGGCTATCAAGGTAAACAGAGGGAGTTGTGCTCCTTTTATGCAGAAATGACGAAGATGTACATGCGCGACAGCCGCTACGACGACGCCATGCGCATGTCAAAGCTTCAGGAGGTGTCTGCCGCGTCAGGCACCAAGTTGAATCAGGACAAAGGGTCTGCCCTGCGACGGATGTATGCCCTGCGTGCGATATTACTGGCCAAGGCGGGGCAGATGGAACAGGCCAACGATTGCTACAAACTCTGGCAACAGCAGGAAGGCAACAGCCCTGTCGAAGACATGGAAATGCTGGATTACCTCATTGTGAGCCAGCACCACCAAGAAGCGCTGAACGTCATCCACCGCTATCGCGATTTCCTGCGCGCCGAGTGTGACACCATCGATTACAGGATGATCAACGTCTTAAGCACGGGCGCCCTCCTGCATGCCATGAGGAATGAATTGGAAGTTTCCAAACTCAACTCTGAGCTGATCAATGAGATTGCCGACAGTCTGCGTCTGCGTAATTCTCAAGGTTCAATGTCCTACGCTTACAACCTGATTATGGAGGAGAAACACGCACACCGTCAAACTATTACCATCATCGCTTTGTCGTCATTCGTTCTCCTTCTGATTCTGATGGGAGCCGCCATCCTCTATTTTACCAAAAAGATACGCCAGCGCAACAAGAAACTGCTCCGAATCCTCAATGCCTTGGAAGCATACCGCAACATCATGGCAGAACAGACGGATAAGTCCGAACAGAAGCCTACCAAGGTAAAGGCATTGGAAGAGGAACAACGGATGTTCGTGGAGATAGACGCACGAGTGACCAACGAGCGTCCCTTCACCGACCCAGACTTCGACCACGAAAGCCTGATCAGGTTCTCCGGCATCGACGAGGAGTTGTTTGTCCGAATGATGGCACGATACACCCATGCTTTGAATTCCATGTCGTATATCAACTCCCGACGGGCTGAGTACGGCGCACGACTCATCATAGAACAGCCGCATGAGGACATCAGCACCATTGCTAAGGAATGCGGCTTCAGAAGCACAGACGCCTTCAACCACGCCTTCAAGTTCGCCCTGGGTGTCACCCCCACCGAATACCGCAACAGCATGCTCAGATTATTCAAGAACGAATCATAACATGTCACAAATTGTCCAGACCCCGATGTGACGGAGTTTATAACGAACTGATCTGGGCACTCGAGGGCCTAATAGAGGAAGAGTGAAAATGACAGACTGTGCGTTCCAGTTCCAATTGTTCCAATTAAAATTTGAGGTACACAACTTCCTCTTAATAATACATAACTAATTGATATATAGATAGTTATATATAATATAGAGGATATTGGGACATCAAAAAAGAAACTGGAACAACTGGAACTGGAACGCTCTGCTCATATTAATTCACCTAAAAAGCTGATTTACAATGAAATACGAAATTAGCAAAGCGACTACGCCCGCTATGCCGAACCTCGGAAAAGGTACAGATATATCAAATTCCTGCTCGCGCAGGCCTCGAAAGACATGCACGACCCCCTCATTCCCGTGCTTTTCCCCTCTCATGGCGCGCACATCAGCTGCGCAGAATTTCAGTATCCCGACCGCTCTTGGAAGGAAACATGCGGTATGATGGCCAATTTGGTGGGAAATTTGAGCTGTAACAAGGGTCAGTTGACCGATTTGGCAACAGCAATCAGCAAGGATTTCAGCTACTATCTCTCTCAGGTTTAACATCCCACCGTTATTCAGCAATAACCAACCCTTATCGCGCGATAATGGTTGGTTATTCTCACAAAAGTTACCTTTACCAAGAGTGACGACGACACTGGCTGAGAACGACTAAGCCGACCTGTCGGCCATCAGCGAAGAAGGGGAGTGTACTCGAGTGTGAGTGCGCTCCCCTTTAGTTGAGATCAGAATTCTACGACGTGGTCGGTGAGCCAGTCGGTGGTGACGGTGAAGGCGGAAGCGGTGGCGGTGGATGAGAAGAGCTTACCAGTCACTTCGGTACAGCGGTTGCGCTTCATCGGGACACTGGTCAGGGCCTTGCTGAACAGGACGTTGTCACTGGCATCGAAGACTGTGATGGTGACATTGACCGTCTGCTCATCAGAAGCGAGGAAGAAATAGGTGTTGAAGGAGGCCGTTTTCCCAAAACCTGAAGTGGCCGCTACCTCATTCGTTAAACCGGTATTCACCGTGGCCAGACCGGTGGTGGGGTTGAAACTGATGCCGCCTGCTGATACCTGGATGGTCACCTTGGCCACACCCGTCGGCATGTTGTCAGTAGATTTTACCCTCAGTCTCGTCACCACACGGCTCAGCTCGGCCGTCAGATTGAGGTCGGCCGTTGAAGTGACGTTCACCGTCTGCGTCGCCACAAAGGTCTCACGCCCCTTGTCGGACGTATAAGCCGCAGCGGTAGGACTGGTGAGGGTAATCTCGCTGTCGCTGGCGTAGCCGAGCACCACCATCGTATAGCTGCCGATGCTCAAGGGCGTGGAGAACTCACCAAACGTGGTGAAGGTGGTGGCATCAGCACGAAGCTGCGTGGCCTTGTACACCTCCTCGGTACCGGCATAGAAGGCCAGGGTGATGGCTTTTACGTTAGTGTATTCAGCCAAGGCAGAAGTGGCTCGCGTGGCACCTCGAACCGAAGCGAACTCCTCCTGTTCAATTGTAAAGTTGTCGACACGCACATTCACCGTCGCCTTGCCGGACTCCGGGGTGCTGACTGTAACATCACTCTCGCTGCTGCAACTGGCAGCCAACAGGATCATTCCTGCAAACAGAATTGAATTTTTCATACTTGTTTTAATTTAGGGTTAAACAAAAAAAGTGTTACTTTGCGAGGGCAAAAGTAACACTTTTTGTGGAAACTACCAAATAAAAATGGTAAAATTTAACCGAAAAGGTATGCTATAACAACTATTAACATCATAACTGCCGACAAAACAAGCAAGGCGATCTTCAACCACTTGTCAGCCTTGCGACGGAATTCGATGGACTGAAGACTCTTTCTCTTGAAACGGCTTGCGTAATCATCGCGATGATGATGGTGATGATGATGAGTGTGCTCGTGTTCTTGTTGGGTATTGTTTGCCATTGGAGTTATTTCAAGATGTTATACAATAGTGAGGCCATGGAGATCAGGATGCTGGTGGCAGAGAACCACAGGGTGGTTGTCTGGCCAACAGTAGAGTTGCGGGCCTTGACCTTATTGGGCTCTACATAGATAATGTCGTTCTGCTGGAGATAGTAGTAGGGCGAGTTGATGAGGCTCGCATCGTTCAGGACAACCGTATGGATCTCCTTGCGGCCCTTCGCATTCTCACGGATCAGCTTCACATTGTCGCGCACACCATAGATGGTCAGGTCGCCGGCCTGGGCCAGGGCCTCGAAAATGTTGATCTTCTCGTTGCTGACCGTGAACATGCCCGGACGGTTCACCTCACCCAGGACGGAGATCTTGTAGTTGGCCATACGGACCGTCACCACGGGATTCTCCTTGGCATTGAGATAAGGCAAGATCTTATCGTGGATCAGCTTCTCACACTCAGACTTGGTGAGACCACCTACCTTCAGGGTGCCCAGCACGGGGAACTCGATAACGCCGTTGTTGTCGACCAGATAGGTCTGCAGGATGGGCTGCGAATAGGTGCTGCGGGTCTGGTTGTTGAATGCTGTCGGTACAGACAGATTGAAGGGGGCAGCAGCATCGGGGTTCACCGTGTTGACAGTGATGGTCAGCACGTCCTTCGGCATGATGCGGGCATCATAGAGATAGGCTGACTGGGAGAGGTCCACCTCGTCGCTGTTCTTGATGTAAGCGACATTCTTGGGGGCAGAACAAGAAGCACACAGCAGGGCGACCGCGAGTGCGACAAATACTAAATTCTTTTTCATATCATTCTTATTTTTATTCTCATATATTCAAGAACCGCTTCCACCAGGGGCGGTGGTGACGACGACGGGTGCCGTAGTCCTTCTCACCTGTGGCGGCCTCGTTGAGCAGCTGATACCACTGCACCTTGTCATGGATCATCCGGTAGATGGTGCCCCAGTCGGGGAGACCTCCGAGGTTGCGGTCGTCGATAAAGACATCGACCTTCAGCTTGCGGCTGAAGTGGTCGTTGTTGGTGAGGGTCTCCTCTGGATAGTCGCGGTTGACGGCGTAGAACTCTATGCCCCGCTCACGGCACCAGTTGACAGCCTCGTCGAGCAGCTCGCCTTCGCGGACACTCCAGAGGATGATCTTGTGGCGCTCAGCGATGAGCATGCGCAGGGTCTGGACGGCGAAGGGTATCTCCTCACCAATCTCAGGATACCTATGCTCGACGATCGTACCGTCAAAATCAACTGCAATCAGCATCTTCTATTTCTTAATACTGTCGTCGTCCTTGTTGCTGTAATGGGACTCGGCATAGCGGCCGTACTGACCGTAGTTGCCATACTGACCATAGTTGCTGTAACCATAACGGCCATAACCGTAACGGCCATACTTGCCGTAGGCGCCGTAACCATAGTAGTAACCGTACTTGCGGCGAGACATGTCGATGCCGTTGAGCACCACACAGGCGTTGGGCAGCTTGCCCTCCTTAGACAGGTTATTGAGCAGACCAAAGGCTGACTTCGGCGTGTAGTCGGCACGGCAGACTAGCACGCTGACATCGGCATGGGCGGCAATCTGGAGGGTATCAGTGACGAGACCGACAGGAGCCGTATCGAAGATGACGTAGTCGTAGTGCTCCTTCAACAGATCCACCACCTGACGGAAGTTGTCGCGGGCCAGCAACTCCGTGGGGTTGGGCGGTACGGGACCGGCCAGCAGCAGGTCGAGGTTGTCGTTGGCACCAGACTTCACAATCTGTTGGTCGAGGTCGGCCTTGGTGACCTTGTCCTTCGTCAGCAGCGACGTGATACCCAGACTCTTGTCGGACACGCCGAAGAGGCGGCCCAGAGCCGGCTTACGGATGTCCAAGCCACAGAGAACGACCTTCTTGCCCAATAGGGCGAAGCTCGTGCCGAGGTTGGCTGCGCAGAAGGTCTTACCCTCACCCGACGTACTGGAGGTGAAGAGGATCACCTTCTGGCCGCCCTGCAGCATGAACTGGATGTTCGTACGCAGGGAGCGGAAGATCTCGTCCATCTGGGTGTTCTTGTTCTCATGGACCACGATGCCGGCAGAGGTCTTCACGGTGTCACTGGCCACGGCCACATCGGCGATGATGGGCAGGTCGGTGTAACGTGCCACATCCTCGCGACCCTCAATCTTATAACGGAAGAGGTTGAGGATGAAGATGACGGCAAACGGGATGGCGAAGGCCAGGAACAGGGCTCCGATGAGGATGATGAGACTCTTCGGACTCACCTTACCCTCATAGAGAGGCTCGTCGATGAGCTTACCCTTGTCGGCAGTGGCTGCCAGGGCGATGCTGTTCTCCTCACGCTTCTGCAGGAGCAGGAGATACACGCCCGACTTCACGTCCTGCTGACGGCCAATCTGGTTGAGCACACGCTCCTGGATGGGTGCGGTGGAGATACGGCCCTGGTATTTGCCGAACTCCGTGGCGATGCCCTGACGGTTGATGTCGGCAGAGCGGCGAGCCTGCAACAGGGCGGTCTGGATGCTCGACTGCAGACTCTCGATGGTCTCGGTGAGCGTCTGTACCTGGGGCGCCGACTCACTGGCAGCCGTCAACAGACGGTTACGATCCTGCACAGCCTTGTTGTAGCTGGCGATGAGCTGGGTGGAGGCCCCGTCGGTCAGACCGACGTTGGAGGGGATAATCTGATTCTTATTCTTCGGATTGTTGACGTATTCACGCAGATAGTCGAGCATCTGGATCTGGGAGTTGGCCTCGGAGAGGCGTGCAGAGAACTCGTTAGACATCTGCACGGCCTGGGCCGCATCGACGGTGAGACCAGTCACGGCGTTCTGACGCTTGAAACTCTCAATCTGACTCTCGGTCGTACCCAGCTCCTGGTTGATCTTCTCCATGCGTTCGTTGATGAACTCCTCGGTGCGCAGGGCTATCTCGTTCTTGTCGGCATTGGCCTGGTGGTTGTAGCATTCGGCCAGACGGCGGAGGAAGTCCATACCGCGCTGGATATTCTTGTCGGTCAGCGTCACCTCGGCGATATCAGTCAGCTTGGAGGTGGGCGAGACGGTCATCGCCTTCAGATACTCGGTAGCCACGACCATCGGCGGCACAATCTTGACAAAGTAGGTCTCGCCCGGCTTCAGCTTGAAACGGGGTGAGCTGGTCAGGGTGAGCGTTCCCAGCGGCGTGTCAAAGGCTGCAGGCAGGGAATGCGGATTCTTGAAGAATACCGTTTCCGTCGGGCCTTCGGGGAGTCCCGACTGTTTGATGGTTCCCTCCACCACATAGGTGGTGTCCTTGCGATAGATCATCAATTCCATGCTGGAAGAGGCACCGCCCTCGATATAGACCTTGTCGAGGCTGTCGAGGTGGACAGGATCCAACTCGGCGATGACGGGCTGCTTGCCATAGACCAGAGACTTCTTGACACGTCCCTTGGTGCGGTACTCGGCGTAGAGCTTCAGCTCCTTCACCACGTCACGCAGCAGGACGCGCGACTGCAGCACCTCCACCTCGTTGTCGATACCGGAGGAGTTGCTCATGATACCCAGGTCCATCATGTTCGACAGCATCTGGGAGGGGTTGCGCCGCATGCGGCTCTCGTCACCCTTGATGAGCAGTCGGGCCGACACCTTGTAGGTGGGCTCGGTATAGCGGAGGTAAAGCAGGGCTCCGCAGACCAGGATGATGAGCGAGAACAGGAAATACTGCCAATTGAGCACCAATGTGGCGAAGATGGTCGCAAAATTGATGCGCGAAGTGGAGTTGCTTTCGCTCTCCTCTAACAAATCCTCTAATTCATTGAGGGAAATCTTCTTTTCGTCAGACATTCTACTTACTATTTTTTACTAACAGATATTTGGGGTGCAAAGTTACGAATAAATCTTGAACCTGCAAAAAAAAAACAGAAATTTAACGTGTTTAAGGGTTATACATGTCCTTACAGTAGAAGGCCATGATGTCGTCGAGCATGCGCTTGGCCTCGACAGCGGGGCTGTCGGGGTCGAGTCTGATGGCCTCGATATAGCAGTTGATGGCCTCGTGCCACAGGCTCTGCTTACGGTATTCATTACCTTTCAGGTAGTACTCCTCGGCGGTCATTTATAATACTCGTGTTTGCCGGCAGCGAGGGTATTCTTCATCAGCGAGCAGATGGTCATGGGACCGACGCCTCCGGGAACAGGCGTGATGAAGGAACAACGGGGAGCCACCTCGTCGAACTTCACGTCACCATTCAGGCGGAAGCCACTCTTACGGGAGGGGTCCGGGACCCGGGTGGTGCCCACATCGACAATGACAGCCCCCTCCTTCACCATATCGGCGGTCACGAAGTCGGGCTGGCCGATGGCAGCGATGATGATGTCGGCTGCACGGCACTCTTCCTTCAGGGACTTGGAATGGGAATGGCAGACCGTGACCGTCGCGTCGCCATACTGCTTCTGCATCATCAACTGAGCCATGGGCTTGCCGACGATGTTAGAACGTCCGAGGATGACACACTTCCTGCCAGAGGTCTCGATGCCATAGCGCTTCAGCAGAGTGATGATTCCCAGCGGTGTAGCGGAGATGAAGCAGGGCAGGCCAATGGCCATGCGCCCCACGTTGATGGGGTGGAAGCCGTCGACATCCTTCCGATAGTCGATGGCCTCGATAATCTTCTGCTCGTCGATATGCCTGGGCAAGGGTAGCTGCACGATGAAGCCATCGACATCGTCGTCCTTATTCAGTTTGTCGACACAAGCCAGGAGCTCCGCCTCGGTGATGGTATCCTCGAAGCGGATGAGCGTGGACTTGAAGCCACAGGCCTCGCACGCGAGTACCTTATTCTTTACATAAGTCTCCGACCCGCCGTCGTGACCAACCAACACTGCAGCCAGATGAGGCTGCTTACCGCCCCTGGCGATGATCTGTCTCACTTCTTCGGCTATCTCTGCCTTTATGGCGGCTGCCGTTGCCTTTCCGTCAATGAGTTCCATATTCTCTAAAATTTGGGTTTGCCGCCTTTCATGGCTTTCATGGCGTTTGCCATCTGGACCATACGGGAGGAGTTCATGCCTGTCACCATCTTCATCATCTTACGCGTCTGGTCGAACTGCTTCATCAGACGGTTCACATCCTCGAGCTTAGTGCCGGAACCGGCAGCGATGCGACGACGCCGGCTCTGGTTGATGATATCGGGATTCTGACGCTCCTTAGGTGTCATGGAGTTGATGATGGCCTCAATGCCCTTGAAGGCGTCGTCGTCGATGTCGAGGTCCTTGAGCTGCTTGCCCACACCGGGAATCATCGAGGCGAGGTCCTTGATGTTACCCATCTTCTTGATCTGCTGGATCTGACCCATGAAGTCGTCGAAGTCGAACTTGTTCTTGCGGATCTTCTTCTCCAGACGCCTGGCCTCCTCCTCATCGTACTGCTGCTGGGCACGCTCCACGAGAGAGACGATATCGCCCATGCCGAGGATACGGTCGGCCATACGTTCGGGATGGAACACGTCGATGGCCTCCATCTTCTCGCCTGTACCCACGAACTTGATGGGTTTCGTGACCACGGTGCGTATGGAGAGGGCGGCACCACCACGGGTGTCACCGTCGAGTTTGGTAAGCACGACACCGTCGAAGTCGAGGCGGTCGTTGAACTCCTTGGCAGTGTTCACGGCGTCCTGACCTGTCATTGAATCCACCACGAAGAGAGTCTCGTTGGGATTGACGGCCCGCTTCAGTGTCTCTATCTCCTGCATCATCTCCTCATCGACGGCCAGACGACCGGCGGTATCGATGATGACCACATCGTTGGCCTTGGCCTTAGCCTCCTGAATGGCGTGGTTGGCAATCTCGACGACGTTCTTGTTGTCGGGCTCCGAATAGACGGGCACGCCGACACTCTGTCCGACCACCTTCAACTGTTCGATGGCAGCAGGGCGGTACACGTCGCAGGCCACGAGCAAAGGCTTTTTGTGGTTGCGGGTCTTGAGCAGGTTGGCGAGCTTGCCACTGAACGTGGTCTTACCAGAACCCTGGAGGCCAGACATGAGGATGATGGCAGGGGCACCTGCCCTACCCTCCACCTTCAGTTCCGAGGCCTTGCCACCCATCAGTTCCGCCAGTTCGTCGTGGACGATCTTCACCATGAGCTGACTGGGCTTCACAGCAGTGAGCACGTTCATGCCCAGGGCCTTCTGCTTCACTGTATCGGTAAAGGTCTTGGCCACCTTGAAGTTCACGTCGGCATCCAACAGGGCGCGACGCACGTCTTTTAGGGTCTCGGCGACATTGATCTCGGTGATCTTGCCTTCACCCTTGAGGATCTTAAACGATCTCTCTAACCTATCTGATAAATTCTCAAACATCTTTTTCCTTTATAAAATTACCATGTCTATTCGACTACTATTCCAAGCTTCTCGCAAAGGGCGAGACTCATCTCCTTCAGCTTGAACTTCTGGATCTTGCCGGAGCCAGTCAGCGGGAACTCATCGATGAAGAACACGTACTTCGGGATCTTATAACGGGCAATCTTACCACGACAGAACTCCTGTACGTCCTCCGGCTCCATCTTCACACCCTCTTCGAGGATGATGAAGGCACCGACGGCCTCTCCGTATTTCTTCGAGGGTACGGCAGCCACCTGTACATCGCGGATGCCGGGCATGTGGTAGAGGAACTCCTCAATCTCACGGGGATAGATATTCTCACCACCACGAATGATCATGTCCTTGATGCGGCCCGTGATCTTATAGAAGCCCTGCTCGTCCTTCACACCGAGGTCACCGGAATGGAGGTAGCCGTTCTTGTCGATCACCTCGGCCGTGGCCTCGGGATTCTTATAGTAGCCCTTCATGACGTTGAAGCCCTTACAGCACATCTCACCCTGTACGCCGACAGGACACTCCTCGCCAGTCTCAGGATCGAGCACCTTCACATCGACAAACGGATAGTCGCGGCCTACGGTCGTGCAACGCTGCTCGAAGGTATCGTTCAGACAAGTCTGCGTCATACCCGGCGATGACTCCGTCAGTCCGTACACACTCGTGATGGTCATATACATCTTCTCAGAGACCTGCTTCATCAGTTCCACCGGACAGAGCGAGCCCGCCATAATACCGGTGCGCAGACAAGTCAGGTCGAACATCGAGAACATCGGGTGGTTCAGTTCGGCGATAAACATCGTGGGCACCCCATAGACGGCCGTACACCGCTCCTTATGGATGGATGCCAGCACCACGAGCGGGTCGAACTTCTCGACCATCACCTCGGTACATCCGTGCGTCAGACAGTTCATCGTGGCGAGCACCACGCCGAAGCAGTGGAACAGCGGCACACAGACACAGAGCTTGTCATCCTGCGTGAAGCCCATGTTCTCACCGGTGAAGTAACCGTCGTTGGCGATACCATAGTGCGTGAGCATCACCCCCTTCGGGAAGCCCGTCGTACCGGAGGTGTACTGCATGTTGCAGACATCGTGACAGGTGACCTTGCTCTTCATCTCCAGCAGGGTCTCGTCGTCCACGTTCTGTCCCAAGAGCAGCAGCTCGGCGGTATTGAACATACCACGGTACTTCTCCATGCCGATGAACACCACGTTCTTCATGTAAGGGAAGCGCTCGCTGTTCAGACGTCCCCGCTCACAGGTCTTCAGCTCGGGCAGCATCGTGTAGGTCATGTCCACATAGTTACAATCCCATGTACCGTCGGTGATACAGAGAGTATGCATGTCGGAGTCCTTGCAGAGGTACTCCAGCTCGTTCTGTTTGTAGTTGGTATTCACCGTCACCAGCACGGCACCGATCTTGGCTGTGGCATAGAGGAACGTCAGCCAGTCGGGCACGTTCGTAGCCCAGATGCCCACGTTCGAGCCCCTCTCGACGCCGATGGCAATCAGGCCCTTGGCGAGGTTGTCGACACGCTCGTTGAACTTGCTCCATGTGAAGCGCAGGTCACGGTCACTATACACGATGTATTCCTTATCGGGTGTTGTCTCTGCCCAGTACTCCAGCCACTGTCCGAGGGTGCGCTCATAGAGCTGATAGCCGGCACTGCCCGTCTCTGCAGGATAGGTTCTGTCAGGCAGCGGTCTGCCTGCCATGTCTAATTTCACGTTCTTTGTTTCCATCTTCATTCTTCAATGTCCAATGATCAGAACGGGATATAGATCAGTGCGAGAATCTTGGCACTCTTGCCGGGGGCACCATGCAGATGGTGCTTCACAATCGAGTCGTAATAGATCGAGTCGCCTTCCTTCAGCGAATACTTCTCCTTACCGTATACCACTTCCACTTCGCCCTCCATGACATAGATGAACTCCTCTCCCTCATGGGCCGAGAGCTTGTAGTCCTGATTCTCCTCGGGATTGATGTCGATGATGAACGGTTCCATGTGACGGCCAGCCTTCTGCTGTGCCAGCGGGTGATACTCCATGTGCTTGCGGGCATCGGTGGCACCGTTAGAAAAGCTGATGCTGCTGTCCTTCTCACGGTCTTCAGCACGACAGACCACAGGTCCCAGGGCATCGTTGTCGTCCATAAATGTTCCCAGTCGCACCCCCAGTGCACGGGCTATCTTGATCAGCGGCCCTAACGAGGGCAGGTTCTGGTCGTTCTCGATGCTGTTGATCTGTTCCACTGACAGACCAGTGCTCTCAGCCACCTCCTCGATGCTGAGGTTTTTCGTCTCTCTGAGTCCCTTGATTTTGGAACCGACGTAAGTGTTAGTGTTGGACATAAGTCTTTGCTATATAAACAATAAAAAACTATAAACTTTAATTCGGGGCGCAAAATTACAACAAAAAAACGAGACTGACAAGCTTTCAGCCTCATTTTTTTCTCTGTGAGAACTCACATTTTTCTTCGCGAGAACTCACAGCCGCAATACTGCTGGTTGTAGAAGTCAAATTCTTTCAGCAGTTGGTTTCGCCGTTCCTGAAGACCCCCTTTCCGCCAGTTCTGAGGCCAGAAGGAGACTTTAAAATCGGAAAGAGGCCCTTCGGCGTTAACCGTTTCCTCGGCGAGGAGTCCGGCGCGGTTGATCTGGTCGAGACTCTTCCAACGCGAAGAAGCCAGTGTGGTTGCGAAGTATGGAATGGCAAGACGTCTGGCCACCCTGGCAGCTTCTGTCAGACGAATTGTGAAGCACTGCAGACAGCGCAGTCCCCTTTCAGGTTCACCCTCCAGTCCACAGACACTGCCAAGCCACGCCTCATGATCATAGTCGCCGTCAATCCACCTGATGCCGAGACACTCTGCATGACGCTTGCTCTCATTCTTGCGGATCTCGTATTCCTCAAGTGGGAAGATATTCGGATTGTAATAAAAAATAACAGGCTGGATATCATGAGCCAGCAGCCACTCGACAATGGCCGAAGAGCAAGGTGCACAACAAGCATGCAACAGCACCTCGTGGCACCCCTCGGGCACTACAATCCCCTTGCCTTCCATATCCGGTCTTTTGCAGCGTTGATCTCCTGGAACTTCTTCTCAGCTGCCTTGCGGACATCCTCGCCCAGCGCAGCCACCTTATCAGGATGATGCTCAAGGGCCAGTTTGCGGTAGGCCTTCTTCACCTCGTCGTCGGTGGCGTTCGGACTGACACCCAGCACCTTATAGGCATCTTCGAGCGTGTCGCCCTGCAGATGCAGCATCGAGTCAACTTCCGAGGCCGACATGCCCAGCCACTGGGCGCACTCCTTCAGTGCCGTGATCTCACTCTGGGGCACACGCCCGTCGGCCTGTGCCACCATCACCAGATAGTTCAGCAGCTGCAGACGCTGCGAGTAGTCCATCTGCTGATTGATCTGTCCACAACACTGGCGGACGGTCTGTTTGAACTGTGTCCAGCCCTCGCGCTTCTGCTCGTCGAAGAGCTTGTTCAGGATCTCATTGCCCTGACTGACAGCATCTTGTCCGAAGTTCTGGCGCAGCATCTGGCGCACCAGTTCCATCTCTGAGTGCATCGCCTTGCCATCGGCCTTGATGATATACGACGAGAGCACCAGCAACGAGAACAGGAAGCTGTTTCGCTGGCCCTGCTGTTGCCGTTGACGATAGGCCCGCTGATAGGCCTCATTGAAGTCCTGATATGTCTGTCGCTGTTCGCGTCCTGAGCCCTGACCCCATGTACCGGAGTTCTGCGGAGAGTTCACCCCGTCGAGCATCGTGTCGAACAACGATCCCAAGAGATAGCCGGCCAAGGCTCCCAACGGTCCCCCGGCCATCCATCCGATGAATCCTCCTATCCACTTTCCTGCAGCCATAATACTATTAATTATACGGGGGCAAAGGTACACATTTTCTCCGAAACCGCCAAGCATTTAGGATTAATTCACGAAACCGGGCGGGGCTTCAGTTCCAAGGATAGAAGGTCAGTCCTATCGTCAGTGCACGGTTATTGAACGACTGCAACAGGAGATAGGACGCTCCCGTCAGCTGTCCCGCGATGTCGTGGAAGTCGGCAAACAGATTACAGCGTTTCCCTAAGTCCTTGTTCAGTTTTATTGAAGCGTAAAGATGGGCATGTTGGTCGTAAGCCTCTATTTTACTGTTGTAAATCAATGTGGACGACAGTCTGAAGCCCTTGCCCAACAATAGTGTCGGAGCGAACTTCAGGGTGTAGAACGTGTTGTTGACAGCCTCATCGTAGCCGATGTGCAGGTGGTAGAGGTTAGCACCTGCCGTGAGCCGTATGGGACCCTGATGCCAAGTGGCTGTTGCCCCCACACTAAATAGTGACTCGTCAGGTGACGGCAGGTCTGACAGTAATGTGTGTGTCACGGTACCCGTTGCGACAATCCGCTCAGACTGATAGGTATAGCGGGCTTCGGAACGCCAGGCGAGATTAGTCTGATAGTTTATATTGTGATAGACCTGTGAGCCGCCAAGATAGTCATGGAAGTCGCTGGGGATGGGATTGAAGTAGGTGCGGCTAAAAGCACCCTGCAGAAAGTGTCGTCCTGCGCGATATCCCACGATAGCATGCAGGGCATGATCGTTGCGGTTATGTGACCACAGACGCCCATCGCCCTCATCGTAGTGCTTATCCCAGAAGGAGTTGTGACGGAAACGGTCACCAAGACTGATGACCCACGGACCTTTCTTATAGTCGAACTGCACATATAAGTCGTTGTAGAGGTTCTGCTCGCGACGGAGTCCCTCATACCAGAGGTTCGTATAGTCCCCCTCATAGCCAATAGTCATCCAGAGCGACTGATTGAGGAAAGGGACACTGTACTCGGCAATCCACCAAGGTAACACCGTCTGTACCTCCAAGAAAGAGTTTTTTGTATAGCTCATGCCCGCCTCGATGTAGAGACCCGCCTCCTGCTCGTTGAGGGTGCGCTCATAGGTGGCGACGAGCTCGCCCCAACGTTGTCTGTTGAACTCACTATTATCCTCGCTTTGCCCGGTATCATGCACTTTATCCTGATACTCGCCATAGCCTTGAGAGAGCTTCAGTTTCAGCAGGTCACGATCGGTAGCCTGCCAATCCACAAAGAGCATTGCATTCTCCACTCCATTGCGTGAGGTAATGCTGTTACCTGAGAGCGCCGTGGCCTGACCATATTGCAGGTTGGCCTGTGCAAAGGCGCGTACAGTGACATTCTCACCACCACTGGCGATATCAGCATACATTTGTCCGTTACCATAGGTACTGCCACTCAGAGCCAGCTTTCCTGTCAGCCCCCTGCCTTCACGGAACGTCAAGTCAATGGTGCCCGTAGTGCCGTCCATGGCATTGTTCACCGCTCCGTAGGTACACACGGTCACTTCACTGAGGTCGCAGGCCTTGATACCCCCGAGCAGTGGTCCGTAATCGACGCTCAGGGGGATATCGTCCACACTCAGCAGATAGTCAGACGTGAGTGTCTTACCGTCGTTCGACATCAGTTCCGGACAGATATGAAGCACGTCGAGAAGCGTCATCTCGGGGTCAGGAGCCAGCTGCTCAACATGGATGATATATTTGTTGCCTTCGTGCTCTATCACCTCTTCCTGGCCCTGAGCATAAGCGCCAATAGTCAGCCATGTCACCAAGATGACAAATAATCTTCTCATACCAGAAAGTTATTTACGAATGACTTCCAAAAGGTTGTTCTGGATGATGCCGTTGGTGGCGATGACGCTGTTGCCCCCAGTGAAATCAGAGGAGCCAACGTAGTCGGTAACGGTGCCGCCAGCCTCCAGTACCATCAGACTGCCGGCCATGAAGTCCCACTGGCCGATGTACTGTTCGGCATAGCCGTCGAGGCGTCCTGCAGCGACATAGCAGAGGGCCATCGCAGCAGAACCACACATGCGGATGCTACCCACACGGCCATAAAAAGAGTCGATGAGCCGTTGGACGGTGGGCTTATAGGCATCGCTATTGTAAGGCAATTGAAAACAGAGCAGGGCATCCTGAATCTTCTGGCTGCTGACATGCAATTGATGAGGCACGGTGCATGAAGGGTGATGCATCAAATAGGCACCCCCACCCTTCCAGGCATAGAAACACTCGTCGGCACAGATTTCATAAACCACACCTATGAGAATCTCCTTCCCTTGCAACAGGGCGATGCTGACAGCGTATGGGGCATACTGATGGATGAAGTTCGTCGTGCCGTCGAGTGGATCGACCACCCAAAGCATCTGTTCAGTATCATGGCCGGCCAAGCCTTCTTCAGTGATGAAGCCTGCCTCAGGCAACAACTCTTTCAGCGCAGCAACAATCAGCCGTTCCGACCCTTTGTCGACATACGACACATAGTCGTGGGCATGTTTCCGCTCCACACTCTCCAGGGAGAACTTACTCCGTTCCTCCCTGATATACGCTCCCGCTTGCCGTGCAATCCCGCACACGGCCAACGTGAGAAGCTCCAAATTCCGATCCACTGCTTACTTCTTAATCAGCGAGGCAATCCAGAGGATGACGACAGCACCGATGATAGCTGTGCCAAGCTGCCCCAGAAGACCTCCCCATGAGACGCCCAGCAGATCGAACAGCCAACCCCACCGAAGAGACCCAGTATACAATTCATGATGAGGCCGTAGCCGCCACCTTTCATCAACTTGCCGGCGCAGAAGCCAGCCAAACATCCAAGAAGAAGTGATAAAATAATACCCATAACTATAATGTCTAAATGGTTTGATGGTGCAAAAATAGGCAAAATATTCGAAAGGAACAAAGAAAAAGCCGTTTTTTTGTTTATTGTTTTTTATCAGCGAGGTACATGCCAAAGAGGATGAGGGCAGATCCGATGAGGAACCATACGGTGATTTGTTCGTGGAGCAGCCACCAGGCAAAGATAATCGTGGTGATGGGATTGAAATAGACCCAGTTGGTGGCATCGACCGCTCCCAGTTTGCTGATGACCCAGTTCCAGAGGAGATAGCAGAGCATCGAGGCGACGACACTCAGGAAGAGCAGATTTAATATAATTGATAATTGAAAATTGAAAATTGAAAATGAAAAGATGTTGGTTTCTGAGGGTTTGAGGATATAATAAGGTATGATGGTGAGGAGGCCGTAGAAGAACACTTTTCGGGTAACGAAGATGGATGAATAGCGTTCTGTGGCGGGTTTTGCCAACAAGGAGTAAACAGCCCAGCAGAGGCAGGCAGCGAAAGCCAGCAGATCGCCGAGAGGTGAGAGGTGGAGCACGAAATGCCCGTTGAGCACTACGATGGCCATGCCCAAACAGGCTACGCCAGAACCTAAGGCCTGCATCTTCGTAATCCATTCCGTGTGGCGATAGACGAGTGCCACGAGCAGCATGGCGAAAAGAGGGCAAGAGCAGACGATAAGTGAGGTGTTGGTAGCGGTGGTATAGAGCATGGCGGCATTTTCCGTCAGGAAATAGACGGAGCCGCCTGTGATGCCGAGTGCCACCATCAGGAGTTCTTCGCGCCAGGAGGATGCGAATAGTGATGAGTGTTGAGTGATGAGCGAATAGCACAAAAGCAGGACATAGGCGATGGTGAAGCGCAGGGTGAAGATCTGCGCAGGGGTCAGACCACTCTGTAGCAGCAACTTGGTGAACACAAAGGTGCTACCCCAAATGGCTACTACGACAAACGCGACAATATGATAATATAACCTGTTTTCAGACACGGACGATACGCATGCAAGTCGTTTATCTCCTGACCATGAATGGCATCGTCTGTGCCTGGGCAAACATCATATCGGCCAGTGCCTCGTTGGTGTCGTCTTTTCCGTTAATGGTGTCATAGACGAACTTCAGACCCTCACGCCCCTTGCCATGCTTCAGCACATACACCAGAGAGAGATACTGCAGGCCAACGCTCTCCGACAGGATATCAAGGTCTGTGAGTGCAAACTGCGAGAGGGCCAGTTGATAGGCATCGTCGCTGTTCTTGTCGATGAATTCCTGCACTTGGCCAAGTGTCTCGAATCCGAACGATTCGAGCAGCGGCAGGAAAGACATGAGCGAGGCGGGATAGATCTCAGCCTGATTCACTGCGGCGATACGCTGGTTCAGCCGGTCGAAAGGCCGCAGGTCAAGATAGCTACGGAACGAGTCACTGGACAGGTGCACATCATCGAGTTGTCCGGTCTTCACCAAAGCCTGCACCTGACGACGATAGTCTGCCAAGACCGTGCGCAGGCGACTGAACTCATCGTCGACAAGTTCAAGCATTCCAGCCAGACGACTGAACTGACGCTTGTATTCCCGAGGAATCTTCACCTCACCCTTATAACCAGTGTCGTGCTCAATGGTAGACCACACATGCTGCAAGGCGGTACGCATCTGGAGTTCGAATCGTGTACCTCCCTTCTCCAAACGACAGATATAGTGAAGCGAGTTGTAGCCAAAGCTGTCCAACTGGTGTAGTTTGCGCTTGTCCACACTCTCCTTCCAGTCTATCTCAAAGGTACGCTTCGCTATGGCAGCCACCTTGTCCACATCGTCGGTATAAAAGGTGATGACACGCAATCCCACCAGGTCTGTGATGTCCTCTATACTTTTATATTTCGCCCCCTTCAACTCCAATTTTCCTGCCAACGACTTCTCTGTCTTTATTCTTCTCTCAAAAGCCGTGATATAAATACCTTGCTGGCGAAGGGCAAATCGCAGACGATTATAGGCCTCTTCAGACACACGTTCCAGTTCTGGCAGCATATCTCGATACTGCTGCATCAGCTGCTCACAATGCGGATTTAGTCGGTACTCACTATTCATTTTATTGAGTGTTTAGGGTTTAGTGTTTTTTATCTCGATGTCACGCTTCACGTTGTTTCGGATCTTCGTGAGATAGCCTTTCATGCCGTCGGCATTCTTTGTATCGATGATTTCCAAGAGTTCTTTCAACTCCGTACGGATCTGACTGACCTGGTCGTGTGTATAGGGGTTGAAGAGGATTTCCTGCAGCAGGTAGTCATCCTCGTTGAGCACCCCCTTGGCAATCCGCATGTGACGCTTGAAAGTGGTACCAGGTGCATCCTGATGCTTCATCACGGCAGCAAACACGAATGTCGAGACGAATGGAATTGACAGAGAGTAGGCTACCGTCTTATCATGCTCCTCGAACGTGTACTCATAAATGTTAAGTCCCAACCTCTGATAAAGATCCTTGAAGAAGATATGTCCCATATAGTCACCCTCGCTGATGATGATGGCATTCTCCTCGGAGAGCTGCTGGAGGTTGGCAAATGTCGGGCCGAACATCGGGTGAGTGGAGACATAGCGCATGCCTGCCGACTCGTAAAATTCCTTCAGGTCAGTCTTCACACTGGCGATGTCGCTGATGATACACTCCTTGGGCAGGTAAGGTATCACCTCCTTGAACACGGGAATGGTGTATTTCAGTGTGACAGCATTGATCAGCAGTTCGGGTTTGAACGCCTGAATCTCCTCATAAGAGGTGAACCTCTGACAGTTGTAGGTGAACCGCATGCGCTTGGGGTCGCGCTCGAAGACCGCCACCTCATGATCGAAGCTCAGCAGGTCGATGAAGAAGCTACCCATCTTCCCTGCACCCATGACTAATATTCTCATAGAGCTGAAAAGTTTCAATTTATTTATTAATAATCTCTATTTGTTGGCGGACGGACTCTTCGTGGATGTTCTCGAAGACATGAGCGACGAACTCAGGATTCATGCCACAGAGGGAGCCCTGTGCACCGCGCTTGTTGAGAATCTCATTGTAGCGGTTAGCCTGCAGGACGGTCATGTTGTGCTCTTTCTTATACTGACCAATCTCACGGCACACTTTCATTCGCTTGGCCAGCAGGTCCATCAGCTGGTTGTCGAGTTCGTCGATCTGCTTACGGAGTTGGGTGATACCCTCCGTCATGGTGTGCTCATCGCGAATGACCAGCAACGAGAGGATATAGTCGAGCACATCGGGTGTCACCTGCTGCTTGGCATCGCTCCATGCCTTATCAGGATCACAGTGGCTCTCAATGATCAGGCCGTCGAAACCAAGGTCCATGGCCTGCTGACAGAGCGGCGCAACCAGTTCACGACGCCCTCCGATATGTGAGGGGTCACTGATCAGAGGCAATGCGGGAATACGGCGGCGCAGTTCGATGGGGATCTGCCACATCGGAGCATTACGGTAGATCTTCTGTTCATAACTGGAGAAGCCACGATGGATGGCGCCGAGGCGCTTCACTCCAGCCTGGTTCAGACGTTCCAGCGCACCAATCCAGAGTTCGAGATCAGGATTCACGGGATTCTTCACGAACACTGGCACATCCGCTCCCTTCAGTGCATCGGCAATAGCCTGCATGGCAAAGGGGTTGGCAGAGGTACGTGCACCTATCCAGAGGATATCTATGCCGTATTTCATGGCCAGTTCCACGTGCTCAGGGGTAGCCACCTCCGTAGAGACGAGCATCTTCGTTTCCTTCTTCACCTGAGCGAGCCATACGAGGGCGGGTTCACCGTGTCCCTCGAAGCCTCCAGGCTTTGTGCGGGGTTTCCACACACCGGCACGGAAGTTGTGGCAGCCTTTCATCGCCAGCTCACGGGCGGTCGTCATCACTTGTTCCTCGGTCTCTGCAGAGCAAGGGCCTGCAATCACGAAAGGACGTTCGTTATCACTCGGTAAATTCAATGGTGCTAAATCTAATTCCATATCTGTTATTCTGTCTTTAAATGTCTTATTCTGTCTAATGCTTGTTGGATTTTTTCCTCTTTGGCGCAAAGGGAGATGCGGATGTAGCGTTTGCCGTTGGATCCGAAGATGAAGCCGGGGGTGATGAAGACACGGGCCTCGTGCAGCACCTTTTCCGTCAGGTCTTCGACATCGGCGTACTTCTCAGGGATCTTGCCCCAGAGGAACATACCCACCTGACTCTTGTCGTAGGAGCAGCCTAAGACATCCATGATCTTCTCAGCCCACTGGCGACGACGGCGGTAGGTCTCGATATTAAACTCACGATGCCAGGCCTCGTCATTCTTATAAGCCTCAGCAGCAGCGAGTTGGATGCCTCGGAAGGTACCAGAGTCGATGTTCGACTTGATCTTCAGAATCCAGGAGATAAACTGTGCGTTCGTGGCACACAACCCCACACGCCAGCCCGGCATGTTGTGGCTCTTCGACATTGAATTGAACTCGATACAGCAATCCTTGGCCCCAGGCACCTGGAGCAGCGACATGGGATGCTCGTTGAGGATGAACGAATAAGGATTGTCGTTCACCACCACGATATGGTGCTCCTTGGCAAACTGCACCAGTCGCTCGTAAGTCTCCATACGGGCATTGCCACCTGTCGGCATGTTAGGATAGTTCGTCCACATCAGCTTCACTTTCGAGAGATCCATCTTCTCCAGTTCGTCGAAATCAGGCTGCCAGCCATTATCCTCACGCAGATTGTAGTTCACTATCTTCGCACCCAGGATCTTCGAGAGCGAGGTGTATGTGGGATAGCCAGGATTGGGCACCAGCACCTCGTCGCCAGGATTCACAAAGGCCAGCGTCACGTGCAGGATACCTTCCTTTGAACCAATGAGCGGCAGGATCTCCGTCTTGGGATCGAGATCCACGTTGTACCAACGTTTGTAGAAGCCAGCCATGGCCTCGCGCATCTCGGGTATTCCCATCGTTATCTGGTAGCCGTGTGCATTGGACAGTTTAGCCACCTCACATAACTTACCGATGGTCTGTGGAGAAGGCGGCATATCAGGACTTCCAATGGCAAGGCTGATAATGTCCTTGCCCTCGGCATTCAACTGTGCTACTTCCTTCAGTTTCCTGCTGAAATAGTATTCCTGCACTAAACTTAATCTGTCTGCTGGTTGTATCATAATTAATTCGTTTGTTTGCCGTCTTTATATTCTCCTAAAATCTTCAGGTCCTTTGTCAGAGGAATGATTGCATCTATCGACTGACGATAGCGGGTAAGGTCGTTGTACATCAAGTCGACGTAGAACAGGTATTCCCATTCATGTCCGATAATCGGCAACGACTGGATCTTCGTCAGGTTGATCTTGTAGAACGAGAGGATAGCCAAGACATGACTTAACGACCCCTCCTCGTGAGGCAGTGAAAAGACGATGCTCGACTTGTTGGTCTCCAACAGCGGTCGCAACATATCCGCCTTGTTGGGATTTGACACCACGAGAAAACGGGTGAAGTTATGTTTATTGTCCTCGATATGATCCTCGAGCACCTTCAGGCCATAGAGTCTGGCAGCCTCCGCATGACAGATGGCCGCCCATCCCTTCTTCTGTCCCTCGGCAATCATCTTAGCCGATCCTGCCGTATCCTCAGCCTCCACGTTCTTCAGTTGAGGGTGCTGTGCCAGGAACTGACGGCACTGCATCAGAGCCACAGGATGCGAGTGAACCTCAGTGATGGTGTCCCAGTCGTCTTCAGGCAGACAGCAGATGCTGTGCGTGATATGCAGTTTATGCTCACCTACCACCGTCGTTCCTGAATCTCTCAGCAACTCATAGTTATGCAGCAGGCTTCCCGCAATCGTGTTCTCGATGGCGAGCATGCCGATGGCTGTAGGATCCTGCTTGATACTGGCAAACACTTCCTCGAAGGTTGAGCAGCAAATCAACTGGATCTGTTCTCCCTCGAAATACAGGTGCGCCGCAATATCGTGGAACGACCCGGTCTGTCCTTGAATGGCAATTCTCTTCATATTCCCTATCCTCGTTTCTAAAAACAAATCCCGCTTTCACTTGTGTGAAGCGGGACCTTGTATTTTATCATCTCTGTCATCAGTTGAATTATACGCAACTTCCCGCTTCACAATTGCTTGCAAAGTAAAAATAATAGCCGTAAAAGTAAGCATTCAACATTGACATAATCTAATCGTTTTTATCTTTTCGGCTGCAAAAGTACATTATTTTTGCGAAACAAACAAATAAAAAGCAAGAAAAATTGTGTTTTTGCTTACTTTTTACCTATTTGCCATTTCACTTTTTATACAATTCACCCCATTGTTTGCGGATTTCGTCACGGTCCACCTCTTCAATCAGGATCTCCGCCAGTGTCATGATGACCTCATAAGGTATCTGCAGACGAGGATCGTCGCTCCCAGACTTGATAGAAGAGAGGAAATGGGCCATCTCACCCTTGTAGATCTCCCTCATTCTGTTGCCATCCTTGCCGCTATCAATAGAACAAGTATAGGTGATGTTGGCAAGACGGTCGCAGAGTTTTACAAACGGTGCATAGGGAGTCTCGCGTATACCCTTATAATATTTCTCCCCCGCCCTCTCGTCACGCGTACGGCCCTTGTCGTTGGTCAGGGCATAAACAATCTCAGTAGCCATCAGTGCCTGCTCCTCCGTCATCCGTAAACGAGCCTCATGCATCACGTCGTTGTACGTCATACGTGCATCCTCTATGCTGTCGTGATAATAGCCACCGAAGAACATCGGCAGCACATCATCCTCGCTGACGCACACCAGATGGCCATAGGTTTGTATACCCTCAGCCACCATGTCGAGATGAAACCCATAGGGCAAATCGTCGCCATAGGTCTGGTTAACACGCTGATGCAGTGCATGAGCCGACTGACGAATTTCATCTATCTGTACGGCATATTTTTTCTGAAGTTGCAGAAATTCCTCTTTTGTCATCATCAATAATTTTATTTGGGTGCAAAGTTACAAATAAAATAAGAAATAAGACTATAGAATTAAGAAAAAAATTGTACCTTTGTCGCCGATATGGATAAAAAGCCACTTCCTCACCCTGTCGTTGCCATCATTCCCGTGGTGGTGCTCATTGGATTCCTTTCCATTGCCATCACACTTTTCGGCAGCGATTCCCTCAGTGGAGGCAGTCAGATAGCGCTGCTGATGGGCATGGCCGTGTGCGTCAGCATCTCTATGTCGGTATACCGAGTACCCTGGCGTACCTTCGAGAAGCAGATCAAGGCCACCCTCGGAGAAGTGAGCATCACCCTTGTCATCCTGCTCTGTGTGGGTATGCTTGCCGGCTCGTGGATGATCAGCGGCATCGTGCCAACACTCATCTACTACGGTGTGCAGATCATGTCGCCGCAGTTCTTTCTCGTATCAGCATGTATTATCTGTGCCCTGATTTCAGTGCTCTCCGGCAGTTCCTGGACCACTATCGCCACCATTGGTGTGGCCCTGCTCGGCATCGGCCATGCACTGGGCGTTTCCGAGGCATGGACGGCAGGAGCCATCATCTCCGGAGCCTATTTCGGCGACAAGATGTCACCCCTCAGCGACACCACCATCCTCGCCTCCTCGGCCACAGGCACCGATCTCTTCGTACATATTCAATATATGGTATATACCACCGTGCCCACCTTCCTTATCACCGTCACGATCTTCTTCATGGCCGGTCTGGGGAGTAATGCGGCAACGGAAGTACAAGTCGGCGAATATACCGAGGGGCTTTCCAACACGTTCACTATTTCCCTGTGGACATTGCTGGTGCCGCTGCTGACGGCAGTGCTCATCGCCCGCCGCGTGCCGTCGCTGATTGTGCTCTTCGCCTCGTCAATCATGGCCGGCTTCATGGCCTTGATCCTCCAGCCCCACATCCTCACTGAGATTTCCTCCAGTGGCAGTCTGATCAAGGGATTGGCCATTACTTTCTACGGAGCTACGGCCGTAGAGACAGGCAATGCCTCACTCAACGAGCTCGTCTCTACCAGTGGAATGGCGGGTATGCTCAACACCATCTGGCTGATCATCTGTGCCATGTGCTTCGGCGCCTCGATGGTGGCCAGCCGTATGATCGAGAGTATCACGGGCGTAATCGTGCGCTTCGTCAGGAGCCGCGTCAGTCTGGTGTCGTCGACCGTCGGCACGGGCATATTCCTGAATATCACCACCGGCGACCAGTTCATATCCATCGTACTCAATGCCGATATCTATAAAGAAGTGTTCAAAAAAGAAGGCTATGAGTCGCGCCTGCTGAGTCGCACGACAGAGGATGCTGCCACCGTTACCTCGGTTCTGATACCGTGGAACACCTGCGGCATGACACAGTCCACCGTACTCGGTGTACCAACACTCACCTACCTGCCCTACTGCTTCTTTAACCTGCTCTCACCCCTGATGAGTATCATCATCGCCGCCATCGGCTGGAAGATACGCAAGGTTCCCTCAGACAAACAATTATCAACAATCCATATTCCAGACAAACAATGAAGAAAACTATCATTACTGCATCATTACTTATGATGTTCGCACTCCAGGCCTCGGCACTGACCCCCTGGACGAAAGGTGCCTTCGAGACAGGCCAGTACCGTAACCTCTTCGTGGAGATGGGCTACAGCCAGGCCGACGTCGACGCAAAACTAAAGGAAGTGTTCAATGCCGTGTTCCGTGGCCCAGACAAGGTCTATTTTGAGGTCGGCGACTCCATGGGCTACGTCTCCGACGTGAAGAACCACGACGCCCGTACTGAGGGCATGTCCTACGGACTGATGATTGCCGTACAATTCGGTGAGAAAGACATTTTCGACCGTCTGTGGCGCTGGAGCAAGAAATACATGCAGCATCAGGACGGCATCCGCGAGGGTTACTTCGCATGGAGCTGCAAGACCGACGGCACCCGAAACGCCCAGGGAGCCGCCAGCGATGGTGAGCTCTACTTCATCACCGCCCTCATCTTTGCCTCCAACCGCTGGGGCAACGACACCGGCATCAACTACCTTGCCGAGGCCCAGCACATTCTCAATTGCATACAGCCCAAGGAGTACGAGCCTGAGCCACGTCCGGCCGGGTTCCCAGGCTTCGGGCCTCAGCAGACAGGACCACAGAAGATGTACCTCATCGACCCCGAGACACAGCTCATCACCTTCACCCCTGACGGCTTCGGACAGCGTTACACCGATCCCAGCTATCATATCCCCGCTTTCTACGAGGTTTGGGCACGCTGGGCCAACGACGGGCGCTCCGACTACTGGAACGAGTGTGCCCGTAAGAGCCGTGAGTTCCTCCACAAGGCCATCAACCCTCAGACCGGTCTCAACGCCGATATGTGCCAGTATGACGGCTCTGAGATGCAGATGCCCCGTTTCCCCGGCATGCAGCAGCGTCCTCAGGGAGCACCCCGCCGCAACGGCAGCAACAACTTCCGTTATGACTCCTGGCGCGTGCCAATGAACATCACCCTCGACTACGAGTGGAGTTGTGCAGACGGCGAGTGGCAGCGTCAGTATGGTGAGACTATCCAGAACTTCCTCTACAGCCAGGGTGTTGATACCTTCGTCGACCAGTACCGCACAGACGGTACCCTTCCTGAGGGCGATGAGATCCTGCAGGCCGGCGGCTTCCGCAAGCTGCGCCACAGCATAGGCCTTGTGGCCACCTCCGCTGCCGCCTCGATGATGTGCAGCCACGATAAGAGCAAGGCGTTCGTAGACGGACTGTGGAATGCCAAGCACGTACCCTTCGAAGACGGCTACTTCGATGCCTACTATGACGGACTGCTGCGCCTCTTTGCCTTTATGCACCTCAGCGGCAACTACCGCATCATCCTTCCACAGAAATAACAACACTCAAACCAACAACACGATGAATGAGAAAAACAGACCTAACATCAGCCGGCGCGAGTTCTTAAGACGACTCGGCATCGGCACAGGCTCCGCCGTAGCACTCATGGCTATGGAGCCTCTTAGAGCATTCGCACAGGACAGCAAGGAGACCAGCGATGTCCGCATGACCTACCGCGTACAGCACGGCTCAGGAGAACAGATCTCACTCCTCGGCTTCGGCATGATGCGCCTGCCGAACGACCAGGACGAAGTGAACGAACTTGTGGACTATGCCATCGCCCACGGTGTGAACTACTTTGATACCGCCCCAATGTATATGCGCGGACAGTCGGAAGTACTCACTGGTAACGCCCTCGCCCGTCATCCACGGGAGAAGTTCTTCATTGCCACAAAGATGTCGAACCAGAACGAACGTCTCTGGGACTTCGATGAAGCAGTCAAGATGTACCGTCAGTCGTTTGAGCGCCTTCGTGTCGACTATATCGACTACTACCTCCTCCACAGCATCGGCGGTGGTGGAGTGGATGGCCTTAAGGGACGTTTCCTCGACAACGGACTGCTTGACTTCCTCATGAAGGAGCGCGAGGCAGGCCGCATCCGTCACCTGGGGTTCTCCTATCACGGCGACGTGAGCGCCTTCGACTGGCTCCTCGACCATAACGATGACTACCACTGGGACTTCGTGCAGATCCAGATGAATTTCCTCGACTGGCGCCATGCCTCACTCAACAAAGGCGGATGGAGAAAAGACGCCGACGCTGAATACCTCTACGGCAAATGCGAGAAACTCGCCATCCAGAACGTCGTCATGGAACCCCTTCGTGGCGGTGCCTTCGGACGTATGGCCCAGGAACTGACCGATCAGCTCAAGGCTCGTCGCCCAGACGACAGCACAGCCCGCTGGGCCTTCCGCTGGGTAGGCTCCCACCCCAACATCCTTACCACCCTGAGTGGCATGAACCGCATGGAGCATCTTGAAGAGAACGTCAGCACCTTCTCACCCCTCGAGATCTGCACAGAAGCAGAGAACGCCCTGCTGGCCGACATCGCCGACCAGATGTCGGGTTTCCCGACCATTCCCTGCACCACCTGTGAATATTGCATGCCCTGCCCCTATGGCGTCAACATCCCTGGTAACTTTGCCTACTACAACCAGGCTGTCACTGACCACCTCCTGCCTCTGCCAGCTGCCACTGCAGCCGACTACGCCGAGCGTCAGCAGCAGTTCATCGAGGGCTACCGCAAGGCCCTGCCCGATGCAGAGACGTGGGCCCGATCCTGCCAGGATTGTGAGGAATGCCTTCCCAAGTGTCCCCAGCAGATACGCATCCCCAACCAGATGAGCCGTATCGTGGAGACACTAAGAGTCAGACGGAAATGACAGAGGGGCGACTGATCGCCCCTCTCTTTCTATAGTTTAAATCTTCGCCAGATAAATCTTGGAATACGTCGCCAGAAGGCTGTCAGCAGACGGTAACGCCAGTCGATGACACGGATATGCTGATAGCTGTTGATGGCGCTTACGATCTCACGCGCCACGTTCTCCGGACGCAGCATCATAGGATACTTAAAGTCGCCGTTGAGCAGCGCTGTGTCGACAAATCCCGGACGGATATCAGTGAAGCGGATGCGGAGTCCGCGGGCATTGGCCTGCTGTTCGAGAGCCTGCAGATAGACGTTCTGCATGGCCTTCGTGGCAGAATATGACGGAGCAGGACCAAGCCCCTTCGTGCCAGCGATAGAGGTGATGGCGGCGATATGTCCCTCACCCCGCTCTGCGAAATAGCGATAAGCCTCGCCAATCATACGCGTAAAGCCCAAGCCGTTGGTGGTCACGGTGGCGAGTTCGATGTCCTCCCTCAGTTCACGGTTCTGCTTGCCGATGCCTGAGGCATAGAAGAAAAGATCCATACCGCCCAGTCGCGCCACCAGGTCACGCAGTCGCGCTGTGGCATCCTCAGCGGTCACGTCAATCTCTGCGACCTCCGCCGCCCCAATCGCCTGCAACAGTTCCACCCTTCTGGCAGCCACGCCGAGCGTCCAACCATCCTGGAGCAGCCGTTTCGCTACCTCCATTCCGATTCCCGACGACGCCCCTATGACAACAGCCCTCTTCATTCTTCAATTTTCAATCTTCATTCTTCAATTTTCAATCTTCAATCTTCAATTTTCAATCTTCACTTCTCACAGTCCCCTTGCTTTGAGCAGACTAGAGGCATCGGGCTCCTTCATGCCCGTAAAATCGGAGAACATCTGCATCAGGTCGCCCGTATTACCACGACTCAGGATCTTATCGCGCATCTCCTGGCCCGTCTCAGGCTTCAGGGCACCGCGCTGGGCAAAGACGTCGGCGATGTTCACGGCCAGCACCTCCGTCCACAGATAACTGTAGTAGCCGGCTGCGTAGCCCCCACCCCACACGTGGTTGAAGTAGCTGGTGAAGTAACGTGGCGGAATCTGGGGATTGAGCAGTCCCACCTGTCTCAGGGCCTCTGTCTCAAACGCTGCGGCCTTTTCCGGCGTGGGAATATCCTTCGAGGCAAGCATGTGCCAGGCCATATCGGCACAAGTGGCGGCGAGGTTCTCACCCAAGGCATAGGCCGTCTGGAAGTTGATGCTCTTCAGCATGCGCTCCTTTAGGTCGGCAGGCATCGGCTCACCCGTCTGGTAATGGCGGGCATAGTGGTCGAACACCTCCGGGATCGAAGCAAACGACTCATTGAACTGCGAGGGCATCTCCACGAAGTCGCGTGCCACGGAAGTGCCACTCAACGTGTTATACTGACAGTCGGAGAGGATGCCGTGTAGGGCGTGCCCGAACTCATGGAACATCGTCGTCACCTCGTCCCACGTCAGTAGCGACGGCTGGCCTTCGGGTGCCTTGGCGCTATTACATACATTATATATAATAGGTATCTGGTTCCACTGACGGCTCTGCTTGGCGAAGCCGTCCATCCAGGCACCACCGCGCTTCGTGGGCCTGCGGTAGTAGTCGCAGTAGAAGAGGGCCTTCGTCGAACCGTCCTTGTCGATCACCTCGAAGGCCTTCATGTCAGGATGATAAAGGGGGATGTCCTTGCGCTCCTTGAACGTGAGGCCGTAGGCACGGTTGGCGGCATAGAACACACCGTTCGTCAACACGCTGTCGACGTTGAAATAGGGCTTCACCTCGTCGTCAGAGATATCGAGCAGCTGCTTCTTCATCTTCGCCGAGTAGTAGAAGCGGTCGTAGGGCTGCAGCTGGAAGTCGGCACCTTCTGTCTGGCGGGCGAATTCCTCAATGGCCTTCGTCTCGGCATCGGCCTTCGGCGAATACTCCTTTATCAGATTCTTCAGGAAGGCATACACATTCTCAGGCGTCTTGGCCATTGCCTTCTCTAATGAATACGAGGCGTAGTTGGGATAGCCCATAATCTCAGCCTGCTCAGCCCTCAGCTTGGCAATCTCGCAGACAATGGAGAAAGAGTTGTACTTGCCGGTTCCGTCTGAACGGTGTATGGAAGCCTCATAGACCTTTTTGCGCAGGTCGCGGTTGTCGAGGCTGGCCAGGAGGGGCTGCTGGGTGGTGTTCACGATGACGATGGCGTAAGGAGCCTTACCGCCACGACTCTCGGCATCTTTCTTACACTGGGCGATGTCGGCCTCACTCAGTCCTGCCAGTTCTTCCTTCTTGTCTACCCACACCACAGCATCGTTGGTGGCGTCGGGCACGATGTCGCCCCACTTCGTCTGGAGGTCGGAGATGCGGAGGTTAATCTCCTTCATGCGCTCCATCTTATCGTCGGGCAACAGGGCACCCCTGCGCACGAAACTCTTATAAATCTCCTCCAGCAGCTTCTGGTCTTCGCCGCTGAGCGAGTCGTGCTCACGGTCATACACCTGACGGATGCGCTCAAACAAGGGCTTGTTGAACGAAATCTCGTTCTCCAGATCCGTCAGCATCGGCTGCACCTTCTTCTCTATCTCACCAATCTCAGGCGTCTTGTCGGCCTCGACGAGGGCAAAGAACACACGGCCCACACGGTCGAGCAGCCGTCCGCTCTCCTCGTAGGCCAGGATGGTGTTCTCGAACGTGGCCGAGTCCGGAGTGTCCACGATCTTCTGGATGTTCTCACGCGTCTGCTGGATGGCCGTCTCGAAGGCTGGCATATAGTCGGTGGTCTGGATTTTGCTGAAATCAGGCGCACCAAACGGTAACGTACTCTCCACTAACAGCGGGTTCTCACGCTGTGCCTGCTGACAGGCACTAAACTGCAACAGCACTGCTGATGCCATAGTCATTGACATAATGGTCTTTATTATTTTCATTTGGCTTAACAATTTAACTACCTTAACTATCTAACTTCTTAACTACTCATTCCCTACTCGTCTGGCAGGAAGAGCGGATCCTCGGGCATGACCATGACGGGTTCGGTCTCTGCGGCCTTCAGGATATTCTCAGGCACGTACTTCTTATCGACCACGAGACGGAACATGAACTCACGGAACCAGCGGTCAGTCATGATCAGACAGCCCTGCTGCCCCCATGAGGCGCCCCATGAATTCTCTACCTTCCATTTCTTCACCTTACCATTGTCGTCAAGGTCAACGGCGGTCAGGGTCATTGCATGTGTTGAACCGCTGTCGAAAGTGGAAATGCGCTGTGCCTTGTCCATGCCGAAGGTGGTACCGAAGAGCGAGGCGTAGTCAAAGTTCTCAGTGTCAGCATAGCCACGCTTGCGGTCGAGGAACTTGCCCACGTCGTAACTGCTATAGAGCTTGCGGCCGTCCTTCAGCGAGGCGATGGCCATCTGCTCGATATCGTCCATCGGCAGGTTCACGTAGCGCCAGTTGTGGCCGTCGTAGGTGTGACGGTCGTACTCCACCTCATAGGTCTTGTAGTAAGGCCTGCGCGGATCGTTCATCGCCATGATGAAAGTGCCGTTGATGGGGCCGCCCACCACCTCCTGATAGAACGACTGCGGCGTGTACCTCTTGGCAGCTCCCACCGCCTTGCCACTCTTGTCGCGGAAGGCATAGGTGAACTCCTGAAGCGGTTCGCCGATAGTCAGCGTAAGCATCTTGTAAATCTGACTCAGCATACGCGTCTTGGCTTTGTCGATGCTCGACTGCTTACGGTCTTTCTGCGCCATATCGCGTAGCTGAAGACCATACTCACGCAGTTTCGACGAGATGAGGGCTCGCATGCGCGAAGTGTTGTCGCTGCTGAAACTCTCGGGCATCAGCTCGGCGGGTACGAGGCCGTACTTCTCCGTAAGGTCGGCCACGCCGCAGAAGGTGCCGCCATCGCCGAGGGGCGACTTGAAGAAGAACTGCACGCGCGGATCGTCGATGGGCTGCTTACCCGTATCGGCACAGCCCTGTAGCATCAGGTTGGCCTTCTCCAGCTGATCCCAGAAGAAGAGGTAGGCCTGCGAGAACTCGAGTTGTATGGAGTCGCCGTGAGCCTGAGTGTAATTGGAGCGCAGCACGTTAAAGCCACTGAACATCCAGCAGCGTCCGGATGACTTCTGATCAGTGATCGACTGCTTCTTCGTCTCTACTGAGAACCACGTGTCGAGGGCCCCTGCGTTCTGACGGTTGGCGGTGAGGGCGTCGATGCTGTTGGTGGCAACGGCATTGACGAGAGCCTGGTTCACGGGCTCCGCCTTCATCTCCTTCTGGATATCACGCAGCATCTCACGCGAGATGCCACCCTCTTTGGTCTGGGCACTGGCGACGGTCAGACAGCCGATGGCCAGGAACGAACATAATAATTTCTTCATATGGTTATCTTTTGTATTGATTTTCTGCACAAAATTACGAAAAATTATCTGAAAAATGTGCTTTTTCGACATTTATTACTTCTTTTTTTGCATTTTGCTTGGAACTTTAGAACATTTTTACTATCTTTGTCCCATCGTTTAATTACTAAACTAAAAAAATTACAAGTATGAAGAAATTATTAATGGTTGTAGCCATGATGATAGGCGCAATAAGTGCACATGCACAGTTTGAGCCAGGAACATTCAGCATTCAACCGAAAATTGGTTCCACCGCATCTTGGCTGTCGAACATGCCGAAATTAGGTACAGGTACTGTTGAAATAGACAACTCCCCCACTGTCGGAGCCATCATTGGTGCAGAAGCAGAGTATCAGATAGCACGGAAGTTCAGCCTTGCCGCGGGTGTCAGCTATGCCCAGCAGGGTAGCGGATGGGAAGACTATTCCACATCCATAGACGATGATAAGTTTGAACTGAAAGATGCCAAGATCCAGATCGACTATCTCAACCTGCCCGTTGTTGCCAACATCTATCTCTTCAAGGGCTTTGCCGTAAAAGCTGGTGTGCAGTTCGGATTCTTGTTAAACGCAAAGGAGAAGGGCACCATGAAGGTTGTGAACGGCAAATACAGCGCTACTATGGATCTGGAAGATAACAGCGACGATTTCAAGGACAGCTGCAGCAAGTTAGACATCTCAATCCCCATGGGTATCTCCTATCAGGTTCCAACCGTCCCCATTGTGATTGACATGCGCTACAACCTCGGTGTGTCGAAAGTGAACAAGGAGAGCGTCTCTGGTCATAAAGACCTGAGAAACAACGTGGTTCAGCTGACAGTAGGCTACAAGTTTGCACTTTAAATATTAGTATTATTAACCCTTTAAATTAACAAGTATGAAAAAATTATTCATTATTGCAGCAATGTCGCTTATGAGCATGGGCGCATTTGCACAACAGATGTTTGTAAAGCCGATGGTCGGTGGAACGTTGGCCACTATTACAGGTGATTATACCGATGACTGTAAGATGAAGCTCGGCCTGGCTGCCGGAGCAGAGTTTGGTTACATGATTGCTCCGCAGTTTGCTGTAACAGCAGGTGCTCTGGTTTCCATGCAGGGTACTGGCATTAAGGATAATGACCGCACTACGGATTACAGCACCACATTAACTTACCTTAATATCCCCATCTTGGCCAACTATTACATCATCCCCGGTCTCGCTGTCAAGGCTGGTATACAGCCAGGATTCCTGCTCGCGAAAAAGGAAAAATACACGAGGAACGGCCACGAGCATGAGAACACAGAGAAGGATGGCCTGAAGTCATTAGACCTCTCTGTTCCCCTCGGACTCTCTTACGAGATTTCTGATTTCGTCATCGACGCCCGCTACAACCTCGGCCTGAGCAATCTGATCGATGATGATCACACTGACTACAGCCAGAAGAACAGCGTCATCATGCTGACCATTGGTTACAAGATTCCGTTCTAAACAACATTCTGTCACCATAATAAAGCCACACCCGAGAGGATGTGGCTTTTCTGTTTCTATCCGTTTCACATCTGGATGAACATCACCTTTCTGCGGTTCCCTTCTTTCGGCGGCCTGACGGCGAAGTGAACCCAGTAGCGACCTTTTCTGTTGCGCTCGATGAGCAGTTCGTCGAAGTCTTCCTTTCGGTCATCGACGGCATCGAGGAGAATGGCGGCATAGCGGATGGCCTGCTCCACACCTACGCAACGGATGTCTACGGCACAGCCCGTCAGATGGTTGCTCGAATTAGCCCCGCCCACGGCCCTGTTCACATCAGGCGAACGATAGCCGCTCGTGATGATAATCGGCTCCACGTTCTTTGAGGTCTCATAGTCCTCGCCCGGCTTGAGGCAGTAGAGCGAATTGTACGTATATCGCAACTCCTCCAGCCACGGGCACAGCCGCTTCAGGTTCTCAATCGCCTCATGGCTCGGGATGTTCCCATCCAGAGATTTCACACTCGTCTTGGTGAACTCCCCGAGCTTAAAGTGCTCGGAGAGTTCTGCTTGCTTGTTTAATTCTACGTTGATCATTTTCTAAAACGAAATGAATAATTGAATAAATGAATAATTGAATAATTTCTAGGCTAGCATCTTGACAATCTTCCTGTATTTGCCCTTATCATCACCTTCCTGGATCTTCTCGGCATTACCGCTGTCAGTCAGCCTTCTGATCCTTGTGTAGACAGACGCGTCTTTGTCATAGCCGTAGCATCTCCTGACATCTTCCAATGTGAACACCTCCGGCAGGCGTTGATAGCCCTCCTGCGACTTCTGGTAATGACGCCTGCCCGTGATCTGCACGTCGTTGTTCATGTCGTCGAAATACTTCTCTGCCAAGACCCCGAAGAAGTGCTGCTGCGTGGCATACTGGATGCGGGCCATCAGTTCGCAGAGCTTCCAGTCCGTCTCATCCACCTCGTACGAGCCCTCCCAGAACTTCCCTTCCTGATGCAGGCTCCCGTAGTGGCGCATGTCGATGAACGGTGCCGAATAGTTCAGGGCGTGATAGGGTACGCGTTTCAGCATCAGTTCGTTGGCCTCCGAGTCATCCTCCGCACAATCGGCCATGCGGTTCTTCGTCCAGTCGTAGAGCCGCTTCACCAGCGGCCACATGGGCAGCTCTCCAGCCCTCACGTCCAGCTTGAAGGCCCACGTCTTCATGCGCTCCAGCCGTTGCCAGTCGATGGTCGTCACCTCCTGAAAGGCGATCATCTCGTAGTTCGTCTTGGGCATGGGTATCACCGTGAGGCGTGTACTCAGTCCAGAGCCGAAGTTCCTTTCATTCACCTTTTTCTTCAGCGCGATGGGCGTACCCGTGTAGATGTAGTTCCAGGTGACGTGGAACTTGTCCACGGGCGAGTCCGAGTTCTGGTACATCTGTCCGTCCTCCTCATTGTGGAAGGCCTTCAGCTCCATGCTCTGCTTGTTGATCCACGATCCGCCGCTCTGCAGGGTGATCGAGTTGTCGAGCTCTGTGTCGAAGGTGAACATGTGCAGCTGCATCTCCTTGCCGTCCACCACCTCCTTCGCATTCAGCATGTCCTGTATCAGCTGGCCGTTGCTCGTTCTGGCAGGGTGTATGCGGATGATGCCCTGCGGTCTGTCCTTGCCCTCCTTGTTGGCGGCCCTCTTCTTCGTGTCCTGCTTGTAGCGGTTCAGTGCGGCGAGTCCCGCCTTGTCAGCCGTCTCCACGGGCGACATCAGGATGTCGCAGATGTCATCGGCCATCGACTTGTTCGAGGCAGGGTGTCCGATGATGAGCAGCGAACAGTTGAGCCTGCGCTCCCGTTCCGGACGGTGGTAGAATCTGTACGTACACCTCGTCATCAGCGTCATCAGCGCCCCGCCAGCCGTGAACACCGCCGCAGGATACTGGCTCCGCTTCAACCCTGCGCACACGTCCGCCAGCAGCGGGAAGTCGTCAAACATCGCCTCTATCTCCGCGCCCCAGCCGTCGAGCATGCTGTTGATGGCTTGTTCACTTTTGGCGGCAGCAAATTCTTCACTCTTCACTC
>JAEEGF011484992.1_pt1 | contig 79988 bp, 59 predicted proteins | sample 9134171 | NCBI WGS metagenome assembly JAEEGF01 (sample SAMN16246542, study PRJNA631951) | gut metagenome | biome: gut microbiome; feature: rumen; material: AP-attached | host: Bos | place: Iran: Karaj | collected 2018-10 | reverse complement strand
TGCTCCACCATGAGCCCCGGTATTAAAGTTGATCTCAAGGCATTCCTCAACGGTGCTGAGTAAAAATTCAATATTATGAAAAAAGAACTTAAAGGTCAGATTATTGAAAGCATCTCAGCGCAGCTCAAGGCATATCCCAACTTCTACATCACGGATATCGCCGGCCTGAATGCTGGACAGACAAGCAAGCTCCGTCGCGAATGCTTCGAGGCTGGCATCGTGCTGAGCGTGGTCAAGAACACCCTGTTCGCCCACGTCCTCAACGGTATCGACAACGAGGAAATGAAGACTCTCACCGAGACCCTCGTCGGCAATACCGCCATCATGTACACCGAAGTTCCTGCCGCTCCCGGAAAGCTCATCAAGAAGCTCCAGAAGGAAGGTTTCAAGAAGCCCGTCGTGAAGGGCGCCTACGTACAGGACTGCGTGTTCATCGGTGAAGACAAGCTCGATCAGCTCGCAAACATCAAGACGAAGGAAGAACTCATCGGCGAGATCATTTCCCTCCTCCAGTCTCCTATCCAGCGTGTCGTTTCCGCTCTGGAGAATGCATCCGAAGGAAAGGCCGACGACGAGAAGATCGGTTCCGCCAAACCGGCGGCCGAGGCTCCTGCAGCCGAGGCTCCCGCAGCAGCTGAAGCACCCGCAGCCGAAGAGGCTCCCGCAGCTGAAGCTCCTGCAGCCGAGGCAGCTCCCGCAGAAGAGGCTCCCGCAGCCGAAGCTCCTGCAGCAGAATAGTAAAATATTAACAATTTAAAAATATAATCATTATGGCAGATGTTAAAGCCCTTGCAGAAGAGTTGGTAAACCTCTCTGTGAAAGATGTCCAGGAACTCGCTAAGATCCTCAAGGAAGAGTACGGTATCGAGCCCGCAGCCGCAGCAGTCGTTGTTGCAGCAGATGGCGCCGGTGCAGGTGCAGCCGCCGAGGCAGAGCAGACCGAATTCGATGTTATCCTCACCTCCGCAGGTCAGGCCAAGCTCAACGTTATCAAGGTCGTCAAGACCGAGCTCGGACTGGGTCTGAAGGAAGCCAAGGACCTCGTTGACGGCGCTCCTTCCACGATCAAGGAGAAAATTTCCAAGGCAGAGGCCGAAGCTCTCAAGGCAGCCCTTGAGGAAGCTGGCGCTGAGGTTGAGATTAAATAAATCCGCCTCTTCCCTGCTGCTTAGGGAACAGACAGGTTTAGAGCCGGGGATAATAGGCTCTAAACCTTTTTTCCGTATTAAAAGTTTTTCTCCATATAAAGCTATATATGTCAAAAAAGACTGCCCCAAAGCGCATCAACTTCGCAACATCGAAAATTCTGGAATACCCGGACCTTCTCGAGGTGCAGCTCAAGTCTTTCAAGGATTTCTTCCAGCTTGAGACCACCCCTGAAAACAGGAAAAACGAAGGCCTCTACCAGGTGTTCCAGGAAATTTTTCCTATCGAGGACACGAGGAACAACTACAAACTCGAGTTCATCGACTATTTCGTCGATCCTCCCAAGTACTCGATCGAGGAATGCCTGGAGCGCGGACTGACCTACAACGTCCCTCTCAAGGCAAAGCTCAGGCTGTCCTGCACGGATCCAGAGCACGAAGATTTCGACACGAGGGTCCAGGACGTCTATCTGGGAGACATTCCCTACATGACTCCGGGCGGCACCTTCGTGATCAACGGCTCGGAGCGCATCGTCGTCTCCCAGCTCCACCGTTCGCCCGGCGTGTTCTTCGACCAGAGCATGCATGCCAACGGCACCAAACTTTATTCCGCCCGTATCATCCCGTTCAAGGGTTCATGGATTGAATTCGCCACGGACATCAACAACGTGATGTACGCCTACATCGACCGCAAGAAGAAGTTGCCTGTCACCACCCTCCTCAGGGCCATCGGATTCAACTCCGACAAGGACATCATCGACATCTTCGACCTGGCCGACGAGGTGGAGAACAACGCCGAAGCCCTCGAAGCCAACAAGGGCCGCAAGCTCGCCGCCAAGGTGCTCAAGACCTGGACGGAAGACTTCGAAGACGAAGACACCGGCGAAATCATCCCCATCGAACGCACCAAGGCCATCGTGGAACGCGGCGATATTCTCGACGACAACACCATCGCCGCCATCTCCGACACCGAGTGCAAATCCATCCTGCTGCAGAAAGACGAGGCCAACTCCAACGAGTACTCCATCATCTTCAACACCCTGCAGAAGGATCCTACCAACACCGAGCTCGAAGCTGTCAACTACATCTACAAGCAGCTCCGCAACTCCGAAGCTCCGGATGAGAGCACCGCAAGGGACGTCATCGACAAGCTCTTCTTCTCCGAGAAGCGCTACGACCTCGGCAACGTGGGCCGCTACCGCCTCAACAAGAAGCTGAACCTCACCATCGGTCCCGACGTGCGTGTCCTGACGAACACCGACATCATCGAGATCATCAAGTACCTCATCCAGCTCATCAACTCCAAGGCCACGGTCGACGATATCGACCACCTCAGCAACCGTCGCGTCCGCAGCGTCGGCGAGCAGCTCGCCAACCAGTTCAGCGTCGGCCTGAGCCGCATGGCCCGCACCATACGCGAAAGGATGAACGTCCGCGACAGCGAACAGTTCAACCCCATCGACCTGATCAACGCCAAGACGCTCTCCAGCGTAATCAATTCATTCTTCGGCACCAGCCAGCTGAGCCAGTTCATGGACCAGACCAACCCGCTCGCCGAAATCACGCACAAGAGGCGTCTCTCCGCACTCGGCCCGGGAGGTCTTTCCCGCGACCGCGCCGGATTCGAAGTCCGCGACGTCCACTACACCCACTACGGACGCCTCTGCCCTATCGAATCCCCGGAAGGTCCGAACATCGGTCTGATCTCCTCGCTCTGCGTGTATGCCCGCATCGACGCCCTCGGCTTCATCGAGACCCCCTACCGTGACGTCAAGAACGGAAAGGTGGACCTGAGCGCCGCCGGCTGCCACTACATGAGCGCGGAAGAAGAGGAGAACAAGCTCGTCTCCCTCGCCAACGTGCGCATGGACGACGAGGGCAACATCCTCGAAGAGCGTCTGCAGTGCCGTATGGAGGCAGACTTCCCCGTGGTGTCCAAGGAAGAGGTGGACTACATGGACGTGGCTCCGAACCAGATGGCTTCGGTCGCCGCATCCCTCATCCCCTTCCTCGAGCACGACGACGCGCACCGCGCCTTGATGGGTGCGAACATGATGCGTCAGGCAGTGCCCCTCCTCAGCCCCGAGTCCCCCATCGTCGGCACCGGACTGGAAGAGAGGGTCTGCATCGACTCCCGCACCCAGTACATCGCCGACCGCAGCGGCGTGGTCACCTATGTGGATGCCAATGAGATCCGCATCAAGTACGACCGCACCGAGGACGAAAAATTCGTCAGCTTCGCTCCGGAGGAAATCATCTACAAGATGCCCCTCTACCGCAGGACGAACCAAAGCACCACCATCAACCTCAAGCCTATCGTGCGCAAGGGCGACAAGGTGGAGAAGGGCCAGGTCCTGACCGAAGGCTACGCGACCCAGGGCGGCGAACTCGCCCTCGGACGCAACCTGAAGGTGGCTTTCATGCCATGGAAGGGCTACAACTACGAAGACGCCATCGTGCTCTCCGAAGAGATGGTCAAGTGGGACATCCTCACCTCCATCCACGTGGATGAGTACCTGACCGAAGTCCGCGACACCAAGCGCGGCATGGAAGAGCTCACCTCCGACATCCCCAACGTCAGCGAAGACGCCACCAAGGACCTCGACAAGAACGGTATCATCCGCATCGGCGCCCACATCGAACCGGGCGACATCATGATCGGCAAGATCACACCCAAGGGCGAGAGCGACCCGTCCCCTGAAGAGAAGCTCCTCAAGGCCATCTTCGGCGACAAGGCAGGCGACGTCAAGGATGCTTCCCTGAAGGCCAATCCTTCACTGAGCGGCACCGTGGTCAAGACCGCACTCTACACCAAGCTCGCCAAGGATACGAGCCGCAAGAGCGCCAGCAAGATGGACCAGAAGGCCCGTCTGGAAGTGCGCCAGCAGGAATTCGACGCCAAGGCAGCCAGGCTCCTCGAGGATCTCGTGGGCAGGCTGACCGTCCTGACGAAGAACCGCAAGAGCGCCGGCATTTCCGACCTCTACAACGTCGAGATCGTCCCCAAGGACAAGAAGTTCACCGCAGAAATCCTGCGCGGAATCGACTACCAGAACGTCAATTCCAACAAGTGGACCGCCGACAAGGACACCAACGCGATGATCCGCGACCTCATCAACAACTACTGCATCACCATCAAGACCGAAGCCGCAGCCTTCAAGCGTGAAATCGACAAGATGAAGGTCGGCGACGAGCTCCCCAACGGCGTCATGCAGCTTGCCAAGGTCTACATCGCAAAGAAGCGCAAGATCACCGTCGGTGACAAGATGGCCGGACGCCACGGCAACAAGGGTATCGTCGCGAAGATCGTCCGCAGGGAGGACATGCCTTTCCTGCAGGACGGAACTCCCGTCGACATCGTGCTCAACCCGCTCGGCGTGCCTTCCCGTATGAACCTCGGACAGATCTACGAGACTGTGCTCGGCTGGGCCGGTGCACGCCTCGGGCTCAAGTTCAGCACTCCTATTTTCGACGGTGCAAGCATCGACGAAATCTGCAGCTACACCGACAAGGCGGGTGTCCCCCGCTTCGGTAAGACGCAGCTTCGCGACGGCGGCACCGGTGACTGGTTCGACCAGCCCGCTACGGTCGGTGTCATCTACATGATCAAGCTCGGCCATATGGTCGACGACAAGATGCACGCCCGTTCCATCGGTCCCTACTCCCTCATCACCCAGCAGCCTCTCGGCGGTAAAGCCCAGTTCGGCGGCCAGCGTTTCGGTGAGATGGAAGTCTGGGCCCTCGAAGCATTCGGCGCTGCGAACACGCTGCAGGAGATCCTCACCGTCAAGTCCGACGACGTCACCGGACGTTCGAAGACCTACGAAGCCATCGTCAAGGGCGACCCCATGCCGCCGGCAGGCATTCCTGAATCCCTCAACGTGCTCCTCCACGAGCTCCGCGGACTCGGTCTCAAAGTCACTTTGGAATAATCTATTGAACGATACTAGCTATGCCTACTTTCAACAATAAGGAAACTAAGGTAAAGAACAATTTCCAGACAATCAGCATCTCCCTGGCGTCTCCCGAAGACATCACCGAGAGGTCCTGCGGCGAAGTCCTGAAACCGGAAACGGTCAACTACAGGACCTACAAGCCCGAAAGGGACGGTCTCTTCTGCGAGAAGATCTTCGGTCCCACCAAGGACTATGAGTGCTATTGCGGAAAATACAAGCGTATCCGCTACCGTGGTATCGTCTGCGACAGGTGCAACGTCGAAGTCACCGAGAAGAAAGTGCGCCGCGAGAGGATGGGACACATCAGCCTCACCGTTCCCGTGGCCCATATCTGGTACTTCAAGTCAGCCCCCAACAAGATTTCCGCCCTTCTCGGCCTCCCCGCCAAGAAGCTGGAATCCGTGATCTACTACGAGAAGTACATCGTCGTCAACGTCGGCAAGTATGAGCCCTCCGAAGGAAAGGGCGAGACCAGGGTCGAGAAGATGGACCTCATCTCCGAGGAAGAATACCTCGACATCCTGAGCAGCGAGTCCCTGAAGGGCAACGAGAACCTTTCCGACTCCGATCCCGACAAGTTCGTCGCAAAGATGGGAGCCGAAGGTATCTACGACCTCCTCAAGGAGCTCGATGTGGAAGCCCTCGGAAAGGAACTCCGCGTGAAGATGCAGGAAGAAAGCTCCCAGCAGCGCAAGACAGAGCTGCTGAAGCGCCTCCAGGTCGTCAAGTGGTTCCAGGAGTCCAAGGGTGTCAACCGCCCCGAGTGGATGATCATGAAGGTGATTCCGGTCATCCCGCCGGATCTCCGTCCCCTCGTCCCCCTCGACGGCGGCCGTTTCGCCACCTCCGACCTCAACGACCTCTACCGCCGCGTGATCATACGCAACAACCGCCTCAAGAGGCTCTTCGAGATCAAGGCCCCCGAGGTGATTCTCCGCAACGAGAAGCGTATGCTCCAGGAAGCCGTGGACAGCCTGTTCGACAACTCCAAGAAGTCTTCCGCCGTCAAGAGCGAGTCCAACCGTGCCCTCAAGAGTCTCTCCGACTCCCTCAAGGGCAAGCAGGGCCGCTTCCGCCAGAACCTCCTCGGAAAGCGTGTCGACTACTCCGCACGTTCCGTCATCGTGGTCGGTCCCGAACTCAACATGCATGAGTGCGGCCTTCCCAAGTACATGGCTGCAGAGCTCTACAAGCCGTTCATCATCCGCAAGCTCATCGAGCGCGGCATCGTGAAGACCGTCAAGAGCGCCAAGAAAATCGTGGACCGCAAGGATCCCGTCATCTGGGACATCCTCGAAAACGTGATGAAGGGTCATCCCGTGCTCCTCAACCGTGCACCGACCCTCCACCGCCTCGGTATCCAGGCCTTCCAGCCCAGGATGATCGAAGGCAAGGCCATCCAGCTCCACCCTCTCGCCTGTACGGCTTTCAACGCCGACTTCGACGGTGACCAGATGGCTGTGCACCTCCCGCTCGGCAACGCCGCCATCATGGAGGCCCAACTGCTGATGCTCGGAAGCCAGAACATTCTCAACCCGGCCAACGGCGCCCCTATCACGGTGCCTTCCCAGGACATGGTCCTTGGTCTGTACTACATCACCAAGATCCGTCCCGGCGCAAAGGGCGAGGGCAAGAAGTTCTACGGCCCCGAAGAGGTCATCATCGCCTACAACGAGAAAGCCATCGACATGCACGCTGAAATCGAAGTCCGCCTCCCGGTCGACAAGAACGACGCGTCCAAGGGCACCCAGATGGTCAAGACCACCGCAGGCCGCATCATCGTGAACCAGTACGTTCCCGACGAAGTGCCCTACGTCAACGAGGTGCTCGGCAAGAAGGCACTCCGCAAGATCATCACCAGCGTCATCAAGAGCACCGGCGTGACCCGCACCGCCAAGTTCCTCGACGACATCAAGAACCTCGGTTACGACCAGGCATTCCGTGCAGGCATCTCCTTCAACCTCGGCGACGTGATCGTCCCTGAGGAGAAGAAGACCCTCATCGAAGACGCCTACCAGAACATCGCCGGCATCAAGAACAACTTCCAGATGGGCTTCATCACGAACCAGGAGCGCTACAACAAGGTCATCGACCTCTGGACCAGCGTGGACAACAACCTGACCGCAATCGTGACCAAGCAGATCTCCGGCGACCAGCAGGGCTTCAACCCCGTGTTCATGATGCTGGATTCCGGCGCCCGTGGTTCCACCCAGCAGATCAAGCAGCTCTGCGGTATGCGTGGCCTTATGGCCAAGCCGCAGAAGTCCGGTGCCTCCGGAGCTGAAATCATCGAGAACCCGATTATCTCCAACCTGAAGGAAGGAATGTCCGTGCTCGAGTACTTCATCTCCACCCACGGTGCCCGTAAGGGTCTGGCCGACACCGCTTTGAAGACTGCCGACGCAGGCTACCTGACCAGGCGTCTGGTGGACGTCTCGCACGACGTCATCATCACCGAGGAAGACTGCGGCACCCTCCGCGGACTCATCGCCACCGCCATCAAGAACAAGGATGAGGTGGTCGAATCCCTCGGCGAAAGGATCCTCGGCCGCACCACCGTCCACGACATCTTCAACCCTCTGACCGGAGAGATTATCCTCCACGCAGGTTCCGAGATCCGCGAGAAGGACGCCGACCTGATCGACTCCCTGCCCATCGAGCAGGTGGAGATCCGTTCCGTCCTCACTTGCGAAAGCCGCAAGGGCGTGTGCGCCAAGTGCTACGGCCGCAACCTCGCCACCAGCCGCATGGTGGAGAAGGGCGAAGTCGTGGGCGTGATTGCTGCACAGTCCATCGGTGAGCCTGGTACCCAGCTGACCCTCCGTACCTTCCACGTCGGTGGTACGGCATCCGGCGCCGTGGCCGATTCCTTCATCGACTCCAAGTACAACGGCAAGCTCGTCTTCGATGAGCTCCGCACCATCCAGAGGGTCGATGAAAGCGGCAACGCACAGGAAGTGGTGGTCAGCCGCATGGCCGAGCTCAAGATCGTCGACGCCCAGACCGGTATGAAGTTCTCACAGTACGACATACCCTACGGTTCCGTCATCTACAAGAAAGACGGCGACACCGTGGTCAAGGGCGACCGCATCTGCGAGTGGGATCCCTACAACGCCATCACCATCGTCGAGACCGCCGGTACCGTCCAGTTCGAGAACATGGTCGAAGGCTCCACCTTCCAGAAGGAAAGCGCCGACGAGTTCTCCATGAACACCGACAAGGTCATCATCGAAGCCAAGGACAAGACCAAGAGCCCTACCCTCCACATCGTGGATGCCACCGGCAGCAGCGTGCGTCAGTTCAACCTGCCTGTCGGAGCCCACGTGATGGCCGAAGACGGCAGCAAGGTCAAGGTCGGCGATATCATCATCAAGATCCCCCGTGCGATCGGCAAGGCAAGCGATATCACCGGAGGTCTGCCCCGAGTCACCGAGCTCTTCGAAGCCCGCAACCCGAGCAGCCCCGCCATCCTTTCCGAGATCAACGGCGAAGTGCTCATGGGCAAGACCAAGCGAGGCAACCGCGAGATCACGGTCCGCAACAAGTCAGGTGTGGAGAAGCACTATCTCGTACCTCTGACCAAGCAGATCCTCGTCCAGGAAAACGACTATGTCAGGGCCGGCTCCCCTCTGTCCGACGGCGGAGTGTCCCCCAACGACATCCTCGGCATCCTCGGTCCGGTCAAGGCACAGGAGTACATCGTCAACGAGGTGCAGGCCGTGTATCGTCTGCAGGGTGTGAAGATCAACGACAAGCATTTCGAGATCATCATACGCCAGATGATGCGCAAGGTCGAGATCACCGACCCGGGCGACACCCAGTTCCTCAAGGAAGAGCTCGTGGACAAGTGGAAGTTCATGGACGCCAACGACAGTATCTTCGGCAAGTACATCGTGACAGACCACGGTGACTCCGACCGCTTCGATACCGGCGACATCATCGGCGCCCGCGAACTCGCCGGCGAGAATGCATCGCTTCAGCGTCAGGGACTCAAGCTCATCGAGACGCGTCCGGCCCGTCCTGCAACTGCCCGTCTGGTGCTCCAGGGTATCACCCGCGCAGCCCTCAAGACCGACAGCTTCATGTCCGCCGCCTCCTTCCAGGAGACCACCAAGGTGCTCAGCGAAGCCGCAATCCGCGGCCGCGTGGACCATCTCGAAGGCCTCAAGGAGAACGTCATCTGCGGTCACCTTATTCCTGCCGGCACCGGCCTCAAGGAATACCAGGACCTCATCGTGACGAAGAACGACGACCTCACCCGCCAGCTCAGCGAGCTGTAACGGATGCTCTATACCAGAAGAGGTCGGCCCCAACAGAGGCCGACCTCTTTTTTACTTGCAGGTGAACGGGCCGTGGATGGCCTTGACCCGGTAGTTGCAGTCCGAATCGTCGAGCACGAAGACGTAGTAGCTGCCGCCGCCGGGGAGGACGCGCACCACGACATGGCCGCCGGTGGCGCTGAACTTGGAAGCATCGACTCCTTCGCCCTTGAGGGTGCTGATATTGTTCTGCGTGAGGTTGGTGGTGAATATCTTCACCGACGGGCTGGCGGTGAGCACGCGCTTGATCGTGGCCGGGTTGGGCTGCACGTCGCGCCAGACTCCGGCGATGTAGACATCGGGCTTCAACACCCCAAGCAGCTCCGTGCTGTTGGTGTTCTTGGTGCTGTGGTGGCTGGCCTTCATCGCCTCCACCTTCTTCATGACCTTCGAAATGGGCAGTTCGATGTCTTTCCAGGACTGGTAGGACTTGCCCGAGAACTGGATGTCGCCTCCGCTGAACCAGTCGAACTTCCCGTAGCTGAGGTGGAACACGTTGGAGAAGATGTTTTCGTTGATCTCCCACTCCTCGTGGTGGGCGTCGCACTCTGCGGCCGACGGTACGTAACTGGTGTTCACGCCCGTGCCGCTTCCGGTCCAGATATCGCCGCCGGAGGCTATCGTACGTATGCTGAAGTCGGTGTAATCCGCCGGGCTGTGGCGCAGGACTATCTGGTCCGTGTGTCCGATACGGAGGGTCTCACGCACGGTGCCGAACGCCCGGGCGCTGTAGTCCAGGAAGTTGACGTAGCAGTCGTAGCGTTTCTTCCCCGTGCTGCTGTAGTAGTCTATCGACGGGCGGCTGGCCCAGTCGCCGCGGTCCAGCACCTTGTCTATGGGTATTTCCATACCGACTGCAGAGACTCCGTTGACCACGAAACCGCCGGCGTTCAGGTTCACCGAAGAGACTGTGTTGCCATTTTTGTCTTTTGCGGGCCAGCCATACGTGGAATAGTCGCTGCGCCAGGCACCGATATGGTCGCCGTGGTAGTGGGACGTCATGAAATAATCCAGCCGGCCGGCTGCGATGGCAGGGGCGAAATGACGGATGTAATCCACAATCACGGCGCCGCTGGTCATATCTGCGGAAGGCTTGGAAGGCACTCCGGGGGAATTGCCTTCGCCGTAGTCGTAAAGTTCGTGCGGGGGCGCACCGGCGGCATCGACAAGCATCGTGGTGCCGTCCGGCATGATGTAGTAGAAGGCCTCGCCACGCCCGCCGTTGATGCCGTGGATATCCAGCCAGCCGGGCCTCCAGAGAGGAAGCGGCTCACCAGCCACCACGGCGTCCGGAGCCGCGAAGTCGACGGTCTGGGGCGACATCCGGGCAGCCGTATTCCGCTTGATTTCAATGGGTTTCGAAGTGGAGAAGTCCACTGTGCGCCCGGACGCATCGGAGAGCGAAACGGTGAATCCCTGCGTAAATTTCACAGGCAGAAGCGAGAACCAGAATTCAGCGGGGTCCGTGCCCAGCGTAACGGGAGACTCGCAGCTGAGTTTCAGGCTCGCGCCCGAGCCTGCCGGCATAAAGGCCGAAGCAGGGATGCCGTCCTTCATGTCCACGGATGCGGTGCCGGCAAGCGCTTCGCCGCCGTTGCCCCGCAGCGTCAAGGAACTGACCTCCCCCGTGCCCGTGAAACGCAGCACAAGGGCGCCGCAGACGTTGCGGAAGAGCAGTTCACGGCCTTCAGACACTGCAATCATCGCGCAGGCTCCGGGGCCGAAACTGCCGGGCGCCCAGGTCTGCTTCGACTGCAGGCCGAGACGGACGGTGCCGTCGGACGAAATGGTGGTCGTGCTGCGGTAGGGATACACGGCCGTGTAGGGGCCTTCTCCAGCGCTGCCTCCGTCCGCACGCTTAAGGGTGCCGGAAAGATCGCCGTCTGAGCCGGCAAAATAGTATTCGGAATTGGTCCTGCCGGAGTCGAATATGCTCACCTTGTCGCCGGCATTCCAGCGGACTTTCAGCCCGGGATCTAAATAGGTTTTGCCGCCATCCTCTATTCCCGCGCTGAAACTGTCTCCTTCCTCCTGCAGGAGAACTTCCATCGTGCAGGCGGCAAGGAGCAAGGGCAGGAGAGCGCAGGCAAATATCTTCAGCATAGGGCTATCAATTATTTGTCCACTCGGCAAGGGCAAGACGTAAAGCCCTGAGGGCCTTGGATATACGATATTCGACCGTCTTCACCGACACTCCCCCGTCCCGGGCGATTTCCTCATATTTGAGGCCTTCGGACCGGCTTTTCACGAACGCGGCGCGCTGCTCTTCGGGAAGGGTCGCCAGAACCTCGGAAAGCCGGGAACTCAGTTCGCTGAAAGATGAATATGCATCCCCGGCGGAGGAATCGAGGACGGACTGGCGGACCGCAGAATGATAGCGGTTTTTAAGCAACTCCCTGTCGAGAAGATTCAGGCAGCGGTTCCTGACCGCAGAATGCAGATATGAGCCCAAAGTCCCTGAAATGAATGTGGAAGAGGCGTTTTTCCACATCGCGAACATTATGTCCTGCACCACATCCTCGGCATCCTCGCGGGGAAGAAAATGCCCTGCATAGGCCACCAGGGGCGGATACCACTTCCGGAAAAGCCTGTCGAAGGCCTCCCTGTCGCCGCTCCGGATGAGGGAAAGTAGGTGCTGGTCGCTGGTCATGAGTCAGTGTCGTCTATGCAAATATAAACATTTTTTGTTTAGGGGAAAGCGTGTCTTCTTTGTCTATTAGGTATGTTAGACGAGAAAGAAATAAGATCCCTGCTGCCCGACTACGCAAGAGGCTGCGTCAGCGAGCAGGACGGGAAGCAGATAGATGAATGGATATGCAGCAGTGCCGCCCACCGGAAGGAGGCAGAAGACTGTCTCAATCTGGAGTACCTGCAGTCCAGGATAGAATCCATCGACAATGCCGACACCGACGCCGCCCTTTCCCGCGTCCATTCCAGGATGCGCCGGGAGCAGGGCCGCAGCGGTCTGCGCTGGCTGGTGTACTGCGCCGCCATACTCAGCATCCCCCTGATGGTTGCCACGGCATGGCTGTCCTCTACTCTCAGGCGCAGCACCCAGTCCGCCCCGGTCGAAATCCGCTGCACCACTGGAATGGTGTCCTGCACCACCCTGCCCGACGGCAGCCGCGTGTGGCTGAACTCCAACTCCAGGCTCAGCTACCCGGCAGTATTCGGAAGCGAGCGCAGGGTGGTCCTCGAAGGGGAAGGGTATTTCGAGGTTGCAAAAGCAGGCGGGCGCAGATTCATAGTCGAAGCCGGCGGCCAGCAGGTGGAAGTCACGGGCACCGAATTCGATATCGAAGCCTACACGGAAAGCTGCCCGGAGGTACGTACCACCCTGATTTCCGGCAGCATACTTCTCCACTGCCCCGACGCTTCGGGCAAAGACCACGTCTTCAACGTGAACCCCGGAGAACAGTTCATCTACAACCGCGAATCCCGCAAGCTGATGCGCGTGGCCACGGACGGCAACCAGGTCACAGCCTGGAAGGAGGGCAAGACCATCCTGGACAACACCAGCCTTGAAGACGCCCTGCGCGCCATAGGCAACCGATTCAACGTGGAATTCATGGTGCGCAACCAGGCCCTGCTCTCCAACCGCTACACCGGCACCTTCTCCGGGCAGCGCCTGGAAGTCGTGCTGGAGCACTTCAAGCGCACCACCAACATACATTTCGAGACAGATCTCACAAGCGCAGATCCGGACAACCTGTCCGGCCGGCAAATAATAATCGTTTATTGATAACACTATGGGAAGAAAAACAAAAATTCTGACAGGATGCCTGTTGTTCCTCTGCCTGCTTGCCTTCTCGGCGAACTTAGCGGCGCAGACCCGGACAATATCCATCCAGGCCGAAAACCAGACTGTTGCCTCGGTGCTCAAAACCATCGAGCAGCAGAGCGGCTACACATTCTTCTACAATGATGCGGCCTTCGACAAGAGCCGCAGGATCAGCATCTCGGCCTCAGGCAAGGACGTGCTGGATGTGGTCCGGGAAGTATTCCGCGGCACCGACATCAGCGCCTCCATCATCGAAGGCAACATCGTCCTTAGCCAGCAGCCCAAGGCCGCAGGCGAACAGCAAAAGGCAGCTGCCGGGCAGATACGCGGACGCGTGGTCGATTCCGACGGACTGCCGCTCCCGGGCGCCTCGGTATTCATCAAGGACACCCAGACCGGGGCAGTGACCGACAACAACGGCAATTTCACCATCCCCGCAAAGGAAGGCGACGTGCTGGTGGTGTCGTTCCTGGGCTTCAGCAACAATGAAATCAAGGTGGGCAAACAGAGCAGCTACACCGTGGCCCTGGAGCCCGACGCCGAATTCCTCGACGACGTGGTCGTGGTCGGCTACGGCACCCAGAAGAAGGTCAACCTGACCGGAGCCGTGGGCGCAATCTCTTCCGACGTGCTCGACAACAAGCCCATCGTGCAGGCCTCCACGGCACTCCAGGGCGCAATTCCGGGCGTCACGGTGACCACGGGCGGCGGCGCGCCGGGTGCCGACACGGGCAACATCCGCATCCGCGGTATCGGCACCTTCGGCGAATCCAGTCCCGCTCCTCTGGTGCTCATCGACGGCATCGAGGGCAACATGAACTCGGTGGACGCCAGCCAGATAGACAAAATCTCCGTGCTCAAGGACGCCGCTTCATCCGCAATCTACGGCTCCCGTGCCGCCAACGGCGTGATCCTGATCACCACCAAGCGCGCCGACAAGGGCCGTTCGTCCGTGGGCTACAGGGGCTACGTGGGCTGGCAGACTCCCACCACCACCCCGGACACCGTGGGGCCGGTGGACTACATGATCCTCAACCGCGAAGCCACGGAGAACGACGGAAGCGTGTCTATCTACACCGATGAGTACATCTCCAACTACCTGAAGAACAACTTCCTGGACCCCGACAACTTCCCCGTCGTGAACTGGCGCCAGCACGCCCTCAACGGCAACGGGCTCACCCACAACCACACACTGACGCTCAACGCCAGCTCCGGCAAGGTCCGCTCCCTGACCAGCTTCGGATTTCTGAGCCAGAACGGTATCATCAAGAGCTCCGACTACCACCGCTACAACTTCCGGAACAACATGAACGTGGACATCAACGACAAGCTCGAGTTCCGCTTCGACCTCTCCGGAAGCTTCGGACGCAGGCAGTACAGCCCCTACCAGAACTCCTTCTTCGGCTTCATGAACGCCCGTGACCCCCTGTTCCTGGCCCAATGGTCCAACGGCACCTACGCCCCCTTCACGGGAGGCACCGTGAACCTGCTGCCGATGATGGACGAAGGCCTCGGCGGGCAGGTCACTGCCGACACCTACCGCATCTCGGGTGCCGCCGCCCTCACATGGAAGCCGCTGAGCTGGCTCACCCTCGAAGGCACCATAGCTCCGCGCCTCACCCTTAGCTACACCAGCAACTTCACCGACCTGGTGTCCTATTATTCCGATCCCTACGGCACCGTGTCGCCCATCAAGAACAGGGAATACAACTCCCTGCGCGAGAACCACGGCAACACCGTCTACGGCAACTACCTCTTCACGGCCAAGGTGCACAAGAAATTCGCCCAGGCCCACGACTTCCAGTTCCTGGCCGGCGCTTCCTATGAAGACATGGACAACCGCACCCTGGAAGCCTACAGGCGCGATTTCGCATACCCCCAGTACCACACCATCAACGCCGGCGCCGACAACGAGCTCAAGGAAAACGCCGGCGCGCGCTACCAGTGGGCCCTGGCTTCCTTCTTCGGACGCGTGAACTACAACTACAAGGAGCGCTACCTGTTTGAGGCCAACATCCGCTTCGACGGTTCGTCCCGCTTCGCCAAAGGCCGCCAGTGGGGCATATTCCCTTCCGCTTCGGCAGCCTGGCGCATCACCGAGGAGCCCTGGATGAAGGGCATCAAGAAGACCGTCAACGAGCTGAAGATCCGCGCTTCCTACGGACAGCTCGGCAACCAGAACATCGGCTCCGACTACTATCCCACCATCCAGTCCCTGACGATTTCGAGCATCTCCGCCGCCGACATCATCTATCCCATCGTAGGCCTTAACAGCCTGGCCAACGAAGAGATAAGCTGGGAGACTTCCGAGATGTACGACATCGGCCTGGACGCCGGCCTGCTCGGCAAATTCGACATCACGGCCGACTGGTACTACAAGAACACCTACGGAATCCTGATGCAGCTGGACATCCCTTCCACCATAGGCCTCTCGGCCCCCTACCAGAACGCCGGCACGGTGCGCAACATCGGATGGGAAGTGGGAATCGGCTACCACGATTCCAAGGGCGACTGGCGCTGGGGCATCGATGCCAACCTGAGCGACGTCCACAACCAGATCACCGACATGAAGGGCACCGCAGACGGCAGCCTCCTGCGCAATGAGGAAGGCTATGCGGTCCGTTCCATCTACGCCCTCAAGTGCATCGGCATGGCCCGCACCCAGGAACAGGCCGACGAAGTGAACGCAAGCTGCCCGCAATACGGCGTGGAGACCAAGCCCGGCGACCTTATCTATGAAGACGTGGCCGGCGAATTCAAGGTCGACGAGAACGGCGACTTCATCCTCGACTCTAAGGGCAACAAGATTCCCGCCCCCGACGGCAAGATCGACGACCAGGACCGCCAGATCATCGGCAGCACGGTGCCACGCTGGACCTACGGAGCCATCCTAAGCTTCGGATGGAAAGGCTTCAACCTCAGCGCCCAGTTCCAGGGCGTGGGCAAGGTGGACGCCTACCTGAGCGGCTACTACACCCAGCCGTGCGTGCAGGGAGGAACTTTCCGCAAGGAGCACCTCGACCGATGGACTCCCGACACCCCGGACGGGAGGTTCCCCCGCCTGAGCTATGCAAGCGAGCTGAACAAGAAGACCTCTTCCTTCTGGATGGCCGACGCATCATACTGCCGCCTGAAGAACCTGCAGCTCAGCTACACCTTCCCTAAGAAGCTGGTCAAAGCGGCCGGCATAAGCAACCTGACGCTTTTTGCCAACGCCACCAACCTCTTCACCCTCACCAGGTACTGGCAGGGTTATGACCCCGAGAATATGTTCACCACCAGCAGCCAGGGCGTCGAAGCCGGTGCGGAAGGTGCCAAGTATCCTCTGGTTTCCACCTATACCTTCGGAGTTGACATTAAATTCTAAGGAGCCATGAAAAAGAACATCATATTCATACTGATATCGGTCCTGCTGCTTACCGCCTGCGACAAGGCCCTGGAGCGCTACCCCTTGAACGGACCTTCCACCGGCACCTTCCCCGCCAGCGAGGAAGAGGCGCTGAGCGGCGTACTGGTGAGCTATAAGAACCTTGCGAACAGCGAGCTGCAGTACAGCAACTTCCCCAGCCGCTTCACCGACAACATCACCGACATAGGCACCCACCGCGTGGGTCTGCGCAGCTGGGACTATTTCGTCACTTCCACCATCACCCAGACCACCAGCGACGCCACCTACCTGTATGGGCGCATCTACAAGACCGCCGGGCGTATCCACCTGGTGCTCGACAAGCTGGATGCCATCAAGGACAAGATGTCCGAGGAGACCTACAAGCAATTCAAGGCTGAGCTCCTCTGCCTTAGGGCATACATCTACGACATGGGATGCCAGTTCTACGGCGACATTCCTTTCATCGACCACTGCCTCACGCTCGATGACTATGCCTACGCCCGCACACCCCGGGAGCAGGTGATCGAGCGCATCCTCAAGGAAATGGACGACGACCTGCTGGAGGCCCTTCCGGTGCGCTGGGAAAAGGCCACCTGGGGCTCCTGCCGCCTGGGACGCGCCGCCGCCTACACCCTGAAGGCCCGAATCTGCCTCAACTGGGGTCTATACGCCGACGCAGCCAAGTACTCCGCCAAAGCTATGGAGCTGTCCGAAGGCGTCTACAGTCTCGAGCCCCTTGACTGCACCTATTATCCCAACGCCCTCGCTGCCGGTGAGCCTTCCGCCTCCAACCTCTTCGGGTTCAAGGGAGAGACCAGCGACGAGTGGATGTGGGCCATTCAGTACAACAAACTGGCCGCCTCCAACGTGCACGCGATGGTCTACACATATTCTTCCCGTGTAGCCAACGGCGCCGCCGGCTGCGGCCCTTCCCAGGCCCTCATGGACACCTTCCAGTGCACCGACGGAAAGTCCATCACGGAGTCGCCTCTCTACAACTGGAAAGACCCCTGGAACCACAGGGATCCGCGCCTCGACCTGTTCTGCCTCCGTTCCGACACCCGCATCAACAACGTCGAGTACAGCACCGACCCCAATGCAAAGCAGGTCAGGGACTACAACACCGACGCCATGGTCAACAACAACGACGTCTATGGCAACAAGAGCGAGTACGGTCCCAACGGCACCAAGGGCCCCGGCGGCTACCTGTGGCGCAAGTTTGCCGACAAGACCTACTACGGAGAGACCCTCACCACCAGCTACGAAGACGACCTTGACGTGTGCATAATGCGTTACGCAGAGCTGCTCCTCATCGACGCGGAAGCCAATATCGAAATGGACGGCGGCGACCTCAAGAGGGCCCAGAACGACATCAACCAGATACGCCAGAGGGTCAAGATGCCGAAGATCAACACCCTCGACCGGGCCGGACTCCGCAGCGCCCTGCGCTACGAGCGCACCGTGGAGCTCTGCGCCGAAGGATTCCGCTGGTTCGACATACGCCGCTGGAAGCTTGCCGACGGCAGGCCTCTTGCAGCCAAAGTGATCAACGGGCCTCAGTACGCCCCGGCATTCAAGAACAATCTCTCCAACGCCAAGCCCACCATCGACGAGAACTGGACCGTGTCCTACGACCCTGCCCAGACCTGGGACGGCCAGGCTTTCAACCTCAGGGTGCTCATCAACATGCGCTTCCAGACGGGCAAGGACGAACTCTGGCCCCTGCCCGACACGGAAATCCGCACCAACCCGGCTATCAACCAAGAAGACCAGAACCCCGGTTATTAGTACACAATGGATATGAAAAAGTATATTGCAATATGCGCAGCGGCAATCGCCCTGCTTGCCGGCTGCAAAGACTATAGCTACGAGACCTGGAAACCGGATGATACCTTCTCCCGCACAGGAGAAGTATCGTTCCTCGCCACTTTCGAGAACCTGGAGACCAAGGCTTTCATGGACGAAAAAGGCCACGGTACCTGGGACGGAGGCGACCAGATTGCGGTTGCCTGCACCGACGGCACCCTCGTGAACTTCAGCCTCGACGGGACCGGCGACACCAAGCGCGCCATCTTCAAAGGCACCATTCCCGCAGGTAAGGAGCTCGGCGGCGTGGCTGTGTATCCCGCTTCCGCCGCAGTGTCCAGCGACGGCGGATTGGTCAGCCTCAAGGTGCCCGGGAGCTACAAGGCCAGCGTGTCTTCCACCTACCCGGGAGTGATGGTCGCGGCCATCGGAAACGACTGGAACCTCAGTTTCAAACAGGCCTTGGGCTTCCTCAAGCTCACGATCAACAACTACCCCGCCGGAGCCAGCAAGATCCTGCTGTCAAGCCCCGACGGAGCCCTGAGCGGCACCTTCAAATGCGCAGTTTCCGACATCCTTGAACGGGGCCTGCGGCCTTCCGACGCCACCGAAAAGGGCAATGCCGAACTAATTGTCGGGGCCGCCGGCAAAAGCGTCTATGCTTTCCTGCCCGTGCCTGCGGCAGATTATTCAGTCATCAACGCATCGTTCCGCGACGCCAAGGGCCAGGAAGTCATCAGCCAGGCCCTGAGCGACTACTCCACCGGAGTCTCACGCGCCGAACTGCACGATATGATCGTGATCTGCGAAGATGTCATGGCCCCTCCGTGCCGTATCAACCTGGGAGGCGAATACTACAATGTGGGCCAGGTGTCCCCGGGCGTATTCGAAGGTGAATTCGAAGTGCCCGCAAGCACCAGTTTCACGGTCGAGCTCGACGGAGAGCCCTTCGGTTTCGCCACCTGCTCCGGCGCAGGCGGCCTCGGCACCATCACCTCCGATGCATCCGCGCTCCCGGTGGCAAAGATCAAGGCGGCCGGCAAGAGCAAGCGCAGCTACTATGTCAAAAGGGCACTTGGCACTTTGGCCAGCACGGCGGTTGCCAACAATCCATTCACCGTCAACCTGGAAAGCCCCGGCAAGATGCACGTGCGCATCGACAATTCCAATCCCGCCGCTCCCAGATACAACATCTATATGGTGGAAGCGCCCGATCCCGCCGTCATTTTCCATGAAGACTTCGACCTCTGCACCCTTGGCGGAGACTACATAGCCCCCGCCGACGGCAACGGCCAGAAGGCGGACACCTACGACGGCTACCTTCCCGCCAGCGGCACCGTGACCCAGAACAACGGCGGCTTCACCTTCGACTACCCCGAGGACATTTCGACTGCGCCGGAAGCCCTTCCCGCCTATATGCAGGCATACGGTCTTCAGGACTGGCACTTCGCCTATGCCGCGGAGCGCCCGGGAGGCCTGCAGCTATGCTCCGGATCCATCGCTGGATTCATGACTACTCCTGCATTCAGCAGCATCCAGGGCAGCACCGACGCCGTGATCGAGGTCGAGATCGCCCGCTTCTCCACTTCGTCCACCGATCCGGTGTACCTCATCCTGGAGAACGGAGGCACGTTCAAGTCGGGCACCATCACCCGCGACGCCTACACCGCTGCGAGCCAGGCCGGAGCCGCCTTCCCCGAGGCATCGACCGCGCTGGGCAGCTTCCAGGAGGGAGGCACCACCCTGGAACTGGCCGACGACGACTACTTCCCCCATTCCTGGAACAATGCCGACATAGACAAGCCCGTTTCGCACGTCCGCCTGGAAGCCAGCGGGCTCACGAGCGCGACAAAGTTCAAGATCGACTGCCCTAAGGGCGCAAAGAACGCCCCGCGCATATTCGTATTCGACATCAAGGTCACAAAGAAGTGATGCATCTGCTGATTTCATTGCTGGCTTCAGCCGTTATCGCAGGCGCCCCCCTGCCGCCCTGGCAGGAGGGCTGCCTCGATATCCACGCCATCAACTCCGGGCGCGGAGAGTGCACGTTTTTCATACTTCCGGACGGCACCACCATGCTTGTGGATGCAGGAGAATTCGTCCCGGCCACGCAAAAGTATCCATTCGTACCCCAGAAGCCGCACGAAGGCGTACGCCCCTATAAAGTCTATGTGCGCTATATAAAGCACTTTATGCCCGCTGCGAGCAGGGGCGCCCTGGATTATGCTGTGATCACCCACTACCACATCGACCACACCGGAAAGCAGGAGAAGGACATGGTGCCCGATCCAGAAAGGGGCTACGTGCTCACCGGCATCTCAGGCGTGGAGTCCGAGATACCGATACGGCGCCTCGTGGACAGGGCCTGGCCCCGCTTCGAGGAGTCCCTCCTGGAGAGTTCCTCCAAGAATATCGACTTCTATCCAGCGTTCGTCCGCTATGCCTGCAGGCACGACGGCATGAAGGCCGAGGCCATGGAAGTGGGCTCCCGGAAGCAGCTGCGCCTGCGGCACCACCCCTGCCGCTACCGCAATTTCAGCATTTTCAATTATGCTGCAAGCGGCATCATCTGGGACGGCAGCAAAAAGACCGACGTCTATGAAGGCAAGAAGATGCGCGAAAACGGAGCTTCCTGCTGTTTCCTTCTGAGCTACGGCGACTTCGATTACTACACGGGAGGTGACGCCGGAGGCAATACCGAGGTTGAAGTGCCCGTGGCCCGTGCCATCGGGAGGCCGATAGAGGCGCTGAAGGCCAACCACCACCTTTCCTACTACACGATGAAGGACGAGACCATGCGCATCCTGCAGCCGGAGGTGATCGTGACCCAGGGATTCACCGTCCGCGACATTCAGCCGGACTACACCATCGTGGACCGCATCCTTTCCGACGAACTGTACCCGGGGCGCAAGTATATGTACTTTACCAACCTGGGGCAGCAGCAGCTGGAGGCCCACAAGGATGTGTATTCCCGCGCTGCCGGCATAGGGGGACACGTGGTGATCCGAGTGATGCCGGGGGGTAAAGAATATTTCGTATATTTGTTGGATGACACTGATTTTGAATACCATATAATTTCCGTCGACGGACCTTTCAAATGCAAATGAAACGCTTCATAACCTCATCCTGCCTGGCAGTGCTGGCACTGTTTGCCTCCTGCAAGCCGGCAGACAATCCCGACAATCCCGGAAAGCAGGAGACCAGGCTCCCTTCCGATGCGGAAGTGGGCAAGGCGCTCCCCGCCTGGACCGAGGGCTGGCTGGACATCCATGCCATCAGCACCGGCCGTGGAGAGTGCACCTTCTTCATAATGCCGGACGGCACCACGATGATCATCGACGCCGGCGAGACCGTGACTTCAACCTCATCGCCCGTGTCGGTGGCCCAGAGGCCCGACGCAGGTACCCGCCCCTATTTCACGCAGGGCCGCTACATGAAGCACTTCCTGGAAGCCACTGGGCACAACTACCTGGACTATGCCGTGATGAGCCATTTCCACATCGACCATTACGGCACCCCCGGCGGCAAGGGCTTCACCAAGAGTGCCGAGGGATACACCCTCACCGGAATGATGGCCCTCTACATCACCCTTCCCTACAAGAAGATGCTCGACCGTGCGTGGGGCGCCGACGACCCCGAGTACAGCTTCATTGCCAAAAGCGGCAAAGACTACAGCTCCGGCACCGTGGGCGACTACACCAACTTCGTCAAGTATGCGACATCCAAAAAGGGACTTGAGATGGAGCGCTTCAAGGCAGGCACCGACCAGCAGCTGAAGCTCTGCTACAACGCCGCCAAGTATCCTTCGTTCAAGATATTCAACTACGCGGTCAACGGCGAGTACTGGAACGGCGGGACCATCGTGGACGCCTATGGAAGCTCCATTCCCGCAGAGAACGGCAACTCCTGCATCTCGCTTATAAGTTACGGAAAATTCGACTACTACACTGCGGGCGACGCCGGCGGCAACACCAAGATGGCGGTGCCTGTGGCCAAGGTTATCGGACGCCCCATAGAGGCAATGAAAGCAGACCACCACATGTCGGTGAACTGCCTGCCGCAGGAGCAGATGAGCATACTGCAGCCGCGCGTGGTGGTGACCCAGAGCTTTGCCCAGCGCACCGACCAGCCTATGCTGGGCACCGTGGAGGCGCTGCTCGACCACAAGTACTACGGCGGCGACGTGTCCCTGTATTTCACCTGCATAGACCCGGTGATTTCCTCGCCCAACGCCAATCTCTACGACCGCTGCCACATCAACGGCCACGTGGTGATACGCGTGGAGCCGGGCGGAGACCGCTTCTGGGTGTTCCAGTTGGACGACACCAACAACTTCTACAAGGTCAAGTCCGTGGAAGGCCCCATCGAATGCAAATAACACATGATAAAGTATAATGCTTATGAAGAAAAAACTGATTACTTACTCAGCTCCGCAGACTTGCTGTGAAGCGGTGGAAGGCGACTTCGGCCTCTGTCAGGCCAGCGCCTCCGATTTCGAAACCCCCACAAGCGTAGACGACCTCATCTGGTCCGACTAGTGTAACTGAAAAAACTGAAGAAAGATGAAAAAGTTAGCAAAGTATATGCTGGTCGCAGCGGCCGCACTCGCCGCTTTCGCATGTAACAAGGAAGCCGGAATCGAGGCTCCTTCCACGAAGACAGGCACCATTGTCTTCACCGCCACACTTGACGACGCCGTCAAGGCAACTCTCAATGAATACAAGGTTTGCTGGGAAGAAGGCGACCAGATCGCCGTCCACAACGGCACTTCCTGGGCCGTATCCTCCGTCCTGAGCGATGCCGACATCGAGGCTGACGGACGCACCGCCACCTTTGCCGTGGATATAGCCGCTGCCGCCTCCTACACACTCGTGTATCCCGCTTCAGCGGTTTCGGACGCCACCCTTCCGACCGACGCACCTGCAGGAAGCATAATGCTCTCCCTGCCCGCCCGCCAGGAAATTCCTGCCGGCAAGTGCGTGGATCCCGCTGCCCTCGTGCAGATAGCCACCAGCACCGAACCCACCAAGGTGAGTTTCAAGAACGCTACTTCCCTTGTGGAATTCAAGGCCCCCGAAAGCGGAATCAGCGCCGTGGGCATCGAGGCCTTCAGCGCAAGCGGCTCCTCCATCAAGATTATCGGCAACGCCCCCGTGCTTGCCGAGCCCGCCGCCGTTGCCGGCTCCGCTCCTAAACTGACCGTGAAGGCCGATTTCGCTGCCGGACAGAGCTATTTCGCAGTGGTATGGCCCCAGGAGAACGTCGGTTCCATCCTTTTCTGCTTCAGCAAGGGTTCAGCCAAGGCCGGACGCCTCGGCACTTCCGCAGCCGGCTTCCAGCTTCCCGTCAGCGGGGGCAAGAAGTTCGAAGACTTCGGCACCCTGAGCTGGCTCGAGACGATCAACTCCAAGGCCGATCTCGACCGCTGGGCTCAGATAGCCGACTTCTATGAGGAAGGCGAGACCGTGGCCCTCGGCGCCGATATCGACTACGAAGGCGGCACCTGGACTCCCGTGAACGGCAATGCCAACAGCGACCACTTCGCCGGTGTCTTCGACGGCGCAGGCCACTCCATCTACAATATCGTGATCGAAGGCAACGGAGAGTTCCCCGGCTTCTTCTCCACCCTCGCTTCCGAGAACAAGATTCTCCGCGTCAAGGACCTCACCCTCGGCCGCTCCGGCGACGCCAGCACCTGCCTTGTCACCGGCACCGCAGTTGAAAACGCAGGCGTGCTTTCCGGAAGGATCAAGAACACGATCGTCCAGGGCGTCGTCAACAACATTCCCGTGGTTTTCGAAGCCAGCCCGGCTTCCGGCACCCCGGTCTTCGGAGGCATCACCGGCAGGTCGATGGAGAATTCAGACATCATCGGCTGCACCAACAAGGCAGACATAGTGTGCAACAACAACGTGAAAGCCACCTACTTCGGCGGCATCGTGGGCACGATTTACTCAAACACTACGATCGAAGGCTGCGCCAATGAAGGAAGGGTTGCACGAGACGTCCAGGCCACATCCGGAGGAGTCACCACCTTCGGCGGCATCCTTGGCCGCACCGGCAACGATGCAGCGAACTGCATAATCAAGGACTGCTCCAATTCCGGCACAGTAGAGACTACCATCAATGTCAAAGCCAGCCAGCTCTACTTCGGCGGTATATCTGGAATGGACGGCAAGGTGCCCGAAGGTTCGTCGGAAATGAATCTCCAGATCCTTGGCTGCACCAATTCCGGCGCCATCAACGGTTTCAACCAGAGCCAGGCCTCTTACGCGGCCGCCGGCGGCATCATGGGCCGTATGTCCAATTATTCCCTCATAGAGAACTGCACCAACCTCGGAGCCGTGACCAAAGTCGGCAACCACTCTATCGAAGGCTGCTACGGCGGCATCATCGGCATGACGTCCGATGCCACCGGCATTGTCAGGAACTGCACCAACGGAGCCGCTGACGACGACACCAAGGGCATCGTGACCGACGCCGTGCAGACCACCAGCAAGAACCTGAGAATCGGCGGAATCGTAGGCTTCGCGCAGAGGGGCAACATTGAATTCTGCACCAACTACGCCCTCGTACACTCCACTTCCACCCAGACCAAGGTCTATGTGGGCGGCATCGCCGGCAACAGCACAATCGGCCTTATCAAGGGATGCGCATGCTACGGCGACGTGATCGTTGAAAACGAAGCCACGGACACCCGTACGGCCGGCGGTATTATCGGCCTGCAGAACGGCAGCAGCAGCGAGGTTGCGACCGGTGAGGGTTGCATCGTGAAGTGCAACGTCAGCAGCGGCGTGCCCGGTGATGCGGGCCTTGTGGTAGGCCGTTTCTCCAACAGCGTGCCCGCTGTCTGGGGAAGTTCCTCCGAACCCGTGGTCATCATGGCGGGCTGCACCCTCAACGGAGCGGCCGCCACATCGAGCAACTTCGAGTCCATGCTGGCCGGCTCCTCCTACGGCATCACCGCCTCCGGAGTCGCCAGTGGCAACAACACCATCTGGGCAACGTTCCAGTAAATCTTATGGTGCCCGGTAACTCATATCATATCAGCCAAAGAGAAAGCGGGCACCGGCAGAACACAATGAAACGGATACTATTTGCAATCACTTTGATTCTGGCAGCTGCGGCGTGCCGGAGGGAGGCTGCCGAGGCGGAGAAGCCCGGGGCCGAGGGCATGTACACCCTGGTGCTCACGGCGCATACGCCGGAGCCGGAAAGCAAGGTGGCCGTGGCAACTGACGGCAAGGTCAGCTGGACCGCAGGCGATGCAATAGCCGTTTACAACTCATCCGGCCAGAAGTTCCGCGCCACCCTCAGCGGCGGCGCGGGCACTTCCACCGGGACTTTCACCTGCACCGGCTTCTCCGGCACGGCCGGAGATGTGGCCGTGTATCCCTTCGACCTTGCAGGAGATACCCCGGGAGAAATTGAAATCCCCTGGAGAGCAGAACGCACGGACGACACCCCGGCCATAATGGCCTCGCACCTGGGCACCATCGAGGGCTCACAACCCCAGGATCTCTACTTCGTCCATCTTGCACCAGTCGTGGACCTGACCCTGCACGACATCCCCGCCTACGCCCGCGCCCTCGTGGTGCAGGCCGGGAACAAGCGTCTGAGCGGCAGTTTCAGTTTCAACACCACGACCCTCGGCCCCCTCAAGACGGATGAAGTGGCATCCTCCCGCCTGATCAGCTTTCCCTACTGCGCAGGCTGCGGCACCGACCTTCGCTTCCGCTTCGCAATTCCCGCCGGGGACTACAGCGAGCTCAGCATCGGCCTGCTCGACGGTGACGAGACCTTCATCGAAGGGCTGGAGGGCATAAAGTTCGGCAGCTCTTCTCTCAGCCTGCAAGCCAGGGATTACCTGGCTATGCCGGCCCTTGACATCCGATCCAAATGCGCCAGAAGGCCCGACATACGCAAAGTGGAAAACATCTGCTGGGCCTCCGGCAACCTCATCGCGCAGAGCGGCGGGGCCACCTCCGACGGCTTCCAGACCGGCTGGCGCATCGCCTCGCAGCAGTATGAATTCCTTGGCTGCGAGCAGGTGGGCAGCTCCGGCAGCGGCGTCACTTTCACCCAGTCCGCCACCGCCTTCGACCGCTTCAACTGGGGCGGGCTAGCCGGCGACTCATGGAAAGCCGATGCCGGCTATATGCTCCCAACTTCGGCCAAGTATTCTATTTCCGGCCGCATCTTCAGCGTTGACGCAGGCGACGAAGAAGCGCTTGACGCGGCGGAAATAGGTGGCAGCGACCGCTTCGCCACTCCTTCCGGCGGCGCCCTCGGCACCGGCTCCGCAATCCACGGCGACGTGGCCTTCTGGGCCAGCAAGGGGCAGTACCGTATGCCGGGTTCAAGTGAGATACAGACACTCCGGGCCGGGGGCTCACCGGCCAACGCTTCCGGGCAGGCGGGCTACGTGACCGTGGGCGCCAACAAGATTTTCGGCATACTGCTCACGAGCACCCCTTCCTGGGAAGAGTCGGTGCTCAACACCACCGCGCGCGCCCTGACCGACGCCGATCTCGAGAGCGGACTTTTCCTTCCCAAGACAGGCCGCGGCCGCTACACCAACGGAAGCGCCGCCATCAACTACGTCAACGCCCAGGGCTACTACCGCAGCGCCGTGTTCTCAGGACTCGACCTGACCAAGTATCCCGACAGCGACCACTGCACCACCGTGCTGGGCTTCCGTTCCGCCAACTCCTGCGACTACGGCTACACCGTGCACCTGAATTCGGATGCGTCCTACGGCGTCGGCCACGTGCAGAAGTGCCTGGCAATAAGGCCCGTGCTCTGCACCGACACCCCAGATCCCGACCCCGTCCCCCAGCCGTCCGCGAACACCCTTCCCGCCTGGAGCCCAGGATTCCTCGATATCCACTCCATCAACAGCGGCCGCGGTGAATGCACCCTCATCATTATGCCGGACGGCACATCTATGATGGTGGATGCCGGCGAGTACGAGACCACATCCGCCAAGGCCGTGGACCGCAAGCCGTCCGCAGGCGTGAGGCCCTACAAGGTCTATACGACCTACGCCCGATACTTCCTGAAGCCCACGGGCCACGATTACCTGGACTTCTTCTACCTCACCCATTACCACCAGGACCATATGGGCCAGCATAACGTCACCTACGGCACTTCCGGCGACGGCTACTGCCGCTCCGGCGTGATGGCGGTCTATGACGACCTGCCCATAAAGAAGCTGGTGGACCGCTGCGGCCCGTCGAACTCTCCGGCGACCTCAGACTACAGCACCGCCGTCTATGAGGACTTCCGGCAGTTCGCCCAGTACCGCCAGGCCGTCGACGGCATGGAATGGTACCCCCTCAACCTCAACGCCTCCGGCAACTACAAGAAGCAGTTCGTCCTCAAGTACGACACCTCCTATGATTTCACCGTCACCAACCTCGGCGCCAACGGCAAGTACTGGGACGGCAGCGGTTTCAGCACCCACGGCGGCAGCCTCACCGAAAACGGGATGTGCGGCACGGTGCTCCTTTCCTACGGCCAGTTCGACTGCTACCTCGGGGGCGACTGCGCCTGCCAGACCGGCGTGATGCAGAAAATAGTCTCCGGCCTCGGCAGGAAGGTCGAAGCAATGAAGGCCGGACACCATATGTACTACAACACCCTGGACGCCGCTTCGGCCGCTATCCTGCAGCCGAAGGTCACGGTGGGCCAGATCTTCGACTCCGACAAGCCGGGCGACCCGTCATTCTCCCGCCACGCCCAGTACGGCGACGTGTTCCTGACCAACATCCACCAGGGACGCATCGACAACACCGCCGGCATCAAGGGCGGCACCCCGGTGGAGGACCTTGCCTCCAAAGTGAAGGACTACGGCGGCCATTTCGTCATCCGCGTCTCACCCGGAGGCCGCCAGTTCTATGTCTACAAGCTCCGCGACACCGATTTCTCCTACGAAGTCGAAGCGACCTACGGACCCTACAGCAGCTATTAGCCCCAGAGAATATGCACCCTTACCGACAACCCGAAATCAGCGTCCTTCAGGACTGTCCCCTGCTGCCGCTATGCCAGTCACCCAACGCTGACGACATGACCTACCGCGACGGCGACTGGGATTTAAGCATCTGACGCCATGAGACCATATCTGACCACACTCATCTGCATGGTCCTGGCAGTCGTGTCATGCACGAGGACCACCGGACCGGAGGCATTGCCGCCGGGAGATGTCCGTATCCTCACGGTCGGTGCCAGCCTTCCGGGCACGCGCTTCTCCGTGGACAGGGGCAAGGTGGCCTGGTCCGACGGAGACGCCATAGCCGTGTACAATACGGCCGGCGCCAGGTTCGAACTGGTGCTGTCCGAGGGCGCCGGAAGCAGTTTCGGCAGGTTTTCCGGATCCTTTTCGGGCACTCTCGACACCCGCTTCGCCATCCATCCTGCGGCATTTGCAGGCAGCAATCCTGGCATGTTGACCATTCCTTCCTGCATCGGTCGCAGCGACAATGTGCCTGCCGTGATGGCATCGGAGCTGGAAGTGTCCGGCAGCGAGGTGAATGCCCTGCGTTTCCACCACCTTATGGCCGTGATGGAATTCACGCTCAGGGACCTTCCTGCCTGCGCCCAGGCCTTCAGGCTCGTTTCCGCCTCAGGGACTCAGATCAGCGGGGACTTCGCCGTCAATGCCTCCGGGAGCGGGGTCGAGGCCGGCGCAGGCGGATCCGACAGCCGCACGGTTTTCTTCCCCTGCAAGACCGCCTATGGCACGGAAGGCAGGGTGAAAGTATACATTCCCCTGCCCGCCAACAGCTACCCGGACCTTGCAGTGCAGGTCCTCGACGGCGACGGCGACCTTCTGGAAGGCACTTCTATCCCGGTTCCTGAGACTTCAGCCAACCTCAAGGCAGGCGACTACGTGGCCATGCCGGAGCTCAATGTCCGGACTCTGACAGGCGGCGCCCAGCCGGACTACATCAAGGTCCAGGGCATCAGATGGGCCAAGGGCAACCTGCTGCGCGACGAGAATCTGTCCAACGGCACATGGGTGCGCGGATGGGGCCTGCACGCCAACCAGTGGGAATTTGAAGACGGGCAGGAGAGCCAGGAAAAGTACGACCACTTCAACTGGGGCGGCATTTCCGCCGCGGCCTACCAGACAGACAGCGTGGTGGTGTATCCCAACACCGGCGCCTCTTCCGGCACCAAGGTGGCGTACTACACCTACATCTGGCCCCGGGGCAATGCCGTGGACATCCAGGGCAGGACCTACCGCTATCAGGACGGTACCAATGAACGGGCTTTCGATTATTCGCTGCTGGACGGCACCGGAAAGGGCGCCCCGTATTTCTTCTACAGCGGCAACAACGACGGCTCCGCCCACCCCAAGACCTGGGAGAGCGGCGGCACGCCCGCAAGCGTGAAAACTTTCTCCAGCTATTTCGGGGACCTTCCATTCTGGGCCAGCAAAGGCCAGTATATGATGCCGGGCGCCTCCGACTTCGAGACCCTGGCCAACGGCGCCAACCAGCAGGCCGGTTATTATGAAGCCGGCGGGAAGCGCATCTACGGCATGCTCTTCACCTCCTGCGGCCCCTGGCAGCAGCGCACCACCGACCTGAGTTTCCGCCCCCTCGACGACGGCGACATGGAAAGCGGCCTGTTCCTTCCCTTCTCCGGCTACAGGAAGCCCTGCGCGGAAAGGGATGTGGCCACAAAGGCGGACCTCTCCAGCTGGAGTCCCGCCAGTTCTGAAATCACCGCCGGCGGGACTGCCGGTGCGTACTGGGCCGCTGAAATTGCCTCCTCCGGGGTGGCCAGCCGCCGTCCGCAGATGCTTTATATGCTTGCCGGGGATTCTTCTTCGTGCAGCATCAGTTTCGGGGATTCCGCTTCATCGGAGAGCGTAACCATCTCACCCACACGCTCCTGCAACTTATTCAGCACCCCTGCCGGACTGGCGGTTCGCCCCATTTATCTGTCCACCACCCAGCCGGAGCCGCAACCGGAGCCGGAACCCGAGCCCGAGCCTTCGGGCAACGGATTCCCGGCAATCTGGGAAATCACGTCTTCCACCTACGGGACCGAAAGCAGCCCCACAGCGGCGGGAAAGCAGTGGCTGGAAAAGGGCATTGCAGTAGCCACCAACAATTCATCCACTTCCGGCGTCGCATACATAGCCACGAGCAGCCCCCGGGGCGCTTCAGCACTCACGCATACGTTCAGTTCGAACGGATGCCCCGCTGTCGGAGGCCTCGACGAGGGCGACTGCATCGAGTTCTGCTCCCCCGTCGAGAATCTCCCTGCCGGGACGGATTTCGACCTTATGCTCACCGTGAACGCCAACAACAAGGCGCTTCCAAAATACTGGCTGCTGGAGTACTGGGAGAACGGCGGGTGGAAGGCGGGAGATGCACCCTACACCGCCGCCGAAGACCCCTCGGTCAAGTATTCCTGCACCATCCTGCGTCCGTCCACATCGTGCTACCGCACCCTGGTGCTGAGTTTCACGCTGGGTGAAGCGGTCGGCAAGGGATTCGTGCGGGCCCGCCTTCGCGCCGTAGGAAAGATCAACGGAAACGGCGCCAGACTCACTCCTTCCTCAGGCGCGCTGCTGTACTTCGCTCCGATGACCTACGTAGCAGCCCGCTTCATCTGCTACGCGGGGGCCCCTGCTGTCCGGGACACGAAGAAAATCCTGGTGCTCGGCAACTCTTTCACCTACTACTATGGCTCCGCATTCATGCTGAAGGAGCTTGCCCGCCGGGAAGGCCACCAGCTGGAAATGAGGATAAGCCTGAAGGGCTCGAACCATTTCTACAACCACCTCTACGACATCGATTATTCCAAGGAGGCCGTGGCTGAAGGCGGTTTCGACTATGCGATGCTGCAGGACGGCACCTATTTCGCCGCCGAATATGCATACGGAGACGCTTCCGTCATTTCCGGCGGTGCTGCATACACTCCTGAGCAGGTGCTGCAGTACACCAAGGAGATGGACGCCTCGATCCGGGCATCTTCGCCGAATGCGCAGATAATGTATGAAATCTGCAAAACGTCGCCCACCAAGACCGGAGACTTCAGCGGATTCGGCAGCTACGACGCCTTCGACGAATACCAGCGGAGCGGCGCCTTTGCACTCGCCGGGGCCGATCCCAACATCAACTGGATCAACCCCGTGGGGGTGGCGGCCCGGAACGCCCGAGCCAATTATGGTTTCACCTCCGGCTACAACTACCTCAACTACACCGACAATTCCCATCCCACCCGCGAGTGCCAGTACCTCAAGGCCTGCACCACGTACCTCATTATGTTCGGCGAAGACTTCGGCTCCTGTCCGGCCGAATGCGGGATTGCCTCGTCAGACGCCGCAAAATTGCGCCAGGCAGCAAAGGACATCGCCCTGACCGACAGAACAAGCTACAAAATCAGATAACATATCGCCATGAAGAAAAAAACACCATCCTACAAATCCCCGCAGATATGCGTGGAACAGCTTTGCAGCGACGATCTGCTTTGCCAGGCAAGCGGCGCCTCCTTCAATGAGCCGCAGGAACTCGACAACTTTAACTGGTCTTAATTCGATGATTATGAAAAAGTTTGTCAAGCTTACCCTCATAGCTGCCGCCGCAGTTGCCGCCGCAGCCTGCAATAAGGAGGCCGGAATCGAAACTCCTGCCGGCCCCAACGTGATTGTCTTCACCGCCAGCCTCGAGCAGCCCACCAAGGCAGACCTGACCCAGTACGACGTGGTCTGGAGCGCAGGAGACCAGATTGCCGTCAGCAACGGCTCCACCTGGGCCGTATCCGCCGCCCTGACCGACGCCGACATCGCCGAAGGTGGCCGCAGCGCCAGCTTCAGCGTGGCCATCGATCCTGCTTCATCCTACACCGCCGTGTATCCTGCAAGCGCAAAATCCGACGCCGCCCTTCCCGACGGCGCCCCTGCAGATGCCATAATGCTGAACCTTCCCGCCGCCCAGGCGATTCCCGCCGGCAAGAAGATAGATCCCGCGGCACTCGTGCAGATCGCAACAACGGATGAACCGACCAAACTTGCATTCAAGAATGCCACTTCCTTGCTGGAAATCACCATTCCCGAAGACGGCATCGAAGCCGTGACTTTCGAATTCCTGAACACGGCTGGCTCCAAACTCAAGGTCGCCGGAGACGCACCCGTGGTGCCCGTTCCTGCGGCTACCAGCGGCAAGGAATCCAGCGTGACCATTTCCGGATCCTTCGCTGCCGGGGAGGTTTATTATGCTACCGCCCTGCCGCAGACGGGAGTCAGGAGCGTCAACCTCATATTCTCCAAGTCCGGCACGGACTGCAAGGTCCTTGCGAGCCGCACCGGCACGGGAGCTGCAGAGTTCGAACTGCCTGTGAACGGAGGCTGGAAAGTGCGTAACTTCGGCACTCTCAGCTGGTTTGACGGCACCATCTCCACCAAGGCCGACCTCGACCTCTGGGCCCGGCTTGCCCCCTACTACAGCAAGGACGACGTCATAAAACTGGCTGCCAGCATCGACTACGAAGGCGGCTCCTGGACCCCCGTCAGGGCAAATGCCAAGAGCGGCCAGTTCAGCGGAGTCTTCGACGGACAGGGCAACTGTATCTACAACATCATAATCGATCCGACCGAGGAATACAGCGGATTCTTCTCCACCCTGGCTTCGGTCGACCCTATGGAAAGGGTACGCGACGTCTGCTTCGGCAAGAATCCTTTCACCGGCGAGTACGACGGGGTGAGCAAACTGAACGCCGCTTCTGACGTGGTCAAGAGACTGGGCGTCGTGGCCGGATATATCTCCAACTGCGATGTGGTCAGGGTTGACAACTACATCCCCGTCACAGATGCCACCACGGCCAATGACGTGCTGCTCGGCTCCATAACTGGCCGCACGGGCAGCCTTGTGAATATCATAGGGTGCAACAACTACGGCACTGTGGAGTGCGTATCCACCACCCAGACAGCACACTACATCGGCGGCCTCGTCGGCGTTCTCGACGGAGAAGGCAGCACGATCGACAAATGCGTCAATTATGGCGTTGTCCGGAAGACAAAGTCCGCCAACGGAAAGGGCAACACCTTCATCGGAGGCATAGTGAGCCGTACCGGTTCCGGAGTCCACGGACTCACGATCCGCGGCTGCGTCAACAACGGCAAGCTGGGCAACACCGGAAATGTGCAGGCCAAGCAGATCTACGTCGGAGGCATCCTCGGCATGGACAACAGTTCAGACAGCGAAACCGTGCCCAACATCAAGATCCTTGGCTGCACCAATGAAACCGAGGCCATCGTGGAATCCAGCAGCCTGTCCAAGACCACCAACGGCGCCGCTTTCGGCGGCATCATCGGCAAGGCCAGCGGCTATTCGGTAATCAGCGGCTGCTCCAACTACGGCACCATCCTGAAATCCAACAACCACAACGGCATCACCAGCAAATTCGGCGGCATCGCCGGCATGGTCAGCGGCGAGAAGGTCCTGATCGAGGGCTGCGACAACGGTACCGTCTATAATGCCGACTATGGAAAGGTGACCAGCACGATCGAGACCAAGTCAGACAGTTCCACTGAGTACTACGGAGGAATTGCCGGAGGATTCGACGCCGGAGTCATCAGGGGATGCTCCAACTATGCCAACATCAAGACGGAAAGCACCGATACCGGCATCGTGGAGATTGCCGGCGGTATAGCAGGACAGGTTTCGGGCGGCACGCTTGAGGGTTGCGTGCACCAGGGCATGGTGTCCGTGGCCGCGCCCCATTCGACCTGCGCAGCCGGCGGAATAATCGGTATCATGAACAACGCCGCCGCATACGCATCAGGTACAGGCTGCAAGGCCTCCGGAAGCATCCTGTGCGGCTATGCGGGCAACACCGGACTCGTGGTCGGTCTCTATGACAACACCGCCGCGTCCATTTTGGGCAGCTCCGAGTCTCCCGTGACCGTCCGCTCAAGCACGATCAACGGTAATCCGGTTGATTCATCCAACTTCGGGTCCAAGCTTGCGGGAAGCGACGCCGGCATCACCGCCTCCGGCGTTGCCTCCGGCCTCAACACCATCTGGGCCGTATTCCAATAGCAGCAGCCATGCCGGCTTCCGATAGCAGCAGCTGGGCTGTCTTCCAATAGCAGCCGTGCCGGCTTCCGATAGTAGCCGTGCCGGCTAATTAGCTACATACCAACATCTTACAACTTTTGCCTGCACGTTACTTCGTGCAGGCATTTGCTTTAATGTACTAACATTCAAACGGTTACTCGCCACGCATTTTACGGTGCCGACGCTTCGTGATTCTTTTGGTTCCAATCCATAAGAACTTGTCCAACTGCTCCTGGCTTGCCTGTGTGTATCCATACAGCGTTTCAGCAAGGTCGCGCTTCTCCTCGAGGGGCAGGGATATCACCCTTTTGCTTCTCACGGGTAGTTCCAGCGCCCTTAAGGTATTAGCCATTTGCGCATATATCTTATCGTCTCCTTTTGTTGTGATCTCATTAATGTCATACTCGCTTCCAGTGTTAGAATGAATCGCCATCAGCATGTTTTCGAACCCGGAAAAATACTCACTTGCGCCTTCATAGTCGATACAGTTGTAGGCAGTGATGATATAATCCGTCAATTGGTTGCATTCTACTTTATTCAGGTCTTTCATCAGTCTGCCCAACATGGCATAAGACAACGGAATGTCCTGCTTTCTTGACGCATCAACCTCAGCAAGTGCCCGTCTGAAGACTTTGCGGGCTGTTTTCCTGTCAATGGGCGGTGAAAACGGGTTGGGATTGTTTCGATAGGCAAGAAAGTTCCATCTGTACTCTTCCGCTTTTCTGCATAGTTTCTTCTCCACCGGATTATTGTACAAATAGGCGATTGCTGTCCTGATTTTCTTTCCGCCAATCTTGATTGCAGAGCCAAATGACTTGTCAAAAACCTGGCCGGTCCTTCCAGCGGACAGATTGAAGGCTCTTGCATACCTGGATGATGACTCTCGGATTAAGCCGGTCAATTGACAGTGTCTCTGTATCTCTGCCAGATCATGAATATGATCCGGCATCAAGCATAACCCGTACACTTTAACGGGATACTTCCTCGAGATGGTACAGAATAACGTGAAGTAGACAAGACAATCCTTCACTGAATAAAAAATCAACCCTCCAGTACGCGTTCTTTGATACGCATGTTTTACAATTGTTTTCATAGTCATAAGTTTTGCTGTAAAGCTCGCATTTTTTCAAATAAAAAGCAAATCCTTTCGTCCGGTGCCCAATAATTCGCTATCCGCCAGCCACTTACGCTTTTTGCCTGCATGATAAAACATGCAGGCAAAATCAGTAAGTTACTAATAATAAGGATGTTAGCGGGCGGGGGGAATGCGGACGGGGGAGACACACGGCACACGACACACGGCACAAGCCACAAGGTCCCGTGACCTGCCGGCTTTGATATTTGGAGGTGGATTTGTATCTTTGAGGTTGTGATGAAGAAAAAGATTCTGTTGCTGCTACTGCTGGCGGCGGCGTGCAAGCCGGAAATAAAGCCCGGGGGCGATTTCTTCGGCACCATTGCCGAAGGGAGCATCGCATCCGGCTGGGAGCAGGATGCCAGAATTTCCGTATTCGACGGCAATTCCGGCAATTCCGAGTACATCTATGAGGGCGAAGCATCCGCCAGGAGCGGGAAGTTCACCGCGAAGAAACTGAACTCCGACGGCATCACGCTGCCTGGGCGCTACGGGGTTTACCCCTATATGTCCTCGACCATAGTGACCAACTCCGGCCTCATGTATGTCGAACTGCCGCAGGTGCAGGAAGGCGCTCCGGGAAAGCCCGGCCGCGGAAGCGCGGTGATGGTCGCCAGCAGCAGCGACAACAACCTGGAATTCAAAGACATATGCGGAGCGCTGGTGCTCCGTTTCACCGGCGGCGAGGAGACGTTATCCCGGGTGACGATAAGCGGCCTCGGCAATGAAGTACTGACCGGGAAAGGAACGGTGAGCATAGACGCCAACGGCAACCCGTCGCCAAAATTCACCTCCGGCGGCAGCACCGTCAGCTTCAAATGCACCAACATCGTAGAAATCGGCGCCGGCAAGGAAATATGGTTCATGGTGCCGCCCGTGACGTTCAGCAACGGCCTGAGCGTGAAGGTGGAGAACGGTTACGGAAAGGAATGCGACCTCTCCATAAGCACTCCCGTCAGCGTGGCCCGGGGCGAAATCAAACATATCACGGCCGGCGAGGTGAAATACTCCTCCCCTGATAAGGCAACCGTGGGTGAGCCCCTGCCCCTCTGGCAGGAAGGATGGCTGGACATCCACTCCATCAACGGCGGGCGCGGGGAATCGTTCTACTACATATTCCCGGACGGCACGACCATGCTCGTGGATGCCGCCGGCGGCAACGATTTCGAAATCGAAGGCCCCGACGGATCCGGCATCTTTTCGCGGCCATCGCAGCAGTATTCCAGCGGCAACGTCATCGTACGCTACCTTGGCCGCTTCGCCCCGGAAATCGCCGGCGGCAAGATAGACTACATGATGATTTCCCACTACCACTCCGACCACATGGGCGGCTACACCAGCGGTTTCGCCAAATACGGCTGGCGCGTAGTGGACCGCAACGGCACCATCACCCCGGCCATCAACCTCGATGCCGGCGGCTTCCTGCTCAACGGCCTGCCGGAAGTCGGCATGTCCTGTCCCATCGTCAAGCTCATCGACCGCGGCGACTGGGACGACCGTGCTTCGAGCGTCTGGACAAGCGGGGTGGGACGGCGCAAAAACTACTACAACTTCATCGACTGGACCACCCGGGTCAACGGCACCGTGCGCGAGAAACTGGCCATAGGGCACACCGACCAGATAGTGCTGAAGCACGACGCGGCGGCATATCCCAAGTTCACGGTGCGCGGCATCGCTGCCGGCGGCGACGTCTGGACCGGAAGCGGGACCAGTGTCAACACCACCTACGTGCCATCCGCAGCCGACTGCCTCGCAAATCTCAGCACATACGACATCAACGAGAACATCTTCTCCTGCGTGTTCACCCTCAGCTACGGCAAGTTCGACTGGTTCGCGGGCGGCGACATCCAGTACAACGACTACACCAAATACAGCTGGAAGGACATCGAGAAGCCGATTTCCAAGGTCGTCGGCAAGGTGGAGGCGATGAAGGCCAACCACCATTGCACCAACAACACCAACAGCACGGCCCTGGTCTCAGCGCTTAAACCCGACAACCTGATAGTAGGCGTGTGGACCCAGAACCATCCGACAGAAGCCACTTTGAAACGCTTCTTCACGGCCAGTCCTGACCTGCGTGTGTTCACGACCAACATGTCGGAGAATCTCAAGACCACGCTCAAATACGCCGGCTACTACCCCTCGCGCTTCGACGCCACAGGCGGCCACATCGTGCTCCGGGTGCAGCCCGGAGGCGATTCCTACTGGATCTACGTGCTGGACGACTCCGATTTCGAATACCGTGTGGCGTCCATCCACGGGCCGTTCGAATGCAAGTGAGGTCTTGCGCATTTCGCGAAAGAAAACTATATTTGAAAGATATTAACGCTCAAAGACCATGAAGAAGAATAGAACCGCTACAATCATAGGCCTAGCAGTAGTGGCCTTAGTGGTGCTGATCATCAGCTGCACCAAGATGGTGGACAACTCCGAAATCGGCATCAAGTTCAAGAAGTTCTCCCTGACCGACCAGGGCCAGCTCATCGCCACGGAGGTGACGGGTCTGATATTCTACAACCCCATCACGACCCGCGTCTTCACCTATCCCGTTTACATCCAGAGAGTTGACTACCAGCCCTTCACCGTCACCACAAAAGACGCGGCCGAATTCACAATGGATCCTATGCTCGCCTACCAGCTGGAGCGTGACAAGGCATCCTACGTGTTCAACAAATACCGCCGCGACCTGAGGGAGATCGAGAACGGCTACATGCGCACCTGCATCTACGACGCCTATCGTATCAGCGCCAACAACTACACCTCCGACGAACTGATGGCCAACCGCGCCAAGTTTGAGCAGGAGGTGCGCCAGATGCTGATCCACTCACTCGGCTCCGAGGGCTTCAACGTGCAGGAATTCACCTCCCGCATCACCCCTCCCAAGTCGCTGAGCGCAGCCATCGAAGCCAAGAACCAGGCCATCCAGGAGGCCCTCAAGGCCGAAAACCTCGTCAAGCAGGCTGAGGCCAATGCCCAGATAGCCATCGCGAAGGCGAAGGGCGAGGCCGAGGCCACCAAGGTCAAGGCCGACGCCGAAGCCTACTACAACCGCACCATCTCCGCCTCCCTGAGCACCCTCATCGTGCAGGAAGACTGGATCGAGAAATGGGACGGCAAGCTCCCCGAGGTCATGAGCCAGGGCAACGGCCTGATGATGAACCTCCCCGCCCTGAACAAATAGCCGGTCATGCGCAGGCTCACTCTGACGGCACTCCTTCTGGCAGTTTGACTTTATCTTCGAATAAACCATGAAACGAATCAGCCTTTTCCTTGCCGCGGCGGCACTGCTGCTGAGCGCCTGCGGCAATCCGGACGAAGTGAAACTCAAGGTCACACGCACCTTCGACTGCGACGTACTGGTGGTCGGTGGAGGCCCTGCCGGCATAGGCTCTGCCGTGTGCGCGGCGCGGCACGGTGCCAAAACCATCCTGGCGGAACGAGGGGGATACCTCGGCGGCATGGCCACGAACGGCCTCGTGGCTCCGTTTATGTCCTCAACCACTCCCGACGGCAAAACGCTGCTGATCAAGGGCTTCTACGAAGAGCTCGTGAACCGTATGATAGAGCAGGGCGGCGCCATCCACCCCCTGAAGGCCGAAATCGGATCCTTCTCCGCCTACCGCGACAAAGGGCACCACGGCCTGACCACCTTCGACTTCGAATGCCTCAAGCGCACCACCGAACAGATGTGCAAGGAAGCGGGCGTAGAACTGCTCTACCACGCCCTGTTCGTCAAGGCTGACAAGAGGGGCGGAAAGATCACCGCCGCCTACTTCGCCACCAAGGCCGGCATCTGGAAGGTCACTGCCAAGAACTACATCGACTGCACCGGCGACGGCGACGTGGCCGCACAGGCCGGAGCCCCGTTCGTCTATGGCGACGGCGAGGGCGGCGTGCAGGCGACTTCCCTCTTCATAGTGCTCCGGGGCATCGACTGGAAGGCGATGGACGCCCACAACGAGGCCTGCAAGAAGGCCGGCGACTTCGAGGGGCAATTCTATATGCGCGAGATACTTGCTGCCCGCGAGGCCGGCGAGTTCCCCATGTGGCGCCAGAAAATAGCCCTTTTCCAGAACCTCGACGGCACGGCCACGGTGAATATGACCCAGACCGACGACGTGGACGGCCTCGACCCCAAGCAGGTCACCGAGGCAGAGATAACCGGCCGCGAGCAGGCCGACTACGTGGTCAAGTTCCTCCGCAAGTACGTGAAGGGCTGCGAGAAATGCGAACTGGCCCAGTCGGCTGAGAACCTCGGCGTGCGCGAGACCCGCCGCATCATCGGCGAATACACCGTGACCACCGACGACGCCAAGAACTCCGTTAAGTATCCCGACCCGGTGTTCTGCTGCGCCAACCATATGGACATCCACCGCAAGGGATATGTGGAATACGTGGCCCGCAATACCAACGACCCGTACTACTTCCCCTACAGGGCCCTCCTCCCGCAGAAGGTTGACAACCTGCTTTGCGCCGGCCGCTGCGCCGCAGCAGAGCGCCCGGTGATGGCGGCCATACGCGTGATCCCTCCGTGCTTCGCGATGGGCCAGGCCGCAGGCACTGCCGCAGCCCTCTGCGTCAAGCAAGGCGTAGGCCCCAAGCAGCTCGACCCCGCCATCCTGGTCTCCACCCTCAAGTCCGACGGAGTCTATCTGCCTGAATAAGCTCGCGGGCAGGCTGCGCAAGAATCAGTAAAGCAGCAGCCCGAGCACGGCGCCGGCCAGAATCACCAGGATAGGATTCACCTTGCCCCAATAGGACGCCACGAAAGCGGCGCCGAGCAGGCACCAGCTCTTCCAGTCCACGAAATTCTCCCGCACCACGGAGAAGGACGGCACGCATCCCGCCCAGGCCACACGCACCACCAGGATCACCGCAGCGGCGCCGATAAGCCCCACCACAGCCGGCCGCAGCCAGCCCATGGTGCCCTCGAAGAGGGGGCTGCGGCTGAATTTGGTGTAAACCCGCACGAGGGCGAGCACCACCAGGAACGACGGCAGCACAAGTGAGAGCGTAGCCACGGCGGATCCCAGCACGCCGAGCAGGTGCACCCCGGTGGCTTCATACAGCACGCTGTAGCCAACGTAGGTGGCGCTGTTGATGCCGATGGGGCCCGGTGTCATCTGGGATATGGCCACGATGTCGGTGAAGGTGCTTTCGGAAATCCACCCGTGCGCCACGACCACCTGCCCCTGGATCAGCGACAGCATCGCATAGCCCCCGCCGAAAGTGAAAGCCCCGACCAGGAAGAAGGTCCAGGCCAGCTGCATGAACAGGCTCAACTCTTCCATCGCTGCGAGAAATAAGTGATGCTGAATCCCAGCACTATGCACACTATCAGGATATAGATGGGCGAGACCCCGAGAAAGGCCACCAGCAGGAGCGAGGCAATGGCGATGAGCCACTTCCACCAGCTGGTGCAGGACTTGCGCGCCATATTGATCATAGGCACGGCGATGAGCGAAATCACCACGGGCCTGATGCCTTTGAACGCCCGTTCCACCCAGGGGTTGTCCCTAAAGGCGGAGAAAAAGATCGCTATCGCAAGGATGATCAGGAATGAAGGCATCACGCTGCCGAGCGTGGCGGCAATGCTCCCGGGAACGCCCCGCAGCCGGTAGCCGGCGAAGATGGAAATATTCACCGCCATCACGCCCGGGGCGCTTTGGGAGAGCGCCACAATGTCCGGCAGTTCCTCATCGGAAATCCACCCACGCTTCGACATCTCCCGCTGGATGATGGGTATCATTGCATACCCGCCCCCGATGGTGAACGCCCCTATCTTTGCGAACACCCCGAAAATCTGCAGCAGTGAAACTCTCTTACTCATCGAGCGGATACTTGAAAATGTTCACCCGACGCGCTGGAGAATTGCCGGCGTCCTTGCTGGCAAAGCCCAGAAACAGCACGCCATCCTTCACCTTTATGCCTTCGGGCTCAAAATAGCCCAGATCGGTAAGCCCCTGTGATGCAAGCAGTTTCAGGTCTGCCACCCAGGGCACGGATGCCTCGGCAAGCTTCTTCCCGGAAGAATCGATCAGATACGCCGTAGCCCAGTTCTTGCCGGTCCCGGCAGCAACATCTTCCGCCTCTGCCCCGGCACCCCTGAGAAGCCAGATTTTCCCGTGGTGCCAGTCGTAGCCCTGCGGCACGCTGTTGAATGGCATCTGGAAACGGAGAACAGGAGTAAGATTTGACAGATTGCAAGCCCTCACAGCAGGTTTCGACGTGACGGCAGGATTCCCGTAACTTATCGGAGCCGACAGCACCAACGACTCCTTTGGCGCAGACTTAAGTTCCTCTATGCCATACACATAGAACCATGCCGTCCCTTTAGCGTCCCGGCACCATATACCTACTGTGCCGTTGTCCTGGTCGTAGGCCGCAATCATACGTTTCATCCCGGGCAGCATATAGTTGTCCGTGCTCTCCGAGGGTATCATAGTCACTCCGGAACGGAAGCGCACCCGGGACAGCACCTGGGAATCCGTGTAGCGATTGGTCTGTCCCGACTCCAGGGTGCCGTAGTTGGAAGTCCAGAGCCAGTCTCCGTCGGTGCAGCGTTCCACGAACATATTGTCGCCGTGGCCGAAATACTTGAGATGCATATACTCCTGCGGATCCTGGTCGTGGACGGGCTTGCGGGTGTAGGTGAGCGTGTGCGGGCTCCCGCACACCTGGCAGGCATACATACAGTCATCGAAAAAGTCCCAGGACTGCACGACGGACTTGTAGTAGATCGTGTGGCCGCAGCTGAACTGCAGTGAGGCATTATAGGCGCGCTTGATCTGTGACAGGTTTACCACCCATATCTTACGCTCGGCTGTGACGCCGGAATCCACCTCCGTGGCCGTGATTACGGTACATCCCGGCTCCCGAGCAGTAACCTGCCCCTGGCTGTTGATGAAGGCGACGACGGAATTGGATGACTTGTACAGTATTTTGTATTCCTTCGATGGGTCGTATGCACTGCCCCCGGCCTTGCAGTCCAGCCGGGCCGTCTCCCCGGGATACAGGTCCAGATAGGGGTCCGTGAAAGCAAGGGTAAGTTCTTTCTTCGGCTCCGGCTCAGGCTCAGGCTCCGGCTCCGGTGCGGGTGCGGGGTCGGAATCAGGCTGCGTCTGTGCCGGCTCCTCCGGGCCCGCATCGGGCCCGCATCCCGGCAGCAGCAACGCCGCAGCAACTATGCACGCAAGCAGTTTCTTCATCCCAGCACCAGCTCCACCGGGCAGTGGTCGGAGCCGTAGATCTCGTTGTGGATATCGGTGGACTCGATGCGGTCGCGAAGGCCGTCGGACACGAGGAAGTAGTCGATGCGCCACCCCACGTTCCGCTCACGCGCCGCCATACGGTAGGACCACCATGAGTATTTGGCTTCATCCGGATGCTGGAAGCGCCAGCTGTCGGTGAAGCCGGCGGCAAGCAGTTCCGTCATTTTCGCCCTCTCCTCGTCGGAAAAGCCGGCGTTGAAATGGTTGGTGTCGGGGTTCTTCAGGTCGATTTCCTCATGGGCCACGTTCATGTCGCCGCACACCACCACACCCTTGCGCTCCTTCAGGCCGCACAGGTACGCCCGGAAGGCGTCTTCCCATTGCATCCTGTAGGGCAGGCGGCGCAGGCCGTCCTGGGAGTTGGGGGTGTAGACGTTCACCAGATAGAAATCCGGCATCTCGAGCGTGACCACGCGCCCTTCGGTGTCGTGGTCTTCGATCCCTATCCCGTATGTGGCCCGCAACGGCTCCTCACGGGTGTAGATGCAGGTACCGGAATACCCCTTTTTTTCGGCGTAGTTCCAGTATGAGGTATATCCGGGGAACTCCAGATCGATCTGCCCCGCCTGCAGCTTGGTCTCCTGCAGGCAGAGAAAGTCGGCGTCCAGGCCAACGAAAATATCGGCGAAGCCCTTGCCCGCCACGGCCCTCAGGCCGTTCACGTTCCAGCTGATGAATTTCATATAGGCAAATATAGCACTTTTTCTTATCTTTGCAGTCTATGAGACCACTCAGACTTACCAACACGCTCACGCGGAGCAAGGAATTATTCAAGCCCATCCACGAAGGGCACGTGGGAATGTACGTATGCGGCCCCACCGTCTACGGCGACGCCCACCTCGGCCACGCCCGCCCGGGCGTCACCTACGACGTGCTCAGCAAACTGCTGCGGCATCTCGGCTACAAAGTACGCTACGTGCGCAACATAACCGACGTCGGCCACCTCGAGCACGACGCCGACGAAGGCGAGGACAAAATAGCGAAAAAGGCCCGCCTGGAGCAGCTGGAGCCCATGGAAGTGGTGCAGACCTACACCCTCCGCTACCACGAGGCGATGCGCCTACTCAACTGCGCCCCGCCCTCGATAGAGCCACGTGCCAGCGGCCACATCGTGGAGCAGATCGAGGCCGTCAAGAAGATTCTCGCCGCCGGCTATGCCTACGAATCGGGCGGCAGCATCTATTTTGACGTGCGCAAATACAACGAGCAGCACCGCTACGGCATACTCAGCGGCCGCAACCTGGACGACACCCTCGAAGGCACCCGCGCCCTCGACGGCCAGGCCGAAAAGCGCGCCCCCTACGATTTCGCGCTGTGGAAAAAGGCTGAGCCAGAGCACATTATGCGCTGGCCCTCCCCCTGGGGCGAAGGTTTCCCCGGCTGGCACCTCGAGTGCTCCTGCATGGGAGAAAAATACCTGGGCCACGAGTTCGACATCCACGGCGGCGGCATAGACCTGATGTTCCCGCACCACGAATGCGAAATCGCCCAGAACGTCGCCTCCCGAGGCACCCAGGGCGTGCATTACTGGGTCCACAACAACCTCATCACCATAGGCGGCCAGAAGATGGGCAAGAGCCTCGGCAACTTCATCACCCTGCCCGAGCTCTTCAGCGGCAGCCACCCCAAGCTCGACCGCGCCTACAGCCCTATGACCGTGCGCTTCTTCATACTCCAGGCCCACTACCGCGGCACCCTCGACTTCTCCAACGAAGCCCTTGCCGCCGCTGAAAAGGGCCTTTCCAGAGTGCTGCAGGCAGCCCGCGACCTCTATGCCATGGCCGGCCGCAAGGCTCCCGCCTGGCCCTACGGCGAAGAAGCTTTCGGCACCGCTCCGGACAGCTGCAACGCCGAATCCAAGGAGGTGCAAACCATATTCGACGGCATCTACGACGCCCTCTGCGACGATATGAACACCCCCGTCGCCCTTGCGCACATCGCTGACGCAGTGCGCATTATCAACTCTGCAAAGGCAGGGCAACTGAAGCTGGGCAAGTGCGACATCGACACCCTCTGCCAGCTCTTCGACGACATCGTGTTCGGCGTGCTGGGCCTCAAGGACGAGGAGACCGGCTCCGAAGGCGCACGCAAGGTCATCGACGGCCTGATGGGCATGGTGCTCGAACAGCGCGCAGCCGCCAAAGCCGCCAAGGACTGGGCCACTTCAGACCACATCCGCGACTCCCTCAAGGCCCTCGGCATCCAGGTCAAGGACACCAAGGACGGAGCCGAATGGACTTTAGAATGAAAAGAATACTTGCTTCCCTCTGTGCCCTGTGCCTTCTGGGTCTGGGAGCCGGCGCCCAGATACTCCCGGGCATGGACCCCCACACCGACTCCATCGCCTTCGCCCGCGTCCGGGCCCGGATGGACTCGATCAGGCAATACCGCCCCACCGTGGCCCTGGTCCTGTCCGGCGGAGGCGCCCGCGGCCTTGCCCACCTCGGCGTGATCAGGCTCGTCGAAGAGCTCGGCATACCAGTGGACATCGTGACGGGCACCAGTATGGGAGGACTGGTTGCAGGGCTCTACTCCCTGGGCTACAATCACTTGCAGCTTGACTCGCTGGTGCGCAGCATCGACTGGCCGGTGATGATGTCGGACAAGATTCCCGACGCCTACGTGTCCTACCGGCTCAGGAAGCATCGCGAACGCTTCGCCCTGCGCATCCCGTTCCACTACGACAACGACGACCTCAGGGACAAGAAGCTCAGGGAGATGTCCCTGCAGCTTGAAAGGCTGGCTGAAGAGAGCGAACCATCGACCAGCGACGCCCTGGATGAAGCCATTTCCCGGATGGGCCTCGGCATGCCGGACGGCCTGCTCTTCGGAATCAACATACGCAACACCGTGAGCAGCGTGAGCGTGGGCTACCAGGACAGCCTCTACTTCTCCGACCTTCCAATCGCTTTTTCCTGCGTCGCCACGGAAATGACCTCGCTACGCCCGAAATACTGGACGGAGGGCAGCATCGTGGACGCAGTGCGTTCCACCATCTCCATCCCCTTCCTTTTCAGGGCTGTGCGCACCAAAGGCGAAGTGCTCCTGGACGGAGGGATGCGCAACAACTATCCGGTTGACCTTGCGAAAGAAATGGGCGCCGACATAATCATCGGGTCGGAAATGTCCAACCGCCTTAAAATCGACGAGCTCAACAACCCGGTGGACCTGGTGCTGCAGACCATCAACCTGCTTGGCGTCGGCGCAATGGAAAGGGCCATCAAGATGCCGGACCTGAACGTGCACCACGAACTCAAAGAATACAATATGCTTTCGTTCGACGACAACAGCGTCGACAACATCATTGCCGAGGGCTACCGCAACGCCCTGGAGAGCAAGGCGCAGTTCGAAGCCCTCGCCGGAATCGTGGGCGGGAAGACGAAGGTGCCGCGTCCCGCCACCGCCACCAACATAGCCCTGACCAGGGTCAAGGTCGGCGAGATACAGTTCGAGGGCCTCACCCCCGAAGAGGAACAGCACATCATAGACAAGCGTTATTACCCCAAAGACGGGCTTTACGGCAAGAAGGAGATAGAGACGCTAATCAACTACATCTACGGCACAAACGCCTTTGAATCAGTCACATACCGGCTCGACGGCAGGCAGGAGCCCTACACCCTCGTGTTCGAATGCCAGAAAGGGCAGGTCAACGAACTGGCCATAGGAGTGCATGCCGACACCGATGAATACGTCTACCTGGCTGCCCGGCTGGGCATAGGGACCCGCAGGCTCACGGGCTTCCGTTTCACCGGCGACCTCAAGCTCGGCGGCAACCCGTCGCTCACCCTCGATGCCGCCTTCCGCCCGATGGTGGGCATCCCCACGTTCGGGGCCAGCCTGCGCGGACGCCTGCTGAACGCAAGCTACAACAACGGCAGCACCGACATCAGCACCAAACTCTTCAACATGGCGGCGGATGCCTACCTGGAAGACTCACGTATGACCTACGGCAGCATGAAGGCCGGTGTCACGTTCGAGATGAACCCCTACGAACAATATGTCTCCCAGTTCGACAGCCGGGAGGGCTGGGACTGGGACAGCGGCTGGTTCTCCGCCTTCGCCAACATCAGCGTCGACACCCGTGACGACGGATACTTCCCCACCAAAGGCCTGAAATTCACCGTGGACGGACGCTACGTCTTCGGTGGCTACAGCAGACGGATCGACTACGAAGGGCTGGGAGAGCACGGCGAGGTGCCGGGATATGCCACTGCCATCGCCCATTTTTCAACTGCCATTTCCCCCATCAGGGGCTTTACCATACTTCCGTCTGTCTATCTTGGATGGAATTCCATCGAATATGGATATATGAATCCACTGCACGTGACGACAGTGGGCGGCACGGTCGCAGGAAGGTATGTCGAGCATCAGATGCCATTCTTCGGCTTCCCTTCCGGCTACAATTACTGCGATTCCCTGAGCGACGTGGTCCAGCTGGACCTTCGTTACTGCTTCGGGAGAAAGAATTTCGTGACTGCACGGGGCGGATACTACCACGGAGGCGACAACTTCCGCAATTTCTTCAAAAATCCCATACTGGTCTGGGCGGCTGGAGCCGAATATGCCCGTCAGTCCGTCGTAGGCCCCATCAAGATTGGCGCCCAATGGTGCAACACCGTCGGCTTCTCCCTGTTTGCCTCCCTTGGATTTGATTTTTAGGACTATGAATAAAAACATTCCGAAGTATCTCATTTCTTTCATCCTGGCGGGAGTGCTGGTCTATTTCGCCTTCAGGGGCGTGGACTGGACGGCCTTCTGGCAGGGGCTCGGACAGACCCGGTGGGGCTGGGTGGCCCTGTTCGTGCTCTTTTCGCTGCTTGCGCTCGTGCTGCGTGAAGAAAGGTGGCGCGCCCTGATCGAGCCGTTCGACCCTGAGGTGAAGCGGCTGGACGTATGGGATTCGGTCAATGTCGGGAACGTTGTGAACGTGGTGCTTCCGGGCGCGGGAGAGTTCGTGCGCTGCGGCTACGTGTCGCGCAGGGGCATCAGCTACGACAAGGCACTCGGCACGATAGTGTGCGAGCGCGTCTGTGACCTGGTGGCCATTCTGGTGCTGTTCGCGATTGCGCTCGGTGCCGGCTGGGAGAAGTTCGGTTCGTTTTTCGCCGAGCAGATATGGGAGCCGCTCGCGGGCGGACTTCAGTTTTCGCTGTGGTGGATTGTCGGAGGTGTCGTGGCGCTGATAGCCGGCGGCATATGGGCCATTTTCCACTGGAGCGGCAGCAACAAGTTCTGCGGCAAGCTGGCCGGGTGGATCCGCGGGCTTGGTGCGGGCTTCGCAAGCATTTCGAAGATGGAGCGCAAATGGCCATTTATCCTTCACACAGTGGGAATCTGGACGATGTACGTGCTGATGTGCTGGGCCGGCTTCAAGGCGCTTCCGATGCTGGATTCGCTGACCATCGTGGACGCGCTGTTCATTTCGGCCGTGGGCAACATCGCTTCCGTGATACCCGTGCCCGGCGGCATCGGCGCCTACCACTACCTGGTGGCCCTGACGCTCCAGAGCATCTACGCCGCCACCTGGGACACCGGCATCCTCTACGCCACCCTCTGCCACGAGACGCACGCCATCTTGATAATCGTGCTCGGTATCTTATCCTATTTCCGCCTCACGCTGAGAAAGAAGGCATAGGAATTCCGAAAAATTACTATCTTTGCAGTCCTGTCCGGTTCCGTAGCTCAGTTGGATAGAGCAACAGCCTTCTAAGCTGTGGGTCGCGCGTTCGAGTCGCGCCGGAATCACGCTTCCAAGCCGCCTGAAAGGGTGGCTTTTTTATTCACGTTGCATTCAATCTCAATTGGGGCGTTTTCTGTAACTCCCAGATTATAAACGAAATCCAGTTCTCCTGTGCTCTATCCTGCGCACAGGAGATCTGGAAGTAGCTGATTATCAGGAATATCCTGAAAACGGTAGAGGTGTCGGTTTCATTTATCAGCAGGATGCAGCCCATACGTTTGACAGCACCTCAAAATCTTGTCACTTATTGAAAAATTTGACAATATTTTGTATCTTTGCGGTGCAAAACAGATGATATGTCAGAGATTGAGAGGCACATAATGGATTTTGCCCAAAGGCACCCTATCTTCACATCCACTGAGATTGCTGCTGCAATCCCGGATACGATATTACAGACCCACGCGACCTTGGAATGGCATCTTAGCCGACTCACGAAGGATGGCAGGCTTGGCCGAATTGGCAAAGGCAGGTATACGGCAAAACCTCGGGCGTTTTTCATTCCTGGAGACGCTGATACTGACAAAGAGCTATTCGATATGCTCAAAGCCTCGTATCGTGACGCCACTTTCTGCATATATAAAGGCACCATTTTTTCCAGTCTCCAACACCATCTGTCCTACAATGCCCTCACTTATGTGGAGACGCAGAGAGAATTGACCGAGGCCGTCTTTCACCGTTTTCAAGGGGAAGGCCGCCGGGTGTTCCACCGTCCGGACAAGAAAACATTCTATGATTACGTAGATATTTCCCAGCCCGGACTGATTATCAAGCCGCTCGTCAGCGGATCTCCTCTTCAGGAATCTAATGGTGTAACTGTTCCGATGCTGGAAAAACTACTTGTCGATATACGCTGCGATGCCGATTTCGACTACCTTGCCGGTGGTGAAGCTTTCCGGATGCTCGATAATGCCAAATCGCTCTATACAATCAACACAACCAAACTCCTCCGCTATGCCGGCCGTCGTCACCGCCGTGAGGAATTTGAGAATGACTTCAACCAACTTGAATTATGATACGTTCAGATTGTTATTCCCGTGATTGGATACAGAAAGTATCCGACACGCTCCATTACCCGGATGTTAACCTCATTGAGAAGGTCATTCGCGCCTTCTCCCTTGTAGAACTATTGTCGGCATCCGGTTGCCCCTTCACTTGGAAGGGCGGCACCGCACTGATGCTGCTTCTCTCAGGCGCCCGACATCGGCTATCCATCGATGTGGACGTCATATGCCCGCCAGGGACTGACATAGAAGCATACCTCAAAGATTACCGCAGTTTCGGATTCCTTGACGTAGAGACAGTCGAACGCATACAGCGCGGAACCAATATCCCCAAGTCCCATTCCAAGTTTTTCTATAAGATCGCTTTCCGCGACAACGACTCCCGTCCGGGTAACATATTGTTGGATGTTCTATACGAGGAAAGCCACTACAACAATGTTGAGCGGGTCCCAATCCAAAGTCCGTTCTTATCGCTGGACGGAAAGCCATTTATGGTTACTATCCCATCCGTGAATGACATCCTCGGTGACAAACTCACTGCCTTCGCGCCAAACACCTCCGGCATCCCGTACTTTAAGGGATCTAGCGACTGCAACCTTGAAATTGCCAAACAACTTTACGACATCGGCCGTCTGTTTGACGCTTGTGATAACCTTCCTGTGGTCTCCCGTGTGTACGACAAGATTGCACGCGTAGAGTTGTCTTACCGGAGGATGGTAGAAGACCCGTCTTTCTCTCTGAAAGACACCTTCGAGACCGCCCTGTGCATCTCCACTCGCGGAGCGGTCGGGCAGGGTGACTTCTCCGCATTGCAGAACGGCATCTCCCGCCTACGTTCGTTTATGTATATGGGCAAATATCAAATTGAGCAGGCATCTGCCGATGCTGCAAAGGCCGCCTACCTTTCCGCCCTCATCAGCAAGGGGGCTGAATCGTTTGAACGCTATGACGGGAGAAGCATCTCTGATATGCGACTCTCAGCATCTCTGCCAACTCGTTTGTCCAAACTCCGTCTCCCTTCTCCGGAGGCGTACTATTACTGGGTGAAGACAGGGGAGATGCAGGACGGAGTGGATTAGTGGCAGTGATAAGCTGTGGGTCGGAACGTTCGAGTCGCGCCGGAATCACGCTTTTTGCTATTTTTCGAAGTCCGGCTTGGACCCGATGTAGTGCTTTGCGTAGTTAAGGCCCATTGCATCATAACGGCGGGCCATTAGCTGCACGCGGGCGTGGAAGTCGTCGAAATCCCTGTCGCCTCCTGTCCAGGCGGCTTCGCTGAACGCGTCGAGCCGGGGCAGGATCATATATTCGAGATGGGACATAACCGGCACATATTCGGTCCACAGGCAGCATTCCACGCCTTTGACCATTGCCATCTCGGCGGGAGTGTAACTGTTCCTGGGGTTCAGCTTATAGGCCTTCTCGAGGTTCAGGTTGCCGTTGCCGCCACTGTGTGCCCTGGGTTCAGCATCGTTGTCGGGGTTCTGGTAATAATCGAAATAGCAGTGATCGCCGGGGCATAGGATGACAAAATTGCCGTTGTGGATGACATTCTTGACACTCCTGGGACCGAAACGCGACATCACCACTGCGGTCGTGGAAAGCCCGCCCTCGGAAATCTCGTCCCATCCTATGATCTTGCGGCCGCGGGAACGGACGAAGCGCTCGATCCTGCGGATGGTGTAGCTCTGCAGCTCCTTCTCGTCCTTGAGGCCTTCGTCGGCAATACGCTTCTGGCAGTCAGGGCATTTCTTCCATTCGTCCTTCTTGCACTCATCGCCGCCTATATGAATGTATTCCGAGGGGAAAAGGTCGATAATCTCATCAAGCACGCCCTCCAGAAACTCAAAAGTGCTCTCCTTGCCGGGGCAGTAGACTTCCTTGCTGATCATCCATTTGCAAGCGACCTTATAACCCTCTCCCCTGCAGCCCAGCCACTGGTATGAGGCAAGGGCTGCAGTGGAATGCCCCGGAATCTCGATCTCGGGAATGACGGTTATGTAGCGTTCGGCTGCATATTCAATGATCTCCCGGGCCTGCTCCTGGGTGTAGAATCCGTCCACGGGAATGCCGTCCGGAATCCAGCCGTCGGGATGCCAACCCGGCCACGACATCGTATAGGGGCGGTAATTGCCCACCCTGGTGAGTTCCGGATACTTTTTTATCTCTATCCTCCAGCCCTGGTCGTCGGTAAGATGCCAGTGGAAGGTGTTGATCTTGTGCATGGCCAGTAGGTCCAGGACGGTCTTGATCTCGTCCACTGTCCAGAAATGGCGGCTGCAGTCGAGCATCATCGCACGGTAGTCGAACGCCGGGGCGTCTTCGATGTGCACGCACGGCAGAGCACCGGGGCCCAACTGTGCGAGGGTCTGGCGAGCATAGAACACTCCGGCCTCCCCTCCCGCACAGATTCTGACGCCCTTGCGGTCGATGTCCAGGATGTACGCCTCGCTTTTCAGCGCCGGAGAAATGGTCACTTGGGGCGTCTGCGCCCGAGAAGCCCTGCAGCTGCCGTTCAATTCAACGACAACTGCAGGCTTAGGGATGATGCTGACGGCGGCCAGCAGAAGGATAATCAGATGGTGCATCCGTTATTTCTTGATACAGCGAAGCGGGGCTGCTTTCTCGATGTTATCCGTGTCGGCGTTCCAGTTCCAGATGTTGTGGAACTTCTTCTGGCCGTCTACGATCGTCGCGGAGGTCATGGCAATGCAGACGCCGGTATTGACGATATATCCGGCCCAGTTGCGCAGGCAGGTGGCGGGCCAGTTGTATTCTACGCCTTCAAGGGTAAAGATGCGACCCCAGGTGTTTTTGCCGTCAGCCGTCTTGCCATAAACGGAGGTGGCACCCGTGCTGGACTGCATCAAATAGTCGTTCAGTGCTCCGGTGTAGTCCGTGATTTCAGGAACCCGGTATCCTGCAGGACAGGGGTTTTGGTTGCTGTCCGCCTTCCAGAAATTGGCGATTTCAGCAGACGACATTTCCCAGTTGCCCTGACCGGAAACACCATAGTATGTCATCGGATTGGCTGCGGCGTTGGCCTCTGACGTCATTACTCTGGGAACGTCGAAGAAAAGACCGGTCTGGTCGTTCAGCACATAGTCGGCGCAGAAAGGATATTCAAGGGTGCGGTCGAGACTGAACGGAACGGACTCGTACTTCCCGCTGAGGGAGTTGTCCATCACCCTGGTCCCGATGAACGGATCCTTGCGGCCCCACTGGTAGAGGAGACCGATAGAGGCTGGTTCGTTGGCACTGAGCGCATTTGCACCGAGGTTGCGGTCCTGGAATCCATATCCATTGATGGGCTGGTCTTTGACGTCGGACATCCAGATGTGCCACGACCAGACAATGGTGGAACCCTTGTAGAGGGCAATCACAATGGAGGCCTGCTCATATTTCTCCACCTTGAAACTGATGATACTTCCAGAGAAGTTCACGTTGGATATAAGACCCTTGTCGGTTCCTGTTGCCCAGAGCCAGTCGGCTTTGTCGCCGGCAACAGCCGTTCCGTCTGGCTTGCAAGCCTTGAAACTGTACCAGCCTTTCTCTTTGACCACGAAACAGTTTGCGTATCCGGCCGCCGAGAGGTCCGTCATCCCGGCGCATTTCACGTCACCGCGGTAACTTTCATTTCCGACGATGGCTCCGGCCTGGAAGAAGCAGTTCGCGCCGATGGAATACGGTACGGTGAGGGTAAGGTTGTTGCCCTCGTCCGGCGTCACCTCCTGAAGGGTTGCCTTGGCCAGGTCATCTTCGGTGGGAGCATAGAAAAATCCCACCTTGATAGGGACCTTCTTGCTTGCGAAAGAATAACTGCCTTTAAGGAGATAACCCTCCTGGGTGAGATCGCCTTCCCCTGTTATGAGGGTAGGAACCAGGGATACGTCCACTTTGAAGAACCCCTCGGTTCCGGCAACTTCCTCACCATTTGCGCTGGCAAAGGCCTGGTAGAAGTATTCCCCGTTGGGAAGGGACTTAAGTTCAGCGGAAAACTTGCCGTCGACCGCGGTCGACGGGACAAGCTGCGCCGTGGCAAGCTCGGCCTTGTCGGTGGAATAGCGGAAACCGACAGTCACTTTCTCCGTGCCGTTGTAGGTATAAGAACCATTGATGGTCACGTCGTTTTCGTTGACGTCAGCCACACCGGTCTTGACGGTGAGCGAGGAGACGGGCTCGGGCACAGGTTCGGGCACAGGTTTCTTGCAGGAAGTAATGAGCGCTGCTGACGCACTTAATGCGAGCATGGCGAGAACTATTGTGTTTTTCATTTTGTTGATATTAAAATGTGATTACTTTTTGATCAGCAAATACTCCATATTATCCCCCTTGAACGAGTCGGGGTCGCTGCAGGTCACCCTGACGGGGAGGATGAAAGTCACGCCCTTGGTGATGCATGCGGGATCGATGTCGATTCTCACGGAAGTCTTGTATTCTCCGGAATTCAAGGTCACGACAGGTGTTGCCAGTGTATAAGAGTTTCCAGGAAGCATCTGGTAGGTTTTCTTGTACTGCATAGAGTAGCGCACGGCATCTTCTTCGTCAATTACGACGTCGAACGAATAGGACTTGCTGTCATATCCGGCCTTGCATATCCACACTTTGGCATATTCCGTCTCAGATGTCACGGTAAGGTATTGTTCTCCGGGATGGAGCAGATAAACTTTTGATGGAATATCATGACCGACGGGCATCCTGTCCGAGCATCCTGCCAGACAGAGAATCGCGGCAATAAAATAAAGGATTCGTTTCATAATCAGTATCCGGGGTTTTGAACCAGGTTCACGTTAACATTCATTTCCTGTATGGGGATGGCCAGCCAGTAGGACTTCCATACGCGTTCCATCAGTTCGCGCATATCCGTGACCTGATAGTAAGTCTCTGCCGTGGTTCCGTCCATATTCCAGGCCTTGGGCTTTCGGGACATAATCTCAGGGGCGATCTTCCAACGGCGGATGTCGTGGTAGCGGCGGGCCTCGTAAAGGAATTCGATGGAACGCTCCCGATGGAGGATCTCGCGAAGTTCGTCGCCCTTCGGCTCGCCTCCGGCAAGTGCCCAGGAATCCCGGAACGTAGGCAGACCAGCCCTCGTACGCACCTTGTCGAGGTACTCATAGCCCCGCTCGGAGAGATGTCCGTTGTATTCAAAGTCAGCCTCGGCATAAGAAAGATAGAGTTCGGGCAGACGGATGTACGGGAAATTGTAGTAGAAATACTTGAAGGTCTTCGATGACGGATCGTAATAATTGGCCTGGTTGATGAATTTCTTGTTGAAATATCCGGTACAGTTCTGGTACTCGTGCTCTATGTTCAGCGTGCTTCCGTGGATCTCGCCGCCACGGGCATAAATGATCTCGGTGGTGCCGTCGATTTCATATGTACCACGGTCATAACCCACATTGGCATAAAAACGGGGTTCACGATGAGAATGCATATTGGCGGTCTCCGTGTCTGGATTGTATGCATACGGGTCGAGGTTCTTCGTCTCGGGATCCTTCTCCCACGGCAGGCCATTCTTCGTATAGTACATTTCCACCGATTCGAAAGTCGGACAGTGGTAGCCGCGGTAGCCGTCGGCGTAGTAGCCGCCCTTTCCTGTGGGGTTCTCGCTCCGGGGGGCACTGTGACGGATATTAACTTCGGAAGCATAGATTCCACCATAGGCGTAGATATACTCTTCCGGGTTGTGGTGATCCCGGCAGAACACGTCGTGATAATTGCTCACGGTCCTTTCAAAATCATCCTTGATGTTGATGTCGGGATGGTTATATAGGATATGGCCGTTACTCTCGGCGAATTCTATGGCATCCTGGCAAGCATCCATAGCCCTCTTCCACTTCTCCTTGTCATAGACCTGGTTGATGATGTTGGTACCGTCCGGATTCTTGAAATCAGCCATCTCCGTGTTGCCGTTGTACAGTGGACTTGCGAGGGTGGTCAATATCCTGGCTTTGAAGGCCTTGGCCGCACAGCCGGACGCAAAGTTCAGTTCCGCCTCGATCCTCCTCGGAGGCAGCAGTTCGGCCGCCTTGTCGTACATCTCGCAAATGAAGTTCACGCACTCATCCGCCGTGGCACGGGGCTGGAACAGTTCTTCGTTGGAGGCATCGGTGGCAACCTGGTCCCGGATCACCACGCAGGGTCCGTAATAGTCGAAAAGGACATTGTGGTAATAGCCGATGAGGAAGTAGGCCTCGCCGCGCCACTTGTTGTAATTCTCCGGCGTGATGTCGGGCACGCGGTCGATGTTGTTGAGCAACATATAGCAGTGCCTGATGGACTCATAGACATCCAAAGGGTTCCTGCGCCAGTCTATCTCGGGAATGGACCCCGTGTACCAGAACCCCCAATAGCTCTGGCTGGGACTTTCTAGGCCATAGAGCAAGCTTTTGTATTGGAAATAAGCCACAGTACCCTTGACGCCTGTGATATAGTCATCGCCTGCGAAGAAATCCGGAGTCGTGTAATGCGTGCCGATCAAGGGCATGCTTTGATACAGGTAGTACTCGAACTTCTGGCATTCGGACTGGCTCTTGAAGCAGTCGTCGAATGTGGCCTTGGACTCAGGGACCACGTCAAGATAGTTGCAGGAAGCGGACAGGGCCGCACAAATCAGTATAGGGAAAAACTTTTTCATCTTCGGGGCGATTAGAAGTTATACTGGATTCCGATATTGAATGTCCTCTGGAGAGGATAGCTGAGGCCGTTGCCGCTTCCCAGACCGGGATCCCAATACTTGAAAGCGGTGAACGTAAGCAGGTTGGACGCCGTCACATAGAACCTGAACCATTTGAAGGTATAGCCGGCCTCAATGGTCTTGAGACGAAGGAACGCGCCGTTGTAGAGCCAGAAGGATGAAATCTTCACGTTGTTCTGGTTCCAGTCGTAGCTCAAACGCGGGTAGGCGGCGTTCACATTTCCGTTCTCGGGGCTCCAATGGTCGTCTGCAATCCACTTAGTGAGGCCGAAGCCGGACACTCCTGAGTCACAGAAAGGGTGGTGATTACTCATCAGAAGCGAGCAGTTGGCCTGGCCCTGGAAGAAAAGCGAGAAGTCGAATTTTTTCCAGGTCGCCGATGCGCCGAAGCCATACACGATTTCCGGCGTAGTCGGCATTCCGATAATCGTCATATCGTTGTCGTCTATCTGGCCATCGCCGTTCATATCCACATACTTGATGTCGCCGGGACGCACGGCCTGATAGGTTTGCACGGGGGAAGAGTCTATGTCCTCCTGGTCCTTGAACAGCCCGCAGGCTACAAGTCCGGTTATAGAATTGATCGGGTAGCCAATTTCGGACTGATAGAATGGCGTCCCTATCGGTTCATCCCTGTCGGTGATCTCATTGTGGGCGTACGTGAAAGTGCCCCTTGCAGAGAGTGAAAAGTCGCGGTTGAACACCTTGTTGTACTCGAAAGACGCATCGATACCTCTGTTCAGGACCGCACCGATATTGCCATAGGGCAGGGTGTTGGAGTAGCCGGCGGAATAGGGAATGGAACGGCGCTGCATGAAGATGCCCGTTCTGTTGTCGTGGAACGCATCGACGATCAGGGTGAAATCGTTGCAGATTCCAAGCTCAAGGCCGATGTTGGCCTTGGTGCTGACCTCCCAGGTGGCCTCTTCGTTGCCGAGTGTGGAAATCGTGGTGCCGGACAGTCCGGTGAATTCAGGACCGACTCTCCAGTACATCGACTGGCCGGTTCTCACTTCGGTCACGTACGGGAAACGTACGGGGAGTGCGTCATTGCCCGACTTTCCGTATGAAGCGCGCACTTTCAAGAGTGTGATGACACCGGAAAGAGGAGCGAAAAACGGTTCATTGGAGATGGTGTAACCCACGGCTATGGAAGGGAAGAAACCGAATCTGTGGCCCTTGGCGAAGTTTTCGGATCCGTTGTATCCGAAGTTGGCCTCCATCAGGTAGGTGTTCCTGTATGAATATGTGACACGCCCCGCAATACCCTGCTCCCTGTACGGAAGCACCTCATTCTCCGATGCTCCGGGGGTGTTGTAGAGCTTCTCTTTCTGGTGATAGACGAGAAGCGCGTTGACGTCGTGAAGTCCATTGAACACGCGGCTGTACTCGATGGAACCCTGCAGGGAATTCTCGCGGTAGCCGTCCTTTCCGGTGGAAATGGAATAGTAGTCGACTGGAGCGGCACCGATGGGGGTGGTGTCGTAGCTGTAGCTGCCGTCAGGATTCTTCCGGTAATCCAGCATCTTATAGTAATGAGGAACTATCGACTTGTAGGTGGCCGCATAGACATAATTATAGAAGGACGCCTGTCCCTTGATCTTCAGGCCCTCGGTGATGAACCTGAGATCCTGGTCGATGTTCAAGGTCTCGGTGAAGTAGGAGTAGTGCCTGTCTCCGTAGCCCCTGCACATCAAAGCATAAGGGTTGACGTCATTCGTGCTTCCGTTGGGGCTTTCCGCGTTACCGAAGCGCACGAAAGTGTCTCCTTCTTCAGCCGGCCAGACAGCGGGGAACCGCACCGGGTTGCACCTCATAGTGTAATAGAACAGGTCGTTCACGCTTTCCGTGGGTGCGTGGCGGAAGTGGAGCTGCGTGTTCATCCTGATGCCTATCCTTGTGGTGGGGGTGATCCTTGCCGATACATTGCTCTGGAAGAGGAATTTACGGTAGTTGATGTTCGTGTCGAAGTTGGACGTGCTGGGAGAGCGCAGGATGCCATTCTCATTGAACACGGTGGCGTTGAGGAAATAATCCACATTCTTGCCGCCGCCGATTATGCTGAGGTTGGCGTTCTGGTTCATCGTGCTCTTCTTGAAGAGGGTGTCATACCAATTGTTGTTGGGGAAGACGTAGGGATCGAGACCGGCCTTGGTGCCTTCGATCTTCTCCTGCGGGTAATACATCATTCCCACCGCCTCATTGTATGCGTTCATATATGCCACACCGTCTGCCACCTCCTGCACGCTGGTCGGCATGGACCAGCCGTTCTCCACACGGAGGTTGATGTTCATCTTGTCGGTGTCCCTGCCGTTTTTAGTGGTGATGATCATCACGCCGTTTGCTCCACGCGAGCCGTACAGAGCCGTTGCGGTGGCGTCTTTCAGCACGGAGAAAGACTGGATGGTCTCGGGCGCTATGGAGTTCAGCATGGTGGACGTGATCTCCACACCGTCCATCACTATCAACGGCGAGGTGTTGGTGCCGAAAGTGGAGATGCCCCGGATCCAGAAACTTGCGCCATCTGCGCCCGGTTCTCCACTCTTCTGGGTGGAGATCACGCCGGCAATCTTGCCGGCAAACGATGCCGTGAGGTTGGATGACGGATAATTGAGTTCTTCGGGTTTAATCGCCTGCACGGCACCCACCACGCTCTCTTTCTTCTGGACGCCGAAGCCCACGACCACGGCATCCTCGATCTGGTTCGTATCTTCCGAAAGTGCAACAAGTTTCATAAGCACGACATCCTTCACAAGGATTTGCTTTGACTGGTAGCCAAGGCAGTTGAAGGATACGCTCTGGGCGTCGGCGGGAATCGTGATGGTGAAGTTGCCGTCGACGTCCGTAACCGTGCCGACGGACGTGTTGTCGACGACCACACCGGCACCTATAAGGGGCTGGTTGTCAGCGGAAGAGATCACGGTGCCCGAAACGGTGACTTTTTTGCCGGCAGGGTTCTTCTGCTGTTGCGCAGTCGGAGCCGTTTGTCTGGTGATGGAAACGATCTTGCCACTGATCGAGTACTTCAGGGCAGGGCCGAGAATCGTGTCCAGGACTTCCTTGATTCCTGCATTCTTGAAATTGGCGTTTACGGCCACCGGGCTCGGGGACTCCAGGTCGGCAGGGTCGAACACAAAGGAATACCCGGTCTGGTTTTCCACAATTTCAAGGACCTGCTGAAGAGGCATATTGCTGAAATTGCGCGTGACAGTCTGGCCTGCGGCCTGAATCGCCAGCACGAAAATAGCAGCAATGGTCAGAATTGCTTTATTTGACATTTTTATGGTTTTTGTTGTTTTCAACTATATAGAATGACCTCCCCACCTTTACGGACGAGGTCTGGAGTATTTCACAAACCGCTTTCATGATGTCGTCGATGGAATCTTCCTTCGAGAACGCGACGCGCATGTTTCTCGACGACACCGATTCCACCTGAAGGACAATGTCTACGTTGAACTCGCGGGACAACCTGCGCAGCAGCTCGGGAACGGGAATGTTGCTGTAACGTATCTTGCCTTCCGTCCACGAGACGTACTGGGAAACGTCATCGGTGTATTTCTGGATATATCCTGAGTCGGAAGACACGGAGACGACGTCCCCCTTGGACATCACATCCTCCTCAACAGGGGAATTCACCTGAAGGGAGCCCTCGATAAGGGCCACCCTGACGCAGCCGTCATCTTCGTAGGCAGAGATGTTGAACTTGGTTCCAAGCACCTTGAAGCTGCATCCCGATGTCGACACCACAAGGGGAAGGTCTTTGTTGTGCACGACATCGAAGCAGGCCTCACCCAGCAGCGCGACATTCCTGTTGGAAGTGTTGAAATCAGCGTCGTATGAGATCTTTGAGCCGGCATTCAGCCAGACACTCGTGCCGTCAGGAAGGGATATCTTGCTATGGGTACCCAGCGGCGCCTCGACTATGAATGTCTGGGCCTTGGCCACCGCGGCCGGTTCCTTGTTGGCATTTGGCCGGAAAACAAACAGGTAGACGGCGAGGCCGGCCAGCGCCAGGGCACCGGCCATCCAGGCGCTTCTGCGCAGGAATGGCATACGCTTCCGGCGACTTGCCCTCCTCGCCTTCCGGCGGAAAGCTTCCAGTTCGCCGAGAGTTTTCCGGGAAGGGGTGTGTGTCGCTTTCCACTTGTCTTCCAGGAGTTTAAATTCAGTTGCAGTCTCTTCAGAGCGGAAGACCTCGGAAAACAACTGCGATTCCTCTTCGACGGTCGTCCTGCCCTCGAGGAATTTCAATGAGAGTTCAGTCAGTCTGCTGTCCATAGTAAAATAATCCTGCCTTATAAACGATTGAGGGCACGGAAAACCTTACCTCGGAGCAAAAAAAACTAAGAGAAGAGCACCCAGTAGAACAGGATCATCCTCACGATCAGGTCAGGATGTATGGATGCATACCGGCCAAACGACTTGCGGATAGTCCTTATGTGCTTCTCTACGGCAGATTCGGAGAGGCCCAGCTTCTCCGCTATCTCTTTGTTCTTCAGGCCATTGACAAATTTAAGCTCAAACACCTCGCGGCATCTTGGCGAGAACGTCGCCACAATCTTGTCTATCTGGTCCCTGACTTCAAGGGAAAGCACCTCCGAGTCTTCGTCCGACAAACTGAAGCTGCGGGAGTACAGACGTTCCGAATCACTGAGGAGCTTCTGATCGGAAGCAAGTCTCAGATTCACGGCCCTGGAACTCTTGAGATAGTCCAGGCATTTGTTGCGAGCTATGGTGAAAAGAAGTCTCTTGACGCTTTCTTCGTCTTTACCCTGGTAGCAGGACATGAGCTTGATGAACGAATCCTGCACTATGTCAAGGCTCTCCTGCTCATCACACGTGAAACGTGAGACAAAATTCAGCAACCTTGGCTGGTAATCCAAATACAGATTGGTCAAGTCGGTCATATTCTTGACAAAACTGCGGCAAGTTATCGAAAAAAAAATTAATCTGCAAGAAACCCCAGTTTGATTATTCTGGCCCCTCCGGGTTGCGCGAAGAGGGCGTCAGCGCCCCCACGTCGTCCTCGCGGACGGGCACAGGCGCTGTTCCGCCCCTTTCCGGGCACGCGAAGACAACGTCAGCACTCCCACGTCGTCCTCGCGGACGACCCAGACGCCGTTCCGCCCCTTTCCGGACACGCGAAGACAATGTCAGCGCCCCCACGTCGTCCTCGCGGACGTACCGACGCCGTTCCACCCCTTTCCGGGCACGCGAAGACAACGTCAGCGACCCGACGTCGTCCTCGCGGACGGACCAGACGTCGTTCCACCCCTTTCCGGGCACGCGAAGACAACGTCAGCGGCCCCACGTCGTCCTCGCGGGACAGGGCATTAGTCTGGCCTATAGTTTAAAGCGAGGCAGCGTCGGATTTGATCCGCTGTAGTTTGTTCATTTGAAAGAGAAAATTTCTTGGAGTGATATAAATCTCCTGCACGTACTTGGCATCTACCACATCACTTCGCACAATCAAACCATCAGAGTTCATCCTATATCCAGAAGGCAACTTTTTGTGCTCCGGAAGATACCTATACTGTAGTTCATCCAGAATTATTTTTTCCTCCTGATCATGCCCCAATTCTTTTTTGAAATAGCAATTTGCAGAACAATGCTTGTATTCAAAAGGCGTTGAAACCAGACCGTGGTGCAGCGCTTGACGAATAACATAGTTCAACAGAGTTTGAGTGTGATGGATTCCATTTGCTGACAATTGATAGGGATTCTTCTCTCCTAATCTTCCACGGCGGTGATACTTTGAGTTGAAGTATCTGGTGTAGGTGTAACGTTCTCTTCTTATAAGATCATCGGGATAGTCTGTTTGAACCGCTTTGTGGTTGTGGGTTGGCATAAAGGACTCAGCCAAAAGACGGGATTCAGTGGAAATGATGGCAAGGGCCAGACTGTTGAATCCCATAATCAGGTCCTCCTCATCTCGATACATAACCTCATTGTGTGAAGAATGGCATAAATGATATGTCTGCCTCATATCGTCAGTCGGCTAACTGGTCATTTTGGAGGCAATCTTCCCGGCTGGGATTATTGTCGCTTTGCCCTGTTTTTGCATAGCTTCTATTGTGTCGTGGAATGTTTTGGAAAGGGCTTTTGTCTGTTCGTCAAGCATGTTGATCATTTCTTTCCTATTGTTTGAGATGGCCAAGTCAGCTGCACTAAGGGACCGTATGGCGGCGAAGACGTTGATCTCATTCTTCCCGATCAAGGAAGAAGACATTGATAGCATCAGCTTTGGTATCAGGTCAAGTATTATCTGAGGATTCTTTGTGACATCCAGGTCGGTATGAAACCTGATACCGTTATCCCCGTAATCAAGTACTTCAATAATCTTTTTCATAATTCTTATCGGTTGAATAGTTTAACTCTCAGATAGACAAGGCGGGATATTATGGCTCTGACCGAACGGCCGCACACTTCGGCAATTTGATCAAAAGGAACATCATCATTGTATAACTGAACCAGCTTTGCTTCATCGTCAGTACTCCACGGCTTCGATGCCGGCTTGGGCGTATAAAGCCCGAGGGACCGGAGTTTCATCTTGACTGAATTCGGAGTGCGCTGAAGCTGGAGCGCAATGTTTCCCAGCGGGATTCCGTCCGTTGTCATCATTCTAAGTTCTTCTACTTCAGAGGACTGCCAGGGTTCGTTGAATTTTGCATACTGGCTTTTGATCCTGTTGTACTCCTCAATCGGGAGAAAGCATGTCGTTCTGTTGGCTGCCATAGTAGTTTCGGTTAAATGTTAATTGTTTTACACGGTTCAGTTCACGACTGATTCCGAACGCAAGATAGAGATTATTATCCGTTTTAATTTAAAATGACACGTTTAAGTTCAAAAACGCCCCCACACCAGCATGAAGTGGCGTTTTCCATTTTAACAAAGAGAAAAAAGTAAGCATTTTTCGCGAAGAGGGCGTCAGCGACCCCACGTCGTCCTCGCGGACGGACCAGACGTCGTTCCACCCCTTTCCGGGCACGCGAAGACTACGTCAGCGCCCCCACGTCGTCCTCGCGGACGGACCAGACGTCGTTCCACCCCTTTCCGGGCACCCGAAGACAACGTCAGCACTCCCACGTCGTCCTCGCGGACGACCCAGACGCCATTCCGCCCTTCCAGAGCACGCGAAGACTACGTCAGCGCCCCCACGTCGTCCTCGCGGACGGGCACAGGCGCTGTTCCGCCCTTCCCAGGGCGTGCGGAGGCAGGGTCAGATCGTAAAGCCCGCGCCGTCGCTCTTCTTGGGAGGACCGGGGGTGTTGTGGTGGCTGTATGTCAGGGTGATGTGATAATCGCCTTCCTGTGACTTGAGATAGACTTTCTTGGTCCCGTCATACGTGATGTTCCATTTGCCGTTGAGAGGATAGGTGTGGCCATTTTGGAATCCGCCTATCGTGACGACCCCGTCTTTCACCATTATCCATCCCTTGTCGTTGGAGGTGTCGCTGAGCACGATTCCCTTTCCCCTGTAGAAATCGGTCTTGCGGCCGTTCCAGACCTGCAGATCGCAATTATCTTTCCAGCTCTTCTCGATGATGAAGGTCTTGGGAGTGGAAGAATTCATGAAACTTAAGTTGATGTCGTCGTCTGCATACCATACATCACCTTCGATAGAGTTGTCGTAGAGAGTTTCCTTGAGTGAGTCTTTGAGCCCGCAGCCCTGGAAAGCCACAAGTGCGGCAGGAATGACGAGGAATAAAAGGTACTTTTTCATTGGTCTATTGGGTGTTGATTAATATTTCCGTGAGTTCGCATTTACTTTCCAAATATAGGTATTTATTCTGTTGCCGACAAATAATGCTCACTGAGACCTTTGATATAACAATGTCGAAAAGAATTGCTATTTTTACGAAGAAAAAGGAATAAGCCGGACAGGGATGAACGACAAACTCACAGGCCACCTTTCAATTGCCGCTGCCTACACGATATTCGGCCTGAACATCGTGTTCTGCAAGGACATAGCCAACAGCGCCGTGGTGTCGCCGGTGGTGCTGTTCACGCTGCGGGCCATCGGAGCGACCGCGCTGTTCTGGCTCATTTCCATCTTCCTGCCCCACGAAAGAATCGACAAAGGAGACTTCCTGAAGGTCGCAACCGCCTCCGTCGTGGGCCTTTTTGTCCCGCAGATGACGTTCCTCGTTGCCATCACGATGTCCTCGTCAATCGACACCGCAGTACTCGGCACGCTTGGGCCAATATTCACGATGTTCTTCGCGTTCCTCTTCCTCGGGGAACCTATCACCGGCAAGAAAGCGGGCGGGGTGGCACTCAGCTTTGCAGGCATCATCTTCTTGATTTTCAATTCGGTCCACTCAGGAGGAGCACAGAATTCGTCTCCCCTGGGCATCGCCCTGCTGCTCCTGAACAGCATCAGTTTTTCCTTCTACCTTGGTGTCTTCCGGCCGCTGATAGCCAAGTACAGCGTGGTGACTTTTATGAAATGGATGTTCCTATTCTCCCTGCTGCTGTCGCTGCTGTCGCTGCTGTCGCTGCCATTCTCCGCCAAGGGCCTGATCACCACCGACTTCTGCGCCATACCATCCAACGTGCGCTGGGAGATCGGCTACCTGATACTCTTCGCCACTTTCTTCGCCTACTTCCTCATTCCGTTAGGTCAGAAGCACATCCGTCCCACGCTGGTGAGTATGTACACCTACCTGCAGCCAATCATAGCTGCAATCGTGAGCATAGCGACAGGTATGGACGTAATCACTTGGCAGAAGGCGCTCGCAACAGCCCTGGTCGTGGGAGGCGTTGTCCTCGTCAGCCGCAGCCGGGCGGCGGCAGCGAATGCCCAGCCCAAAACCACCCGTCATTGAACAATAAATCATCGTAACCATATGACAGACAAGAACCCGACATCGAAAGAACTCATCAAGTATCAAGAGAAGTACTCCGAAGAAGCTTTCTGGACCAAAATCAAGAAGATAGCCACCAAGGCCGGAGCCAAGCTCATCTACTATGCCCTGGTGCTGTACTACACGCTGATGAATCCGGCTACGCCCATGAAATACAAAGCCGTCATCGCCGGAGCACTCGGATACCTCATACTCCCGCTCGACCTCTTCCCCGACTTCCTGCCTTTCGCAGGGCTCGCGGACGACTGGGCGGCACTCATCGCGGCCGTCACCTATGCGCTCGGCGCCATCACCCCCGAAAGCAAGGAAAAGGCAAAAGAAAAAATGCGCGCCTGGTTCCCCGACGCCGACACCACAGACCTCGGGGACCTGGCATAAAACACCACCACTATGAACTCGATCGGCAATATACTCTGGTTCCTCTGCGGCGGCATCCTGATCGCCATCTTCTACTATCTCGTCGGGCTGCTTATGTGCATCACCATAGTGGGCATTCCTTTCGGGGTGCAGCTATTCAAATTCGGCACCTACACACTATGGCCATTCGGCCACGAACTGGTGGACCGTCCCGGGCAGCCGGGCTGCCTGTCCACGGCGATGAACCTCATCTGGATACTGTTCGGATGGTGGGAAATCGCCGTTATCCACCTGGTATTCGGCTTCCTGTGCTGCATCACCATCATAGGAATCCCATTCGGGTTGCAGCACTTCAAGATGATAATCCCTGCGATCCTTCCATTCGGAAAGGAAATACGCTGATCATTAACACTTTCCGACACGCAGGCGCCGGCCCGGACCATGCCGGACCGGCGCCCGTTTCAGTGCCGGAACAGAGGCTGCAATAAGTCAGCTTATTCGTTGACTACCTCGATGAGAGGGCTGCTGTAGGTGCCGTCATCTTTCGCTGTAGCACTGCCGGCAATACGGGTAGTGGATTTAGCACCAAGGGCACTGATGGCAGTAGTGCCATTCTTAGCCTGATAGAGGCCGGTAAGGAGCTGGCGGTACTTGATCTCGGAAGTGGGAGCAGTGAGGGTGAAGGTACTTTCCACCGTGGTGTTGGAATCGCCGTCTTCCTTCATTAGAATATTGTACGTGAACGTATCGGTTTTTATGGTCTTTTCAACCGGTACCGCGAAGTTGTATGTGTCTTCATGGACCACCATGGGGGCCGCCTTCCACTCGCCGTCATCATAATACTGACCAAGCCAGTACTTGGCGCCGGTAGTGGATGAACGGGCTATATACTTGATGTGGATCTTCGTTCCTGCAGGAAGTACTACATCGCATGGCACAGTAAAGAGCCAGTAATCATTCAGCCAGCAACCGGTAACGTAGGGGTGACCTGTGCCGCCGACTGTTCTTTTGATATTTGTATCTGCATTTGCCATTCCGGTCTTGTCGACCTGTACATATGTAAGCCGTCCCTTGCCTTCGCCGTTAGCGTCGATATAAGCGCCGCTGTCGCCAGGATCTCCATTCACGACACCTAAGCCGAATGTGGCTTCATAGCCGTCTCCTCCCTCGCTGACTGCTTTCATCCTTGCCGCAGAGAACAGCCACTGGGTCTTTATGGCGAACACCACATTCTGGCCATAGAGGTCGAAGTCAAACTTCTGGTCCTTGATGGCGGTATAGACATCTGCGTCGATGTTGTTGTCGATAATGTACTTGTAGATCCTCATGAGGACAAGGAGCTCACGCATCGGGGAGATATAGCCCTTATAGCTGCCAAGGTTCAGGGTGTTGGACGCAGTACCGAATTCCTGGTAGTTGCCTATCATTTTCAGCGGCGAGTTGGCCCCGACGGCGATGAAGGAACGCACAACGTGCCATGCACCTACCTTGATCATGAAGTTGACGTCAACTTCTGAAATGTCGGCTCCGCCATCCTTGACGAGGTTTCCACCCTCATACCAGGGATGCTTACCCCACTTGTTGGTAGAACTTGTCTGGGAAATAGGAGTGTCGGTGAGGGCAAGGCCATCCTGGAGCGTATATGCCTTGTTGCGGTCGGTCATTCCGTCGAGGAACGCTTCGCCTTCGGCAGTACACATGTTGAGGAGACCGCGGATGGCGATTTCCCATGCCTGGTTGGAGCTGTACTCTACTCCGTTGACTTTGAATGACCAGGGTGTGTACTTGGGATCATATTGGTTGTTGCCATAATTGTAGTAGTCGCTGCTGGTATTGCCCACAATGGGGATGAAGTGGACGTTCTGCCAGGCTCCGGCACTGCTGTACTGATTGCGAACACCGTCGGCATCGACATTGCCGCCGGTCTTCTTCCAGACATCAAGACCCTTCACGAACTCCTGTGCGAAGTCCTTCATGCTTATAGTGAGTTTCCATGTAGCAAAGGTGTCTACGTTGTCCATCATACCGAAGACGCAACGCTTGATGGTCTGGGCCTTGGTGCTGGTCAGGGTACCTGTAAGGGTTGCGGTCGTGAAGGTCATGGTGAAACCGCCGTCGAGAGCCTTGGGAAGCAAGGTGACGTGGTAATACTTTCCGGTCTGGAACGGCGCGCCGGTAGGATCGGAAAGGGTGACCTCGGTCTTGCCGTCAACAATCTCCGAAACAACGGGATTGCCGTCGGTGTCGAAGGCGACCTTGACCTTGCCGGCCAGGACCTCACCGTTGTTGCCCTTGAAGGTCACGGAGGTGATGTCGTCGCGGCTCACGCTGAACTTGATGCCGCCGCAGATGTTCTTGAACTCGAAGCCGAGGCTGGCGGATTTCGCGATAGCCGGGAACGTGGAATCCGAGAAATTGTCGGCCACTCCGTTCTGCGCTTCAGGGATGTCCATAGTCACCACGGTTCCGTCAAAAGCGGTAGTGGCGGAATAAGGGACAACAGCCCAATACTCAGCAGGACTGGCTGCGGTAATCGTGCCGGTGAACTCGGCAGTTGCTGCCGCAGCGGTGTTGGTGGACGTGAACTTGTCGCCGCCGGCGGATCCGGCTTCGCCGAACACGCTTATCTCTTCGGACGGGCTCCACCACACTGCGCCGTCGGCCTGGCGTTCGGACTTGGTGGCAAGGGCTTCACGGGTTGCAGAAAAGACGACATCGCCCATGGGGGCAGTCACCTCGGGAGTTTCAACCAGTCTGGTGCAAGCGAATGCGGACATGGCAGCAAACGCTATCAAAGCAAATCTGAATGTTGTTTTCATAACGCTACCTCCTTTAAAAAGTCCAGGGTTCATCTTGGGTTCCTTCATTGCCGGACGATGACGGGCTCTGGCAAATCATTTCAACGCCCAGCGCGGTAATATCCTCGCACCAGGGTTCGCTGTAGAATAGTTTTTTTCTCATAACACTGAAAAATATTTTTTTGAACTATGATATCTTAAAGGCCAATGCCGTAAAGGTCGAAGTCGAACTTCTGGTCCTTGATGGCGGTATATACATTCGCGTCGATGTTGTTATCCAACAGGTACTTGTAGATGCGCATCATAACCAGGAGCTCACGCATCGGGGAAATGAAGCCCTTATAGTTGCCCAGATTCAGGGTGTTGGACGCAGTACCGAATTCCTGATAGTTGCCTATAGCCTTGAGAGGACTGTTGGCCCCGACGGCGATGAATGAACGGACTACGTGCCAGGCGCCAACCTTGACCATGAATTCTATGCCGACCTCGGTGACCTCTGCCCCGCCGTCCTTGACCAGGTTGTTATACTCATACCAGGGATGTTTGCCCCACTTATTGTCCTTGCTGGTAGCAGAAATGGGAGCGGCAGAAAGCGCCAGACCGTCCTGGAGAGTGTATGCCTTGTTGCGGTCGGTCATTCCGTCCAGGAACGCCTCGCCTTCGGCGGTACACATGTTCATGAGACCGCGGATGGCGATTTCCCAGGCCTGGGAAGAACTGATCTCAGTTCCGCCTACATTCAGCACCCAGGGAGTGTAGACCGAATAATCATACTGGTTGTTTCCATAGTTGTAGTAGTCGCTGGCGGTGTTGCCGACGATTGGGATGAAGTGGACGTTCTCCCAGGCGCCGGCCTTGCTGTGCTGATTGCGCTCGCCGTCTGCATCGACATTGCCGATGGTGCTGGCCCAAACGTCGAGGCCCTTGACAAACTCGACGGCAAAGTCCTTGAGTGTCGACTGGCTCGGCGCAATGTATTGGGCCTGGGAGACAGCTATTTCGAGGCCTTCGGTGACGTTTCCGCCCTTGATGATGACCTTGCCTTCACGGGCGTCGCCGGAATTGGCGGCAGCCGTGACCTGGATGGTCACTTCTCCCTGTATGCCGGATGTAGGATTCACGGTTATCCAGCTTGCCGTTGAATATGCAGTCCACTCCGTCTTTGCAACGAACGTGGCGTCCTTGGTCTGCTCCGCGCTGCCGAAATCGAGGCTCTTGGTCTTCAGGCGTATGTCGGGCTGCTCGACGCCATAGAGGTCGACATCGAACATCACGCCCTGGAGAGCGGTGTAGATATTGGAGTCGATGTTGTTGTCCAGCAAATACTTGTAGATACGCATCATCACGAGCAGCTCGCGCATCGCGGAAATGTAGCCTTCGTATGTGCCGAGATTCAGGGTATTTGACGTGCTGCCGAATTCCTGGTAGTTGCCTATCTTTCCGAGAGGCTTGTTGGCGCCGACGGCAATGAATGAACGCACGACGTGCCAGGCTCCGACTTTCAGCATGAAGTCGATATCGACATTCAAGACTTCGCTGTCGCCCTGGCGCACAAGATTGTCGTATTCATACCAGGGATTCTGTCCCCACTGGTTGCTCGGGCTGGTTTCTGAAACGGGAGCGGCGGACATGGCCAGGCCGTCCTGAGCCGTGAAAGCCTTATTGCGGTCGGTCATTCCGTCCAGGAACGCCTCGCCTTCGGAGGTACACATATTCATCAGGCCGCGTATGGCGATTTCCCATGCCTGCGAGGAACTGATTTCGGTTCCGCCCACATTCAGCACCCAGGGTGTATATAAAGTATAATCATACTGGTTGTTGCCATTTTGGTAGTACGGGCCGGTAGGGTCGCCGACGATGGGGATGAAGTGGACGTTTTCCCACGAACCTTCGGGGCCGTACTTGTTATGGGCGCCGTCGGCATCGACATTGCCGGTGGTACTTGCCCAGACGTCGAGACCCTTCACGAACTCGGCAGCGAAGTCCCTGAGACTTGGCATGTTGGCAGTCCAGTCGGTGACGGCTGTGTCCAGGTTGTTCAGCACGCCGAAAGTGGAGCGCTTGATAGTCTGGGGCTTGGTGCTAGTCACGCTCCCGATGGTCGATGCAGTCTGGAAACTGATGGTGAATCCTCCGTCAAGGGCGCCGGGAAGCAGGGTCATGTAGTAGGACTTGCCTGCCTGGAAGGAACCTCCGCCAGGAGCGGTGAGGGTGACTTCCGTCTGGCCTTCGATCACTTCAGCGACTTCGGGCTTTCCGTCCGCGCCGAACACGAACTTCACCTTGCCGGCCAGCGCCTCTCCGTTGTTGCCCTTGAAGGTCACGGACTTGATGTCTGCCCGGGACACGAAGAACTTGATGCCTCCGCAGAGATTCCAGAAGGGAAGACTGGTCGAAGAGGCTTTTGCCATTGCGGGGAACACGTTGTCGGAAAAGTTTCTCGCCACCCCGGCCTGCCGGGCGGGTATCACAGTGGTTATCGACGAACCGTCACAGGAATTCTCCGAAGAATACGGATACACGCCCCAGAAGTCACTCTCCGTATCGCCGACCGTGATGGTGCCGGCAAGTTCGACGGTTTCCGCGATGTCGGTATTGGTGGACACGAATCTGCTTCCTCCGGCGGTGCCGTTTCCATAGAATATGCTGACTTCCTCAGCCGCGTTCCACCACACGGAGCCATCGTCCATGCGGAAGGACTTCGAGGAGAGGTTCTCCCTTGATGCGATAAAGACCATTTCCTTTCCGGAAAGAGCCACTGAAGGTTCGGCAATCTTGTTGCAGGCGAATGAAGATACGGCTGCAAGCGCTATCGTTGCGTACTTGATAAATGCTTTCATACCATGCCCGTTTTAAATGACCCAATCTTCTTCCTGAACACCTTCAAGTCCACCCTCAGAGGGGCTTTGGCAGATAAATTCGATTCCTGATGCGCAGAACGGTTCACATTCTGGTTCAATGTAGCTCTTTTTTCTCATTATTAAGTTTTTAGCGTTAAAACACAAAGTTAATAATATTCTGAAAAAATCCTTACCTTTGCGAGCCGATGGGACAGATTATTGTCAAGTTCTCCGATTTTATCTGCGGCTACCCTTTGTTCTTCTGGCTGATAGGGGGCGGCATTTTTCTGTTCATCTACTCCAGGGCTGTGTCGCTCCGGCACTTTGGAGACTCAATAAGGGCCCTTCGCAGGAGCGGCGGCAGCGGCGACGGGGAAATCAGTTCCCTGCAGGCCCTTTTCGGGGCCATCAGCGCCACCGTTGGCATGGGCAACATTGCCGGCGTAGCCATTGCCATCGTGGTAGGAGGCCCGGGAACCGTATTCTGGATGTGGGTCAGCGCCATCCTTGGCATGGCCACCAAATTCTTCGAAGGGGCGCTCACGATCATGTACAAGGGGCGCACCCGGGAAGGAGAACTCCGCGGAGGTCCGATGTACGTCATCATGGAAGGGCTCGGCAGGAAATACAAGCCGCTGGCGGTGCTGTTCTCCTGCGCCGCATCGATCGGATGCCTCAGCATGCTGCAGGCAAACCAGACCGTGGAGGCCGTAATTGCGCTCACCCCCGAAAGCTGGCTCACGGGAGGCGGTTTCTGGCTGCGGCTGGGGCTCGGAATCGCCATCACGGCAATCGTGTCCGTGGTGATCATTGGCGGCATACGCAGCATCACAAAAGTGGCGTCCAGGATGGTGCCGGTGATGGTGTCGCTGTACCTGATCCTCGTGATTGCGGTGGTCGTGATGAACCTGGACAAGGTGCCCGGAGTCTTTGCGAGCATCTTCAGGGAGGCGTTCAGCCTGAAAGCCGGCATCGGCGGACTGATCGGCGTGGCGCTGACGGGCGCCCGGCGGGCGGTCTACATCAACGAGGCGGGCGCCGGCACCGCAATGATGATGCACGGGGCGTCCCGAAGCAAGGATCCTGTCCACGAAGGCTTCGTGGCCATGCTGGAGCCGGCAATCGATTCAGGCCTCATATGCACGCTGACCGCGATTCCCATCATCATGGCCGACTGCTACCACGTAGAAGGGGTGCAGGGACTGTCGATAGCGATGGCCTCGTATGACGTGCTCCTGCCCCACGTGGGCAAATATGTGCTGATGCTGCTGATCCTGTTCTTCGCCTTTTCCACGATGTTCTCGTATTCCTACTATGGGCGCGTCTGTACGGAATTCCTCTTCGGAGCCAAAGCCACGAAGTACTATGAATGGTTCTACCTGCTGATGCTGCTGGTGGCCAGCGTGTTGAGCGTGGGGGTGGCAATCAGCATCGAAGACATTGCCTTCGCCTTCATGACGCTCCCCACCATCTTCACCATAGTCAAGCTGTCCCCGAAGGTCCTCGCCGCCCTGAGGAAGTGGGAAGCGGGTAATTAGAACTTTTCCTCCGCCTCGGCCAGGGCCTCGGTGCAGAGGCAGTCGCACAACTCATTGAATGGCTGGCCGTTGTGGCCACGCTCCCATTTCAGGTCTATCTTCAGTTTCTGCTCCCGGATAAGTTTCTTGTAGGAAACCAGCAGGTCCACGTCGGGCTGGTTCCTGCGCCGGGGCGACTTGCCAAGCCCCTGGGCGGCCGCAAGGTTGTCCGTGATGATCTTTGCGCAGCTGCGGTAAGGCAGGGCGTTGACGGCGGCAAGTATGGCCAGGATCTCCGCCCGCTGGCTGGTCTCGTTACGCAGCACGAACGACTTCTTTTCCACGAGCGTCACCCCGTCGGACTTCAGGATCACATAAGCTCCCGCACCCACATTCTTGCTGGCTGAATAGCCTCCGTCCGTGTAAATGATGAATTCCTGCATCTACTTGCTGAACAAGGAAATAGCACCGAACACGCCAAGTGAGGCGGCAAGCATGATCACGCCCGCCAGGATCACGCCCAGCATCACGAACACCACGCTCTTCTTGAAGTCCATATTCAGGATGCTAGCGGCAAGCGTCCCGGACCAGGCACCGGTGCCGGGAAGAGGTATGCCCACGAAGAGCAGGAGGGCTATGTAGAGCCCTGCTCCCGCCTTGGACTCAAGCTTTTTGCCGGCCTTCTCGCCCTTTTCAAGGCACCAGCTGAAAAAACGGCCGATGAACTTTTTGTTCTTTCCCCACTCCAGCAGCTTGCGGCCGAAGAGGAAAATGAATGGAACGGGGAGCATATTCCCAATGACGGCAACGATATAAGAAGGCACGAGGGGCAGTTCAAAGCCCACCGCATAGGGTATGGCGCCGCGAAGTTCGATGAGCGGCACCATCGATATCAGGAAGACGATCAGATATTTCTTTAACACTGTCGCAAAGATATATCATTTTTTTGTAACTTTGCGTGTTATGAAATCCATTCTCGGAATAGGCAACGCCTTAACGGACATTCTGGCCGTCCTCCCCGACGACACGCTGCTCGACACCTACCATCTGCCCAAGGGCAGCATGCAGCACGTGGACATGGAGACAGGCGACATGATCTGGGCAGCCCTGAAGCCCCTCGGAGTCAAATACGTGGCCGGAGGAAGCGCCGCCAACACCATTGCCTGCACCTCCATTTTCGGAATGCCGTCCAGCTTTATCGGCAAGATAGGCGACGACGAGCTCGGACTGCTCTTCAAGAGCGACCAAGAGCAGTACGGAGTCAACACCCTGCTCCTCAAGAGCGAGCACTCCAGCGGCCGTTCGATGGTGTTTGTCAGCGGCGGCAATGCCGAGCGCACCTTCGCAGTCTATCTCGGAGCCGCCCTCGACCTCGTGCCCGAGGACCTGAAACCGGAATATTTCCAGGGCCATGACTATTTCCACATCGAGGGCTACCTTGTCCAGAACCAGGCACTTATCCGCAAGGCCGTGGAGCTGGCGCACGATGCCGGCTGCATCATTTCCCTGGATATGGCTTCCTACAACGTGGTGGAGAGCAACAATGCCTTCCTCCACGACATCGTGGACCGTTATGTCGATATAGTCTTCGCCAACGAGACCGAGAGCCGCGCCTTCACCGGCCTGTCCGACCCCAAGCATGCCCTCGATGAAATCAGCAGGCACTGCAAGATCGCCGTCGTGAAGGTGGGCAAGGACGGCAGTTGGGTCAAGTCCGGAGAGGAAGAATACTACATCCCAGCCTGGCCCGCCAACACCATCGACGCCACCGGTGCCGGCGACACCTACGCTGCCGGATTCCTCTACGCCCACTCCTTCGACATGCCCCTCAAGGTCTGCGGCGAAGTGGGCTCCATCATCGCAGCCAAGGTGGTGGAAGTCATAGGCACAAAGATAGACATACCCCGCTGGCGGGACGCCAAGATAGAGATACGCAAACTCATCGCCGACAACGGCGGAGTTCTATGAGCCTGTTCCGGAAACTGAAGCGACTGTTTTGCATTGGACGGCACCGCAGCACGGTACCGACCGGTTTCCTGCCCCTCTCAGAGGTCCGCAGTGCCGTGATCTACACCGATCCCGACGAAAGCGGAGTCGAGCCCCTGAAGCTCCGGCTCAAGGACTTTTTCGGCAGCCGGGGCATAGAACTGAAGCTCATTTCCCCCCACGACAAAGACATACGCACGTCGTCCGACCTGTTCATCGCCCTTAACGCCCGTCCCTGCATAGACGAGCGCTACGCCGCTTCCAGCAGCACCGCCCGCTTCAAGATGGGGCGCCACCAGCTGCGCCGCGGCGTCTATGACTGCATAGTGACCGACCAGGAAGATGCCCAGGCCCCCGTCAGTTCCGTATTCGATATGATAGTGAACCTTTTAACCAGCATCCAATAAACCAAAACTATACAATGTTTGAAATTTTAACCAAAGAAATGCTGACACCCATCATCTGCAGGATGAAGGTTTCGGCACCAAGGCTTGCTGCAGCAGCACAGCCAGGAGAATTCCTCATCGTCCGGGCAGACGAGAAAGGCGAACGCATCCCTCTGACCATCAGCGACTTCAATCGCGAGGAAGGGACCGTTACAATAGTCACCCAGCGCATCGGCGCATCCACCGCCGACATTATCGCATATGAGGCCGGCGAGAGCTTCGCCGACGTGGTGGGCCCTCTCGGACAGCCTTCCGATTTCGTGAAGATGAGCCCGGAAGAGCTTGCAAAACAGCGCTATATCCTCATCGCCGGCGGCCTCGGCACCGCCCCCGTGTATCCGCAGGCCAAATGGCTCAAGGAGCACGGAGTCCCCGTGGACGTGATCATCGGCGCCAAGACCAAGGATCTGCTCATCTATGTGGACGAGATGAAGGAAGTCTGCGACAACCTGTTCGTCTGCACCGATGACGGTTCCTTCGGATTCAAGGGCATGGGCACCAACATGCTGGAGCACGTGGTCTCCGAAGGCCACAGCTACACCCAGGCAGTCATCATCGGCCCCATGATCATGATGAAGTTCACCACCCTGACCTGTAAGAAGCTCGGCATCCCCGCAATCGTGAGCCTGAACACCCTGATGGTGGACGGCACCGGAATGTGCGGCGCCTGCCGCGTGAGCGTGGGCGGCAAGACCCGCTTCGCCTGCGTGGAAGGACCGGAATTCGACGGCTACGAAGTCGATTTCGACGAGGCGATGCGCCGCCAGGGCCAGTACAAGGCCGAAGAAGCGCAGACCAATGAGAATCACGTTTGTAAAATAGGGAGGGGAAAATAATGGCTAACAGAATACCCAGAGTCGCGGTGCGCGAGCAGGATCCGCAGGTCCGCGCAAAGAATTTCGAAGAAGTTTGCTACGGCTACAACCGTGAGGAAGCGATGCTCGAGGCGAGCCGCTGCCTGCACTGCAAGAACCCCCGCTGCGTGGGCGCCTGCCCCGTGAGCATCAAGATTCCCGATTTCATCGCCAAGGTTGCTGAAGGCGACATCAAGGGTGCCGCAGCCATCATCGCCGAAGACAGCTCCCTGCCTGCAGTGTGCGGACGCGTGTGCCCGCAGGAGACTCAGTGCGAAGGCAGCTGCGTGCTCGGCGTGAAGGGCGAGCCCGTGGCCATCGGCAAGCTCGAAAGGTTCGTCGCCGACGAGAATCTCGGCAAGGCATCCGCCACAGTGGCTCCCGCCAACGGCATAAAGGTCGCCGTCGTGGGCTCCGGCCCTGCAGGTCTCGCCTGCGCTTCAGACCTTGCCAAGTGGGGCTATGACGTGACCATCTTCGAGGCTCTACACAAAGCCGGCGGCGTGCTGGAATACGGCATCCCCGAATTCCGTCTGCCCAAGGACAAGGTGCTCAAGCACGAGATCGAAGAGGTCCGCCGCCTCGGCGTGAAGATCGAGACCGACGTTATTATCGGCAAGACCGTGACCATCGACTCCCTGATGGACGAAGAAGGCTTCAAGGCCGTGTTCATCGGCTCCGGTGCCGGTCTGCCCAAGTTTATGGGAATCCCCGGGGAGAATCTCTGCGGCGTGTTCTCCGCCAATGAGTTCCTGACCCGCAACAACCTGATGAAGGCATGGCGCGAGGACTACCTGACACCCATCCACGCCGGCAAGAAGGTGTGCGTGGTCGGCGGAGGCAACGTGGCTATGGATGCTGCCCGCACCGCCCTGCGTCTCGGTGCCGAAGTCCATATCGTGTACCGCCGCACCGAGGCCGAACTGCCCGCCCGTAAGGAAGAGGTCCACCACGCCGCCGAGGAAGGCATCATCTTCGATATGCTCACCAACCCCGTGGAGGTGCTTGGCGACGAGAAGGGTTGGGTGCGCGCCTTGCGCTGCATCAAGATGGAGCTTGGCGAGCCCGACGAGAGCGGACGCCGCAGCCCCGTGGCCATTCCCGGCAGCGAGTTCGAAATTGAGACCGAGACCGTGATCATGGCCCTCGGCACATCCCCTAACCCTCTGATTTCCAAGACCACGCAGGGTCTTGAAATCACCCGCAGGGGCTGCCTCGTGGCCGACGAAAACGGCGCCACCACCCGTCCGGGCGTGTTCGCCGGAGGCGATGCCGTCACCGGTGCCGCCACCGTAATCCTCGCCATGGGTGCGGGACGCACGGCAGCGAAGGCTATCGACGAGTATCTGAAGAAATAACGATTTTCCTTAGAAGCTGTTCTGAAATGGTTGCCCGGAATTGGGTAACCATTTCAGAACAGCTTTCGTATCATTTAATTCCCCGTCTGGCAGCAGTTGATGATTTTTGAGACGACCTCCCGGTCGGTCGTGCCGGCTGCGCCATGGGCAGAACCATGATACTCTGTGGCTTGCGTCGACTGTACTATCCTTGCTATATTGTCCGGCGTTATCCCTGCGCCAGGCATCACAATAATCCTGCCGCCGGCCTGGCGGACCAGCTTCGATAGGAGCTCCCGTCCTTCATCGGCAGTCTTTTCGTGACCCGAGCTAAGCAGCCTCCTGCAGCCAAGGGCTATGATGTCTTCAAGCGCCTCATCAGGAGCACGGCATTCGTCAAACGCACGGTGGAAGGTCACTTCTAGCGGCGCCGCTTTAGCCATCAGACGGCGCATCAACGGCATATCAACATTACCCTGCCCATCCAGCGCCCCGATAACTATGCCATTGACGCCCAATTGTTTGCACCGCCCGATCTGATCAACCATCTCTTCAGCCTCATCCTTTGAGTAAACGAAATTTCCACCTCTTGGCCGCACCAGCACATTGATCGGAACCTGCCGCCCCGCTGGGTTCGCTTCCAGCGCCTCGCGGATCAAACTCTCCGACGGAGTCACCCCTCCAATCTCCAGCGCCTCACACAACTCTATCCTCGACGCTCCGCCACAAATCGCTTCTACGACCTCACGGACAGTCGTGCAACAACACTCGAAGAACAATTTCCTTCCCATAAAATGCACAAGCGAAGGCCACTGCAACGCCGCGAAAGCTATCGACTATCAGATAAAAAACCGATAGAGACAAAGGTCAGCACCTCAGGAAGGTCGGTGCGCCAGTATTCCTGGTTGTGGGTGCCTTCCCTGACGCGGAGCTGGGCACAGGGGAAGCCAAGCTTCTTCATCTCGCGCCACAGGTTCAGCGAACCGTCCACGAGATAATCGTCATCGCCGCAATCGATATACCAGCGTATCGCCGAAATAGCCTTCTGCTGCTCAGAGGGGCAGTCACGAAGATATTTCGGCATATCGTTTTCAGCCACGTGGTCCAGGTACTCCTGCATCTCAGGACGGTCGCGGTAGGCGTTGGGACGGCCTTCGAGACGGCCGCTGAGCGGGCACGCGGAAGAGAAGTACTGCGGACGATGCATAGCGAACAAAGTGGTGCCATGGCCACCCATGGACAAGCCTGCGATGGCCCTGTGCCTGGTGTCGCCCACAATACGGTAACGGCTCTCGACCTCGGGCAGGAACTCGTCGAAGAAGAAATCTTCGTAGCGCCACCCGTCGTAGTTGAAATAGCCCATATAGCGGCCCACGTTGTCGGGACCGGCGCCGGATGCGTCCGGCATCACGATGATCATCGGCACGCTGAATCCGGAATTCATACGCCAGTCGGTGATTATCTTCATGTTGTAGCTCTTGGGCCAGGTGTTGCAGGTGCCTTTGGCTCCGTGGAGGAGATAGAGGACGGGGTAGCGCCTGTCCGGATCCAGGTCGTAACCGTCCGGAAGATACACCTTATAGGGCTTCTCCACGCCCAGGATCTTGCTCGCCACGGTGCCGGACTCTATGCGGCTGCCCTTCAACACGAGGTCGGAATAGATGGGGAAATGGTCGGAAATGAATTTCCTGCCGGCATACTCCCGCGTGACCACCTTGAAGCAGAGGCTCTGCTCGAAACCGCTGTAGTAGATGTAGTCCAGCGGCTGCAGCTGGTCTAGCTTCACGTTCTTTTTGGTGATGGTGGGAGCGCTGGTGGAATTGCCGTACTTTCCGAAACCGTTGAAAGAACCGAAAGTGTCGGCGTCAACCGAGTTGAATCGGGCGCTCTTCATCAGGGTGGATATGTCCTTCAGGCACTCGTCGTCGGTGAGCACGTTGAAATCCCCGACGAGGACCATAGGCAGACCGTCCGGATTCATGGCCTGTATCCTGTTGTAGATCAGCGCAAGACCTTCCTTGCGGGCCACGACTCCACGGTGGTCGAGATGGGTGTTGACAAAGTAGAACTTCTGCCCCGACGCAAGATCTTTGAGCAGCGTCCAGGTCGCGGTGCGGTTGTATTTGGCATCCCAGCCGACGCTCGGCACGTCGGGAGTCTCGGACAGCCAGTAGGTGCCCCATTCCAGAAGTTCGATGCGGGTGGTGTCGTAGAAGACCGACATATGCTCGCCGCCAGATTTCCCATCGTTACGCCCCACGCCAACTGCCTTGTATTCAGGGCATTGCTCCACGATGTATGCAATCTGGAAGTCGTATGCTTCCTGCACCCCGAACACGGCGGGACGGATATCCCGGAGCATTGCGGGAGTAGCGTCCTTGCGGATTTCCCAGGCATTGTCGCCGTCATTGGCGACTCCGAGCCGGACGTTGTAGGACATAACCCTTATGCTGGCGCCGGCAGTTATGGACAACAGCAGGGCGAGGATGAACAATGTGGTTTTTCTTAACATAGCTATTATGTATTTAGTTTGTATTCAACGCGTTGACAATGGACGAGACGCTTGCCCGGACATGGAGCCCATGGTGCCATATTATTCTTTATTGGTTGGTCTTTTCAGAGCGTTCGTTCGGATAATTGCTGTTCTCCATATAATAGTGGCCGTTGC
>JAEEGF010857368.1_pt1 | contig 80195 bp, 60 predicted proteins | sample 9134171 | NCBI WGS metagenome assembly JAEEGF01 (sample SAMN16246542, study PRJNA631951) | gut metagenome | biome: gut microbiome; feature: rumen; material: AP-attached | host: Bos | place: Iran: Karaj | collected 2018-10 | reverse complement strand
TGGATGTGCTGCACATGTGCCCGGAACTGATGTCCAACGATGGCAAAAGCATCACGGCCGAATATCTCTTGTCTGTCGATGACATCATGCTGAGTATCGACTATGAGCCCTTGTTGGAAAACATCAAGGCCTGTGAGCTCAGCCAGGTTATCGTGTGTACCTACGGTTCCGTGGACAATGCGATGGACGGTGTCACCGGCAGCATCGACCTCCAGTTCAAGGAAGGCAATAAAGGCATGGCAGGCAAACTAGCCCTTAACGGCAGCACTTACGGCAACGGTAAGGTGTATGCCGATATCGCCAGTGCGGGGGATAAGGTCACCGTCCGCGGTTTCGCGCAGACTAAATTGCAGTATGGCAAGGCTGAATCATTGTCAGGTAATACCGTCACTTCCCGCAACGGGGTGGAGAATGCGATGCTTTTCCTAGACTGGCAGATGACGGACGACGATCTGTTGAAGTTCAAACTCTCACAAGGCTATGGCGAGCAGAAAGACTATCTGAAGATTGGGGATTTAGAGAGTATACCTTCCAGACAACGCTGGGGTGAGTTCGTGACCACCTATGAGCGCAACCTCAACGAACAGGGGGCTGGCCTCTATTTCGAGGCTGGCATGAACTATTCGAACAATAACCTGGAAAGGGTTAAAGAGCGCATTGCCACACCCTGGTGGATTGCGGAGTGCAGCTTTCCCCTCCTGAAACAGGCACTCACGATAACCGCAGGCTATGAGGGCGGCTATACGAACGGATGGTATCGGGACATAAACCGCGAACAATACCTCTACAACGACCTGTACGTGAAGCTGGACTTTAAGAAGGGGCCGTGGATCATCACCCTTGGCGACCGTTTCAGGCACAACACCTTCTGGAATAAGCAATACAACAAGAGCGACGAGAGCCTGTGGTCGCACAACCGCAATGATCACGCCCTGATTGCCAGCGTGGGATATCATAAAGGGCATCATGCCATACAAGGTGTCTTCAACCGCTCATTCTTCAACCCGGTAGTCAGTGCTTTCATCGACTATTTGATAGAGGATCACACCCAGTACAATACCGACTACAAGACACAATATGCCTGGCGGTCAGAGTTGCGCTATACCTATCAGACGGAGCGAATGGTGGTGACAGGCAGTGCGACACACACTCTGTTGACAGATCTGCCCACACCCAATCAGTCACTCACGGGCTTAGGGGCTTCTGTCACCTGGAACAAAGGGGCTCTCAGACTGACGGGAGGTGCCAACGTGTACCACGAGCATATCAAACTCGAAGAATCCAACAACGAAACCTTCTTCACCCTGAAGTTCGCCCCCACCCTGTTGTTGGGCAACGGCTTCAGACTGTCATCCGTCTTACTCTTCAACAGCAAGAGGGATATCCTTGAGCAGCATGCCCATCTCTACGCTTCAGTAAAAGTGAACAAGGACTTAGGAAGGCGCTGCAACGTGTTTGCCGATTTCCACGACATAGCAGGGCAGCCCGAGACTACTACCCTCCTTCTGATGCAGTCGTATAAAAACCGCGCGCTGACAATCGGTCTTACTTATTATCCGTGGCGATAAGACAGACGGCATAGGCAGAGATACCCTCTTCACGACCTGTGAAGCCGAGTTTCTCAGTGGTTGTGGCCTTGATGGAGATATCGTCTTCATCACAGCCGCAGATCTGTGCCATACAGGCTTTCATCTCAGGGATATGGGGATTCATCTTCGGACGCTCGGCACAGATGGTGGCATCGATATTCACCAGATGATAGCCCTTGGTGGCAATCAGCTCGATGGTCTTCTTCAAGATCACCTTACTGTCCATACCGTCGGTAAAAGCAGCGGTATCGGGGAAATGATAGCCGATGTCGCGCATATTGGCGGCACCCAGCAGGGCATCGCAGATGGCGTGCAACAGCACGTCGGCATCGCTATGGCCCAGCAGACCCTTACTATGTTCGATCTTAATGCCGCCCATCCACAGGTCGCGGCCTTCCACTAACTGATGGACATCATAGCCCATACCTACACGTATCTTCATATCTTCAATTTATCTTCTGAACAGATCCTTGATGCCATCCATATCGAAGGCAAGGGTGAAACGTAATGTCTGGTCGAGCGGGTTGCTGCGGGCTGTAGAGATCACATAGCCCACATCGAGCGAGAACACACTCATGCGGAAACCGCCACCGACGGTGAAATACTTCAGGTTACCCTTCGACTCACTCTGATGGTGATAGCCCGCACGGAGCGAGAACTTGTCGTGGTACACATACTCGGCACCCACGCTCCACTGGATCTCCTCCAGCTCTTCCTTGAAACCGCCAGGGGCATCACCAAAGCTCTTGAACATACCGCTGATGGCACTGACGTCACTATACTCACGGCGCACACGGTCCTGATAGTCACTGTTCGACTCGCCCTCCTCCTGCTTAGGCACCGTTGGCACCATCAGCTTATTCAGGTCGGCAGAGAATGCAAAACGGTTGTACTCATCCACCGGCACCAAGAGCGAGGCACCCAGACGCAGGTTTGCCGGCAGGAACTGGCTCTCGTCGTCGCCATAGAAGCTGATCTTGCTACCGATGTTCGACATATTCACACCAAAGCCAAGCTGACACTCACGACTGCCCAGCATGATATAGTTGTTATAGTACATCGCCAGGTCAGCGGCAAAGGCCGAGGCGGGCTTCGAGTCCTCACTGTAGTCATAGCGCAGGTCGCTGTGTATCCAGCGGATGGCAGCACCCAGAGAGAACTTCTCACTGAGCATCAGCGAGTAAGCCACGTCGACAGACATCTCATAGGGCTTCACAGACATGCCGTCGTCGGCAAAGACTTCACCCAAGGAGAAATAGCGCAACGAGCCTGATACAGCCGAGTAATCGCCGATACGATAGTAGCCTGCCACGTAGGCCAGATCGATATCGTTCACCAACTGTCGCAGCCAGGGGGTATAGTTCAGCGAGATACCTGAGCGGCTGATACAGAAGGGATACTTTGCGGGGTTCCAATACTGCGAGTTTACATCCGGATCCGTAGCCGCACCCACGTCACCCATACTGGCACCACGGGCATCGGGCGCGATGGTCTGAGAGATCACGGCATGCTCCACCGGATTAAACATCTGGGTCTTATCATCCTCTGCACGAACCGCCTGCAGCGGCAGGAGCAGAAGCGCCAAAATCATTGTTTTTACTATTCTCATCTTTTCTAATAACGTTCTCAACGCTTAATTATTGCCTAATATGATCAATTTATTGGCATAAGAGCCACTTGTGCCTCCATTGCCATTGAGTTGGATACGATAAATATAGACACCTGTACGCAGTCTGCTGCCGCCGCCGATACGCAGATCCCAGTCCAGAACGACGACACCATCCGTAGGTACACCTGTCTTCACACACTTCCACAGCTGACGGCCCGACATGTCGAAGATATCGATGGTCACATCCACCTCACTGCTGCTGCGGTCGTGGTTGATGACAAACGAGGTAGTGGTCGTGGCTGGGTTCTTCGTACAGATGACGTTGAAGTTGCCGTCACCGCCGTCCTTCACGACATTGAAGGTCAGTTCCGAGGTCGACGAGTTGTTCAGCACGTCCCAGGCACGGAAGAGCAGTCTATGAGGACCTACGCTAAGTTCGGGGATGCTGAATCCCACCGTTCCCCGGCGATAGTCGCCAAAGTCGAAACTGAAGTAGTCGTTCAGATTGTAGGTCTTCGACAGTTCCCCGTCGATGACCAGTTCCAGGTCATGCCCCACGGAACTGCCCGAGGCATTCACACCGTTGTCGTCATACAGCTCTGCCCCGAAATACGGCGTGGTGTTCACGTTGCCGCCATTGACAAACGACTTGGAATTCAGATAGCAATAGATGGAAGGGCCGATGGAATCATTCTTGACGGTCTCGCTGCCACTGAGCACGAAGCTGCCGTTCTCGCCGTGAGCCGTCTCCGTCTTGTCGTTATTCACCGCATAGAGCGTCATCAGACCGCTGCCATCCGTATAACTGATATCCTTGGGAACGGCAAAGGTAAAGCGGAATACGCCGTTTCTGATGCTGTCGGAACCCTGATAAATGGTCTTTGTGCGATCCTGGTAGACGAATGGCTCGTCGGCACCGTCGCCCGTCGTGTCATTCAGCTTGCAGGTGATCGTCTCCTCCGCATCACGCACGGTGGCCGTCACCACACCGTTAAACGAGCCGTCCTGCGAGCTGTTCTTCACGATATGTCCCCGCACGGTGGCTACCGAACCTGCCGAGAGCTGTATCTCCTTCGAGACAGCCTCGCCGTTGATACTGTCTACGACCACCTCTGCCGTGGGGCATGCCAGCTTCAGCGCCGGGTCGCCCAGGAGGGTGTATTGCAGTTTGTTGGGCGAGGTATCGCGCCCTTCGCTCACAAGGTCGCACTTCGCCTGTCTCACGGCCTCGCCGATGGTATAGCCCGGTGTGAGCACATAGTTCGTAAATGCCAGGTTCATCTGTTCGTTATAGGTGGCATACACCGTTCGTGTGGTGCCGAAGAAAGCCACGCCCCCGCCCCTTTCGTTGAACATCACGGCCTCGCCGATATTCTCTTCCTGGCCGTCGAAGGGCATGATGTCACACGAAGCCGTCAGCCACAGCGGCAGATAATTGGATACCGACGACTCAAAGTCGGCCAGTTTCATCACCAGCTCATGCGAGAAGGCATAAGGCGCACCGTGTCCGTTGTAGTTCATCATCAGCGCCCCGTTGGTCATCTGCTGTTTGATCAGCTGCGTCACGTCGGGATAAGAATAGCCCGTTGCCGAGGATACGCGCTGGTAGGCATCCCAGTAGATCTTATTCACGGTATAGCCCGAGAAAATGCTCTCCACCATGTTCGCCACCCTGTCGGCTGTTGCCATGTGCGAATTGCCGTTGCCGTCGTCGCCCATCACGCAGATCACATTCTGCCAGGGACCGGCATACACGTTATCAGCATAGTTCAGCGTCTTGTCTACCAGCACCTTCGCTTCCAGTTCGTTACGTGCAGGGAAACGGCCTACGGCCACATCGGGCTTACCCAGATAGACACTCACCCCACTCCGCTGCTGCTGGATCTGCTCCTCATCGTCGAGCAGACAGAAGAAGTCGTCGCTCACGTAGCAGTTCACGTGGCTGAACGAGTTCTCGCTCTCGAAGCACAACAGGAAGTCGTCAGGATCATAGCCACTCCAGTCTGCGCTCAGCATACGGTTATCCCAGGCACCGTCGCCGAAGAGCAACAGGTAGCTGGGCATGTCGGCTTCCGTCTCCGCCCGGTCGTAGAGCATCTTCATATAGCGGCGGTAGGCCGTAGCATCAGGCGTACCGCTGGAGAATTCATTATACAGCTCGTCGGCAGGCACGATCCTCACCCGCAGCCCGTCGTTGGTCTCGTGCCAGGTCTTGATGCGCTCTGCCTGGGCCAGCACCTGCTGATTAGTCGGAATAATAATCACCATGTCCACCGCCTCGTCGGCATGGTGGTCCTGATTCATGATGCCATAGACGATTTCCGGTTCCGGGAGTGTTGCCGTCTGCAGGTCAGGCATCGGCAGCGGGGTATCTATCTGGAGCGAGAGATAGTCCAGGCGCAGGTTGCCGCCCGATGTCTGGGTGATCTTGATGGTATTCTCTTCCTTTACGATGCCATCCAGCTTATAGTCCCACACTGCCACTTCCGCCTCGGTATAGCTGTCGAGCGATACCTTCTTGGATACGGTTCCTACCACCGAGTCGTTCACCGCCACCTCTGCCTCGAAGCTGGCATCGTAGGAGAGTGCCACGCTCAGCGTGCCCGATGTCCCTGCGGCTGGCAGCTTATAAGTCTGCGGTGAATCTTTCGTGAAGAGCGTCTTGTCGAAGAGTTTCCTGCCGCCGTGATACCAGGCATAGTCGTCAACCTCGTAAAGGATGTGGTAGTCGCTGGCATCGGGATAACAGGAGGCAGCCAGCGTCTCGCTGTCGACGGTAAGCGGTTCGTCATCGTTCTCCGTCAGGAAATAATAGCCGTAATTAGAATAAGGATTGCGCGTGTGTACGGTAGCCTCTGCCGAATCCCATACTACAGGGCCGACACCATAGAAGATACGCTTGCTGCCCACCGTACATGTCGCCACCTCTTTCAGGTCATCTGTTTCTGTAAGGTAATCGCCTGTCAGACGCTCGGGTTGGAGGGCTCCACCATAGCCGTAGATCTTCACCTTCGAGAGATCAGAGAAACCTGCCTTCTTCACAAGCGTACTGGTCAACTGGTAGAAGCCGTTGTCGGGGATACTGATCTTCACCCATTTGCCTTCCCGCAGCACCGAGTGGTCGGCATAGCGGTTGCTGGCCGCTGTGGCCCTCGTCATTGCCTTGCCTGAAGCGCGGCTCTCAATGTTCAGCTTAAAGCTCACCAGCTTCTGGTATTTCCCGTCCCTGAACACCAATGGCACGAACGACACCTCGAGCAGCCCCTGTTTCCTGGCTACGGCCACGGTCTTCGAGATGACAGGCAACTCGGGCAACGGCTTACCGCTGATCTTCTGATACCGACGGATATCCACCTTGCTCATATCCACAAATTCAGGATACTCGATGCTGACCGTATAGACAGAGTCGGCAAAATCGCCCTTCAACTGTCTCTGATACGTATAGACAGGCAATAACGAATCTATCTCGACCTCACTTGCAGTCAGGTCGATAAACCCTTGCGCCTCTGCTAGCTGGCAGAGAAACAAAAGCAGGATACAGGTTGCTAGCCTTTTTATACGCTTCACTGAACTATAAACGTATCTGAAGGCCTTTTTATTGCATCATTTGCAATTAAACTCCAAAACTTTGCGTTCTTCAAGCCAACCCTCTAAGTGATCGTTGATATGTACGGGGCCCACTCCTGCAGGCGTGCCGGTATAGAGGATGTCGCCTGTCTTGAGGGTAAAGAACTGAGAGATATAGGCGATAATCTCGTCTACATTGTAGAGCATATCCGCAGTACAGCCCTCCTGAACAGTCTTCCCGTTGATGTCGAGATGGAAGTGCAGGCGCTGCATACCCGATGCCCCGCAGGCAGCCTCCGGATCCGTCAGCAGTTTCTCCTTCGGTATCCACTCGCCAATAGCAGCTGAGCCGTCGAAGCCCTTGCAAATCGTCCAGGGCTGACCTGCCTCCGAGGCTTTCTTCTGCAGGTCACGGGCCGTAAAGTCGATACCGATGGTCAGGGCATCATAATAACGGTGGGCAAAGCGCACGGGGATATTCTTCCCCAAGCGGCAGATGCGTACCACCACCTCCGTCTCATAGTCGATGCGCCCCAGATGATCAGGAATAAAGAACGGTTTCCCTTGATTCAGAATGGCAGAATCGGCTTTGGTAAATATCACGGGCTCTTCAGGGCGTTTCAGCGTCCCGTGGAGCTCTTGGTTATGGGCGGCATAGTTCATGCCAATAGCGAATATCTTCATGATGACTATTTTTGCGCAAAGATAAGCAAAATATCAGAAACAACAAAATAATTACGGCTTTTTGATGCCAAACGGTTACGGTTACAGTTGTAACCATGTAACCTTTTACGATTCAAAAGGGTAATTTTGTAAACTAATTTCAAAATCACCTATTTAAAGGCGCTATTTTGTATCCGTTTGATATACAACCAGTTATAAGACGCTAAGTTTATCGGTAGCAAACTATGAGTTTATAGGGACTAAAAGGGTGGTTTGTCGTAATGAAACCAGTGCTTACATTACGGCAAACTCAGCGTCTTTAGGGCATAATCTTATTTTATAAACTATTTTCATAATTACATGCCAATAAAAGGTTACATGGTTACAACTGTAACCGTAACCAGTCGAGCCATTCTATTGCCGGGCTATTTAGTCCGCTTGGGCACTTCGAAGATGAAGCGTGAACCGTTGGTATAGTCATCGTCGAGCCAGATCTTGCCGCCCAGGAGTTTGATGATGGCCTGACAGATGGCGAGGCCGAGGCCCTGCAGCTGCTGATTGTCACCAATCTCGCGGAAGGTTTCGAACACGTGCTCCCTGCGCTCTGATTATAGGATAGACGACGGCCATGATGACGATTGCCATCACCATTACCACCAGCATAATCCTTAAACTCAATCGGTTAGCAAGCGCTATTTTATTCATCTTGCGATTGTTTTATTCAGTTTACGGATGCAAATATACAGCTTTTTGGGAAAATATGCAAATAATAGAACAAAATAAAACGCCCCAAGAGCATAACCTTGGAGCGTCTTTATGGTTTGACGGCGCTAAAAACCGTCTTGTCTCTGCTTAGTCAGCAACGAGTGTGAAGCGCTTGAAAGCGGTGATCTTCAAATCCTTGTCCTGCTTAGCGAGCCACTGAGCAACAGTAGCCTTGTCGCCGTCGCCGAACTGGAACTCCTGGTCTACCAGGCAGTTCTCCTTCAGGAACTTCTGAACACGACCCTTGGCGATGTTCTCGATCATAGGCATCTTCAGCTGAGCCTCGCCCTCAACCTTTGCCTCAGCAATGATCTTGCGGGCCTCGTCAGCCTGAGCCTGTGTGAGCCAGCCCTTAGCCATGTTGCTCTCGATGTGATCCTCAGAGTCAACGAGGTTGGGGTTGATGCCGGCCTTCTTGATCTTCATCTCCACGAACTTCTCAACCTGCTCCAGCTTGGTCTTCTCGAAAGAGGTCTTGTACTCCTCGTCGAGGATCTTCTGGTCAACGCTCTGGGCGTCGAGTGCTACAGGCTTCATGGCAGCCACCTGCATAGCTACGAGGTGACCCTGCTCGGCAGCGGGCTTGTTGGTCTGAACCATGGTGCACAGGGTGTGCTTGCCCATGTGGTCGTAAACCTCGATGTTGTCACCCTCGAGTGTCAGGTAGCCGTCGAGCTCCATCTTCTCACCAGTGATACCAGAACGCTGGGTAACAGCCTCCTGAGCGGTCTGACCGTTGATGTCGAGTGTCTTCACAGCCTCGATGTCAGCAGCCTTGGCAGCGATAGCAGCATCGAGGATGCTCTGTGTCAGAGCGATGAAGTCGGCACCGTTGGCCACGAAGTCGGTCTCGCACTTCAGGGCAAGCATAGCTGCAAAGCCATCCACCTTCTTTACGAGTACACAACCATTAGAAGTCTCACGGTCGCTACGCTTAGCAGCGATAGCGAGGCCACGCTCACGGAGAAGCTCCTTGGCCTTATCGAAGTCGCCCTCAGCCTCAGTCAAAGCCTTCTTTACGTCAGCCAGACCAGCACCTGTCATTGCGCGAAGCTTCTTGATATCGTCAATTGAAATTGCCATTGTCTTGTTTTAATTTTTTAATTGTTACATTTTTACATTTTACTCTGCAGCGGGAGCCTCTTCCTCAGCGGGAGCAGCAGCCTCCTCGGCAGCAGCCTCCTTGCGGGGCTTGCGGGCACCACGCTTTGGCTTTGCCTCCTCAGCATCGTCCTGAGCCTCAGCAACCTTCTCGTCGGCCTTCTCAGCCTTGCGCTCCTCGATACCCTCGGCGATAGCGCTGCAGCAAGCATTGAGGATAACCTCTACGCTGTCCTTAGCATCGTCGTTGGCAGGGATCACGAAGTCGATATTGTTAGGATCAGAGTTGGTGTCAACGATTCCGAATACGGGGATACCCAGACGGTTGGCCTCACGAACGGCAATCTGCTCCTTCAGCACGTCGACCACGAAGAGTGCGCTCGGCAGACGAGTCAGGTCGGCGATAGAACCGAGGTTCTTCTCCAGCTTGGCACGCTGACGTGTGATCTGCAGCAGCTCACGCTTAGAGAGGTTAGCATAGGTACCATCAGCCATCAGCTTATCGATGTTCGCCATTTTCTTCACGGCCTTACGAATCGTGGGGAAGTTGGTGAGCATACCACCAGGCCAGCGCTCGATAACGTATGGCATGTTGATGCTCTTAGCCTTCTCGGCAATCACTTCCTTGGTCTGTTTTTTAGTAGCGACGAACAGAATCTTCTTGCCACTCTTGGCAATCTGCTTCAGTGCATCAGCAGCCTCGTCGATCTTGACGGCTGTCTTGTGCAGGTCGATGATATGGATACCGTTACGCTCGGTATAGATGTAGGGAGCCATTGCGGGGTTCCACTTACGCTTCAGGTGGCCGAAGTGGCAGCCAGCCTGCAGCAACTGATCAAAATTTGTTCTTGACATTTTGTTAAATACTTTAATTGTTTACTTTCTTTTTAATTCTATTGTCCAGAATCAGCCCGATGGTAGTCCAGAGGAATCCAACGGGTTTAGATACTAAACTGTTCAGTTTTCCATGAACTGACCAAATTACGCTGACCTAATGGTCAATGTTCAATGGTCAATGTTCAATGGAATTAACGCTTACTGAACTGGAAGCGACGACGAGCCTTGGGCTGACCTGGCTTCTTACGCTCTACCTCACGGCTGTCGCGCGTCAGGAAACCTTCGTCCTTCAGCTTCTTCTTGTCTTCTTCATTGATCTTCACCAAAGCACGAGCGATAGCGAGGCGGAGAGCCTGGCTCTGACCTGTGAAGCCACCACCGTCGAGGTTAGCCTTGATGTCATACTTCTCAGCAACATCAAGCAGGTTCAGTGGCTGCTTTACCACATACTGCAGGATAGCTGAAGGGAAATAAACCTCTATATCTTTCTTATTGATCGTAATCTTGCCAGTACCCTCAGTTACATATACACGGGCTACAGAGCTCTTGCGACGACCTATTGCGTTAATTACTTCCATCTTTCCTTATTATTTATACTGGTTAATATCAATAGTCTTTGGCTGCTGAGCGGCATGGGGATGCTCGGTTCCCTCGTATACATAGAGGTTGTTCAGCAGGCTGCGTCCGAGGGGACCCTTCGGCAGCATACCCTTCACGGCGTGGCGGATAAACTTCTCTACACCACCGTTGCGCTTACGCAGCTCGGCAGGAGTCTGGAAGCGCTGGCCACCAGGATAACCTGTGTAACGGGTATAAACCTTATCGGTCTCTTTCTTACCAGTGAATACTACCTTATCGGCATTGATAAGGATAACATTGTCACCACAGTCAACGTGCGGTGTGAAAGTTGGCTTGTACTTTCCACGAATCAGCTTTGCTACCTTAGAAGCGAGACGACCAACAACCTGGTCTGTGGCATCGATTACCACCCACTCCTTCTTTGCTGTTTCCTTGTTCACGGAAAGCGTCTTGTAACTTAAAGTGTTCATTTCTTTTTTAAATTTTACTACTAAAAAACAGTTTAACTTTATTTGCACACATAAACTCGCTACCGAGAGTCTAAACCCGGCTGCAAGTCTAACGAGTGCTGGAACCATACGATTCCGCGGATGAACCAGCGATTCACGAACCACTGCGCCCGGCCAAAGACGCCGCTATTCACACCCTGATTCACGGGGATTCTAAGTCTCTCCCCAATAATCGGACTGCAAAGGTACACATATTTAATTAACACGCGTGCCTTTGCAGTCCGAAAAACGTTACTTTTATGTTTTTTTAACTACTTATTGTCCTTTATGCTTGCAAATTCCCCTACTTGCATTGTTCAGGATGTCATCCTTGATGACCGGAGCGGCAGCATAAAGATCGACGATACGATAGGGAATATCATTGAGCATCAGTACCCTGGCTGCACCTGCTGCCTCCATCTTCTCACCAATCAGGGTCAGATCGGTTTCGAGATAGAGCTCATAGGAGCGGACGAGCATCGAATAGCTGCGGGTGGATTCGTTGCCCTCAGCATCGATATACTGGCCTGTGAACGTCTTCGGGAAACGATAGGTATTCACGCCGCACACCTCTTCCATGTGATGGACGAAGGTGAAGCAGTCAGTATAATGCAGATTGATAAGCACGTTCTTTCCGTGACGCTGCTCAAGATAGCCAAAGGGAGAATCGGCACCGAACGAACTGACGTTCTGCATATCGCAAAGTAACTGCTGGTCGCGGCCCGCCACAGCAAAGGAATAGAGCGGATGCCGGGTGCGGCGGAAGGCAGGATGCCTCAGCGCAACAGTACCGAGGGTACCTGTCTTACAGGGCGTCTTGTAATAGTCGAAGGCCACACCGTGGCAGAAATCCCAGTTGAAAGTAGGTATCAGCAACGTACCCTCTTCGCCAAGTGTATCAAGGATGGCATCGAGAAATGCATTGCGGTCGAACCGCTCGCCTTGACGCATGCTGGTGAACGTCAGCTGCATGATGTCTGACGACAACAGCACGACATCGCCCTTCTCCAGTCCCCAATGCTTGGGAAGATCCAAATAACTAATGTACGCCATATTTCTCCAAGAGCGCAATCATACTGTCGACAGATCCGAAGTTCTCCGGAACGACATCCACACCGTCGATACGGAAACCAAAGGTGATCTCCATATTCGTCACCAGTGTGACAATGTCATACGAGTCAAGCAAACCTGCCTCCATGAAGTCCACATCCTCGGTAAAGTCGCATTCGGGGCGGATCGTGGACAGAATCTCCAATATCTTTTCTCTCATACTACTCATATTCTATTAGCTGTTCACCTGTTTCTTATAGAAGAGACGGTCAATCTTACCATTGGCATTGCGCTGTAACTGTTCCAGGCGATGATAAGCCGTGGGAATCATGTACTTGGGCAGCACCTTACCGATACTTAGACGGAACTCCGTTACGGGCACTTCCTCTTCTGCCTCATAGAAGAGCGTGATCTGCTTCTCGGCCTGGTTGTAGACAATACAGCCGTTCTTCACCAGTTTCAGCGTGTTGATGATCACATGCTCAATCTCACCGAGGTCAGTGCGGTAGCCCTGATGCTTCACGATGTTATCCTTGCGGCCCTTAAACATAATCAGCCCTTCTTCACTGTAGCAGACGATGTCGCCCGTGCGGTAGATCACCTCGGGGTAAGCCTTGTTCAACGGGTTCTGCACGAAGGCGGCAGCGGTCTTCTCCGGGTTATTGTAGTAACCCATGGCCAGCGACGTACCTCTTACACAGAGTTCGCCCTCCACGTTTGCCTCCTTCACCAGGCGGTCCTCGTCGTCGAGTACGAGGATGTCCGTGTTGCGGCAGGGATAGCCGATCGGAAGGGGCTCCTCGTCGGGTATCTCCTTATTAATAATATAATAGGTGCAGTCGAGGGTAATCTCGATGGGGCCGTACAGATTGGCAAAAGTCGTCTGCGGCAGATGGTGATGCCAGTAGTTGTACTGCTTCGTGGGGAATACCTCGCCAGCAAACCAGACAGTCTTCAGACTCTCCAACTTGAAGGCTGACAACAAATCCATGTTGGCGATGTTCACCATGATGGTGGGCACCCAGAACAGGAAATTCACCTTGTGCTGCTCGAGCACCTCCAGGATCTTGGCGGGGAAAGCTGCCAGATGGGCAGGCAACACCACGAGGGTGCTGGCCTTAGCCATCAGCATACAGAGCTCAAAGCTATAGATGTCGAACACGATCGGCGAGAGCGAACCCATCACGAGATCGTCGCCGAAATGGAAGGTGTCGATGGCCCACTCGATGAAATCGAAGAAACTCTTATGGTTCAGCACCACCCCCTTAGGCGTTCCCGTGGAACCTGAAGTGTTGATGATACAAGAAGGGTCTGTATCGATGATCGTCGACAGACGCCTGAGGATAGCTGTTGCGTCTACATCTGCCGTCTCGTCAGCCTCATCAAGCAAGATGACCTGCGTCGTTGAGGGGATAATCCCTTCAATCGGCTTGATCTGACGGGTGGTAGAGATGATGGCAGCAGGTTCCACCAACTGGATGATATTCCGGATACGCTCCGCCGGGGTCTTGATGTCGAGGTTCATGTAGAAGTCCCCGGCATAGAGGATACCCAGATTGGCGTACACACTTTCTATTGACTTGTCGAGGAAGACGCCCACCGGCTTGTTCTGGGCAATACCCATCGAGATAAGCCTTGAAGCCAGGCGCAGAGACTGCTGGTGAAGGGCGGAGAAAGTGATCTCCCTGTCCTTGTCGATGACAGCCACTTTCTGCGGATAGCACTTGACGGTTTCCTCAAATAACTCTATCAGATTGATCTTCATACGATCCAGGTGTTTTTGTCAAAAAGCACCAGAACTTTCATCCTGGCGCTTTTTTATGATTAGGGTTTAGAAGTCCATGTTATCCAGCGAGTCGCTGAAGTCCTTTGGCTCGTTGTTCTCCCTTGGAGCCTCCTCCTGACGGTCATGGTGCGGACGGTGCTCACCACGGTCGCGACGATCACCGCGATCACGACGGTCACCACGATCCGGGCGACGGTCACGACGGTCACCATTACGCTCTGGGCGCTCACGGCGCTCGCCACGCTCACCACGAGCAGGACGCTCTACATAGTCGGCGGGCTTCTCGATCAGCACACGGTGAGAGAGCTTGTACTTGCCGGTCTTCGGATCAATCTCAAGGAGCTTCACCTTGATCTTGTCACCTTCCTTGATACCAGCCTCCTCGACAGTCTCAAGGCGCTTCCAGTCGATCTCTGAGATATGGAGCAGACCATCCTTGCCAGGCATGATCTCTACGAAGCAACCGTAAGGCATGATGCTGCGGACAGTACCCTCGTAGACTTCACCCACCTCGGGGATAGCCACGATAGCCTTGATCTTGGCAATAGCTGCGTCGATGCTTTCCTTGTTAGGAGCAGAAACCTGAACCTTGCCAACACCCTCTGTCTCATCGATGGTGATGGTGGCACCGGTATCCTCCTGCATCTGCTGGATAATCTTACCACCAGGGCCAATGACTGCGCCGATGAACTCCTTAGGAATATCAAAGGCCACAATACGGGGAACCTGAGGCTTCAGCTCGGCACGAGGCTCAGCGATGGTGTCGGTGAGGCACTTCAGGATGTGCTCACGACCAGCCTTGGCCTGCATCAGTGCCTTCTCGAGGATGTCAAATGACAGACCGTCGCACTTGATATCCATCTGGGTAGCGGTCAGACCGTCCTTTGTACCAGTGGTCTTGAAGTCCATATCGCCCAGGTGGTCCTCATCACCGAGGATATCTGAAAGTACTGCATACTTGTCTTCTCCAGGATTCTTGATCAGACCCATGGCAATACCTGACACGGGCTTCTTCATGGGTACACCAGCGTCCATCAGAGCGAGGGTACCGGCACAAACGGTAGCCATTGAAGAAGAACCGTTAGACTCGAGGATCTGTGATACCAGACGAACGGTGTAAGGGAAGTCCTCGGGAATCTGGCCCTTCAGTCCGCGCCATGCGAGATGACCGTGACCGATCTCACGACGGCCTACACCACGCTGGGCCTTGGCCTCACCTGTACAGAACGGCGGGAAGTTGTAGTGCAGCAGGAAGCGCTGATAGCCGTGCTCCAGCACGTCGTCAACGAGCTTCTCGTCGAGCTTCGTACCCAGGGTACAGGTGCTCAGTGACTGAGTCTCACCACGGGTGAAGATAGAACTTCCGTGAGGCATGGGCAGGGGAGAAACCTCGCACCAGATGGGGCGAATCTCGTCGGTCTTACGACCATCCAGACGGATACCCTCGTCGAGGATGCAACGGCGCATGGCGTCGCGCTCCACATCGTGGTAGTAACGCTCCATCATGGCATATTTCTCTTCCAGCTCGTCCTCTGTGAGGTCGCTATGGGCAGCAGCATACTTCTCCTTGAAGTCCTCGAGGATCTTCTCGAAGGCCTCGGCACGGGCCTGCTTCTCGAGGGCCTGCTTGGTCACGTCGTAGGCGGGCTGATACAGCTCCTTGTTCATCTGCTCGCGCAACTCCTCGTCGTTCACCTCATGATCGTATTCGCGCTTCACGTCCTTGCCCAGCTCCTTAGAGAGCTCAGTCTGGAGTTCGCACATCGGCTTGATGGCAGCCATAGCAGCCTTCAGAGCACCGATCATATCCTGTTCTGACACCTCTTTCATCTCACCCTCCACCATCATGATGTTCTCGGCAGAGGCACCGACCATGATATCCATGTCGGCCTCCTTCATCTGCTCGAAGGTAGGATCGATGACATACTCGCCGTTGATACGGGCTACACGCACCTCACTGATGGGGCACTCGAAGGGAATGTCGGAGCAAGCCAGGGCGGCAGAGGCAGCAAAGCCTGCCAGAGCGTCGGGCTGGTCCACACCGTCTGCAGAGAGCAGCATCACATTCACGAACACCTCAGCGTGGTAGTTTGACGGGAAGAGCGGGCGGAGCACACGGTCCACCAGTCGTGATGTCAGGATTTCGTTGTCGCTGGCTTTGCCTTCGCGCTTGGTAAATCCGCCGGGGAAACGGCCGGCTGCACTGTACTGTTCACGATAATCTACCTGCAAAGGCATAAAATCAGTTCCGGGAACTGCATCTTTTGCGGCACAAACAGTGGCCAGGAGTACGGTATTGTTCATCGTCAGCATGACGGCACCGTCGGTCTGTTTTGCCACTTTCCCGGTTTCAATGGTGATGGTACGTCCATCAGCCAATTGAATGGTTTTTGTAATTACATTCATCTTGTTTAAAACATCTAAAAATAAAAAAATAACACGACCCAATCGCTAAGGGTCGCGAAAATCGGCACAAAGATACACATTATTATATTAAAAAACGAATGAACGACAAATATTTTTAGTTTTTTGGGGAATTCTTTCGAAGTTTTGTGTTTTTTTCGTAACTTTGCTGCCGAGAAAAGCATTGAATCTATGGATACGAATACCAATCCCAGAAAATGGCTGCGGCTGTTGGTCATCGGCGCACTGGTGGCGGCGGTAGTGCTGCTGGCGGTGGCGCTGCACTACGCGGTCCAGGCAGAGCGCAACACGCGCTACGTCGGCATGATGAACGCGGTGGCGGAGAAACTGTCGAAGACCGTCAGGGGCGTGGAGATGAACGCTGAGAACGTATTCGACGAGGTGGCGAAGCACATGGAGTCGCCGCAGGCTGTCATCGAGGCCCTCGGCAGCAAGACCAGCCTGAACCCCGACGTCATCGGCTATTTCGCGGCCTTCGTACCTAACTACTTCCCGCAGGAGGGCCGGTGGTTCCAGCCCTATGTGCACCAAGGCGACTCGACGGAATTCGTGCTGACACTCGTAGGCTCGGCGCGCCACGACTACACCACGTCGACGTGGTACGTGCAAGGCGTCAAGGAGAAGGAGAGCTTCTGGTCGGAGCCGTATTATTACCAGGACGATCTGAACGTGACCAGCGGCAACTACATGACGTTTGCCACACCTATTTTCGACGCACAGGGCCGTTTGGCATGCGTCTGTGGAGCCGACATGACACAGGAGTGGATGATAGAGAAATTGCGGCAGATAGAGGACGAAGTGAGGAACGACGAGCTGCTGAACAACTATCGTTTGCCTGGGAACGACGATTTCTTCATTGTCATCCTGAACGACGATGGCACGAGTTTTGCCCACCGCGACGGGAGCATCGTCACCATCAACGACGAGGCGTTCATTGCCAATCTGAAGAACCAACATCGCGGCGTGACCGAACTGGAGGTGAACGGCGTGCCGTCGCGTGTCTATTACACCCCGCTTAAGCGCACCCACTGGTCGGTGGCCATCGTCGTAGAGAAATGAAGAAAAACGTATTCATCGCAATGGCTTTCGCCCTAGCGACGCTGACTGCAGCGGCGCAGACATCGGGTGCCAGTGGCAACGCATCGGGCGACGATGACCGCATCGCGCAGCTGGAGAAGGAGATGTACCGCTACTACAGCTCGAACGCGGCCGACAGCTTCATGCTCATCACCGACCAGCTGATAGAGGCATGCCGTGAGGCTGGCCCCAGCCAGGAGCGGCTGTTCTACAAAGCATGGTCGAACCAGGCCATCTACAACTTCAACAAGGTGAACTCCACACGCGGTTTAGAGCAGGCCCACCAGATCCACGACTACGCCTACCAGCACGACAGCAAGTTCGGACTCTACTCGTCCACATATGCCCTGGCCACCATGTCGTCGAGCCTGGGCCATTACTCACAGGCCGAGCATGAGTTCAATGAGGCCATCAACTATCAGCACCGCTTCTTCCCCGACGAAAGCGCCGCTGCCCCTTACCTCGGGATGGCAAAAATCTATGTCAATCTGGAGAAGCCAGAGAAGGTGCTCGACTACGCCCGCAAGGCACTGGCAGAGCCCAATGTCATTATGCAGCACAAGCTGTCAGCGTGGAGTTATATCTGCATAGCGTACAGCGACGACCGGTACAGTAGAGATGATTTCAACCGCGCCTATGCCGAGCGTGAGAAACTGAAGCGCGACAACGGCCACGACGACAGCTTCGGGCTAGTCGTCAACTTCTACCACGCCATGAAGAACGGCCGCTACACCGAGGCTATTGACATCGCCACCAACATCAAGGGCGGCAGCGACCGTCTGGGATTCATATCTCAAGCCTATGCCAGCCTCGGCGACTACCGGCAGGCCTACATCTACCAGATGCTCCACAAGAAATATCGCGATTCTATCAGAACCGCCGAGGTGCAGAAGATGTCCTACGAGTATGCCGCACAGATTGACGTGACACGGGCAGAAAACGAGGCCAAAGACCTGCGCCTCTCCAATCTGGACTTGCAGATACAGGCCGCCGTGGCCATCATCCTCATCACCATCGCCTTCTTCATCTTCTACTACATCCGCCGCCGCAAGCAGATGAAGGAACTGCGCCACGCCTACGACCAACTGGCTGACACGACCGCCGCCAAGGAGCGCATCGACAGCGAACTGCGCATCGCACGCAACATCCAGATGTCAATGGTACCCAGCACCTTCCCTGCATTCCCAGAACGCCGCGACATCGACCTTTACGCCACCGTCATACCCGCCAAGGAGGTAGGCGGCGACCTTTACGACTTCTTCCTCCAGGACGACCGTCTCTACTTCTGCGTGGGCGATGTCAGCGGCAAGGGTATCCCCGCCTCTCTCACTATGGCAGTCGCCGTCAACCTGTTCCGCACCGTTGCCAAGGAAGGCTTTCCCCCCGAGGTCATCGCAACCAAGCTGAACGATACGATGTCAGTTAACAACGAGAACGCCGTCTTCGTCACCATGTTCATCGGCATCATCGACCTCAAGACCGGCAACCTCGACTACTGCAACTGCGGCCACAACTCGCCCATCTATGGCGAACGGCGCATGCACACCTCACAGACCGTTTTCCGCTTCCTCGATGTCGAGCCCAACGTCCCCATCGGACTCTGGCCCGACTACACCTTCGTCGGAGGCCATCTCGACGACATCCGCGGCAGTTCGCTCTTCGTCTATTCCGACGGTGTCAACGAGGCCGAGGACCTTATGCAGGAGCAGTTCGGCGACAAGCGCATGCTCCGCGTACTCCGTGAGTCAACACAGCCCTTTGGCGAGCGCACCCCCAAGACGCGCTCCCACTTCCTCATAGACGAAATGAAATGTGCCCTAGACGCGTTCGTCGACGGCGCCGAGCAGAGCGACGACATCACCATGCTCTGCGTCAGCATAAAATAAAGATAAGAACTAAGAATCAGAGGTTGTCCTTAGGAAGGCCGATGTCGTTGATGAGTCGCTGCAGCATATCGCTAGAGTTGCGGATGATGCTGACATACTCGCTGCGTTCAGGTTTGTCGCCCAACGTGTCTAGGAGGCCGGTGAACCTGACGATGGCGTTCAGCGGCTTGCGCAACTCGTTGGTCATCGATACCATGAAGCCACTCTTCAGCCTGACGCTCTCATCGACCTGCGTGGTGACGGCCTGCAGCTGTCGGCGGGCCTCCTCAATCTTGGTATTGTCCACGACGATACGCATCCTGCCGTCATCATCCTGCTCCAAGTGGCGGTCACTATGTTCCAACAGGAAAGCCAGAGTCTGTTTCTTATGCTCAATATCGGCCTTGATGGCATGCACCTTCTTGTCGTGCTGATGACGGTCACGGTCGCGGTTGCGGTCCTCGGTGATGTCGAGCGTGGTGATGAAGTAATTGCAGGTCTCGCCCTCGTTGTTGAACAACGGCAGGATGTAGAACTCAATATAGCGGTCGATGCCCATCTGGGGGTAGTCCATGTGCTGGCAGACGAGCAAGTCGTTGTGGCTGTCGGGTGAGTAGATGTTGCGGAACAACGGGACATCGAACATGCAGACGGTCTCCCAGAATCGCTTGTTCTCGGGATGCTCGTCGGTCATGCCACAGAGCTGCCGCATGTTATCGTTGAGGTCGATGAGCCAGCCGCCCTTGTCGTAGAACGACATGGCGATGAAGGGGATGTTCGACAGTTGCTCGTACTTCTTCACGAGTTCGCGCTCGGCCTTGTTTTCCTCGAGGTCGTGGGTGACGTCGTGGACGGCATTGACAACGTATGCGGGATGCCCCTCGTTGTCGAGTTCCAGGATGGCGTGACCGTGGAAGCTGAGCCAATGGGGATTGTCGTCGGTGGCGCTGTTGAACAGCTTGTTCAGCACAAACTGACGCTCTCGGCCGTCGGTCAGGCGCTTCATCTTCTGGGTGAACTCTTCCTGCTGACTAGGGTGGATATGGTTGGTGAACTCCTCTAATGTCAGACCTTCCTTGGGCAGTATCTGTCCGTAGGTGTTGGTCATCCGGTCGTTCTTGATGTCATAGACCATGATGCTGAAGTTGCCCATGTGCAGGGCCTTGAACATCATGCCGTTCAACTCCGTCGATTTGCGGGCAGCACTCCGCACGTGAGCCTTCGCCAGCCGCGCAAGGAAATAGCAGAGGGCCGACAGCAACAGCAACGTGACGATGATGTAATAGACCATCGGCGAGGAGTGGTCGTTGACCCGCTCGGGATGGAACCAGCGGTCCTGAATAGCAGCAATCTCGCCCCTCTGCTTCAGGCGCGAGTACTGGTCGTCGATTTGCTCGATCAACTGACGGTCGTGGCCGACGATATGGATTTCGGAGATGGGGATGCCCACGTCGTTGAGCACGATGCCCTCAAGGTTAAGCTCCTTGATTTTCCACTTCAGCGGCTCCTCGCCCCACACGTAGTATTTGTAATCACCGTTAAGCACGCCCATCAGCGCCACCTTGGGCGTCTGGAACTCCATGCGGCTGTTGCGCATCGTGTCGCCGTCCATGAAGTAGAAAGTAGAGTAGTCGCCGGGCTTGAAGACGGCCCCATCGCGCTCCAACTGGCTGAGCGACACCATGCCGATGGAATCGGAACGCATGGCCACGCGGATGCGATTGTAGTTGACGATATTTTCCGAGAGGACGTAGGGGTCGCGACGGTAGCGGCGGGCATTGGCCAGGATGATGTCGGCATCGCCACGCTCAAAGGTCTTCAGGGCGATGCTCCAGTCTTTCATCACAAACCGGCAGGGCAGCTTCAGCTCTTTCATCACAGCCTGCATCACATCGATATTGCTGCCCGAGGGCTGCCCCTTGTTGTTCAGGAACTCATAGGGCGCCTTGTCCCAGTCGCAGACAATGACGACGGGCCGCTGCTTGGTGTACGTGTCGGAGAGCTGCTGTGCCATTGACCTGAGGGCAGTGGCACTGAGCAACAATATCATGATATATGTATATAGGCGTTTCATGGGCTAAGCGGTTTTCTTGCGTTTAATGACTGAGGCGTGGCACGGAATCATGATGTAGATGGTGGTGCCCGACCCCTCTTCCGAACTGATCTCGAAGGTGCCTCCCATCTGGCGGATCAGCTCCTTGGTGATGGCCAGGCCCAAACCCTTCGTATTGTGGGCGCCGCCCAATTCCTCTTCCTGGATTTGGGTAAGCTCGTCCTCGGGGATGCCCTCGCCCGTATCGTCGACGGAAATTATCAGTCGGCGGCCGATGTAGTCGTAGCGAGCCCTGACGGTACCACGCTTCGTATGCTGCGCGGCGTTGCGCGTCACCTGTTCGATAACGTGGCCAAGGTTCTCGGCATCGATGTCGACGGTCAGCTGCTCGTAAGGATTCTCCACGATGTATTGGGTGTCGGCATTCATGAATTTCATCCAACCCGTATTGCACTGCGGCTCAAACAGCTCTGCGAAGTTCTGCGGCTGACGTTTGATTTCGACCATCCGTGCCTCCAAGCGCGACAGGTAGAGGATGTTGTCAACGATATGCAACAGGTAGTCGGCATTCTGCTGGATGACCTTGCACAGCTCCGGCTCGTTGGCCGAAAAACTGTCGTCGTTGATCTGCGCCACATGATTGACCACGGCACTCATCGGATTGCGAATCTCCTGCACCATGCTCTTCACGAGACTGTTCTTTGTCTTCTCCACCTCCTGCACCTTCGCAGTCTGCTGATCCATCTGGCGCCCTATCCAGTCCATCTCGCTGATGTCGCGCAGCATACCTTGGTACTCCTTCACCTTACCGTCGTTGTCGTGGCAGGGCTCCAGGCGGAAATACAGGACCAGGGGTCTTCCGCCCGTCGAGCGGAGGGTGGTCCTGATGTTGCAGTCTACCACCTTGTCTTCATAGTCGTCCATATCGCTCAACAGGCGCATGGCCTGTCGCTGCGACTGCTCATCAACCAGTGTCATGCAACGCGTCTGCGTCAATGCATGCTGGATGGTGTCGGTACCCCGGTAGATCGTCAGTGTGTGGGAGCCTGGCGAGTAGGTGACCTGGCGGATGTCGGTATCGCTGATGACGGCGTTGAGAAGATCGGCATATTTTTGCTGCTCGTCGAGCAACGCATCAATCTCCTTCTGGCCTTCCTGCTCCACATCTTTGCTGCTAATCGACATGGTGATGTCGCGGCAGAAGGCGAAGACGCCCAGTAACTCGCCGGCATCGTCGTGGATGGTCATCAGGCGGAACTCGGTTATCTTGTCGTGGCCGACGGTCTGGGTGGCCTGGTATCCATTCACGTCTTCCAGATCCTGGATGTCGATATTAAACATCGAATGGATGTCAACGCCCTTTTCAATGGTTTCCTCGGCATTGCATCCGAAGATGTCGCAGGCCTTGGGGTTGATATTGACGAGCCTACCGTCTTTGTTGAAGAGGATGATGCCTATAATCGGCGTGTAGAAAATCGACCAGTAGCGCAGCGTGCGCTCTTCATCAAGCCGCTTCTGCCGCTGTTCCTCCGTCACGTCTTTCTTGGTGCCGATAATGACGGCAGGACTGCCCTTCTTGTCGCGGCTCAATACAGACAGAACGATGTGGTAGTCGCGGTCGTCGGTGTCCTGCATTTCCACGTCCTTGGCACGCAGGGTCAGTTCTATCTCCTTCTCCTCCCCATCGGTCTTCTTGGTTCCGGAGAGTTTGTCCAAAGCCGACTTCAGACTCATGAAATCCTCGCGGCTGTATCGTTGCGAGAATTCCTCCATCGAGTATCTGTAGGCCACCTGCCCGTTATCGTTATGCCAGGCGAACTGGTTCTTCTTGATGTCGTAGGTCCAGATGTGTACCTGACTGGTCTGCAGAATCAGCGCCAGACGATTGTTGCGCTTGACGTTCTCGAGTCTTATCTTCCGGTCTTGGATACGGTAACTGATGCCATAGACGGCCATGAAGACAAATAGCAGCAAGCCGCCGCCCAAGAGATACCACAGCCCCTTCGACTCTTCCTGATGCTGCCGCTCGGGATAGAACCACTTATCCTGCAAAGGCTGTATCTTGTCGTTGGTATAGAGTCTGGTATAGGCATCGTCGAGCATGTCGAGCAGTTGCTGGTTGTTCGACATGAACTTGTATTCACCATGAGGCATGTTGACGGGCGTCAGTTCAAGGTCATCGATATGGTAGCGGTTCATCAGCCACTTCAGCGAAAGGGTGTTCCATACAATCTGTCCCTCACCCTTGGCACTGACGCGCTGGATAGCCTCGCCGATATCCTTGTCGGGCAGCGCATTGGCACCCCATCCGTAGTCTATCATCAGGTAGTGGCACAGCGAGCTGTCGTTGACGATGACCTTCAGCCCAGGCTTGCCTAAGTCGCGAAATGCCTTGATCTCCACCGGTTTGCTCTTTGGCGTCACCACACTCTGCGTGAACAGCGTCACGGCATTCTTGCCATACAGGCCGAACTCGTCGTGGAATCCCTGTACCAATGCCAGCATCAGGTCCGATTTCCCCTCTTTCAGGTCATGGTAGGCCTCCGACGACGGTTTCAGCCTGATAACGTAGGGAATGTCCAGTTCAGTCATGATGAGCCGGATCAGGTCGACGTTGAAGCCGTCAGGGTCGCCGTTGTCGTTCAGAAACGAGTAGGGCCACAGATCCCATACGTCTTCATAAACCAGCGGATTGTCCACTGTGAAGACCCGTGGAGTCTGCGTTTGGGCAAAGGCTGCTGCCAATGAAAGATGCACAGAAAGCAACAGCATGATTGCCCTCTTGTACCATGACATTTTATCGCATGTGGTTTTATGCATATCGTACATCTGTTTGAAAAACGCCTAAATCACTGCAAAGATAGTCAAAATCCCTTATACCCCCAAACATTTGATGGTTATTTTTCGCTTTTATGCGCATTTTCGTCGATTAGCGAAGACAAATTAAGGCCTATCAACATGCCACATAAGTGGATACGTGTATCAATTCTCAAATAGGGCCAAAAAGAAGTTTTTCGTCGAAACATTTGGAAGTTAGTAACTTTTCCACTACCTTTGCACCCGCAAAACGAAACCATAACAGAAAATGAAACATATTTGGAAAGCAGCTGCACTGATGATTGCGGCATTCACGGTTACCGCGTGTAACAATAACAAGTTCACTGTAGAAGGACAAATCACCAATGCCAAGGATTCGACGCTCTATTTTGAGAACGTTGGCTTGGAGGGCATCAATATTCTTGACTCTGTCAAACTTGGTGATAGTGGCGATTTCTCTTTCAGTGAGGCTGCTACGACAGCACCGGAATTCTATCGTATCAGGATTTCCGATCAGATTATCAACGTGAGCATCGACTCTACGGAGACCGTACAGATCAAGGCCGAATATCCGGGAATGGCTGCCAATTATACCGTTTCAGGTTCTGAGAACTGCGAGAAGATCAAGGAACTGGCTTTGAAACAAATAGCTCTTCAGAGCCAGGTCATTGCCGTGCAGAAGAACTACCCGCTTGGTGTGGATGTGATCAACGACAGTATCCAGAAACTGATTGATGCCTACAAAGAGGATGTGAAACACCAGTACATTTTCAAGGAGCCCAACAAGTCGTATGCTTACTTCGCACTCTTCCAGACGCTCGGCAACTGGCTCATCTTCAATCCCCGCACCAGCAAGGACGACATCAAGGCGTTTGCGGCTGTTGCCACCAGTTGGGACACCTATTATCCGCATGCTGAGCGTGGACAGAACCTGCACAACATCGCCATTGAGGGGATGAGGAACCAGCGCATTGTGGATGCCCAGAATCAGGATCTTCAGGTAGAAGCCAGCAAAGTGAAGGAGTCTGGCGTGCTCGATATCGCTCTGCCCGACAATCACGGTCAAATGCGCCATCTGACAGACCTGAAAGGTAAGATCGTCTTGCTCGACTTCCACATCTTCGCCCTGGAGGACTCTCCCGCCCGTATCCTGATGCTCCGCGAACTCTACAACAAATATCACGCACAGGGTCTGGAGATCTATCAGGTATCCCTCGACAGCGACGAGCACTTCTGGAAACAGCAGACGGCTGCACTTCCCTGGATCAGTGTGCGGGATGCTGACGGCATCAACTCCCAGCGTCTGGTGCTGTATAACATTCAGGCTGTGCCCGACTACTTCATCATTGATCGTGGCAACAATATCGTGAAGCGTGCGGCTCTGGTGAAGGATATCGAAGCAGAAATCAAGAAACTGCTATAGTGAGAAAATCTGATATCTGTGAGATTTTTACTGTTTTTCTTGCAGATATCAGATTTTCTTATTACCTTTGCAGCCGCAAAACTTATTTGTCGGCATAGCTCAGTTGGTTAGAGTATCACCTTGACATGGTGGGGGTCCTTGGTCCGAATCCAAGTGTCGACACTAAAAATGAAGCCGCAGAATGATCTGCGGCTTTATTATTTTCAGAAACTCTCAAGCCATCCCTTGAGTTCGAAAATCATCTGATAATGATAGGCAAACGACTCTCGATAGCCCCAGCCGTGACCACCCGTAGGATAAATATGGATGGAGGCCGGTACATCATGCTTATAGAGTTGCTGATAGTAGTTTAGTCCATTAGCGGCAGGCACAGCCTTATCGTCATCACTCAGGGCGATGAAAGCACGTGTCGTGGTGCGGTTCACCTGCAGGTCGTTGCTATACTCGAACTCCAAGCGGCGCATCTCCTTCTGTTCCTTTTTCGACTCCGCAAACGTTCCGAGCAGGTTGTCATGAGACCCCTTGTGGGTATATCCCAGATCCATCGTGATGACAGGATAGAAGAGTATCTGGAAATTGGGTGCTGCCTCGCCCTTGGAACGAGTGGCGATAGTGGAAGCCAGATGACCACCCGCCGAGAAGCCCATGATACCCACATCATTACGGTCGATATGCCATTCGGTGGCATTCATTCGTACCGTCTTCATGGCCTGTTCTGCATCAGAGACGGGTATCTGCGGATTACCGTGGGGCATCCTGTATTTCAGAACGATGAGGGCTATACCCTGATTATTAAAGAAAGTGGCCCACTGATGGCCCTCATGATCCATCGCCAGATGCGTATAACCACCCCCAGGACAGCAAACCACGGCTCGTCCCGTTGCTTTCTTTGCCTCCGGCAGATAAACAGTCAGCTCGGCCTTATCTTCCTTATCCGGGCTTGGCACTAGAGCCCCCTTGGGCCAAAGATCCATCGTCATTTTCTCTTGTGAAAAAGCTGCCGCTGAAAACATCAGCAGCAGCATTATCATTACATATTTCTGTCTAAACATCTCAAGCTACCTATTTAGAAAAGGTCTTCTTTCCATTCACAATCAACACCTGACGGGAATGGAGAGACTCACGCATGTCATTTGCCGATTTGAAAACACCCAGGAATTTACCGTCGAGGCTATACACACGCAATGCTGAATACGTATTGACGGCAGCAGCGCCAATGCCTGTCGACGGATCATATTTATGATCAGTGATCAGTGAAGGCGCAGAAAGTTTCCATTGGCTCACATATTCTTCATTAAGGGAGGCCAGGAAACTGACAGGGTGGGAATCAGCAAAGGTCCAGTCTGGTGCAACCAGATCGTCCTTGCCCAACAGGAGCCAGTCATGACTTTCTACACCAGAGACCATTTCCGTGCTTGGTGTTACAGGATCATTCCAGGTGACATCGACAGCATACCATTTCCCGTCGTCCATACCTACCTCATTCCACAGGTGGTCTTCGCCTTTTGACAAGCTGGTGTTCTTCGCTACGCCAGGAGCCAGGACACAAGGGATAGACTTCTGGTCACAAAGAATCTTGAATGCCCTGGCATAGCCTTCACATACAGGACCTTCTGCGCCCGTCAAGCTTCCTAATGCGCTGAGGGGACTGAACACGATTTCGGGCAGGTCATCCAACTGAACGATGCCTAATTGCGTATTGTAGCGATTATGCATGGTCAACCAGTCGTTCAGATAGACAATCTTCTCATACTCCGTGCCATCGGGACATCCAGCCAGGATTTCGGCCACCTTATTATTATATCCGACGACGGCACTGCTGATGAGTTCGGGGCTCTGAAGCGCTTCCATCCTGCAATCGTAATCCTCTGACTTGACGACAAAGTAGACGACTTGGGTATAATCGACTATGCACGTACCCGCTCCAAATTGATAACCAATCGAATTACTGGAGCCCCACTTGAAGCTATTCTTCAGCCAGAAAGCCTCCGGGAAATCCAAACCCAGACAGAGAACCAGATAACTCACGAAGCAGTCAACATCCTTCCAGTTCTGATCGCAAGCAACTTTTGCAAGTTCTACAGCAGAACTCTGTATCTGACTCTCTGTAAAGTCATCCGTATAGTCAAACTGAGTAGACCCTTCAAAAGTCTTAATCTCAACAACATACCTGTTGCCTTTTGAGTCATAGACGGCAGTAGTCGGATCCGACAGCCAGTTACTTTTACCATTGAGCACCTCTTTCACCTTTTCCCCATATCCATCATAGTAGGACAACAGGTAGTCAGGCATGTTACTGATACGGTCGATCCATCTTGCACCTTTATCTGCACCAGACCTGGTCTTCGCCCACTCAAACATAGCGTTATTCAGCAGAGCACCGTTGAAATGACTGACGTCGAGTGACGACTCATAATCCGGGAGATCAATTGTCTTTTGGGTCATCTGCTGGCCTCGCATGGCGGTGCATACAAACAAGCAGATAATGACCATCACGATTTTTCTTGTCTTAGTTTCCATTATTTTAGTATTTTGGGTAATTGAAATAGTTGTCTGCGCAAAATTATGAAAAAAAACTGAAACATACAACAATTTACATGATTTTCTTGCTAAAATCGAAAAAAAGAACTACTTTTGCAGAGTCATGAAATAGTGACGGGAAATAGCGAACTCATAAAACAAACGACTAAAATGAAAAAGATTCTGACGATTCTGGCACTGGCGACACTGACAGTCAGCGTACAGGCCAAGGTAAGACTGCCGCATATCATCTGCGACAACATGGTGCTCCAACAACAGACTGATGCCCGTCTCTGGGGATGGGCAACACCAGGCAAGACCGTGAAGGTAACAACCTCCTGGAGCGACCAGACAGTAACAGCGAAGGCCGGCAAGGACGGCAAGTGGCTCGTGAAAGTCCAGACGCCAAAGGCCAGTTACGAGCCGCTGAGTATCACCTTCGACGACGGTGAGCCGCTGACCATCAACAATGTTGTCGCTGGAGAGGTGTGGGTATGTGCCGGACAGTCGAACATGGAGATGCCCGTCAAGGGTTTCTGGATGTGCCCCGTCAACAACTATAACCAGGTGGTCATCGATGCTGCCAACCATCAAGGCGTGCGTTCGGTAAAGATTCCCAGTGTGATGCGTGCCGAGCCACAGGAAGATGCCCAATGTGAGTGGCGTGTCTGTTCGCCGAAGACCGTCAGCGAGTTTTCCGCCACAGGCTATTTCTTCGCCCGCACCATGCATCAGGCCCTCAACATCCCCATCGGACTTATTGAAGCTAATAAAGGAGGTACGCGCGTAGAGAGTTGGTTGACAAAGGAGAACCTGCAGAAGTACACCAGTGACCCAACGGACTCGGTAGAGATCTGCAAGAAATGGGACAAATGGGACTACCACCGTTCTCTGCTCTGGGGTAACGGCACCTTCAATCCCATTCTGAACTACACCGTGAAAGGCATTATCTATTATCAGGGCTGTTCAAACGTTGGAGACCCGGGCGACCAGTACTCACAGCGCATGAAACTGTTGGTAGACCAGTGGCGCAGCCAGTTCGGCCTTGGTGAGATACCATTCTATTTCGTACAGATTGCCCCATACGAGTACGATGGCGATGTCAATGCCATCAGCGGTGCTTTGCTGCGCGAACAGCAATATAAGGCCTCGAAGATTATCCCCAACAGCAGTCTTGTCTGCATCAACGACCTCGTGTATCCCTACGAGACCACCCAGATCCATCCTGCCCAGAAACAGCAGGTAGGCGAGCGTCTGGCCTTTACGGCCCTGAACCGCGACTACGGCTTTGAAAGTCTGATGTATAAGAGTCCTTCATTCAAGGATATGAACATCAAGGACGATGCGATCTATATCCACCTCGAGGACAACTATCACACCGATGCCCCCTTTGAGAATATCCAGGGCTTCGAGATTGCCGGAGAGGACAAGGTCTTCCATCCCGCCAAGGCACAGCACTTCTGGCAGGAGGGCGGTGGCTACTGGGATGAAGCCATCAAACTTACGTCACCTGACGTTCAGAAACCTGTAGCAGTACGCTATTGTTTCAAGAACTTCCAGATCGGCAATGTGAAGAATGCCGGCAACATGCCGCTCTTCCCTTTCCGCACGGACAACTGGTAATACTTTAGTTACGGATTAACACGGCTTTTACGATGCACCATCCGCTTGAATTATTCAGGTACTGCCCCAAGTGTGGCAGCGAACTGTTTGAGGTACATAATATCAAGAGCAAGCACTGTTCGAACTGTGGGTTCACCTATTATCAGAACCCCAGTTCGGCCACGGCTGCCTTCATTCTGAACAGCAAGGGCGAACTGCTGGTTGTCCGTCGTGCCAAGGATCCCGCCAAAGGGACACTCGACCTGCCAGGCGGCTTTGTCGACAACGACGAGACAGGCGAGCAGGGAATCATCCGTGAAATCAAGGAAGAGACAGGTCTGGTCATCCGGCAAGTGGAATATCTCTTCTCCATTCCCAACATCTACCGCTATTCCGGCATGGATATCCACACCCTCGATATGTTCTTCCTCTGTCATGTCGATGATGATGCCACTATCCATGCAGACGACGATGCGGCAGAATGTGCATGGATACCCCTTCAAGAGGTGTATGTAGAACGGTTTGGACTGCGTTCAATCCGTGAGGGTGTACACCGTTTCTTACAGCGAAATTGTTAATAAAACCAAAAATCCTCTATATATATAAGGTGGAAGAAAGTTTTTTGCTTACTTTTGCAGCCCGTAAGAAATAATAACGAGACAAAGTATGCAGAAAAACTTAGTAATTGTCGAGTCTCCGGCTAAAGCGAAGACGATTGAGAAATTCCTGGGACAGGACTATAAAGTAATGTCAAGCTATGGCCATATCCGCGACCTGAAGAAGAAGGAACTCAGTGTCGATTGTGATACGCTCGAACCAGAATATGAGATTCCTGAAGAAAAGGTGAAGCTTGTCGCCGATTTGCGTTCAAAAGCTGAGAAAGCAGAAAAGGTATGGCTCGCATCCGATGAAGACCGTGAAGGAGAGGCTATCTCCTGGCACCTCTGTGAAGTGCTGGGTCTGGATAAGAAGAAGACCAACCGTATCGTATTCCACGAGATTACTAAGCCTGCCATCCTGGAGGCTATCGAGCACCCCCGTCATGTGGACATGAATCTGGTGAATGCGCAGCAGGCTCGCCGCGTGCTCGACCGTATTGTAGGTTTCAAACTGTCACCCGTCTTATGGCGCAAGGTGAAGCCAGCCCTTTCAGCAGGGCGCGTGCAGAGTGTGGCCGTGCGTCTGATCGTTGAGCGTGAACGTGAGATCCAGAACTTCAAGAGTGAGATTTATTATAATGTGAATGGTATCTTCGCCATCACCAACCCCGACGGTTCTGCCACAGAGGTGAAGGCCCAGCTCGCTTCACGCTTTAAGACGGAAGAAGAAGTGATGGCCTTCCTGGAGAAATGCAAGGATGCCACCTTTACCGTGGAGAGCATCTCCAAGAAACCCGTCAAGCGTACACCTGCACCGCCATTCACGACCTCTACACTCCAGCAGGAGGCTGCCCGTAAACTTGGGTTTACTGTCAGTCAGACGATGATGGTGGCACAGCACTTATACGAGAACGGACGTATCACCTATATGCGTACCGACTCTGTCAACCTCTCCAAGCTCTGCCTGGGTGCCAGCAAAGAAGAGATTACCCGTCTCTATGGCAAGGAATATAGCAAGACCCGCCAGTATCATACCAACGCCAAGGGTGCTCAGGAGGCGCACGAGGCTATCCGTCCTACATATATGGATCAGACGGAGATTGATGGTACTGCACAGGAAAAACGACTCTACGAGCTGATCTGGAAACGTACGATAGCCAGTCAGATGGCAGATGCTGAGATTGAGAAGACAACGGTCAACATCAACATCAGCACTTCTACTGAGCAGTTTGTTGCCCAGGGTGAGGTCGTCAAGTTCGACGGTTTCATCAAGGTATATCGTGAGTCGTCTGACGATGACGAGCAGCTGGATGAGTTTGGACATATCCTGCCACCGATGAAGGAAGGTCAGGAGCTGACCCGTCGTGAGATCAATGCCATGGAGCGCTTCAGCATGGGTCCCCAGCGCTATACGGAGGCCAGTCTTGTCCACAAGATGGAGGAACTGGGCATCGGCCGTCCGTCAACTTACGCTCCTACCATCTCTACGATCCAGCAACGCGAGTACGTACAGAAAGGCGACAAGAAAGGCGAAGACCGCCCCTATATGATTTATGTATTGAAAGGTAAGCAGATTGCCCAGAAGACCCGCAAAGAGAATGTAGGTTCCGAGAAGGGCAAGCTGATCCCCACAGATATCGGCATCGTGGTCAACGACTTCCTGATCAAGAACTTCAACGACATCATGGACTATAACTTCACAGCCAAGGTGGAGCAGGACTTCGATAAGATTGCCGAAGGCGAGGAGAAGTGGACAGACATGATGCATCACTTCTATAATAACTTCTTGCCAGAGGTGGAGAACACCATGAACAGTCGGGAAACGCATAAGGCAGGTGAGCGCCAGCTTGGTGTCGATCCGAAGAGTGGTCGTCCTGTCTTCGTGAAGATTGGCCGTTTCGGACCTGTCGTACAGGTTGGTAGTGCCGAAGACAAGGATAAGCCCATGTTCGCCCAGTTGCCTAAGGAGCAAAGCATGGAGACCATCACCCTCCAAGAGGCTATGGAACTGTTCAAGTTGCCGCGTGAGTTAGGCGACTACGAGAACAAGCCCGTCACCATCGGTGCCGGCCGTTTCGGACCCTATATCCTCCACGACCGTAAGTACACCTCCCTGCCCAAGAATGCTGATCCGTTGGCCATCACCCTCGACGAGGCGATTGCCCTCATTCAGGAGAAGCGCCAGCAAGATAACGAGAAGCACTTGAAGACATTCAAGGAAGACGCAAAGCTGGAAATCCTCAACGGGCGTTATGGTCCTTACCTCTCTTATGATGGCAAGAACTACCGTTTGCCTAAGAACATGCACGAGAAAGTTGCCGAGCTGACTTATCAGGAGTGCATGAAGATTATCGAAGCCGTTCCCGCAAAGAAAAGCTAGCGCATGATACGTATCATCCTCATCGGCTATATGGGTGCCGGCAAGACTACCGTCGGAAAGGCTCTGGCAAAGGAGCTGGGCGTCCCTTTCTACGATCTCGACTGGTATATCGAAAGCAGGATGCACAAGACCGTTGCCCAGATCTTTGCCGAGAAAGGTGAGGAAGGATTTCGGAAGATTGAGCACAACATGCTCCACGAGATAGCAGAGTTCGAGGATGTCATCGTCAGCTGTGGCGGTGGCACACCTTGTTTCTTCGACAATATCGACTACATGAACCAGCAGGGCCCCGTAATCTATCTGAAAGCCGATCCCGAAGTGCTTTACAAGCATCTGGTCATGAGCAAGAACGACCGTCCGCTGCTGCGCGGGAAAAGTCCGGAGGAACTGATTACCTTCATCCGCGAACAGCTGGAGAAGCGTGAGCCCTTCTATTCCAAGGCAAAGTACACCCTTGACGTGAGCCTGTTGGACAACTACGAGAAAATTCAAATCAGCGTTAATAACATACGCAAACTGTTAAACCTATAACCCAGGAACCTCTGGTATAACCCCCAAAAAAGACTAAGACTGCTTATGAAGAAATGGACGATTGAAGATTCGAAGGAGCTCTATAACATCAACGGATGGGGCACTTCCTATTTCGGCATCAACGAGAAAGGTGATGTCTACGTTACCCCTTGCAAGAACGGTACGCAAATCGACCTGCGCGAAGTGATGGATGAGCTTGCTATCCGCGATGTCACACCGCCTGTACTGCTCCGTTTCCCCGACATTCTTGACAACCGTATCGAAAAGACATGGAGTTGTTTCAAAAAGGCTACTGAGGAATACGACTACAAAGGCGAGAATTACGTAGTCTATCCCATCAAGGTGAACCAGATGCAGCCTGTTGTTGAAGAGATTATCTCTCACGGCCGGAAATTCAACCTGGGTCTTGAAGCCGGTTCCAAGCCCGAGCTTCATGCCGTCATCGCCATGCAGTGCCAGAGCGACTCTATCATCGTGTGCAACGGCTACAAGGACCAGAGTTACATCGAACTCGCCCTGTTGGCCCAGAAGATGGGCAAGCAGATCTTCATCGTGGTAGAGAAGATGAACGAACTGGAGATCATCGCCCGTGAAGCCAAGAAGATGGATATCCGCCCCAATATCGGCATCCGCATCAAACTGGCATCCAGTGGTTCTGGCAAATGGGAAGAGAGCGGCGGCGACGCTTCGAAATTCGGACTTACCAGTGCGGAACTTCTTGAAGCGCTCGATCTGCTCGACAAGAAGGACATGCGCGACTGTCTGCGCCTGATCCATTTCCATATCGGCTCACAGATTACCAAGATACGCCGTATCCAGACCGCCCTCCGCGAGGCCTCGCAGTTCTATATCCAACTGCATAAGATGGGCTATAACGTTGATTTCGTCGACTGTGGTGGTGGTCTTGGTGTCGATTATGACGGCACCCGCTCACCTTCGAGCGAGAGTTCTGTCAACTACTCTATCCAGGAGTATGTCAACGACTGTATCTATACCTTCGTCGATGCAGCCAACAAGAACAACCTGCCCCACCCCAATATCATCACCGAGAGCGGCCGTTCACTCGCTGCGCATCACTCCGTGCTCGTCATCGACGTGCTGGAGACGGCCTCACTGCCAGAGATGCCTGAGGAGTTCGAGCCAGATGAGAACTCCCATCAGCTGGTGAAGGATCTCTACGAGATCTGGGATAACCTGTCGCCACGTAATGTTTTGGAGGACTGGCACGATGCAGAACAGATCCGTGAGGAAGTGCTCGACCTCTTCTCACATGGTATCGTCGACCTGAAAACCCGTGCCGAGGTGGAAGCGATGTATTGGAGCGTCTGTCATGAGATCCATGCACTTGCCAAGAGTCTGAAGCATATCCCCGAGGAACTGATGAAGATCGACAAGCTCCTCGCAGACAAGTATTTCTGCAACTTCTCACTCTTCCAGAGTCTCAGCGACTCATGGGCCATCGATCAGGTATTCCCCATCATGCCCATCCAGCGCCTTGACGAGCGTCCTACACGAAACGCCACCATTCAGGATATCACCTGCGACAGTGACGGTAAGATTGCCAATTTCACCACGAACCTTCATAACACCCACTCGCTGCCTGTTCACCCCTTAAAGAGGAACGAGCCTTACTACCTCGGCGTGTTCCTCGTAGGTGCCTATCAGGAGATCCTGGGCGATATGCACAATCTCTTCGGCGACACCAATGCCGTTCATATCTCTGAGAAAGACGGCAGCTATCATATCGACCAGATTATCGACGGTGAGACGGTAGAAGAGGTGCTCGAGTACGTACAGTACAACCCCAAGAAGCTTGTACGCCAGCTTGAAGTTTGGGTGGCTAAGAGTGTAAAACAGGGCAAAATCTCACTCGAAGAGGGTAAGGAGTTCCTGTCGAACTACCGTTCTGGTCTTTATGGATATACATATTTAGAATAATTTTTAGGCACGGATGATGAAAGAAAGGTTGACGATAGTAAAAGTGGGCGGGGCCGTTGTCGAAGACGAGGCCCAGCTCTCACAACTGCTCAAAGACTTCAGCGCCATCCCCGGCAAGAAAGTTCTGGTGCATGGTGGCGGCCGCAAGGCTACGAAGGTTGCCGAATCCCTGGGCATCGAGTCGAAGATGGTGAATGGCCGTCGCATCACCGATGCCGACATGCTCAGTGTGGTGACAATGGTCTATGGCGGTTTGGTAAACAAGAACCTCGTGGCCCGTCTTCAGGCCAACGGTGTCAATGCCCTGGGGCTTACAGGTGCCGACATGAATGTCATCCGCAGTCACAAACGACCGCTTAAGGATGGTATCGACTTCGGATTCGTCGGCGATGTAGACAGTGCCGACGGTCAGATGCTCAGCAAACTGATAGAGGAAGGCATCACCCCCGTGATGGCTCCCTTGACCCATGACGGACAGGGACATATCCTCAATACCAATGCCGACACCATCGCCTCAGAGACAGCCAAGGCCCTGGCATCTTTCTATGATGTCACCCTCATCTTCTCCTTCGAGAAAAAAGGTGTACTCCGCAATCCTGACGATGACGACAGCGTCATCCCCACAATCACGCGCGCGGACTTTATTAAATATAAGGCCGACAGCACCATCAGTGGTGGTATGCTCCCAAAGATCGAGAATGCCCTTGCAGCAATCGATGCTGGCGTGAAGGAGGTGGTCATCACCCTCGCCACAGCCCTCGATGGACAATCAGGCACAATAATTAAATAATGTATAGCACGGATTACACAGATTTACACGGTTTTATATTAGCTGTGTCTCTTTGAAAAAGGGCCGTGTAATCCGTGCAAAAAAATTATCTCTTTTCTTGTAACTTTTCCCCGTCTCAACCGTCTTACTATAAGAGAGAGGATGAAAAAAATCAGTTTCCGGAACGATATCCTGCCACTGAAGAACGAGCTCTACAGGCTGGCACTCCGCATCACTCTCAATCCTGCGGAGGCTGAGGATATTGTACAGGAGACGATGATTAAGGTCTGGAACAGGCGCGACCAGTGGGACGAAATCGAATCCATCGAAGCCTTCTGCCTCACCATCTGCCGCAATCTGGCGCTCGACAAGATGCACAAGATGGAAAACCAGAACCAGAGTCTCGACGAAGGCGTCCACGATGCCCCCGATCGCAGCTTCTCATCCAATCCAGAGGAACAGGCCATGCAGCAAGACCGTCTCGCGCTGATACGCCGCCTCATCGATGCTTTACCCGAGAAACAGCGGACTGTCATGCAGTTGCGCGATTTTGAGGGAAAGAGTTATAAAGAAATAGCAGGCATCATGGCCATCAGCGAGGAACAGGTGAAAATCAATATCTTCCGAGCCCGTCAGGCCATCCGGCAAAAATATATCGAAACAGAGAAATATGGATTATAAGTACATCGAACAACTATTGGAGCGTTACTGGCAGTGTGAGACCACACTGCAGGAAGAAGCGATCCTGCGTACTTTCTTCAGCCAGCCGGACATTCCTGAAGAACTGCAGAAATATCAGGCATTGTTCACCTATGAGTCCCAGAAGGAAGAGCCGTTGGGTGAGGATTTCGATGCACGTATGCTCGACTTTATCGGCGAGACGCCAAAGATCATCACGCTGAAAGACCGCCTGATGCCTCTGTTCAAGGCTGCTGCCATTGTGGCCATCCTGCTCACGCTGGGTAATGCTGCCCAGGCACCATGGGAATGGGGATGGGAGGATCCGAAAGATGCTTATGCCAAGTTCCACGAGCAAGACGCCGATTCAGTGAATGTGCTGAACACCATCCAGGCGGAGAACGTGAAAGACAGCATCAAGAGCACCACAACGGAGAACTCCACCTATATTGAATGATTTTTTTCTATGCTTTCTATATAAACAATTAGGTTACCAAAACACACACTTTGGAAGCTGTGAAGTTTCCCTCTCTCAATTTTTTAATACTAACACTGAAGAAAAAGGGCTGCACCGAGACATCGGGCAGCCCACTTCGCTTTATATATGTTCCGTTTCCTATTTCTTCAACCTGAGGTTCAGCTGAAACAGGGCAGGCAGGAAGATGCAGAGTGAGCATCCCACCGCCATCAGTATCGTACGATTATTGCCGAAAAGATCCAGCAGCGTCAGGTCTGGGTTCGGATAAAAGTTATACAGCACGTAGGCCACCGTATTATTCACCCAGTGATACGCCACTCCTGGAACAATACTGTCGGTACGATAGTACATCCATCCCAGCAGCAGTCCGATGAGGAAGGCATGCGGCATCTGAGCCGGATTCATATGGATCAGTGCAAAAAGGGCGGCAGAGATGACGATACCCACCCAAGGCTTGCTGTTCCAACGCAGCAGCTCTCGGAGGATGGCACCACGGAACACAATCTCTTCCACTAGCGGAGCAAACAAGCCCACGACGAAATAGCCCATCCTGTCTTTCAGGATCGTGTCAAGTTCCTCTTCGATGACATTCGGCAGTGCAGGCATCTGCTCCTGAATCCACGAAGAGGGCACGAGGGCACCCAATGCTGCCACCACACACCAGAACAACACGAACCAAGGACGTGTCCTAATCCAGTGGGGCGATACCTCACACCACTTGGCTCCGAGGAATACCACCAGCGTGACCAAGCTAAAGAGGGCCATCGTAAGGATCATGACTGTGGCGTTGTGTAACGCGTCACCGCCATTTACCCATTTCCAGACAAGCGGCACAATCGTACTGGCCACAATCTGGATGAAAGCAAACATCACCGTATAGAATAATGCCTTTTTCATGACTCCACCTTATTTAATATATATAGAACCTGTTCTTTGTCTTTCTGCAACTGGGCGACAAGCGCCTCGGGCGATTCGAATTTCCGTTCCTCGCGTAGTCTGAATAAAAAACTGATGCGCACCGTCTGTCCGTAAAGGTCGCCATCAAAGTCGAAGATGTTCACCTCCAGCGTACGGTTCCTGCCGTCGAAGGTAGGCCTTGTGCCGATATTCATCATCGCAGGCAGAGGCTTCTGACTGTCACCGACGGTGGCCCACACGCCATAGACACCACTGGCGGGTATCACCTTGAAAGGGTCGTCTGGTTCCAGATTGGCGGTGGGGAATCCCAGCTGGTGGCCGATATGCTCGCCCGGCATCACCTTGCCCGAGAGTTCGTAATTACGCCTCAGGAACATATTGGCCGTATCCACTTCACCCTCTTCGGCAATCAGACTGCGGATATTCGATGAACACACAGGAACATGATAACCCTGAAAATCCAACCTAATGCCTTTATACACCATGATGCCCAACTCGTCACCGTAACGTCGATAATCATCGATTCCCTCCGTGCTGTCATGACCGAAACGGTTGTCGTAGCCCACCTGAAGCATTTTCACGTTCAGGCGCTCCTTGAGAATCTGTGCCATGAAGTCACGGGCAGAGAGTGACGCCATCTCTTTGGTGAAAGGCAACACCACCAGAAAATCGACACCCAAGCGTTCTATCTCCTGCTCTTTTTCCTGCTGCGTCGTCAGCAACTGAGGACGGAACTGCGGATCGAACAGCTGACGGGGATGACGGTCGAAGGTGATGACCATCGATGCCAGATGATGGAATTTGGCATCGGAAACCACACGATTGATTACCTGCTGATGCCCTGCATGAACACCGTCGAACACACCGATGGTAGCAACGCTTTTCAGCAGCATTCTTGTCTTTTCTATGTTGCGAATAATCTCCATTAGGGTGCAAAGGTACTTAATTTCCACTTATTTTTTGTGATTTCAGCTTAAAAATTTGGATATTTAATGTTTTTCTTGTAACTTTGCAACCCAAATCACGGACTTGTAGCTCAGTTGGTTAGAGCAACAGACTCATAATCTGGAGGTCCCAGGTTCAAGCCCTGGCTGGTCCACTTCCCTTTAAGCCAACCATTTTATGATGAAGAAAGTTACCTATATAAAATGTGTTGTTGCTGCCATGTTGTCGTTCGCAGCAACGAGTTGTACTAAAGAGTCATCTACCCCCGAAGAGAAATTTGTTGATAACTTCAATGCCTTGGTGATGGGTGGCAAGACTATTGATTCCCATCAGGACTGGAATACTGTCGGCTCCGTCGCCGTCACCGTCAGTGTCGATTTCGGCAACACCGACGAGTATACCGTCTATATCCTACAGACACCTCCCCTCTTTGATACCAATGCCCTCTGGCTCGGTATGGCAAAGGTGAAGGGAGGCGAGTCGAAGACCATCACGATAGCCAAGCCCGCCAATGCAGGACTGCTCTATGCCGCCTGTTACGACAGTATGGGCCATGCCGTCTGCAAGCCCTTCCCCGTAAAGGCCGACGATACGGTGGTCGCTTTCAGTGGCAAGAGTCCGGAGGAGCCATCAGTCTTTAACTCCGAAGATAACCCCTGGAACGTAGAAACCCAGGAGCTCCCTGATCTGACGGAATATACCACAGGTACCCTCGTGGAAGCGACGGATCAGGACACCGGGATCTCAGACGAGCCGCTTCATTTCAAAGTGAGCAGCGACTATACAGGCTTCATCCCCAGTCTGGGCACCTATCTCAACAAGTCCGTCTACGTCACAGCCACCTGGACGCTGAGCTTCAATCAGCGCGTCTCTGCCGGCAATGTCATCGTAGTGGGCGAAGGCGGAACCATCAATATCCCCAAGGACTATACGCTGACCACCAGTCCCTTCTCTTCTGAAGGTGCAGGCCTCATCTACGTACTGCCAGGCGGAACGATTACCGGCGATGGAACCGTTGAGTTCACCACCAACGAAGGCACCTATTCTTATAATGGAGGTACCATCACGGCCAAGAACATCCAGCTGAAAGGCTGTACACTGTATAATGCAGGAACGGTAGGCGACATGAGCAACCCCACTTCTGAACTGAACTGTATTGCTGACGCTTCGGGCGTAGGCCAACTCATCAATGTGGGTACTGCCGCTCTGGCGAAGATGACGGGCGAGGAACTTTCTATCGAAAATGCCGGTATCCTGAGAGTTACAGGCGAACTAGTGCTCAACAACAGTTCGAAGATGGACGACGGGAGCTATACCGAATGTACCGCGCTGACCCTCAACGGCAGCAGTAATGGCGACAAGGTGCTTTATATGGGTAATGCCGCCTTCCTCAACTGTCTTGGCGACATCAGCATCGACAACTTCGGCGTCTGGGGACCTTCTGGCGACGACTACGAGGCCAATGCCGTACTGAAGGTGAAGAACTGCACCAACTGTGCCACTACCGACGGTACGCCTGGCACCTATCTCCTCGACCATGTAGAACTGATCGTCCCTGCCAACTTCCCCACCATTTTCGACAAAGGCGCTATGAACATCTACGACGGCGATGTGAAGGGTATCGGCATCGGCAAACTGCTCGAGAGCTTCTCAGGCTATCACAACCTCCGCATGCTCTATTACTGGCTGAATGGCTACGAGGGCAAGATGCTCGACTCCAGCAACTACGAGTGGTCACTGGCTACGGGCAAGTACAACTATCTCTGGAAGAGCAGCATCAACCCCGGTGCCAGCAATATAGACCCCAGCGCCCAGACCTGCTTCTACAGCACGTCGCCATCCTTTGATTACCCCAGCAACGACAACTTCAAGAAAGAAGTCTCAGGCAACACACCTGAAAACAGCTATATCTTCTATGCTTTCGAGACCCTCGATGCCAACACCAAGGACTTCGACTACGACGATGTTATATTGCGTGTGGACATGCCTGTCGACAATGGTGACGGCACTTTCACCTCTAACGTACTGATCACCTGTGTAGGCAATAAGACCAAGACCACCATGCTCTATAATGGAGAGGCCTTTGGCGAAGAGATCCATGCCGCTATGGGTATCGATGTGAATACCACAGTCAACACCACCAATGTCTCGCGCAGTTTCCGTAAAATGGGCGAGCTGACCTTCAGTTCACCCAATATACATATCGACAAACTGAACTTCTCCATCAAGGCAGAAACAGCCGAAGGCAATGTGCTGGAAGAGAATCAGCCCTCAACACTGGGTACAGCCCCGCTATACCTTGTCATCAACGGCGATACCAAAGGCAAGTGGTTCTGGCCAACAGAAGGTATGAACATCGGCGTGGCCTACCCACAGTTCAGCGTGTGGGCATCCAACCTTCAGACTAGCGTTGACTGGTATGACAGCAGCAATGCCAGCAGAGGTATCGTAAATTACTGATTATCAGAATACTTGGTTGTCCGTAGGATACTCGTACCAGTCGAGTGAACTGTTACGGTCCATCGCCCATTCGCCAAACGAGTGGCCATATTTGGAGTATGCTCCGAAGAGGTGACTTCCCTTCATGATGAATCCCATGTTGACGCCCTCCAGCGGCCAGCGGAAGGTGCTTGAAGGGATACACAGCGCCCAAGGCAGTGTCTTAATAGTCGATGGCGGATAGGCGTTCAGCGTCTGGTTATTACGATACTGGTACAGGTGTATCTCAAAGTTCGCGCCGTTGTAACCATAGTACATGAAAGGGTCCAGACGGTCGAGCGAAGCCATGTTCAGTGCATCAGCATCCTTGAACTTCACAATATAGGTAATCGTGCGAGGCACCATCAGCTGATAATCTCCACCTGAACTCTTCGATACGTTATACATTTTGCGATCCATCATGCCGTAGTTCTCCTCCAACAGGTCACCCGTAGCCCAGTGAGAATCTACAAACAGGTTCAGCACAGCCTCATTGTTAAGGCCTCTGACGAAAAAGTCCTTATTCTTCGACAAGGTCAGAATCTGGTCTGGTACATCCTTGCCGTTCGTGTTGTTAAACGACAGGCTGTCTACCGTCTTCACACTCTCGATATCGTCATACTTAAAGCCTAGCATATTGATGGCAGCCGCCATCTGAATATCCAGACCTACTGCCGCCAACTGCACATGATAGCGCATCTCCTTCTCGCCAGTACGTTCCTGAGAGACACGCAGCACGATGTCGTTATAGTCGAAATCGTATTCAAGCGCCAAGTCGTACTGTCGCTCATAACAGTAAGTATACTGCTGAGGCTGAGGCACATACGGCATCTTCTCGTGAACGACTGTTGCGTTCGAGAAGTCCACCGAAGAACTGGCATCCGGTTGAAAGCGCGTGATTGTATAATAGTCAGAGCTGTCAACGGCAGCCGCATAGAGCGTCGTCAGCCTGTTGGAATAAGTCACCGCCATCGTCACCTTCTTGCCGGCAGAAGCATAAGCCTCTCCCACCACCTCGGCATTACCCGTCTCTCGGGGATTAGCCGTCAGGATTTTCACCATCTTGATGGCTCCCGTATCAGGTGTTGTCACCATCAGCGTCTTGGTGGTTGTCAGGTTCCAGGTATGCAGGGCATCAACGGAGTCTACTGGCGACACACTGTCCATCATTTCCTTGATAATCTGCTCATCATACATCTCTCTTTTACAGGCTGAGCCTGCAATAATCATGATAAGGATGGCACACAACGATGCCAGATGAAACTTTTTCATATCCAAACAGTTTATATTTTGGGCAAAATTACAAAAAATATTGCATACATACAATAAAAAAAGGCGGTTTTACAGAATTTAACGGTTATTTTGATACAAGTTATCGATATTTTGCTTAAATTTGCAGCCAAAATCGATTTAGTTTATTAAGTTACGTAACATCTATTAAGTATCATTTTGCAATGAAAAAGTATTTGATCAAAGGATTACTGGCACTTGTTGTCGGAGGCTTTACAGCCAGTTGTGCTGATAAGGATGGAGAATATGTTCCTATGGATCAGCAGAAAGAAGCTGCCTATGCAGAAGTATTCAAAGAGTTAATTGGTGGTGAGGTCGCCCCCAACCACGACTGGGGCTTCAAAAAGACGTCACTTTTAGAGGATTTCTCTCAGACTAGGGCTATGTCACGTGCTATGACACGTGGTGATAGCGACTGTGGCACATGCTGGAAGTATGACCAACAGTATGACACACCCTCATTCCCTAAAACAGGTCATCCCGCACCTATTACTGATTCAGAACGCGCTTTTGTTAAGAATTGGTTTGAAACTAATCCTGGTCTTTCAGAAGTTGGTCTTGACATCCAGAACTTCTACCTCCAGCATGTATGGGGCCAAGCAAACAAAAACTACAACATTATAACTGAAGAAACAGGTGCAACAGATGTTAATCAGGGCACTATGGATTATTGTGAGGTAGGTGATGGCACCAACTTCACACACGTTTTAGACTTCAATGCCAACAGTGGTGGCACTTGGGGTATCGTATATATGCGTAACAGCTCCGCTCTCAGTTTCGGTTTTCACGCCACTTGGGGTGACAATCGCGACTATCACAACTTTAAGCTTGCTCATATCGTAGGTACTGCTGAAGATGGTACTAAAATTGATGGCTATTACGTTGGTCTTGCTATGTGGGGTCAAAAACCTGACAACGGAACGAAAACATTGAACTATGACCAGTGGCAATATGCTGATGACTGGATCTTAAAGATTGTCCCAGGTGAAGGTGAAACAAGCAACACCACTACCACAACCCGTACAGACCGTATAGAGCGTCGTCGTCTTGTGAGCCAAGGTCGTGTGTTCTGTGAAGACCTCGGTACTGATGTTGTAAAGATGGACTTAACCGATATTGACTTCAATGATGCAGTCTTCGATGCTAAGATCTGGAGAATGGGCCAGTTCGATATCACCTACATCGATAATACATATAATAGCGAAAGTGATTATCTTGAGAATATCTATACCACAGGCATTAATGGCTTTGACATTGAGACAACAGGCGGAGATGCACATGTCATTGTGAATGGCAAATTCAAGTATGTGGCAGAGATCTGCATTTTGGCCGCTGGAGGTACTATACCCCTGAAGATTGGTGGCAATAATGGCTTCGAGATTCACGAGAAATTCGGTGTCGGCCATACCACCATCGTCAACACCATGGGTGAGCCTTCTGGTGAAAAGGTCAATATTATGGTTACCAACGTGACGCGTGATGCCGTTACCGTTAATGTAGACATCACAGATCTTGTAAAGGCAGCCATTGAAAAAGGAAATACTGACATCAGCCTTGATATTATCCCCATCGAGGTACTGTGGAAAAATGGCGAATATCGCGGTGTTAATGTATTGCAAGCTGTATCAGAAAATGACATTAGAATTGCTCCCCAAAAGCTCTGCGTACCTATAGGCACACCATGGGTTTACGAGCGTATCCCCATTACATCAGCATATGCTGATTTTGCTTCTTACGCCAAGTCCAGAACGCCTTTATTCTGGGAAGGATCAACAAACAGGAACCCGTCTCTGCTTTACGCAAGCGGTCCTGCAGGCATGACCGAAGAAGCTAATGAAACTGGCAACGTTGGAACTAACCCATTCCATGATGAAATTGTCGTGGAAGGAAACACAACTACCACTACAGAAACAGAAACCGTTATATGGGAAGGAGCAACCGAGTTATCAAACTGGAATCAGATCCAAATCGGCACAAATTCTTCATTTGACGGAGCTGAAGTAGGGGATCTCCTCCATATTGAAATCCAAAAAAATGCTTGGTGGCAGTTTAAGGTTGACGATGACAGCTGGAACTTGACTGTTGCTTATGCCCAGGAAACAGGTGGAAACGATTACGGTTTCGCTCAAAATGGTTATATAGAGATTCCTCTTGACGAAAATGCTTTGACCATGCTTCGAACAGATGGTAACAATAGCTTCTTTGCATTTATCCTTCATGGTGAGGGGTGTACTTTAAAGAAAGTAAGCATAATGAGAAGAACTGAATATTAATTAAGCATTCATCATTAATAATTATCAAATACATTCAATTGCATTCAAAGGGGGCGTCTGCGGGAGCAGATGCCCCCTGATTTTTAGCATAGCCCCCAATTTTGTCATAAACATGATTATCAATCTTTTGATAATTAATATTTGGATATCCCGTGAGAGACTTTGCAAATCGCGTCTTTTTCTAGACGAAAAGTAACAAATATCGACCAATTGTGCATCCGTTAACTATTTTTAACCCATAAAAGCTTGCAGTATAATTTAATAATATGTATCTTTGCAATCGAATTTCCTAATGAGAACAAATAAGTAATTAAATAAAACCAAGTTATTAACATTTAAATTCTTTTTGAAGTATGAAAAAGTATTTGATGACAGGAATGGCAGCTCTCGCAATCTGTGCTGCATTCACCAGTTGTTCTAAGGACACTGACGTTTACAATCAGAACATTGAAGATCAGAAGAAGCAAGACGCTCTTGAGAAAAACATGGAAAAAGTCAATGAGCAATATGCTGCTGCCTTTGTGAATGCTTTTGGTCAAGTTGGCTCTAACGTAGATTGGGGCTTTGGTAGTGCAAAGGCAAACACACGTGTATTGGGAGACTATGACAGCTATAAAGGTTCATTGGAGCCTGTTAACGTTTCTTTCCCGGAGGATGCTGATGCTAGCAATTTCAATCCTGATTTGACCAATGTTCTTTCTTATGATGACTATTGCAAAACTTTAGGTAATGCAAATTGGACGCCTGATGAGTTTGCCTATGGTGTTGTGTACATTGATAAGGTTCAAAAAATCCATATCTGGGGTGAATACGGAAAGCGAGCAAAGCTCTACATCAAGGCTGGAGAATACGATTTCACAAACGAAACGTTTGATTTGTGTGCAGATGCTGATTTGTATCTTTTAGACGGTGCAATTGTAACTCTCAACAATACAGCTGCAAATACAGCTAAGTTTGATGTTTACATTGCTCCAGGAGCTAAGCTGATTGCTAATGGAGAAAATGGTTATAGAGCAGATGTTGATGCCCATGTGTTTAATCACGGAACAATTGAATGTACCAGATTCGAAGTTAATGGCACAAGTTTCCTTTATAATGTTGGTACATTGAATGTACCTGAGGGTGATGTGTATATTGCAAACAGCACGTCAAGAATTGTAAATGATGGTACTATTAACGCTGCATCTACTCATGTAGAAGGTAGCGGTGCTTTGCAAAACAATGCTGAGTGGACCGTTACTGGCAATACCGTTGTCAATTGCAATGTCGGTGGATGGGTTAACAATGGTCATTGGACAACGCAGAATTATCACTACACTGCTGGTAGCAATAATGTCATCAACAATTGCTTCCTTAAAGTGACAAATGAGTTTAATATCAACATGTCATCTGCATCTGCCGAAAACGGATTTAAAATTGATTCTAATGGTGGTGTAGAAACAAAGACTTTCAATGGAGGTAAGGCTGGAGATGATCCAAACTCTAAGTCAGGTCCATACAAAGTGATTATGGGTCATAAGTCACTCTTCAAAGTAACAGGAACAGCCACTCTTGAGGGAGGCAATAAAGGTTGGGGCTTCTTTGGCCCAGCTGATGGCGATTATGCTGTATTCCAGGCAAAAGATGTTAAAAGAGCTGCTGGACTTGAGAATACTCAAGGTGCTGTTACTTATGGTGGAAGCCTATATGTATCCGCTGAGACACACTTTGCACAAGGACATGACGGTCAGGATGCAGATGGCCATTACTTTATTAGCGAGGTAGGCGGTTTCAGTGTAAACACCAACATTTATGCAGCAGGGTTTAAGACCGGCAAGCCTACTATTACAATTGAAGAGACTCCATGTAACCCAGGATTCAATGGAGACGACGACAAGCCTACCTACCGCGTGATTGCTGAGGACCTGAATGCTACTGAAAAGTCTGACTTCGACTTCAACGACGTTGTATTCGACGTTGAGCCTAACGAGGCAGGAACAGCAGCTAAAATTGTTGTACGTGCTGCTGGTGGTATCTACAAACTGACTGTTGCAGGTTATGAAGTACATGCTGCATTCGGAGAGAATGTTAAAGATGATGGATTATATCCAATGATTAATACAAAGCCTTGGGATCCAGAAGTAAAGGCTACATTGATTGAATCCTATAGTGGCGATTTCAGCTCTGATGCAGCAATTAGAAACACAATCAAGAACATTGTAATCAAAGTTTACAAACCAGGATTTGAGGAGAATGGTATCGAGCTGAGTGCTCAAACAGGTAAGCCTGCTTGTAAGATTCTCGTTGACCAGACATTCGAGGTTGTGACAGAGAGAACTGGTATCGCCGACAAGAACACCAATTTCCACAAGTATGTTCAGGGAACCTGGGATACTGAGACAAATGGGTTCTGGTGGAAAAAGAACTAATTTTACATCAAATACTTAAAATAACTAAATTAAGGGAAGGGGCTTCTGCGAGAGCAGGGGCCTCTTTTTTTTTGGCACAAACCTAACACTTAATTAGGTAAGGTGTTGGTTTTCAGGATAGTAGGGATGCCGCAAACGTTCATAAACCTAACACTATACCTAACAAAAACCTAACACCATACCTAACACTCCACACATTATGCCGCCTTCAGAGGAACCACCTTGTAGAAATACACATTATGGCGATCCGAAAACTCATAGCCCAAAGCCAGCATCGCACGACCTACGACCACCTTGTTGCCATGACTGATCTCCACAGAAGGATACTCCTTCTGAATATGAGTCAGCAACATCGTCGGATTCATCGACTTCGAGGCCTCACCCTCCAAAGGCCGGCGGAAGCACACCTCTATCATCTCGGCAATATCCTTCTTCTGCATGTATTCCTGATTCAGTTCCTGGATGCGCTTCACCTCATCGTTGCTGAAAAAGTAGGGCGTATGAGCCACCTCCAGTTCATGAACCACCTGAGCATACAACTGCTTGTAATCGATCTCGCCCGTGTTGTCGATGAACTGCCCATTGGGAATCGTAATACAGATGTAGCGACGGCTACCAGTGGGATCTGTCAGCGGATGAGGATTGTTCGTCGTCGCCACAAACGAAGCATAGCGTGGGCGATCATCCTGCGAAGCGCCATAGATGGGGCGCGAGTTTACCTTGTTCTTCGAGAGCGTCTGCTTCAGAGCCGCATGCTGGCTTGGACGAATCGCATCGAGCTCATCGAGGTTCACCAGCAGATTGTTCGTCAACGCCATCTCCTTGTCAAACTTATTCGACAGGTTCAGATGGTCCAGATAATACTGGCGCAGCTCAGGCGGCAGCAGGCGATGATAGAAGGTGGTCTTACCGCAGCCCTGGGCTCCAATCAGCGTAGGCACGCACTCATTGCCGTGCAGGCTGTCCATCTGCCGCCAATGAGCCACAGCCGAGCGCAGCCAGGTGGCCAGGAATCCCTGCTGCTCAGAGGTAATGCCAGGAATGCGGCTGAAGAGCTTGGCGATGTGGTTCTGTCCATCCCATGCGGGCAGATGGTCCAGATAGTCGCCGATAGGATCATAGGCGGGAATATCCTCAGAGTTCACAAACTCCTGGATTTCCGTCTTCGGACTGCCCTTCTTGCAGATCTGCTCCTTCTTTGCCCTGCGGATCATACTGTTGAGCGCTTCCTGAGTGAGGGGGCGCCAGCTGACATTATCGTCAGCAGAGGATACTGCCGGATCGCTGTTTGCGGCTCCTGCAGGTAGTACTGTAAACTCCACTTTTCCGTTCAACAGGTTGCGACGGAAGCGGTAGTTTTCACTAAGAAACTGCTCGATGGCGAGCGTAGTTTCAAGAGAGGCGTCTAACTCCTCTCCAATGATTAAATTGTTAATTTCCATATAATTTTTAATTAAACTTTAAGACTTATGATTGCATTATCTAGTCATTGGTACGATGCGCGCTTCTCATAGCGTGTTTTCGTGGTGCAAAGATAATACAAAAAATCGTGATTTCCAAATTTTATTGGCGATAATTGCACAAAAAAAGCACATTGTTAAAATATTCTTGAAGGGTTCGGATTCGGGTTAGTTTTGAGGTTAGGTTTGGTGTTAGGTATGTGTTAGGTATAGTGTTAGGTTTCCTAAGCCGGGGAATCGTACGAAATGCCTGTATACAAAGGCTTCTTGGCGATGAGAGGTTAGGTTTCGGCAGGATTCGCCATGTTTTTCTCAATTTTTACTCGCATTACGGTTGAAGGATGCTCATGTTACGGTTGAATGGCAGTTACATTACGAGAAACTACCAGTTTGATGCCTACAAACTGGTAGTTTGTTACCGACAAACTATTGGTTTCTTATCGACAAATGAGCCGTTTTAAGACACGTAACGTAAACGATTTCACATTTTTACGCAAAAAAAGCGTTAAAATGTTGCAGTATTCAGATAAAAGCACTATCTTTGCACAGATTTAGAAACAGCTATTAATTAAAAGCAAGGATTAGAATATGAAGAAGTATTTGATGAAAGGATTTGCCGCCATCGTTTTCTGCGGCGCAATCGCCAGCTGCTCCCACGACATGGATAGTGGATCAGACGCAGTACAATCTAAAGTTCAAGAGACATACGAGAAGGCATTCGTCACTCGTTTCGGTACTCCTGCCTCTACTCAGACATGGGGCTTCGGCACAACGGCTAAGGCTAACACCCGTGCAGCCCTTCCTGCTACTCCTGAGTTCCGCGACACAAACCCCATCGTGAAGCCTGAAGTGCCCGCTGCTTATCAGAACACGGTTCCTGCAGATGCCAAGTATGCCAAGGACTATCAGAACTACCAGAAGGGTGATGTCATCTACATCAACACCGAGTATCAGACCTTGAACCAACCTCAGAACACAGAGGACCTGACCATCTATGTAGATGGTAACGTTACTTTCTGCGGTGGCACTAACCAAGGTGGCAACGGCACGGCATTTTGCGTGACCGAGAACTCGACCCTGACACTAGGTGCTGTCAGCAACAACCTGATAGTTTATCTGGCTCCGGGTGCCACACTCGACATCAGAAAGGGTCTGCAGGAGAATGTTACCAGCTATTATCCAACATACGAGTCAGAGATTGTCGAGAATGGCAACAACAGCTTCGCGTTCCAGAATTCTCATGCCGCCATCTACCTGAGCGCCGGCAGTAAGGTGAAGGCCACCGACCTGACGCTCATCAGCGGTGCCAAGCTGCTGAACAACGGCGGTACTATTGAGGCAAACAACCTGACATTGGACCAGCAGGCTACCCTTTGGAACGAAGGTTCCATCGAGGTTGCCAACACCCTGACACTGACTAACACGTCTTCTGCACTTTACAATAAGGAAGGTAAGAAGATTGAGACTGTTAACCTTGACCTGATTAACAACGACGCACTGCTCTTCAACGAAGGTATCGTCGAGGCGACGGGTGACATTGTGCTCCACAACACCCATGCTGAGATTATAAACTACGGTGAGTTGAGCGGTGCATCATTCTCGTCGGCTGCCGGCGGTAAGATGCACAACGAGGGAACCGGTGTCGTTAACATCACAGGCAATACAGACCTGACCAATTCTAACAGTTCATGGATGAACGACGGCCATTGGACTTGCGGTAGTTTCGATATTGATAACTATTCCCATACAAACATCAACAACTGCCACTTGACCGTCAACGGCCAATTCCACCTAAATCGTGGTACTTTCGTACTGGGTGCCAATTCTGGTGTTGTTTGTAACTCATTTGCTTGGGAGGATACCTCTGACTTCTATCTGAATAGCAATTCGGTGCTGAAGGTTTTGGGTGATTTGGTGACTGAGAATGCCAACAGCGGCTATGGCTTCCGCGCCATCGGTGATGAATACGCTGTTATCGAGGCTGCAAGCATCAAGCACAATGGTAACGAGCAGTTCCGCATGTCGTACTACGGCAAGCTCTTTATTGCTACTGACAATCACTTCGAGCAGTGGTATAAGGACGCTCCCAACACCCAACAGCCTAGCTACTGGTATGAGTCTTCAGTAAAGTTCAAGTTCAATGGTGAAACCACCACTACCATTCCTGAAACTGATTGTAACCCAGGTTACGAGGGTGATGTTCCACCAGAGGAAGAGGTCGACGAGATTGTTGTGCTGGCGGAGGACTTGACCATCGATGACGTAAAGCCTGACTTCGACTTTAACGACGTGGTGTTTAAGGTTACACAGTACAAGAGCGGCGCAAAGAGCGGCCAGGTATGGGTGACTCTCCTTGCAGCTGGAGGTACGCTGCATCTTACTGTCGACGGTCACGAGGTGCACGAGGAGTTTGCTAATGCTAATCCTGATAAGACAATCCTCGTAACGACGATGATCAATACAGCTAAAAATGGTCACACAGCCTACAAGACAGCAAGTTTCCAGATATCCAATCCTAAAGGCTCTACTATTCAGGAGATTGCTAATAACATTCCCGTAGTTGTGACGAAATTCGGTGAGCTGATTCCATTGGTTGCACCTACTGGTGGTGTTCCATCTAAGATTGCCGTGAAGACAGACTTCTTGACAGATCCGAAAATGGGTTGGTGCGACGAGCGTCAGGATATCGACGAAAAATATAACGTGCAGGCTACTCCGCTGTTCAAGAGCTACGTAAGAGGTGAGCTTGACGACAACTGGTACACCTTAATTACGACTAAAGGCAATTAATAAGACTTTTCATTAAAGTACTTAAATACTAATCCACGGGGGCGTCTGCGCGAGCAGATGCCCTTTTTTGTGGATAATTCTTTGGCAGAGTCCGAAGAAAATCGTACCTTTGTCCCCTGTTATGGTACTAAATTACATTTGGATTGCATTTTTCATCATCGCATTCGTGATTGCGCTGGTGAAATTGGTATTTCTGGGAGACTTCGAGGTGTTCCCGGCTATGATGGATTCTACGTTCTCGTCGTCGAAGACGGCCTTTGAGATATCTCTGGGTCTGACGGGTGTGTTGTCGCTCTGGCTCGGTATCATGAAGATCGGCGAGAAGGGCGGTATCGTCAACGTGCTGGCACGACTGCTGAGCCCCGTCTTCGTGAAACTGTTCCCTGATATCCCCAAGGGACACCCTGTGACGGGCTCCATCTTCATGAACATCGCTGCCAACATGCTGGGCTTGGATAATGCCGCTACGCCCCTGGGGCTGAAGGCGATGGAACAGCTGCAGGAGCTGAACACGAAGAAGGATACGGCCTCGAACCCGATGATCATGTTCCTGGTGCTGAACACCAGCGGACTGACGCTGATACCTATTTCTATAATGGTGTATCGCGCCCAGCTCGGAGCAGCACAGCCTACGGATATCTTCATCCCTATCCTGTTGGCCACCTTCTTCTCGACACTGGCGGGTGTCATCATCACAAGCCTCTACCAGAAGATCAACCTGCTGAACCGCACGATGCTGCTGACGCTGGGAGGTGCTGCGCTGCTCGTGGCGGCCATCATCTGGGGCTTCGGACAACTCGACTCCGTGCTGATGAACAAGGTGAGCACCTCTGCGGCCAACATCCTGCTGATGACAATCATCGTCGCCTTTATTCTGGCTGGCGTCAGGAAGAAGGTCAACGTCTACGATGCCTTTATCGAGGGAGCGAAAGACGGTTTTTCGACGGCTGTGCGCATCATCCCCTATCTCGTCGCCATCCTCGTCGGAATCGGTGTCTTCCGTGCTTCCGGCGCGATGGATATGCTCATTGGCGGCATCGAGTGGACGGTGGCAGCCGTTGGCGGTGATACCGACTTCGTGGGTGCCCTGCCTACGGCTCTGATGAAGCCCCTTTCAGGCAGCGGTGCACGGGGCATGATGGTGGATGCGATGACGACCTACGGTGCCGACTCGTTTATCGGCCGTCTGAGCTGTATCTTCCAGGGCTCAACGGATACCACGTTCTACATCCTGGCCGTCTATTTCGGCAGTGTTGGCATCGTGAAGACGCGCCACGCTGTGACCTGCGGTCTTCTCGCCGATCTCGCCGGCGTCATCGCTGCAATCGCAATCGCGTACTTATTCTTCGGGTAGACTATGGCAAATCTGAAATCACTCTTCAAAGATACGGCAATTTACGGGCTGTCGAGCATCGTAGGCAGGTTTCTGAACTATCTGATGGTGCCGCTTTACACCTATACGCTCAAGAGCTGCGCCGACTATGGTATCTACAACGATATCTATGCGCAGACTGCCTTGCTGATGGTGCTGCTGACATTCGGCATGGAGACCACCTTCTTCCGCTTTATGAATAAGGAAGAGGGCGACAAGATGCGGATATACAGCACGGCCCTGATCATGGTGGGCAGCGTCTGCCTGACGTTCGCAGCATTGGTGCTGCTGTTTATCGACCCCATTGCCACAGCGCTCGACTATCCCAACCATAAATGGTATGTGGGTATGATGTTCGTCACGGTGGCGCAAGATGCGTTCCAAGCCATTCCCTTTGCCTATCTGCGCTATAAGCATCAGCCGTTTAAGTTTGCCGGACTGAAGCTGCTGTTCATCTTCATGAGTGTAAGCCTGAATGTCGTGGCCTATTGGCTCATGCCGAAGATCGATCCGCAATGGGAAATCCACATCGGCTATGCCTTTGCCATCAATCTGACTTGTACGACCATCATTTCGCTCTGTCTGATCAGCGAACTGATTGGGTTCAGATGGCAGTTCGACAAGCAGAAATGCCAGGAGATGCTGCGTTATTCGTGGCCGCTGCTGGTATTGGGTATCGCAGGCATCCTGAATCAGGTGGCAGGACAGATCCTGCTGCCACGTATACTGGATGCTGAAGACGGCCGAAACCAGCTGGGCATCTATGGCGCCTGCATCAAGATTGCGATGATCATGGCACTCATCACCCAGGCTTTCCGCTTTGCCTACGAGCCTATCGTATTCGGCTCCGCGAAGGATAAGAACAGCAAGGAGCTGTATGCCAAGTCGATGAAGTTCTTCATCATCTTCACCCTGCTGGCATTCCTCTTTGTGATGGGGTATATCGACATCTTCAAATACCTCGTCGGAGAGAAATTCCGAGAGGGACTGGGCATCATACCCATCGTGATGATGGCCGAGATATTCATGGGCATCTATTTCAACCTGTCGTTCTGGTATAAGCTCATCGACAAGACCATCTATGGTGCCTGGTTCTCGCTGGCGGGCTGTGCGGTGCTCTTTGCCGTGAACATCATCTTCATCCCTAAGATAGGCTATTGGGCCTGTGCCTGGGGCGGTCTTGCCGGCTATGGTACAGCCATGATACTGAGCTATTTCGTAGGTCAGAGGAAGAATCCTATCCCCTATCCCATCAAGAGCATCACGATTTACTTCATCGCTGCAATGGCCTTATTCGGCATGATGAAATGGTTCGAGAGAAATACGGACTGGCCAACATGGGTTTTGCTCCTCATTAATACATGCCTCATCTGTGGCTTTGTATTCAGGATCATCAAGACCGACATGCCGCTCAGTTCCCTGCCGGTTATCGGAAAGAAATTCAAAAAATAACTAGATATGAAAAAACTGATTTTAACGTTATTCGCTATTTGCGCCCTGACGACAGCTAAGGCTGACGAGGGTATGTGGACACTTTACAACCTGCCCAATGCCGTCTACGAGACGATGAAGCAGGAGAACTACGAACTGCCTTACGGTGCCCTGTATCAGGGCGAGGATGCCATCAAGAACTGCGTGGTGAACTTCGGCGGCTACTGCTCGGGTGTGGTGGTATCGCCCGACGGACTGGTGTTTACCAATCACCACTGCGGCTTCGAGGCCATCCGCTCGCACTCTACCGTTGAGCACGACTATATGCTGAACGGCTTCGTGTCGAACAGCTTCGAGGAAGAGTTGCCCAACGAAGATCTCTTCGTGAGCTTCATGGTGGAGCAGAAGGATATCACAGCCTATATGGATTCGCTCGGCATCAATCAGATTGCAGAGGAGAAGCGCCGTCAATTCGTCGATTCCGTTGAGAACGTGATGCTTAAGGAGATCGAGGCCAAGGACTCTACCCTGCGCATTGAGATCAAGCCTTTCTACGAGGGTAACCAGTTCTTCCTGACGACCTATCGCGACTATAAGGACGTTCGCCTGGTGTTTGCCCTGCCCAAATCAATGGGTAAGTTTGGCGGTGAGACAGACAACTGGATGTGGCCTCGCCAGACCTGCGACTTCTCTGTGTTCCGTATCTATGTAGACCCCAAGACGGGCGGTCCTGCCAAGTATTCGAAGGATAATGTGCCGATGAAACCGAAGAAATGGGCACCAGTCTCGCTGCAGGGCTATGTGCCGGGATCGTTCTCAATGACCATCGGTTATCCCGGCAGCACGAGCCGTTATCTCTCCAGCTATGGCATCAAGGAGCGCCGCGATGCAGAGAACGAGCCCCGCTACAAGACCCGTGAGGTGAAGCAGGACATCATGATCCGCCACATGAGGGCTGACGAGGCTGTCCGTATCAAGTACGACTCAAAGTATGCCCAGAGCTCGAACTACTGGAAAAACTCCATCGGCATGAACAAATGTATCGACAGTATCGGCCTGATTCAGCAGAAGGCTGCCTACGAAGCAAAGATCCGCCAATGGCAGGACTCTACGGGATATCTGGTTGGCAAGCTTGACTTCGACAAGCTGGAGCGATTCTATGCCAAGCAGTTTAATGCCATGAAGGCGTTCACTTACTTCTCCGAAACCTTCGGCAGTCGCAGTGCCGATGAATTGACCAGACGTGCCTATCGTTCACATAATGGTTCCATCGTCAAGGGTGACAAGGACAAGCCCAAGAAGCAGTACATCGAGTTCAAGGACAACAGCGACGAGTGGGACGAGGCTACCGATAAGGAGATTATGGCTGCTGCCATGAAGTTCTATCGTGAGCAGGTAGAAGAGAAGTATCTGCCCGACTTCTATCAGGTGGTGGACCGCGACTTTGGCGGGGATTATCAGAAGTATATCAACTATCTCTTCAAGAAGTCGAAGCTGATGAAGAACGGCAAGAAGATCTATATCAACAAGAAGAGCTTCATGAAGGATCCTGGTGTCGCCTATGGCTTCAGTCTCAACAATACCTTGCAAATGCTCGCTGAGGAGGCGTCCGCAGTTTACGATTCCGTCGCTATCCAGGAGCGCTATCTCTGTGCCGCCAAACTGAGGATGGAGGAAGACATGCCTAACTACAGCGACGCGAACTTCACCATGCGACTGAGCTATGGTCAGGTGGGTGAGTATCTGCTGGCAGGAAAGCCTTCCGGCTACTATACCGAAGCCAGCAGCATCGTAGAGAAGATGGTGAAGGGCGAGAACGGTGTCATCGACTATGAGGCCGAGCCTATCATGAAGGAACTGCTCTCAAAGAAGGACTTCGGCAAGTATACTGACAAGACGACTGGTAAGTTGCATCTCTGCTTCCTCTCGAACAATGATATCACGGGTGGTAACTCTGGTTCTCCGATGTTCAACGGCAAGGGTGAGCTCATCGGCCTGGCCTTCGACGGCAACTGGGATTCCCTGTCGTCAGACATCTTCTTCGACAAGCAGCTGGCCCGCTGTATCGGTGTGGATATCCGCTATGTGCTCTACATGATGGAGAGCTGGGGCAAGGCCGACCGTCTGATCAAAGAGATTGGCGCCAAGTAACCCTCACTTAACCCTCACTACCGATAATACGGCTGATTTCTTCGATGGAATCAGCCGTTTTGATATATTTCTGCCAATCACCGCGGATCATCCCCTTGGTCTTTAAGTCATCGAGCAGGGCGATGAGCGGATTCCAAAATCCTTTCATATTATAAAGGATGACAGTCTTCTGATGGTAGCCGATGGTGGCTGAGGCAACAACGGTAAACACCTCATCGAGGGTGCCGATGCCACCAGGCAGGGCGATGAATACATCACTCTGGTCCATCATCAACTGCTTACGGTCGCTCAGGTTGTCGCAGGGAATCTCAATCTCCACATAATCGCTGATACGACCTGACTTCTCGACGATGGTGGGAATCACGCCGATGGTGCGTCCGCCATTCTCCTTGACGGCCTTTGCCACTGTCTCCATCAATCCCTGATTCACACCGCCAAACACGATGGAATGGCCGTTTTTTGCGGCCCATGTACCCAGTTCCTCTGTCATCGAGAAGAACTCGGGGTCAATCTGCTGGTTCGCAGAACAAAATATACAGATCTTCATATCGTTTCTTTGTTTATTTAATAAGGTGTTTCTTGCCGTCTTTGATATATACGCCTCGTTGGGGTGAGGTGACGACTTTTCCCGTAAGGTCATAATAGTTACCATTGGCTACTGATTTCCTAACCGTTCGAATGGCCGTAGGGTCGATGGGATTCCCGATGGTATAGCCCATGCGTTCCATCTCCAGGGAAGCCCAGATGAACGGCCCGATGCCCTTGGGATCATTGTCACGGACAGGTTCACTCATATAATACTCAAACGAACCGTCGCGATGGGGTTTGTTATCTGGCCCTAATCCCGATACTTCACAGCACTTGGTCAGAGAAATGGTTCCGTTGGCATTCTCCTTGACAAACTCCTTGATGATACCGTCATAGGCACGGATGCCGGCAGCGAGGAAACTGTCATCGAGGTAGCCCATGCGGTGACCTTTCAACAGACAATAGGCAAACATAGAGGAGGCTGTTGCTTCCAGATAGTTGCGAGGATCGTCGACATCGAGCACATCATACCAGACTCCGCTCTGCTCATCCTGATAGTCCACCACACTCTTCATCGCCCGTTGGAACAGGTCGATAACCTTCTGACGTGGCTCATAGTCTTCGGGTAACGCATCGAGGATCTCCACCATCGCCATCGTAAACCATCCCATAGCCCGAGCCCAGGTGTGCTGACTGAGACCTGTCTCTGCGTTCGCCCAGAACATCTGATGTGTCTCGTCCCAGGCATGTTTCCACAGACGGGTGGTCTCGTCATAGGTGCGCTGGTCGGTCTTCGTAATCTGATCTACGGCATCGTCATAATAAGCGGTCTCATCGCCAGGTGCCAAAAAGGGTGCTGCCAGTGTGTAGAAGGGCAACCCCATAAAGATGCCGTCGAGCCATACCTGTCGGGCATAGATGGCTTTATGCCACCACACCCCTTCATCGGTTCTCGGCTGGTTTTCCAACTGACTCATCAGCAAGTCGAGGGCCAGGGAGTCCTTCTTGCTGGGGAACAATTGGTAATAGCGCATCAGAAAATGTCCGGGGCGCACATTGTCGAGATTGAAGTCGTTGTATTTATACCCGAAAATATTACCCTTTTCATCGATCATGGTAGCAGGATACTCCTTGAGGTAGTCGCCTACTTTCTCGTTACCATAGGTGATGTAGACATCGAGGATGCCATCAAGTTCCACTCCTGTCTGATAGGACCAGTTTGGAAAGGCCGATGAGAAATTCAAGTTGTAGGAGTGGGGCGTACGCTTCATCTCCGAGTCGGTTATCCATTCGCTATAATGGGTATAATCGGCAGCCTTGGCGACAAGTGCCGATAGTAGTGTAAACAGTAGAAAGTAATTTCTCTTCATATCGTTTTTGTTGTTTCTTTAAAAACTTCTGCAAAGATACAAAAAAAATTCGTAACTTTGCAGCCATGATGAAGACTTTTGAAGAATTAGGGGTCAGTGAAGAGATTCGCAAGGCCATTGATGAGTTGGGATTTGTACAGCCGATGCCTGTTCAGGAGGCGGTTATTCCTTATCTTTTGGGGAATCAGAAGGATGTCATCGCCCTCGCCCAGACGGGTACAGGTAAGACAGCTGCCTTCGGCATTCCGTTGTTGATGCGTATCGACACCAACTGGCGAGAGACTCAGGCGCTGGTACTCTCACCTACGCGTGAACTCTGTTTGCAGATCACGGACGACATCCGCGACTTTGCCAAGTATATGGACGGCGTACATGTAGAGGCTGTCTATGGAGGTGCTTCCATCGAGCCACAGATGCGTGCCCTGAAGAAAGGTGTGAATATCATTGTGGCCACACCAGGTCGTCTGGTGGACCTGATGCATCGTGGTTATGCCCGTCTGGAACAGGTGAGAAATATCGTTCTCGACGAGGCTGATGAGATGCTGAACATGGGTTTCTCTGACAGTATCAACGAAATCTTCGAGTCACTGCCCGCAGAGCATAGCACACTGATGTTCTCTGCGACGATGAGCCGAGAAGTGGAGCGTGTGGCGAAGAAATACCTGCACGACTATCAGGAAATCGTCGTGGGCTCGCGCAACGAAGGCGCAGAGAACGTGAACCATATCTATTATATGGTAAACGCGAAGGACAAATACCTCGCCCTGAAACGTATCGTCGACTATTATCCCCGTATCTTCGCCATCATCTTCTGCAGGACGAAGGTGGAGACGCAGGAGATAGCCGACAAGCTCATCAAGGACGGTTATAACGCCGAGTCGCTGCATGGCGACCTCTCGCAGCCTCAGCGCGACCAGACAATGCAGAAATTCCGCCAGCACCTGACGCAGTTGCTCGTGGCGACGGATGTGGCTGCTCGTGGCCTTGACGTGGACGATCTGACGCATGTGATCAACTTCGGACTCCCCGATGATATCGAGAACTATACCCACCGCTCTGGCCGTACAGGTCGTGCCGGCAAGAAAGGTACATCCATCTCGATAGTGCATAGTCGCGAGAAGTTCAAGATCCGCAACATCGAGAAGGAGATCGGCAAGGCGTTCGTGCAGGCAGAGATCCCGTCGGCAGAGGAAATCTGTAAGAAACAACTCTATAAGGTGATGGACCAAATCGTGAAGACGGATGTCGACGACGAGGAAATCGCCCCCTTCATGCAGGATATCAACCGTTACTTCGAGTATATCGACAAGGAGGAACTCATCAAGAAGATTGTCTCATTAGAGTTCGGCAAGTTCCTGGCCTACTATGCCGAAGCGCCTGAGATTGAGGCTGTCGTACCTGACAAGAAGGAGAAGAAACCCCAAAGCGACAAGCAGAAACTGCAGAATAAGGCACAGAAAGGGTATCGCCGCTTGTTTATCAACCTTGGTAAGCGCGACGGTTTCTATCCTGGCGAACTGATGCAGACGCTGAATCGCTTTGTTGGAGGACGTCAGGAGGTGGGACATATCGACCTGCTGGACACCATCTCCTATTTCGAGGTGCCCGAGAAGGATGCCAAGAAGGTGATGATCCAGCTGACAGGTATCAGACATAAGGGCAGAACCGTGCGCTGTAATGATGCGGATGAAGGTGGGAAGCCATCTGAAGGCAAATCAGCAAAGTCAGCATCCAAGCCCAAACACCAGAAAAAGGACGACTGGCGCTCATTGATGCGCTCGGAAGAGGCTCGCTCGAAGGGCAAGAAGAAATCATCGAAGGAACTGCGAGGTGACGAGCCAGATTTCAGCGAAGAAGGCTGGGCAATGCGCAAGCCCCGCAAAAAGAAGAAATAATGAAAAAGCCCCGCGATTTGCGAGGCTTTTTCATTATTTCAGCAGGCTATCAGCCAACTGCATCAGCTGTGCCTCATCGGCAGCCTTCATGCGAGAGCGGATGGTGACCATCGGCTCTACAATCTCGCAGTCCTTCAGCCCCTCTATCATCGAGCGCATCACCTTTCCAGCCGTTGGCATCCAACTGCCGTTCTCGACGATACCGAAGCGACGCTTCTGATAGTTCTTGATCTGCAGGTGATAGAGGAAGTCGTGCATAACCGGGAACACGCCTGCATCATAGCTCGATGCAGCCACCACGACGGTAGGATAGCGGAAAGCGTCCTCGATGACCTCAGCCATATCGTCGCGACTCAGATCGCTCACCACCACCTTCTTGGCGCCCTTCTCACGGAGTATCTCGCCCAGACGCTCGGCAGCGGCAGCCGTTCCACCGTGAATGCTGGCATAGGCGATGAGTATGCCCTCACTCTCGGGCTCGTACTTACTCCAAATATCATAGAGTCTCACAGCCTTAGCCAATGCCTCGCCTTTCAGCACAGGACCATGCAGCGGACAGATGGTCTGAACATCGATCGCAGCCATCTTTTTCACCACACTCTGCACCTGCGTACCATACTTGCCGCAGATATTGAAATAGTAACGGCGAGCCTCGCAAGCCCAATCACCTATCTCGTTCACCAACGCACCAAATTTACCGAATCCATCAGCCGAGAACAGCACCTTATCCAAACTGTCGTAACTCATAATGACCTCCGGCCAATGCACCATCGGTGCTGAGATGAATTGCAGCGTGTGCTGGCCCAGTTTGAGCGTATCGCCCTCTTTGACCGTGATGACACGACCCTCGAAGTTAAGACCTTCGAAGAAGTTGGGGAGCATTTTCACAGCCTGGGCACTGCAAACAAGTTGCAGATGAGGGTAAGTCTCGAGCATCTCAGCGATGAGCGCAGCGTGGTCGGGCTCCATGTGGTGAGCCACCAGATAATCAGGTTGGCGACCATTGAGTGCGGCCTTCAGGTTTGCCTTCCACGCTTCGCCCTTACGACGATCGGCAGTATCCATTACCGCAATCTTCTCATCGTCAATGAGATAGGAATTATAACTCATGCCTTCAGGCACTACATACTGACTCTCAAACAGATCGATGTCAAGATCATCAACACCGATGTACTTAATCGTATCACTTATCATATTCATAGTTTTTACTTTCTCTTTGATTGCTCTACACTTGATCAGCCCAAGAACTCGCGCCTCTTCTGATCAGCAAACTCCATGTCGATGCTGTTGTGAATGCTCTTGCACACATTGGCAGAGAACTGCTGGGCTTGCTCGACAATCTGATCCCATTGCTGTTCACTGAGTCCTGCCTCCAACATCTCACGCGTAATACCATATTTTATCAGGCCATAGACAAAACCCGCATTGAAGTTATCACCGGCACCAATGGTACTGACGGTTTCCGTCTGCAAAACAGGATACTGCTTACCAAGACCACCAACAGAACGGATTTCCACCGGCTTGGCTCCTTGGGTATAGACAAAATTCTTGCAATAGAAAGAAATCTCAGCACGATAGACCGAATCGGCATCTTGCTTTTTGAACATCACCTCGAAGTCTTCCTTGCTGCCTCGCACAATATCGGCAAACTCAAGGTTCTCAAGGATATTGGGGCGCACCTTCATCACCTCGTTCAGATGAGAAGAGCGGAAGTTCACATCGTAATAGAGTATCGCCCCACGCTGATGCGCATATTCCAGAAAACTGTACACTTGAGGACGAATCACCGGATTCACCGCATAGAAAGAGCCATACATCACGATATCGTCAGGCTGGATTTCAGGAAGTACAAGATCGATCTTGTCGTGAGGATGATCCTTATAGAAGATGTATTCGGCATCATTCTGTTCATTCAGGAAGGCTAACGAGATGGGCGACTTAGACTCGGGATAGACGCAGATGTTGCTGGCATCGACATGATTGTCTTCCAGGAATTTGATGATCGTCTTACCCACCCGGTCGTTGCCCGTCTCACTGATAAAGGCTGTGTCCAAACCAGCACGCCCCAAAGAGATGAGACCATTGAACATTGAACCTCCTGGCACAGCCCCAATAGGTGTGTCGTTCTTGAAAATGATGTCGAGAATCGTCTCGCCAATACCAATTACTTTTCGCATAATCATTTAGTTATCGGTGCAAAGATACTCAAAATCATTCAATTTATCACGAAAACTCCAAAAATAATTGTAACTTTGCAGCAGAAATGACAAAATATAACACATATACCTTCGAAAACGGTCTCCGCATCATTCATCTGCCCTCCGACTCACAAGTGGTCTACTGCGGTTATGAGATAGCTGCAGGTACCCGTGACGAAAGGCTTGGGGAAGAGGAAGGGCTGGCGCATTTCTGTGAGCACATGACCTTCAAGGGCACTGAGCGTCGCAACGCCCTGCAAATCATCAACGCCATAGAAGGACTGGGCGGTGAACTCAATGCATTCACCAATAAGGAAGACACCGTCTACTACGCAGCTATCACCAAGGATCATTTCCTACAGGCTGTCGATGTGCTGACCGACATTGTCTTCCACAGTCAGTATCCCCAGCATGAGATCGAGAAAGAGGTTGAGGTTATCTGCGATGAAATCGAGAGTTATAACGACTCCCCAGCAGAACTCATCTACGACGAGTTTGAGAATATCCTCTTCGCCGGGCACCCTCTCGGACACAATATCCTAGGCAAAGCAGACCAGTTAAGAGGCTATACGACGGAAGATGCCCTGCGCTTCACCCAACGGAACTACCGGCCTGAAAAGATGGTCTTCTTCGTCTACGGCGACATCGACTTCAACAGGCTGATAAAGCGGCTGAACAGTATCTGTCCTTCAGGAAAGGATGAAGCAAAGAATCAGGGAGACTGGTCCATGACTGCTCATTCAGAGCAAATCCCACAACCTGTCCCCCTGATTCCCCAGTCTGGCGGACAGATTTTCACCCATTCCATCGGCTCTCATCAGGCTCATGTGATGATCGGCACACGTGCCTACTGCTACAACGACCCAAGGCGAATGGCACTCTATCTTCTTAATAATATATTAGGTGGTCCTGGCATGAATGCCCGTCTGAACCTCTCGCTGCGCGAACGTCATGGGTTGGTCTATACGGTTGAGAGTTCCATGGTCAGCTATGGTGATACCGGTGCCTGGAGCGTGTATTTCGGATGTGACCATCACGATATACGGAAATGCTGCCATCTAGTTCGAAAAGAGTTGGACCGTATCATGAAAAAACCCCTCAGCAACAGCCAGCTCACCATTGCCAAACGGCAGTTGAAAGGACAGCTCGCCATTGCCTGTGACAACAGAGAACAGTTTGCCCTCGACTTCGGCAGAAGCTATCTCCATCATGGTCATGAACGCGATCTCGACAAACTGATGCAACGCATCGATGCCGTAACAGCAGAGGACATACAAAAAGTAGCAAACGAATTGTTTGCCACAGACAACCTCACCACGCTGATCTTTGAATAGGAGCCGTCACACTGCCTTACTCAGATAGGCACGGACAACCTTGCGGGCTGTGCCCAGACGGTATTCTACAGATTTGTAGCCCTCGCCCAACTGGCGAGAGATCTCGCTGACCTTCATGCCGTCATAGATATGCATCCGATAAACCTCGCGGCAATTCTCCGGCACTCGGGCCAGTCCACGCTCCATCCGCTCCATGATCTCATGGGCTGAAAATACCGATTCCATCGATGTCCCCTCACTACAAGTACCCTTGATATAGTGCTCATACTGTTCATAGACAGCATGGCAGCGGTAGTAGTCATTGATCAGGTTACGAAGGATGGTATAGACTAATGCCGGCAAGGTGACTTCCGACAATAGCTTGTCAGTCGTCAATAACTTAAGGAAGACATCCTGAATGATGTCCTCGGCTAAATCGTTACCGCAGAGACGGCTGCTGGCGTATGCCAGCAGCTCTCCACGATGAGCAATATAATAGTTGGTTAAAAGTTGATGCTTATTCATTCACAACCTGTTGGATGGTTCCGTCCTCATTGTAGAACAGACGCTGCACCTTCAACGAGCGCAGATGAGTGACATCATTTGAGGGCACGCAGTCATGATAGAACAGGAACCACTCGCCCTTGAACTCTACGATGCTGTGATGGGTTGTCCAGCCTACAACAGGATCGAGGATCACACCCTGATAGGTGAACGGTCCGTAAGGATTGTCGCCGATGGCATAGCAGAGGAAGTGACTGTCGCCAGTAGAATAGCTGAAATAGTACTTGCCATTATACTTATGCATCCACGAAGCCTCGAAGAAGCGATGGGGATCGCCAGCTTTCAGGGGTTCGCCGTTCTTATCGACTACCAGTACGCTGTGAGGAGCCTCAGCAAACTGCTTGACGTCATCACTCAGACGAACCACGAAGCTAGACAGGGCGGGTACATCAGCAGGAGCAAAGAGCTGGGTCTTCTTGTCAGCAGCAGGACCGAGGTCGACGCCACCTTCCTTCACCAGTTTCTCAGGAGCCTGATACCACTGTAACTGTCCACCCCAGAGACCGCCGAAATAGCAGTAGATCTGTCCGTCGTCATCCTTGAAGACGCTGGGGTCGATACTCATGGAACCACGGATAGGCTGGTCTTCGGGTACGAATGGACCCTCAGGCGTATCGCTGACAGCCACACCAAGGTGGAATACACCATTATAATCCTTAGCCGAGAAGATGAGGTAATACTTGCCGTCTTTCTCCACGACATCATTGTCCCACATCTGCTTCTCAGCCCACTTCACCTGCTCCACATCAAGGATCTTGCCGTGATCGGTGACCTCACCATTCACCACATCATCCATGGAAATCACATGGTAATCCTTCATCTGGAAGTGACCGCCGTCGTCATCGAAAGCAGCACCGGCCTCCCAGTCATGAGAAGGATAGACATAAAGGCGTCCGTTAAACACATTGGCAGAAGGATCTGCATAATAATCACTCGGGAATAAGTAACGAGGTAGTTTTGCCATAATTTTGTTTATAATTTAGTAAGTTCATTCTGCATTTCACGGGCGTTTCTGCGACGTGCAGCAAGTTCCGCCTGCATATGTTCATTATACTCTTTAGTAATCGGATAGAAATGTAAGGCCAGGACACCCACAGCAAACAGGAATGCCGGTACAATACTCGACACAAGGCGGATACCCTCCATCGCACTCTCATTCTGGACAGACACATTGCCGGAGACATAGCCAAACATGGAAATGAGAATACCTGCAATGGCACCACCAAGACCCAAACCGACCTTCAGGGCCAGAACAATGCCAGAGAAGCAGAAGCCCGTGGCACGACGGTGGTTCTCATATTCTATATGATCGGCCACATCGGCAATGATTGCCCAAAGCAACGGAACCGTCGGTGCATAGGCCAGAGAGCGCAGGATAGTCAGGACAAATATCAGACTCACATCTGTCGGTGAGGGGATATAGAACATGGCGGTAAAGAATGCCGTCAACGACAGACAGATCATAAAGACCTTCTTCTTGCCATACTTATTCGCCAGATAACGCGACAGGCAAATGACGCCTAGGAACTGGACGATGGCACCCGACATATTGAAGGCAGAGAAACCAATGGAATAGGCTTCATCCTGATCAACATTCATACCAAAGGCCCTAAGGAAATGGCAAAGCGACTGCTCGTCGACATTATACTGGAAATAGAAGTTGATAGCTGAACCCCACATGGCCAACGTTATAAAAAGTACGAATGTCAGCAATGCTATAGAGTTCCACGACACATCAGATACCGTATCCTTTATGTCGGCCTTGATATTCTTCCGCTGGTTCACTGGGGGCTGGATGCGCTCCCTCGACACCACAAAAGTGATGATAAAGAATACAAAAGCTACGACAGCAAACAGGCCGATGGTACATAACCAGCCATGTTGCTGATTACCTTTGCCAAAATGATCTACCAACGGCAGCGTAAGACCCTGCACCACAAACTGGGCAATGGTGACCACGATGAATCGGATAGTTGTGATGCTCGTACGCTCCCGGATGTCGCTGGTCATCACACCGCCTAAAGAGGTATAAGGTATATTATTAAAGGAATAGATAGTCATCAGTAGAATATAAGAGATGGTTGCATAGGTAGCCACCATACCCTTTTCCTCTATTCCTGGATTATAATAAGCCAGAACATAAAACACACAGAAGGGCACGGCAGTCCACAACACCCAGGGACGGAACTTTCCCCAACGTGTGCTTGTGCGATCAGCCAGAAGACCGACAGTAGGATCGACAATAATTTCAGCGAAACTGGCAATCATCAATATGCTTCCTGCCACAGCCCCATCCAGACCGAAAACGTCTGTATAGAACTTCAGCTGGAACATCATCATCATCTGGAACACGAGATTAGCGCCGGCGTCTCCCAAAGAGTAGCCTAACTTCTCGCCCAATGACACCTTCTGTGAAGCGTTACTTTTCATCTCGAAATCAATACCATAATTCCTGCATCTGTGCAGTAATATTTATCTGTTTGCAAAGGTAGTAAATAATTAATCATTCAACATTACAATATGTTACAGAAGTTTTTTCAAATGTTTCATTAGCCAAGAAAAATACAATTTTGGGCGATTTCAACGGAGATTTTTCGTATATTTGCAACATCAAAACAACATTTATGAAAAAAATTCTGCTCTTAACTGTCACACTACTGACCGTCTCTTTTGCAGACGCAGAGATCAGCCTGCCACAGTTGTTCCAGTCAGGGATGGTACTCCAGCGCGGAAAGCTGATCCCGATTTGGGGAAAGGCAGCACCAGGAGAACTGGTCACGGTCCGCTTTAACAAGAAACAATATGCCACGACTGCCGACGCTCATGGCAGCTGGCGGATCAACCTGCCAAAGATGAAGGCTGGCGGTCCCTATACGCTGACGGTGGGCAACCATGTGCTTACCAATATCCTTGTCGGCGACGTGTGGTTGCTCTCAGGCCAATCCAACATCGATGTAACCATCGAACGTGTCTATCCTCAATATCCACAGGAGATTGATGCCTACGAGAACAACGACATCCGTCTGTTCCGTGTGCAGAACGAGACCGACGTTCACGGGGTAAGAGACGACATCAAACCTACATCCATCAACTGGAAGCCCCTGAACAAAGAGAATGCCTGGCTCTTCTCGGCAGTAGGCTATTTCCTTGGCAAGCGGATGCAGGAAAAGACAAACGTGCCACAGGGCATCATCGTCAACAGCTGGGGCGGTACTCCCATTGAGGCCTGGATCTCGAAAGACTCGCTTGAGCGCGACTATCCCATGCTGGTGAAACGTGCGCAGTTCTTCCAGAGCGACGATTACGTGAAGTCACAGACGCAAACCAACATGCAGGCAGACCGCCAGTGGCAGAAAATGCTACAGGAGAGCGATGCCGGCATCCTGCAGAACTGGGCTGCACCAGACTGCGACGATGCCAATTGGCAAAGCATCAATCAGAACGACTGGAGTTGGCGTGGCTGTGGTAGTGTATGGCTGCGGCAACATATAATAATAAATAAGGAACACGCGGGAAAGCCAGCTCGACTGCTCCTCGGCACCCTCTTCGATCAAGACATCACTTATCTGAATGGAAAGGAGATTGGACATACCTACTATCAGTATCCCCCACGCCGTTACGATATTCCAGAGGGCTTGCTCAAAGAGGGTGACAACGTGATAGCCGTCCGTTTCATCAACAAATACGGGGCTGTGCACTTCATTCCCGAAAAGCCCTATATGCTCTGCTTCGGCGACGACCGCTGTTCACAGAACCCCATGCCGAAAGACGTCATACCCCTTGCCCCGACATGGAAGGTGAACGTTGGCACAGAATTGCCCAATTGTCCCAGTGGCGACGTGTCGTTGCAGAATATCCCCACCACGCTTTACAATGCCGTGCTTCATCCACTCGCACCATACGCCATCAATGGTATCGTCTGGTATCAGGGAGAGTCGAACACCGGCAATCCTGCCCCCTATGCTGACTACCTGAAGAAACTGATGGGCTGTTGGCGCGACCGCTGGCAGGATCCGAAGATGCCCTTCGTCATCGTGCAGCTGGCCAATTATGATGGTCGCCAGCAATCCGGTTTCCCAAGACCTATCACCCCACAGACAGCACCGATGAATAGCGGTTGGGCCCAGCTTCGCGAGGCACAGCGTACAGCAGCAAAGGCCGATCCAAGGGCAGAGCTGGCCGTCATCAACGACCTAGGCGAGACTGTCGACATCCATCCGCTCCGTAAAAAGGAGGTTGCCGAGCGCGTGGCACTCTGCTTCGATCGTCTTATATATAATAATAAGGTGAACCTTGCCCCAGAAGTCATCGCCGCCGAGGTGCAGGAGGGGAAAATCATCCTTACCCTTGACCAGCCGATACAGGCAGGCGACCTTTATGAGTTTGAGGCAGCCGCTGCTGATGGTGACAAGGTCTTCCAGAACGTGAAAGCCACAGCAGAAGACAACCGTATCACGCTGATTCTGCCTGAAGGCTTCCATCCGATGAGCACCGTCTATGCCGTGCGCTATGCCTGGAAGGATAACCCCGCTACGGCAAATGTCCGCTCACTCACAGGACTGCCCATGTCATCCTTTGAAATGAAAGTAAACAAATAAACAATAACTATTATGTCAACAACAAACGAATCCAAAGGCTTTTACAAGCTCTCCTGGCTCCAGCGCATCGGCTTCGGTTCCGGTGACCTGGCGCAGAACCTGATTTTCCAGACAACATGTATGTATCTGCTGTTCTTCTACACCGACATCTACGGACTCGATGCCGTTGATGTATCCGTGATGTTTACAGTAGGTAATGTGCTTAACGTGATCTGGGACCCTATCGTAGGTGCCATGATCGACAAGAATAATCCCAAACTGGGCAAATACCGTGCATACCTCGTGTTTGTAGGTATCCCCCTGACAGGTTTTGCCATCCTCTGCTTCTGGAACGGCTTCGCACCGTCGCTGCTCTATGCCTACGTCACCTACATTGCCATGACGCTGCTCTACACGTTCATCAACGTGCCTTACGGTGCCCTGAACTCCTCACTCACCCGTGATACCGACGAGATTACCATCCTGACCTCTGTCCGTATGTTCATGGCTAACTGTGGTGGTCTGGCTGTAGGTTCTGGTCTGCCGCTGCTGATCGCCTACTTCACCGACCAGGAAGCAGAGGGACTGCCAAAGGATCCTGCTGCATGGTTTACGACGATGACCATCTACGGACTGGTTGGTCTGGCTTTGCTGCTTTTCTGCTTCACCCAGTGTAAGGAGCGTGTGGTGATGGATGCCAGCGAGGCAGCCAACGTGAAGATCAGCGACCTCTGGATGGAGTTCTTCCACAACCGTCCCTTGCGCGTCATCGCCTTCTTCTTCATCACCGCTTTCGCCATGATGTCAATCGGTAATGCCGCTGGTGCCTACTTCATCAATAGCAATATGCACGGTTCTCCTGACCAGTTGTCTATCTTTATGGGACTCGGCTCTGCACCGTCGTTCATCTTCATGCCACTCGTGCCGATGATCAAGAAGATGGTGGGTAAGAAGAATATGTTCTACATCTTCCTCTCAATCGCTATCATCGGTATGGCCTTCCTCTATATGGTAGCCAAGATGGAGAACCCCAGCATGGGACTCGTCTATGTGGCTCAGTTCGTGAAGTCAACAGGTGTTATCGTGGCAACAGGTTACATGTGGGCACTGGTGCCTGAGGTCATCTCTTATGGTGAGTATGTCAGCGGCAAGCGTATTGCCGGCATCGTCAACGCTCTGACGGGCATTTTCTTCAAGGCCGGTATGACGCTGGGCAGCATCGTTGCTCCTGCCATCCTCGCCTATGTATCCTACAATCCCGATAGCATCCAGCAGTCGCCTGTAGCTGAGGAGGGTATCCTGTGGCTCGTCTGCGTCATCCCCGCTGCCCTGCTGTTGCTCGCCATGTTCATCATTTCGAAGTATGAACTCACCGACGAGGTTATCGACGACATCAACAAGAAGATTGAGGCCCGCGCCAAGGAATAACAGACGCATCATTATAAAATAAAAACTCACGGAATGATTTGTCCCGTGAGTTTTTCTTTTGTGCCAATCCCGTCTTATAGCTGATACTGTAGCATGACCATCGAGTAGGGAGCTACATCGAGGGTGAACTTCTGCTGTGGCGTTATCATTTCTGTTTTAGGAGCAATGGGCTGCTTCTCGAAGTTGTTCTCGTCGTAAGGATTGCCGGCAAGCACAGTCTTCTTTCCTTCTTTCGTCAGTTGGAAGCGCCCGAGGTTCACGTTGGCAAACTTCACCTGACTGGTGGCATTCACCACCTTCACGAAGAGCTGACGTGTCTTGGTGTTCAGGATCACGCTCTGGCCATAATGCACATTCTCCATGGGCTGGATGACATTGGCGGCATCACCCTGGAATTTCACGCAGTCACCATAATAGTAGTTGCCTGAAGACTGTCCGAACATCTGCTGCACATAGTAGCTGCAGGTCAGGAACGGACGCTCGTTGTCGTAGTAGATGAGGTCGGGATTCCACTGGGTACCATCCTTACGGGCAAAGAGCGGAGCGTAAGAGGTCATGGTGACCACATCGGCATTGCGCTCTACATGGAGCAGATAAAGACCTTCAGCAAGGGCGTCAATGAGTTTCTTGTCCTTGGCAGCATACTCACCCAGATAGACCTTGGTCTTCTTGTTGCGCGGATAATTGTCGTACTGACGCTTGTTCAGGAAGAAATCGTTGGGCTCATAATAGTGTTCGTCAAGGATAGGCATACCCAACTCGTCGGCGAGTTTCCAGCCTGCCTCATAGTCGGGATTCCCGGCATGAGAACCAGGACCGGCAGTACCCACGATGACAATCTCAGGATGAGCCTTCGTCACACGTTCATAGATATACTTGAAGCGCTCGATAAACTCGGGAGAGATCTTCTCCTCGTTACCAATACCGAGGTACTTCAGGTTGAAGGGCTTCGGATGTCCCTGGTCTGCACGCATCTTTGCCCACTTATTCTTGGCAGGATCGCCATTAGCCCACTCGATGAGGTCGATAGCCTCAGCTACCCACTCGTCCATCTCGGACATAGGCACCACATCCTGAGCCTGGGTAGGCCACATATTCCAACCGCCATTGGCACCCTGACAGCTTACGCCACTGGGCAGAATGGGTACAGGCTCCATACCGAGATCCTCACAGAACTGGAAGTACTCATAGTAGCCAAGGGCACAACTCTGGTGATAACCCCAGGTGTTCTTCAGCTGGCGGCGTGTCTCCTTCGGACCGATGGTGGTCTTCCAGCGGTAGGTATTCCAGAAGCCGTCGCCACCGCCATGAACCACGCAACCGCCAGGGAAGCGCAGGAACTTAGGCTGGAGATCGGCCAGCGCCTGAGCCAGATCCTTACGCAGACCATGGCCCTTATAAGTATCCTCAGGCATCAGCGATACCACGTCGATATCCATATCGCCTGTGTTCAAGACCAAGATCTGGAGCGAAGCCTTCTGACAAGTAGATTCAGGCGTGAGCACAGCCTCATACTTCTTCCATTTGTTGTCGTTCACGTCGATGACAGCCTCTGCCAACAGATTCGGTTCCCTGGGAGGCCATCCCTGCAGCTGCTCAACGAGGGCGACACGTACCTTTTTGGCACCACCGTCCACATTACGCATAAAAGCCGAGAAGTCATACTTCTCACCGGCCTTCACAGGGATGCCGTCGAAACCGTCGTTCTGCAGTCCGAAGCCCTTCCAGCCTTTATAGTCGAAGTACTCCTTGACACGCTCGGTGTGAAGACGCATGTAGATCGCATTGTTAGGATGAACGGGATTCTCCGAACGGATCAGCAGATTACCCAATGAGTGACCTGGGCGTATCATCTTCCACGCTGTGCCAGGTCCCCATCCGTCACGGTCAGATGGTGAGAACTCAAAAGAGCCGTTCTGTAACAGTTCGGCATAAAGACCACCGTCAGCAGAGTTGTTGATATCCTCAAAGAAGATACCGATCAGTTCATTACTGATAGCCTTGCCGCCTGCCGGAGCGGTCATCGGCTTCTGGGCACTGAGTCCCATAGAGGCTGCCGCGAAAACGGCAGCAATCATCATTCGTCTATTCATACAATTGTAATTGGTTTATTTAGTGAGATATTGATTACAGAGAATCAGGGAAGACGAATAACTTGATGTTGTCTTTGACAAAGATGACCAGCCCAGAGGCACCATCTACATAGTCAATAGACATCGTCACGTCCTTAGGATCAAGCGCTTTCCCGTCAATGACAAAAAGCGACTTGTCAAAGATTACCGCCTTGTCCTTCTGGGCTAGTTTCTTGGTAATCGTCGCATCACCGTATTTATAGGTCACCTGGAAATGGTTACCGCCCGAAAGATCCAGATCGGTGTTGACCTCTACGGAGTCAAGCAGATTATACTCATCTTCAAAGATGGTCCGCAGCTTGTCATAGATGGTAGGCTCGGTACGGCCGTCACTTCCTTCATGGGTAGACAGCTGTCTGTCGTTATACAAAACGTCGACCCCGCTTTTCTTAATCCATTCCTTACCAACAAAGAGCATCGGCTTTTTGGTTGTCAGATTAATGACCCTGACAGCCTGTTTATCTTCCTTCCAGTCAATGTCCTTGACATCCGAAAAGACGTCGCCTACATGAACGGTCTTCCCGTTAGAGAACTTCAGATTGGCATCATTCACTTTGAGCACCTTGTAATTGTCGGCGCTCATCTGGCCTATACACATGCTAAGCCACAGCAGGATTGTTATTCTTTTCATTTTTTCGTGTATAAAATAGTTTTCGCTTTTGTACATAGGTATCAATCAACGAATAGACGGTTGTCGGTACCCAGATATTGAACACCATATCGTTCCAGTTGGCAATCAGGGATATGACGAAGAAGAGCGTAGCCGTACTCAAGAACGACATGAGGACGCTCAGCCACGGATTCTGGAACAGCGACGAGAAGGAGTTTCCTCTCAGATAGAAGGTGCCCACGATCATATAGACCAGGAACAGCAAGATGACAAGCCACCCATTGATCAGATGGTCGCCTGCCATGAGGGCAAGATAGGCATTCATGCAAACCACGGAACCTGGCTGTGAACCCAGATAGGTCGTGTGGCGGTCAGTCAAGAAATCTCCAATCACGACGATCTTGTCTTCCAGCTGATCCTTCACGGGGAATACCTCGTCAATATCCAGCAGGTCAGACCCCAGGTAGCTGTAGCTGTATTCCCTGGATTGGCCATCTTCCTCAATCAGTCGCCCGTTGACGACCATCCTCATCAGCAAGGTCACGCCATTATGGCAAAGCCTTCCGTTGTCCGTGTACCAAAGACCGCCCCAGTGTGGCTTGATGGCGCAGCCGTCAGCCCCGATCCTTTCCGAATAGATCTTCAGCGGAACGGTGATCACAGAGTCGTATCTCAGATACTGGAAATGGGAGAATGCCCGCACCTTCCACGTGATACTGTAGTCGGCATTGGCCGACTTGGCATAGAGGCCGCTGTCCTTCATCCGCGATTTGGAATGGTTGGGGATTACGATCCTGTCCATCGACTTGATCGTCTGGAACAGGGCCGAATCCGAGGGCGAGTTGATACCTTCCTCAAAGTTCACATCCATGAAGATATAGCGGTAGTTGTTGGCCGCCTTGGCTATCGTCAGCAGCTTCAGCAGCTTTTCCCTGTCCGTGATCACCATATTCCCCACAGGCATCCCGTCCTCCTCATACTCTACCAACGCCTTATCGTAGCACACGTTAATCAGGAGCATACTGTCTGGCACGTTATCAACCGTGCGGCCGAGGAATCTCTTGGCATAATAGATCTCCGTGAGAGCGGCATTGTCGCCTGGCAGCGAATGCCGGGTGTTACCAAAGAGGTAAGTGCCCACGATGATGACCAAGCTGAAGCCTGCGGAGATACAGTATATCCTTCTGTCTTTCCGCAGCTTCTGCAATATGCCTTGCCAAAGGCTTTTGATCATCCTCTTAAACATTACAAATCCCTGTTAAGCAGAATGACTTTTGCCTTAGAGTTATCCATACGACTCATGGTCTTGCCTACGTCGGCATTATAGTAAGTAGGATCGGCCACCGTGAACTTCCTGCCCTCCACCATGATATAGTCGCCGGGAACATCCTCGTCGAAGCAGACGGCGGTGTACATGTGCTCAGGATAGTAGACCAGCACCACGTCGAGGCCCAGCAGGTCGCGAACGAGGTGAGAGAACAGGATGGCTCTGTCTTCACAGTCGCACTTCGGGTAGAAGAGGCTTTCCTCTGCGAAGAAGGCGCGCTCATAACCCCACATCTTGCTGTCGAGGGCATAGTCGAGTCCCATCTGTACCCAGTTCAGCAGCAGGTTGGCACCCATCAGTTTGGTGCCGTTCTGTATCTGTTTCTTCAACTGGGGATAGAGTTTGTCCTTCACCTCCTTGGTGATGGGGGTATTGGCATAGTAGGCCCAGTTGGTCATGATGTTGCTGTTCTTATAGGTGGAAGGATAGTCGTTGAAGAAGTTGATCATGTTCTTGTTGACAGCGATATCGGCAGACACGGAGACGAAGCGCGAGATGATGGTGCGCATCTCCGAGAGATCCACGTTCAGCTTCGGCAACTTGTCGATGTCGGCTTCCATAACCTTCTCACCGGGGAAGCCCACGTCGCAGACGGCGAGGTTCTTCAGGCGGCTGCCGTCGAAGAGGAAGAACAGCTGCCCGTTGATGCTGGTGTAGCCGCTGCGATAGGCGGCATCGTGGATACGCACCAGCAGGTGGAGCTTCTTCTGATCGTCGAGGGCGAAGCGCATCATATAGCCTGACTGCTGGAACAGAACGCCCTGGAGGAACACGGCCTCCTGGGTGCCCTTGCCGCAGATGGCCTCACCGACGGACTCCAACAGCTTGTAGTAGGCCCAGTCGCAGAGGTCGTATTTCTTACGGAGTTCCAGACAGTCGTGTAACAGGTTGTCGTACTTGTCGGTGGTGAGCTCACGATAGGCATTGGCCATCGACTTCTCGTCGGAGCCTTCGAGCTTGAACTTCTTGTCGGGTGTACGGGCATCCATCTTGGTGCCATAGTACTCGAAGGAACAGGTCTTCACGGCCTCCAGATTCTGCTTTACCGGACTGAGTGGCTGGGGCTGAGGAGCCTTCGGCTCTTTCTTGACGACTGCGATTTCCACGGGAATCTCCTTGCTCTTGGTCTTCTGGGCCAACTGCTTGTCTATCTCTCTTTGCTTCTCCTCGCTCTTTTTCTTTTCCTCGGCAAGGAGTCGCTTCTGCTCTTCCTGACGGGCCTTTTCCTCTTCGAGCTTCTTCTGCTGAGCCAACTGCTTCTGAGCCTGCTCGTTCAACAGCTGCTGCTGTCTATCCTGCTCCTGCTTACGCAGATTGGCGGCCTTCTGCTGCTCTGCCTCCTGCTTCTGACGCTGGGCGAGATAACTCTGGCGCTCAGTCTCGAGCTTCTTCTTCTCGTCGGCGAGTTTCTGCTGTTCAGCGAGCAACTGCTTGTTCTGCTGCTCCAGCTGCTTCTGCTGTTCAGCCTGCTTTTTGGCGCTCTCTTCAGCCAACAGTTTCTTCTGTTGTTCCTGCTTGGCCTTTTCGGCATCCAGATGTTTCTGCTGTTCGGCTTGCTGCTTGGCACGCTCGTCTATCTGCTTCTGCTGCAGGGCCAGATCGTTCTTCTGCTTGTCGGAAGCACGCTGCAGTTCTGCCTCCTGACGCTGTTTCTCAGCGAGGAAAGCCTGACGCTCGGCCTCCAATTTCTTCTGCTCGTCGGCGAGTCGCTTCTGTTCAGCGAGCAACTGCTTGTTCTGAGCCTCCAGCTGCTTCTTCTGTTCAGCCTGCTGCTTGGCACTTTCCTTGGCCAGCAGGTCTTTCTGTTTCTGCTGGGCTACCTTTTCGGCATCCAGCTGTTTCTGCTGGGCTGCCTGCTGCTTGGCACGCTCGTCTAACTGACGCTGTTGTTCTGCGAGCTGCTTTTTTGCATCGGCAGATATCTGCTTCTGCGATTCCTGCTTCTTCTTATCTGCCAGGAAGGCCTTGCGATCGGCTTCCAGCTGCTTCTTCTCATCGGCGAGTTTCTGCAGTTCAGCCTGCAACTGCCTGTTCTTCTCTTCCAACTGGCGCTGTGCATCCTGCTGCTGACGGGTACTCTGCTCGGCTAACTGGTTCTTCTGCTGCGCATTCCTGGCGCGCTCCTCGTCCAGCTGTTTCTGCTGGGCAGCCTGCTGCTTCGCACGTTCGTCGAGTTTCCGCTGCTGTTCTGCCAACTCGTTCTTCTTCTGATTGGAGGATTGCTGCTGGGCTGCTTCCTGCTTCTGTTTCTCGGCGAGGAAGGCCTGACGCTCAGCTTCCAACTGCTTCTTCTCGGCAGCCAGTTTGTCCTGCTCGGCCTGAATCTGACGGTTTTTCTCCTCTAACTGCTTCTGCTGCTCAGCACCCATTCGGTTGCTTTCCTCAGCCAGCAGATTCTTCTGCTGTTCCTGCTTGGCCTTTTCTGCATCCAACTGCTTCTGCTGTTCTGCCTGCTGCTTGGCACGCTCATCCAACAGTCGCTGTTGCTCTGCTAACTGGCGTTCACGCTCGCCGGCAGTCTTCTGCTGTTCAGCCTCCTGTTTCTGCTTTTCGGCGAGGAAGGCCTGACGCTCTTCTTCGAGTTTCTTCTTCTCAGCCTCAAGCTTCTGCTGATCTGCCATCAACTGGCTGTTCTTCTGATCCAACTGCTGTTGCTTGGCATCCTGCTGCTTTTTCTGGGCATCGATGGCCTTCTGGGCTTCGAGCAGTTTCTTGTTCTTCTGCAGGAGTTCCTGCTGCTCCTTCTTCTTGTCATAAGTCAGCGGATCATCCCACTTCTTCACCGGATGCTCCAGCGGAGTCTTCATCCCGTACTCCTTCCAGACCTTCTCCATGAAGTCGGCATATTCGCTATTGGCCTTCTCACGGAAATCCTTATACTCTTTATTGGCATCTTTTACGAAGTCATTATAGTCGTCCGTAAAATCGTCTTGTGCATAGCCCTTTGAGACCATGCACAAGAATGCCAGGCACGTAAACAACGCCCTTTTCATACGCACCACGTCTTTTAGTTGGTAATATCGTTAGAGGCTGTGATCAATTCGCCCAGGATATCATCCATCTTCTTCTGGGCAACGGCCACACGGAGGGTCACTTCCACGTTACCGTTGGGCAATTCCCTGTAAGCATCTAAAAGCACACGGGGGTTGCCGAGTTTCTGATCGATGGAGAGTGCCTTGGCGGCCATGATGGCCTTGGCCTTCGATTCGGCCTCGGCATGAGGCAACGACTCGTTGTTGACGCCTACCTCGAACTTCTGCGTGAGGTTCGTGGAGAGCAGGGCTGCAAGTTCAGCCTTGGCGAGGGTCATGGCCTGCATCCTGGCAGCATCGTAGACACCGCCCACGCTGCTGGCGACACCAACCGTCCACTTCAGGTTGCCCTCGACATCCTCTTCCAGTTCCGCTTTCTTGCTACGGATAAGCATGTCTCTAAGCGAGAGCGAGCCAGGAACCACCTTCCAGCCCTCCTTCTCATACTTCTTCACTTCTTTCTTTATCTCTTTCATGTGTGCCTTGTCAAAAGCCTGGGCACTTACAGTCATCGTCATGGCGAAAGCCAGGACCATTGTCATTATCACCTTAACAGTTTTCATACGCTTCAATGTTTTTATTTGGTTATTTAATCAAACTATCTACTGCATCCATACCGGCCTGCATGGCCTTCTCACGGTCATAGGCCAGTCTCACCTGCACTTCCATGCCGCCTTCCTTACGGTCTCTGAAGAGCTCTATCAGCGTGATTGGCATCTTCAGCTTCTGGGAAACCAGCGCCTTGCCTTTCTGCACAATCTCCGAGGCCGATGTTGCCTCGCCGGGACCCGTCTGACGGTTCTCCAACTTCGTGGTAACCAGCGTCGTCAGGTCTGTCGAGATATTGCCAGCCAGCTCGGCCTTCGCCAGTTCCGTAGCCTGAATCTTGGCCGCATCATAGAAGGTACCGCCGCTCATCGCCTGCCCGAAGATATACTTTGGCTGCTCGTCGGCGTCCGTTTCCGCCTGCAGTTTATAGGCCTTCAACAGTTGCTGCTCCATAGGCAGTCCGCCAACAGGCACTTTCCAGCCTTCCTTCTTCAGCTGTTTAGCCTCTTTCTTGGCCTGTTTGGCCAAATCCTTATCACTCTGTGCATACACAGTTGAGGTTGCGATGCCCAACAGCACCACCGCCATCATAATCTTTATGAGTCTCATAGGCATACCAATTAAATCATTTTAGGTTGCAAATATAAATAAAAAGTCTGAACATTCCAAAGAATTTGCTCATAATCTTTCAAATAAGGATAAAAATAGCACAAAAACTGTTCATTGAATGACGAAGTATTTCTTCTCTCGGCAATCATCCCAAGAAACACTCGATTGGTTACGGTTACAGTTGTAACCATGTAACCTTTTGCTGGCATGCTATATTGAAATTAGTTTACAATATAAAACGCGCCCTGCAAACACTGAGTTTGCCGTAATGTAAGCACTGGTTTCATTACGACAAACTACCCTTTTAGTCCCTATAAACTCAGAGTTTGCTAACGATAAACTTAGTCCTTGTAACTGGTTGTATGTCAGATGGATACAAAATAGCGCCTTTAAAATGGCGGATTTGAAATTAATTTACAAAATTAACCTATCAACTCTCAAAAGGTTACATGGTTACAACTGTAACCGTAACCGTTTGGCATTAAAAAAAAAGTGCTCACAAGGTGTCGTGCACTTTGTGAGCAGGTTAATAGTTAATAGATTTTTAATTTGATGCTTACTCGTTTACTTGATGCTTCGCTTAATCGCCTATTTGATGCTTCGCATCGAGTAAACTCGCGCATTCCCGAGCATAGCTCGCCTACCCGTAGCCTTTCGGCAGAGCTCAAGCGAGCTTGGCTCTGCTCTCGCTTACTCGTTTACTTCCAAGGATTCTCGAAGGCTACAGGGCCGTTCTCGAGCTTCTGGCATACGAGCTCGATGTCCTCGTAGTGCTCCTCACCGTCTGCCCAGTACTCCTTGTACTTCACACAGTAGCAGCCTGTGCCCTTCAGCTCCTTCATGTCCTTACCGTCGATGGTGTTCTTGAACTTCACTGAGAAGTCGCGGGGGTCTGTGGGAGCCAGCATCCAGCCGAGCAGCTCGGCATTGCCGTCGTTCATAGCCTTTACGCGGATGTTCAAGCGACCGCCACGGGGAATACCTGAAATCTGTCCTTCACGATCAGTTGCCTGATTGAACTTGTAGTCTACCAACAGTACCTCACGTGCTGCGAAATCTTTAACCTCGAGGGTTACCGGTGTTACATTCTCTGCCATATCTTGTTTCCTTTCTTTTCTTTAAAATAATTACTTTTTTACCTTTTAACTTTTTCCCTTATGCCCACTCGTTCTCGAACTTGATAGAGCCAACCTCGATGTTCTTGCAGGTGATGATGATCTCCTCATAGTGACCAACCTTGTCTTCCCACTTCTCCTCGAAGTCTACGCAGTAGCCGTTCTCAAACTTGATGGTCTTCATGGCCTTGCCTGTCTTTGTCTCGAGGAACTCGATGCTGCCGTTCTTCGGGAGGTTGCGCTC
>JAEEGF012374158.1_pt1 | contig 80297 bp, 52 predicted proteins | sample 9134171 | NCBI WGS metagenome assembly JAEEGF01 (sample SAMN16246542, study PRJNA631951) | gut metagenome | biome: gut microbiome; feature: rumen; material: AP-attached | host: Bos | place: Iran: Karaj | collected 2018-10 | reverse complement strand
CAACGGCCAGCGAGGACGGCTGAAGTGGCTCGGCAAGTTCTTCTACTATTACTATCCCGCCCACATGGCGGTTATAGGCCTGCTGGCCCGTTGCTTCCAATAACCGTGAGGTCGGCAACTTCCCTTGTTCAACGAGTTTATAGACAGAAACAAAATCGCGGTCTGGCACATTAAAAAAGAAAGCGGCGCAGGGAAGAAAAACCGAAAATTATTTCTGAGTTTCAAAAAAATGACGTAACTTTGCCCCGCTATTCACTATCTGTCACACCATCATGACTATGAAAAAGCTCTTTGGGGCATTCTTTCTGTTTTTGTTTGCCGCAACCGTCCATGCCCAGACGGTGTATAACGTTTTAGACTTTGGAGCCAAAGGCGACGGCACTACCGACGACGCTGCCGCCCTGCAGCAGGCTATAGATAAATGTACGCGCGAGGGCGGCGGCCGCGTGCTGCTGCCGCGTATGCACACGTTCCTCTGCGGTCCTGTGGAGCTGAAGAGCAACGTCGAGCTGCACCTCGAGAGCACCGCCACGCTGCTCTGCAACCCCGACGAGAGCATCTATACGCTGAGCGCCTTCGGCGACAACCGCGGCGAGGGCATGATGTGGCTCTGGGCCAAGAACGCCCGCAACCTCAGCATCACCGGCCGCGGCACCATCCACGGCAACGGCATCAAGTTCATGGGCATGGAGCTGAGCGACTCATACGAGCTGAAGCCGCTGGCCGACCCCACGTTTGACCCTCGTCCCCACGTGCTGACGCTCATCGGCTGCGACAACCTGACGATACGCGACGTCACCATCACCGAGGGAGCCTACTGGACCGTGCACCTCGTGGGCTGCAATGTGGCACTCATCGACGGCATCAACCTGCTGAACAACCTGAAGATACGCAATGGCGACGGCATCGACCTGGACCACTCGAAGAACGTGCGCATCAGCAACTGCCACATCACCTCGGGCGACGACTGCATCTGCCTGAAAAACCGCCGCGAGTGGGCCGACTACGGCGCATGCCACGACATCGTGGTGACCAACTGCACCATGAGCAGCCGCTCGTGCGCCATCAAGATAGGCTCGGAGAACATGGACAATATCTATAATGTGCTGGTGGACAACTGCATCATCACCGAGTCGAACCGAGGCATCGGCATACAGAACCGCGACGAGGGCACCGTCACCGACGTCACCTTCTCGAACATCATGATGGACCTGCAGCTGTGGAGCGACGTGTGGTGGGGCAAGGCCGAGCCCATCTACGTGACGAGCTATCCGCGTGCCGACGGCAACCACAAGGACGCCAACTGGCGATTCCCCAAGGGACAGACCGAGGGCCGCTGCGGAGCCGTCAGCCGCATCACCTTCAACAACATCCAGGCCACCTCGGAGAACGGCTGCTTCATCGGCGGCGACACCAACGACAAGGTGAGCGACGTCGTGCTGAACAATGTCACCATCAACCTGCGCCGCATGACGACCTACGCCAACGGCCTCTACGACCGCCGGCCCTGCAAAGGCGACGACTTTGTCACCGGCCGCGTCTACGGCGTCTACATCGAGCAGGCCTCAGGCACGAAGATTGAGAATCTCACCGTCAACAGCTATCTGGCCAACTATGAGGGCAAGGTGAAGTATCCCGCCAGCACCCTCAACCCCATACACCGCTTCAAGAACTTCGTCAACCGCACGGCAGGCGAGCTGAGCCAGTGAGCCCAGTAAGGTTAGAATTTCCAGAAAGACAAAAAGGGCCAGAACGCCTGGGAAAGCTTTGGAAAGCTTAGAAAAACCTAGAAAGCTTAGAAAGAAACATCTATATCATCATTCAAAATCTTTATTTATGCAAAACGTAAGAAAAACATTCAGCCGCCTGTTGATGCTGACTCTGCTGCTGACGGTCACCACCGTAGCCTGGGCACAACAGCGCATCGGCGGCACCGTGAGAGACGGTAAGGGCGAGGCCCTCATCGGCGTGAGCGTGAGAGAGGCCGGCACACAGAACGGCACCACCACGAACATCGACGGACAGTTCACCCTCACCGTGAAACCTGACGCACGCCTGGAGTTCAGCTACATCGGCTTCGATTCGCAGACGCTGCCCGCACAGCAAGGCATGCGCGTCATCATGCAGGAAGACAACAAGACGCTGGACGAAGTGGTCGTCGTGGGCTACGGCACCATGCGCCGCAAGGACGTCACCAGCTCTATCACCACCGTGCAGGCCAAGGACCTGAACCGTGGCGTATTCACCGATCCCGCCTCCATGCTGCAGGGCAAGGTGGCCGGCTTGACAGTCACCTCTAACGGCGACCCCTCGGGAGCTGCCAGCATCACCCTGCGTGGTGCCTCATCGCTGCGCACTGGCGAGGCTATGGAGCCGTATTACGTCATTGATGGTATTCCCGGCGTTGACCCGTCGATGGTGGCTCCCGACGACATCGAGAGCATCGACGTGTTGCGCGATGCTTCCGCCACGGCCATCTATGGCTCGAAGGCCGCCAACGGTGTCATCATCATCACCACGAAGAGCGGCGCCGAAGGACGTACCAGCGTTACCTATAACGGCTACGTGGCCTTTGACAAAGTGCTGAAGACGCTCGACATGGCCTCTGCCAGCGACCTGCGCGGCAGCGGACTCATAGGCGCTGAGCAGGACGGCGGTGGCGATACCGACTGGCAGGATGAAGTGCTGCGCACGGGCATCAGCCATAACCACAACCTCAGCATCAACGGAGGCAGTGGCGCCACGAAATACATGGGCTCTATCAACTTCATGAGCCGTCAAGGCGTGGTGCGCGGCACCGGCATGAACCGCGTCAATGCCCGTACGCTGATCAGCACCAGCATTCTGAAGGACCGCCTCAACATCTCTATCGGCCTCAACGCTATGCAGGGACGCCACGAGGGAGTGCCTATGGCCACCTCTACGGGCAACGACTCGGGCAAGAGTGTGCTCGATGCCATGAACTATTACTCACCCACGAACCCCGTGCGCAATGCCGACGGCTCCTGGTATGAAAGCTACATCGGCTCGGCCAACTACAATCCCCTGTCGATGATCTACGAGGACAACAACCGCAATGAGTGGAGACGCATACAGTACATCACCAAGGCCACACTGAAGATTGTCGACGGCCTGACCTGGAACGCCAACTACTCGTATGACAGCGGTCAGAACACCTACAGCTGGTATCAGACACATCAGACGCAGATGGACAAGGGCTATGACGGACGCGCACATCGCGACACCTACCTGCGCCACAACCAGACTTTCGAGACCTACGGCAACTTCGACCGCACCTTCAACAAGGTTCACAAGCTGGGCCTGATGGCCGGTTACAGCTGGGAGGAGCGCGTAGGCAATGACGGCTTTGGCGTCACCGTGAACAACTTCTACAACGACGTGACGAATTTCTGGAACCTGCGCTATGCCAACAACATCAACGGCATCACTGACGTAACAGGTAGCTCGCGCACCAAGATTCGCAACATCTCTTTCTACGGCCGTGTGAACTACTCGTTCAACTCGCGCTATATGCTGCAGGCCACCATCCGCCGCGACGGCAGCTCCGTGTTCGGCAAGGATCACCGCTGGGGCACCTTCCCCTCGGCATCTGTGGCCTGGAACATCACCGAGGAAAACTTCATGCAGAACCAGAACATCTTCGACCAGCTGAAGCTCCGCGTGGGCTATGGTGTCAGCGGTAACGCTATGGGCTTCGGCGCCTTCGACGCCATCACCACCTACGGTCTGAACAGCAACTCGTTTGAGTATGTCCTGCCCGACGGCACATCGAAGACCATGTACGGCATTTCTGCACAGAACAACGGCAACCCCGACCTGAAGTGGGAGCGCACTGCCATGCTGAATGTCGGTCTCGACTTCGCCTTCTTCGGTGGACGCATCAACGGTAGCATCGAATACTACAACAAGAAGACCTCTGACCTGATTTGGAACTATGCTGTGTCGACCAACATCTATCCGTTGGACTGGATTCGTGCCAATGTGGGCGACATCACCAACCAGGGTATCGAGTTTATGCTGAATGCCACACCCGTCCGCACACGTGACTTCCAGTGGCAGACTACACTCACACTGTCGCACAACAAGAACACCGTAGACAAGCTGTCTAACGCACAATACTCAGTGGACTACGTAAACCAGGGTAATCCTAACATCGGTGGCATCTCGGCTAATGCCGACACGCAGCGAATCATGGAAGGCGAGCCTCTCGGCACCTTCTGGACCTACCGTCATGCCGGCTACGATGCCAATGGCAACAGCGTGTTCTTCGTGGGCGACCTGGAGAAACACAAGGATGCCGAGGGTAATGTCCAGGCCGACACCTATCAGGATGCCAACGGACAGTGGGTAACATCAAACCCCGGATATGACGACAAGACGAAGGTGGGCTGCGCTCAGCCTAAGATTGTCTACGGCTGGAACAACACGCTCAATTACAAGAACTGGAGCCTCACAGCTTTCTTCCAGGGCGTGCTTGGCAACAAAATCCTGAATGCCACGAAGGCTCACTACAGCTACCTCGGCCATCTGGCTGGCGGCAAGAACGTACTCAAGGACGTTGTCAATGATCCCGTGGTGCGCAACGATGCCAACGGACATATACCCAGCGACAAATACCTTGAGAACGGCAACTACCTGCGCCTCTCGTCGCTTACACTGGGCTACACCTTCGACAAACTCGGGGGCTGGGCACAGAGCCTGCAGCTCTATGCCACCTGCAACAACCTGCTGACGCTGACCAACTACAGCGGCATCGATCCTGAGGTGAACCTCGGCGGCCTTACACCTGGCATTGACTATCGTGAGACCTTCTATCCCCACACCCGCTCGTTCATCTTCGGCGTAAAGGTCAACTTCGATACCAAGAATGAGAAAAAGGCACTTCCGCAAACCGTCTACGTGGCCGACAACGACGCCATCAACCGCCTGCAGGAGGAAATCCAGCGCCTCGCCGAGGAGAATGCAAGGCTGAAGGACATTCGCGTCGATCCGAAGCCGAAGGTGATTACCGAGGTACAGACCGTCACCTTCCCCTATCTGGTGAACTTCACCATCGGCCAGAGCGACATCGTCAACCGCGAGAAGGTGAACCTGGAGACCGTGGCACAGATGATGAAGGCCACGCCAAACACGAAATACACAGTCTACGGCTATGCTGACAAGCAGACGGGCTCGCCTGAGCGCAACGCCCAGCTGGCCCAGGAGCGCTCGGTCAACGTCTACGACATCCTGACCAAGCAGTATGGGGTTCCCGCTTCGCAGCTCATCCGCGAGGCAAAGGGCGGCGTTGACGTGATGTATCTTGACGACCCGCAGCTCTCTCGCTCCGTCATTATCTCAGAAGTGAAGTAGATTGAAAACTGATAATTGATAATTGAAAATGAAGATTATGAAAAATATAGCAAAAATTTTCTGTGGCTGTCTCGTGGGCTGTGGCATCGCTGCTTTGACCACGAGCTGCACCGACCTCGACATCACTCCCGAGGCACAATACACGACATACCCCGATTCTAAGGAGGCCGTGGAGGCGCAGATGGCTGACGTCTACTTCCACTTGCGCGGCACGCTGGGTCGTCGCTATATGGAGGCTCAGGCCCTCTCAAGTGATGAGTGGGTGGGTATCTCCTTCGACGGCGACTACGCCGATGGCGGCATATACGCCCAGTGCTCATTGCACAACTTCGACGCCACATCGGCCTGCACCGACTGGTACGGCGACGTGACGGCTGGCATCACAAAGGCCAACAAGGTTATCGTGGCTATGGGCGGCGAAGAGAACGATGCCACTGCTCAGGCCCGTTACATGCGCGCCTTCTACTCCTTCATCCTCATGGACAGCTTTGGCGATACGCCCATCCTGAACCGTGTCTTCGCTGAGGACGAGCAGGTTGAACGCTCACCACGGGCTGAGGTGGCTAAGTGGATTGCCTCTGAGCTGGAGACCATCATCCCCTTGCTGCCCACCGACGTCAATGCCTCCACCTACGGCAAGCCGACGCGCTATGTGGCCGAGGCTCTGCTGGCCAAGCTTTACATCAACTGGCCCGTCTACACAGCTGCCAGCGTCACTGCCTACGATGCTGCCAACTACAGCAACGAGCACCTGCAGGACGTTGTGACCCTCGTCGACGACATCATTGCCAGCAAGCAGTTCAGCCTCTCGGAGGGTGCCAGCGGCTACCGCTCAAAATTCTGGCCGAACAACGGTCCTCAGATTAAGGACTTCATCTACGCTATGCCTTTTGATGCCATCACTGCACAGGGCTTCCAGTATTGCCGTCCGCGCATCTGGCGCCAGGGACGCAATAACGGTGAGGGTGGCGCAGGCTACTTCGGCTCCGACATCGGCAACAGCACCGGCGGTAACTTCAGCATCTCGCCCGAATTTGCCGACGTGCTCATGGCACTGCCTACCGACGACCGTCAGGAGAACATCCTCGCAGGCAAAATCTATATGTTCGACCCCACAACCTACGCCAAGACCAATACACCGTATAAGTACAAGGGCGAGGAGATAGTGCTCGACAAGACCATCCGCCTGAAGAACCGCACAGACAATGGTGCCGACTACTATGAGTGGGGCACTTCCCCTTCAACCTACCCTGCTGCTGCCGATATCTTCCAGCTCAACACCGGCAAGGATGTGAAGGGATGGAGCCAGGGCTACAAGAGCGTGAAATACTTCGTCATCCGCGAGGACTTCATCAATGGCCGCAACCAAAGCAACGACCTGCCCATCTTCCGCTATGCCGACATGCTGCTGCTGAAGGCTGAGGCCCTCACACGTGGTGCCAAGGCTGCCAACGGCGAGACGGCGCAGATTCTGTTCAACCAGATCCGCACCTATGTCAATGCGCCCACCATCACCCATGCGCCCTCGCTCGATGACATCTATCAGGAGCGTGGCCGCGAGCTCTTCGACGAGAACTGGCGCCGCAACGACATGATTCGCTTCGGCCACTACGAGGATGAGTACGGCTTCCACCGCAAGGGCTTCCCCACCGCCCGCTTCGACAAGGAGTGCCGTGTGTTCCCCATCCCACAGAGTGTGCTGAACACCAATACCAATTGGAAGCAGAATCCTGGCTATTAAGCCTTCAACCGCTAAAAAAACATAAAAACGCGCACGTTTGCACTTGGCAGGCGTGCGCGTTTCATTTGTTTTTCCTATCTTTGCATTGCGAAAAACATGCAACGAAACTTTCGCAATGAAACTTTCGCAATGGGCAATGGAGAGAAACCGCTTTTAATGACACTGCGCTATGGCAAAGAAGAAGACAAGAAATCTGGAGAACCCTTTTGTTTTCAGGGGTTATGAAGGGCCTGAATACTTCTGTGACCGTACGGAAGAGACAGAACGACTGCTCTCCGGATTGAGCAATAGGCGTATTATTACGCTTATTTCACCACGAAGAATGGGCAAAACAGGACTCATTAAGCACGTTTTTCATCTCATTTCAGCGCAACAGAAAGATGCTGTTTGCCTGTATGTTGACATTTTTGCCACCAACAACTTGCATGAATTCGTGGAGTTGTTCTGCAGCTCATTTGTGACAGATGTCGTGCAACGCGAGAAAACATTCTTCGGCAAGGCTATAGACGCTTTCAAGGGGTGGCGCCCTACGCTGACCGCCGACCCCGTGACGGGTATGCCGCAGGTGTCGGTCAGCATAGAGCCGGTACAGACGACCAATACGCTGAAAGGAATCTTTGATTATATTGAGCGACTGGATAAAAAGGTGTATATTGCCATTGATGAATTCCAGCAGATAACGGAATATCCAGAGAAAGGCACAGAGGCATTGCTGCGCAGCTATATTCAGTTTAGCCATGCCAGCTTCATCTTTTCGGGAAGCAAGTTCCACCTGATGTCGGAAATGTTCCTGTCGCCCAAGCGCCCGTTCTATCAAAGCACAGAATTTCTCAGCCTTCAGCCGCTGCACGAGGAAATCTATTTCACATTTGCCCGTCATTTCTTCGAGCAGGCAAAGGGCAGCCTCAGCGAAAATGTGTTTCATGACATCTATACACGTTTCGATGGAATCACCTGGTATGTTCAGCTGGTGTTAAATGAACTCTTCGGCACCGTCAAACAGGCTGATGACATCAAGTGTGTGGCACACGCCATTGACGCTGCTCTGCAGACAGTCTCAACAAGCTATGAGGGCTTGCTCCCTTTCCTTACGCCAAGCCAGAAAGCACTGCTGAGGGCCATCGCCCGTGAAGAGCCCGTTGACCAGCCATTAAGGAGCGACTTCATCAAAAAACATGACTTGCCATCGACAAGCACCATCAAGTCGGCCTTGGAAACCATGCAACGCAAGGAACTTGTCTATCGCACTGACAAAGGCTATATCATCTACGACCGCTTTTTCTCACTCTGGCTGAAACGAATCTATGGCGCATACTGATACCACGATGTCACACCGCAGCATACTCTTGATAGCCGCACTGCTGCTGACCATGCAGGCCATGGCGCAGCTGGGACGTTACAAGGCCGACATCCGGGCCTTGCCACAGGACTTCTGCGACACTGTCAGCGTGGAATGGGAGCGCGACCAGCTGTATGTGCCCGTCACGGCGGGCGGACGCACCTACCGTTTCCTCTTCGACACGGGAGCTGGCCAGTCGGTCGTCTTCAGTGGCACACCGTTGGCCGACGCGCCGTGTGTGAGCAGCCTGCTGTCGCACGATGCCGCCGGCAATATCGACACCGTCAGCGTGGTCAAGCTGCCGCCGCTGCATATAGGGGAAACCACCCTCTACGAGTGTCAGGCCACCGTGCAGCCGCGTGGCGTGGGGGCACGCAGCATCGACGGCATCCTGGGCTTCGACCTGGTGAACAGCGGCCTGTGCCTGAAGCTCGACATGCAGTCAAAGCATCTGATCATCAGTGACCGCGAGTGCAGCTTCGACCGTGATGAGGGCGCCGCAAGCCTCCGTTACCGCCTGTTCTACCATGTGCCCTATATCGACATCATTCCCTTCGGCAGAAAGCCTGAGCGCGTGCTCTTCGACACAGGCAGCCGCAGTTTCTTCTCCATGAACATCGGCCATTTCAATGAAGCCGAGGAACAGCGCCACCGTTTCGACCGGCCCTACCGTGTGGAGGGACACACCACAGGGCAGCACGCCATAGGCCACGGCGGGGTGGAGCCGATGGGTGAGGTTGTCTTTCTGCGCTTAGACAGTCTGGGACTCGGAGCGTGTTCGTTCCGCGATGTGCACGCCATCACCACGCAGGGCGGCTCCCACCTCGGCGCACGTCTGCTGCGCTACGGCACCGTGGCCTTCTGCCCCAAGCACAGCCGTCTGTTCTTCCAGCCATACGAGGGAATGACCACCACGGTCGGCAACCGCCAGATAGACATCGCCTTCGTGGCCGACGCCATGGGCCGTGCGCAGGTGGGGCTGGTGTGGTCGCAGGGCACGCCCTATCTGCAGGGCTTCCGTCAGGGCGACGTCATTGAGCAGATAGACGGGCGCCCCGTGCGCAGTCTGGCGCAGTTTGTCAGCTGGCCTTTCGAGCGAGGTCGCGAGTATCTGTTCACTGTGCGCTCCGCCGACGGCCGCCGCCACGACATCAAGTGGGTGCGGGTGCCGCAATAGGCGCATGAGAAAAAAAAGATAAAAAAAAGTTACATTTTCTTTTGTCGTTTTTGCAAAATCATTTACCTTTGCATTTATATACATATCAGATACTAATTTGGAATTAGTAGTTGAAATCCTAAATGCAATGTTATAAACTTTAATTACTATCTTTTTTTCTATGAAAAAACTATTATTTATCTTATTCGCGTTTACTGTTGCCATGCCTTCTTTTGCACAGGAGAAGAAAAGCGGCAGTTTTGTAAGTGTTAACGTTGGTGGTGGAGCCGGCTCGTTCAATCCCTCCATCAAGTCCAAGGTGACCACCACGTACAGTGATGGCAAGAAAGAGGAAAACAGAGAGGGCTACAAGTTCAAATACGATGCCATCAACTTTTTTGCCGATGTTGAGTACACCTTCAATGGCTTCACTACGCTGTTTGAAGGTTGCTACGGTCAGGCCAAAAACGGCGAATGGGAAATGAAGACGAAAGTAACAAACCCGCTGGTGAAGCTCGACGAAAGCAAGTTTGAAGACAAGGCCTCGTTCTACTCCGGCTCCGTGTATATCGGCCCTATCCTCTTCCCGAAGAAACGCTTCCAAATGCCTATCCTCGGTGGTATTGGCCTAACCTATAACGACGGTGAGCCGTTCAACAAGCTGTCCTTCGATTTTTGCTACAAAGTAAGGGCAAAGTTCTATATCACCAGAAACGTGGGTCTCTTTGCCGGCGTCAGTGGCAACATCGGAATAGCTGGAGACACGGAAGTGCTGGGTGGAAAAGAAGACGACAAGGCTGACATCACCATGCACCGGCTCAGCTTCGAGGGTGGTCTGACAGTCATGTTGGGACGCAAGAAATGATGAAACCTGTTCTATTAGCTTCACACCCAAACCTATGAAAAGAGTATTTGTTCTTGCCATACTGGTTATGACAGCCTTGGCAGGTATGGCGCAAGAGAAACTTTTCGACCAGGCCATAAAGAATGGTCGTGCACAGAAGCAGTTGTATGAGATATACAATGCCAAGTCAAAGATGATCAAGCCCGACAAGCTGACTCAGGTGGGAAGAGAAAGAGGCTACATCCTGGGAGGCTACACCATGAAGGAAGTGGGGCGTTTCGGCGATGTGGCAGAGACGGTTGAGCGCTACTTTTTCATCCCGAAGGATCAGTATGGCGAATATATCTTTGAGAACATCAGTGAGACGACGCCTTATTCCAAGCTCACTGCCCAAGGAAAAGTCTATTTCTACAGAAAGCCGGCTGACAACGGCGAATTCTTCACACCTTATTCCGACGCCAAATGGTCGGGCGAGGTGAGAAACGGCCTCATCTGCGGCACAGGAGAGGGCTTCAAGCAAATCGGCGACAGGATCTTTGTTTACTTCAAGGGAACATTCAATGAAGGCCTGCCTACTGGTGAAGCCCAGTTTTGCACCTACGATTACGGCAGAATGCAGGAGTTTATCTACAACAAGAGTCTGTGCCAACAAGAAACGTCGACCACAGGTAAGCTCAGTGACGGCATGTGCTGGATAAAGGGCGGAGAGCAAAGGTACGGCTTCGTCAATGCACAGGGCAAAACCGTCATCGTTCCGCAATTCCGTGCCGTCAAGGATTTCTCCAATGGCATCGCCTATGTCACTGAGGGGAAAACGGAAGTGAAGATCAACAAAACAGGCAAAGTCGTTGCTATCTCAGAAAACGCCACGTTGACATTCGACGAGATGGTGACCATGAAGAAAAACCACCCCGACCTCCTTGCTTCCATCGAGGTGCTGGCAACGAAATATGCCAACAGCGGGCTGAACTTCGACCAGCTGGTAAGCGTGGAAAAGGAATTTCCCAACCTGAAGGCCACGGTGCTTCCGCACAAGACGGCACTCTATCGCAAAGACTGTCAAGAGCTGGACAGTTACTATGACAAGTGCGTAGAGGCCTGCAAGGCTGGCCAGCGTGATTTCTCAGGTCGCAGCAAGGCCAACAGCTTCCGCTCCCTCTACGGCAAATACGATTTCGACCCTGACGGCAGACTGCCGAAAGCAAGCAGGATGATTGACTATTACACGGTATGCGACGCTACCAACGTCTACGTCAGGGGCAGTTACTGGAATACAAGCTACTCAGGGGAACCGAGCTTTGACGACAGCTGTTACGGCGACCTCTCACTGCTTTCGTCTGCCAACAGCATCTGCGACAGTGGGGCCGAGACCGACTTTGCCGACTTCTATGCATCTGTGAAGCCCACTATAGCGTCGAAGCGTAATAACTTGTCTTTAACAGCAGACAGAAGCAGATCAGAGTATAACAGTGCCCACAACCGGTACGTGGAAGAAAAGAGAAGGCAGGAGGAGGCCAAGAGAGAAGCGAAGAAACGTGCCCTCGACTCGGTCAATGCCAGCAATATCTATCAGTATGTGGTGCGCGAGAAGGACTGGAGCCGTGGACGTTTTTTGGACTCTGACGATGACTATGACGACCACCGAGAAGTGTATTTTAAGGACCTTGACCATGAAGGATACGAATTCTCGGAAACCATTCACGAGGTCTACAATCGGGAACATAACAAACACTATTATTGGGTCAGCACTGGTCTCTTCAGTTCTTCCAGTCACACTACCTACGCCGACTGCTTGGTGGCGGCCTTCCTCAACAGATACGGGCGCAGCTGGTACGAGAACAATTATTAGCCGTATTATTCACGGAACGGCAACCGGCAGGAAAAGCAAAGGACTGTTAAAAGTGTACAGAGCCTATGTACACTCTGTACAAAGGCTCTGTACACAGTGTACAAAGCTAACGACTGCGTATGGACCAGTCGATGCCCAAGGGATTGTGACGCATCTCCGTGACGAGCCAGAGGCGTAGGCGCTGGTCGTAGGTGATGACCATCTCCGTACCGTCAATGTCGGCTCGCACGCGGTGGCTATGCTTGGGCACGTCGCTATCTATCAGGCGCCAGACGATGCCGTCATAGATGAAGAGCCCTGCTATTTCCAATTGGCGCATGGCCCCTTCAGAGACGAAGAGGAAGGTGCCGCGCACGTCGTGATAGACGGTGCCGTCGTCCTGCGGTGTCAGCCAGCAGAAACCCGTCGCTTTCTCGGTCTCACTGCGCGGGATGAGGTAGAGTGTCTTCTTGCAATAAACGCCCAGCGTGTCGCCCATCCAGCGCATTGTCAGCGGCCAGGTGCGGAACTGGCGGTTCAGGATGAAAGAGACTTCGTATGGCGTGTTGGGGGTCATAGTACTCATAGTTCCCATAGGCCCCATAGGACTCATAGGACTCATAGGACCCATAGGACCCATAGGACTCATAGGACCCATAGGACTCATAGGACCCATAGGACTCATAGGACCCATAGACCTACTCAGCCCAAAGACGAGCTCGCCGCCCTGCATCAGCTCTGCGTGGGTGATGCGGGCGTCGCTCAGCTCTCGGCCGTTCAGACTGACGGAAAAGACCTTTTTCCTGTCGCGGCGCTTGCTCACTCGCAGGCTGCGGCCGTTGGGCAGCTGCAGCGTATAGGCGTCGAGCAGGGGAACATTCAGTAAGTAGTAGTCCTGTCCGGCGTTGGGGTAGAGGCCCATCATGTGGAAGGCGAGCCACGACGACATCGCGCCGCCGTCGTCGTTGCCGGGCAGACCGTCGGGCTGGTCGCTATAGTTGTCGCTGATGATCTGGAGGATGCGCTGTGTGCTCAGGTCGGGCCGACCGAGCCAGTGGTAGAGACAGGGCGTGAGGAACGACGGCTCGTTGCCCACGTTGTAGCGGCCCCGCTCGAAGAAGAGGTCCAGACGGCGACGGAAGGCTTCTTTTCCGCCACACGCCTCTATCAGGCCCTCCACGTCGTGCGGGATGGAGAGCGAGTATTCGGCCGACAGTGCCTCGTAGAAGAACGTGTCCCACCAAGGGATGTACCACGGCGCCACCTTCGTCACCGGCGTATAGGGGATGCGCGGCTTAAACACCTTCGAGCGTCCCCAGGGCACGCTGTCTAACCAGACGCCATTCTCGTCGCGCGGCATGATATAGCCACTGACGTCGTCCCACTCATAGTCCTTGCGCCACAGGTTGCGCCAGTTGCGCGAGCGCTGCAGATATTCTTCGTAGACATCCTGACGGCCGAGGCCTTTTGCCACCAGCGCTATGCAGTAGTCGTCGTAGGCATACTCCACAGTGCGGGTGCCGGCCCGGGGGATGCCGTAAGGCACATAGCCCAGACGGCGGTACTCGTTCAGTCCGCCGCGCCCGTGCTTCTCGTGGTCGGCGCCAGGGTCTTGCTCAGCGTCTTTCAGCATCGCCTCCAGCGCCAGCTGATAGTCAATGCCGCCCAAACCTTTCACAAAGGCATCTGCGATGACCACCTCGGCATTGCTGCCGCCCTGTGTGCGTCCGTTGCAGTCGCCGCTGCGGGCATCGGGCATATAGCCTTCGCGCGCGTATATATTTAATAATGAGTTGACGATGTCCACCTGACGCTCTGGCCAGAGCAGGGTCAACAGCGGCGACGAGGTGCGGTAGGTGTCCCAGATGGCGTAGTAGTCGTCGTAGTAGGGCGTCTCGGTCCACTTCGGGTTCTCGCCCGTCTTGCAGACCGGCATCAGCATGGTGTGATAGAGGGCGGTGTAGAACATGCGTTTCTGCTGCTCGGTGCCTTCAATGTGCACCTTCTGCAGCTGCTCTTCCCATGTGTTGCGCAGGCGCTGCAGCTGCTCGTCGAAGCCGTGCACGTCGATGTTGCGGCGTGCCTGCATGGTGCTGACATAGCTGATGCCCACCTTGACGTTGACCACCGTGTCGGCAAAGAGCAGGACAGTACAAGCCCCAAAAGCCCCCCCTACGGCCCCCGAGGGGGCTTCATGTGTTAGCAAGCCCTGACTACAAGGTAGTGTAGCCCCCAAAGCCCCCCCTACGGCCCCCGAGGGGGCTTCATGTGTTAGCAAGCCCTGACTACAAGGTAGTGTAGCCCCCTCGGGGGCCGAAGGGGGGGCTTTGGGGACTTTTGGGGCTTTGGTCTTGAAGGGCTTGTCTGTGCTGAGGAAAAAGTAGACAGTGTAGGCGTCGCCGTTGTTCCAGCCGCCGCGCACGCGGCTGTAGCCACAGACCTCGTGGTCGCTCACCAGTTCCACCTCGGCGTCCACAAACTGCTGCTTCTCGCGTAAGTTAGGCACCGAGTCTTTACCAAGGAAATGTGTGGCATCGATCAGCAAAGCCCCCCATACAGCCCCCGAGGGGGCTTCAAGTGTTGGTAAACCCTGGCTATTAAGTAGTGTAGCCCCCTCGGGGGCTGAAGGGGGGGCTTCGGGGGCTGAAGGGGGGGCTGGGGGGTAATGGAAGCGGTAGTGGGCGCAGCGCTCGTTAGTGGTGATTTCTGTGCGGATGCCGTTGTCGTAGGTCGTGGAGTAGTAGCCCAGCTCGATGGTCTCGCTGAGGCGGTGCTGGGGCTTATGGGTCTCATAGGACTTATAGGGCTCATAGGACTTATGGGTCTCATAGGACTTATGGGTCTCATAGGACTTATAGGGCTCATAGGACTCATAGGGCTCATAGGACTCATAGGTCTCATGAGACTCATAACAGGGCTGCAGGAGGATGTTGCCGTACTTCTGGCCGCCGCCTGTGCCGCTGACGTGTGTCTGCGAGAATCCGCTGACGGCCTCGGGCATCGGTGCCCAGCCAGCGTTGGGCAGCACGCCGCAGTCGGGACCTGGCTTCACCATGCCGAAGGGCATGGCCGGGCCAGGGAACGTGCGGCCTACGCCCACACTGCCGATGCGCGGGTCAACGTATTTCCATAGCTGTGCCTGTGACGGCACGACAACTATCGTCAGCAGAAAAAGCCAAAGCAAGCGGTTGTTCATTTGTCCTTACTCCCCAACTCCTTACTCCCCAACTCCTTACTCCCCAACTCCTTACTCCCCAACTCCTTACTCCCCAACTCCTTACTTCGCATTGATCTCGCGCAGCAGGCGGTCGGCGTGGCCCCACTTGTCCATCATGTAGAGGACGTAGCGTATGTCGACGCCGATGCAGCGGGCCAGCTCGCGGTCGAAGAAGATGTCGCTGGAGAGCGAGTCCCAGTTGCCGTCGAAGGCCAGACCGATGAGGCGGTTCTTGCCGTCGAACATCGGCGAGCCGCTGTTGCCGCCGGTGATGTCATTTGTGGTGAGGAAGCACAGCGGCATGTCACCGGCCTGACTCATCAGCTGCACCATCTCAGGCTCCACACGGTAGTCCTCGATGCGGTCGCCAGTGCGCATCTTCGCCACGATGCTGGGCGCCGTGGTGCGGTATCCCGATGGCTTGCCGCCCAGCAGATACTGTTTCACCTGTCCGTAGCTGAGGCGCATGGTGAAGTTAGCGTCGCTGTAGTGTGGCTGGTCCATCTCCATGCGCACTTTCACGTCGCACAAGCGGCGCTCCTGCTCGTCGATGCTGTCGCTGACGGCCATGTATTCAGCGATGAGGCTGGCGCGCAGCGTCACCAGGTCGAGGCCGAACTGCATGCCGGGATCCTTCTGGTTCGACTTCTTGTTCGGGTAGACACGTTTCTTCTTGATAAGAATCGATTTCTTGTACAGCGCGTCGGCGTAGGCCTGGCAGTCGCCGTTGAACTTCTTGTCGATGACGTTATAGAACGAGGGCAAGTGAGCGGCATCAGTGATGTGGCTGCGATAGTTGGCTAACAGCGTGCCCAGAACCTCGCGGTCGGTGGCCAGGTCCCACGTCTCGCGGTTGTCCTTGATGTTGATGTGCTGGCGCTTGCCGTTGCCCACGGGCTCCGCACCGTTGTGTACATGCTGCGCACGGACAGACAGCTCGTCGTTGCGTGAGAACGTCTCAGAGAAGAGCAGCAGTGCCTTCGAGGCCTTGATACGCTGCTCGTAGAGGCTGGTCATCTTCTCGAAGTCCACCTTCTGCAGACCTTTTATCTGGACGGTGTCCTGCCACTGCGCTATCTGGCGCTCGAAGCGTTCCTTCTGCGCGATGAGACCGATGCTGTCGATGCACTTGTTCATGCCGATGCTGTTCTTCCAGTAGTTCGACGAGGTGGCGTACTTCGAGTCGTACTTGATGCGGACGGCCTCCGAGGCGTCCATGTGGCGCTTCATCACCTCCTGCTTCACGCCGCGCACCTGGGCACGGATGGCGTTCTGTTCATAGCGCTCCTGTATGCCGTAGCTTGACAGGTAGCGTGACGTGGAGCCGGGATAGCCCATCGTCATCGAGAACGTGCCCTCGTTATAGCCCTCGAGCGACACCTGTGCCCAGTGCTCGGGATGGTAGGGCACGTTGCGCTCAGAATATTCGGCGGGGCCGTTGGTGTCCGGGTCGGCGTAGATGCGGAACACGCTGAAGTCGCACGTCTGGCGCGGCCACATCCAGTTGTCGGTCTCGCCGCCGAACTTGCCCATCGACTTGGGAATGGCGAAGACGAGGCGCAGGTCGGTGAAGTCGCGGTAGGTCGTGGCGTAATACTTGTTGCCCTCGAAGAAGGCCTTCAGCTCTAAGCGCAGCGTCTTGTCCTGCTCCTTCACCGCCTTCGACATGGCGTTCTCGATACTGTCCAAGTAGAGGGCCTGCTGGCGGCTGTCCATCTGGCGGAACTCATCGGTGACGACCTGGTCGGTGACGTCCTTCTGCTCCACCATGAACGAGACGAACATGTCTTTATTGGGCAGCTCCTCTTCGAAGCTCTTGGCAATGAATCCGTTGAGCATGTAGTCGTGCTCGGTGGTGCTGTGGCTGCGTATGGCCTCGAAGCCGCAGTGGTGGTTGGTGAAGACGAGGCCATCGGGCGAGACAACGACGCCGGAGCAATAGCCGGAGAAGTTGACGACGCTCTTCATAATGGCGTCGTCGGCGCGGTACAGCTTGTCATAGGGCAGCTGGTAGCCTTCGGCCTGCATCTGCTCGTAGACGGTCTGCGGCAGGTCGTAGAGCGTCCACATGCCTTCGTCGGCCTGTGCCGTGAGGGCAAAGGCCGCTGTCATAGATAAAAGAATTTTCTTCATGGTATATTTTCTCTAATAGTCTAAATAGTCTAAATAGTCTAAATAGTTTTAATAGTCTAAATAGTTTTAATGTTTGAAGAACTTGCCGACTATGGGCAGACTGCTCAGCGGGAAGTCCTTGCGGATGATGATGGCAACGAAGCAGGCGATGGCCATCGTGTTGTAGATGAGTGAACCCCATACGGGCAGCACCTGAGCGAAGTAGTTCATGCTGAGCCACGAGACCAGGGCGATGAGGACGTAGTAGCCGATGTCCTGCATGGGATAGCGGATGGGGTGCTCCTTCTGGCCGACAAAGTAGCTCAGCGTCATGGCCACGGCGTAGCCCGCAAAGCCGGCCCATGCGCAAGCCATGTAGCCGTAGCGCGGCACGAAGAGCACATTGGTGAGCACGAGGACGACACAGCCGGCACCGCTGAAGATGGAGCCCCACCACGTCTTGTCGTCGAGCTTATACCAGAAGGAGAGGTTGAAATAGATGCCGAACATCAGCTCTGCCGCCATGACGATGGGCACGACGCGCAGGCCGGGCCAGTAGTCGGCGGCGATGATATACTTCAGCAGCGGCAGCCAGCCCATGACGCAGAGGTAGGCCAGGAGGGTGAAGATGATGAAGTATTTCATGGCCTTGGCCTGCGTCTCGTCGTTGTCGCGGTCCTTGGTCTTGCCAAAGACGAAAGGCTCGTAGGCATAGCGGAAGGCCTGTGTGATCATCGCCATGATCATGGCTATCTTCACGCAAGCGCCGTAGATGCCCAGCTGCGCCTGCATGTCACTGCCCTTATAGACGAAGGGGAACAGGATTTTGTCGGCCACCTGGTTGAGGATGCCGGCGATGCCGAGGATGACGATGGGCCAGCTATAGCGCAACATGCGGCGCATGAGGCGTGGGTCGTAGCCGTGGCGTATCTGGCTGATTTCGCGATAGAGGCACAGCGTCACCACGGCCGAGCAGACGAGGTTGATGTAGAAGGCGTAGCCCGGGTCGTGGCCGTCCATGCCCACGTAGTAGACGAGGTTCAGGACAATGTTGATGCCGATGTTCAGCAGCTGCAGGGCTGCGAACTTGATGGCTTTCTTCTGCTGGCGGAGGTATGCGAAGGGAATGGCGCGGATGGCGTCGATGGCCACGGCGAGGGCCATCACCCAGACGTACTGCGGTGTCTGCTCATAGCCTAAGAAGCGGCTCACCGGCGTGATGAACAGCAGCACGGCGAAGAAGAACAGCGTGGCGGTGCTGCTGATGCCGATGAGGATGGTGGAGAAGACACGCTGCGGCTGTTCGCCTTCTTTGTTAGCGAAGCGGAAGAACGTGGTCTCCATGCCGAAGGTGAGCAGCACCAGTACCAGTGCTGTCAGCGCATACATGTTGGTGATGATGCCGTAGCCGCCGGAAACAGCCGTGAGTTTCGCGGTGTAGAGTGGTACGAGCAGGTAGTTGAGGAAGCGTCCGATGATGCTCGACAGGCCGTAGATGGCGGTGTCTTTGGCTAATGACTTGAGGGAGGGCATGGTTATTTGGTGGGTTTGGTAGGTGGGCTACCCAAAGAACATATACGCTATGAAAATTCCGGCTACGATGCCGACGAAGTCGGCGAAGAGGCCGCAGGTGACGGCATGGCGCGTATAGCGGATGCCCACACTGCCGAAATAGACGGCGAGGATATAGAACGTGGTGTCGGTGCTGCCCTGGAAGATGCAGCTCAAGCGACCCACAAAGCTGTCGGCGCCGTAGGTCTCCATTGCGTTCACCATCATGCCACGGGCGCCGCCGCCGGAGAGCGGTTTCATCAGCGCCGTGGGCAAGGCTCCCACGAAGTCGGTGTCGATGCCGATGGCGGCGATGCACCAGCTGAGCCCGTCGATGAGCGCATCCATGGCGCCGGAGGCACGGAAGAGGCCCACGGCCACGAGGATGGCCACCAAGTAAGGGATGATGCGCACGGCAGTAGTGAAGCCCTCCTTCGCACCCTCGATGAACGCATCGTAGCAGTTCACCCGCTTGCGCATACCCGCCAGGATGAAAAGCACGATGATGCTGATGAGCATGATGTCGGCTATCGACACACTGACCAGGTTCATCGTCGCGCTGTCAAGGCGTGTGAGACCCCACATCAACGCTGCCACGGCCACGCACATGCCGCCGAGGGCGAGGATGAGCGTGCGGCTAAAGAGGTTGATGCGCTGATACAAAGAGGTGATGATGATGCCCGCCATCGTAGAGAAGAACGTGGCCAGGAGGATAGGCACAAAGACATCGGTAGGCTGCGCGGCACCCTGCTGGGCGCGGTAGACGAGTATGCTGACGGGGATGAGCGTGAGGCCACTGGTGTTCAGCACGAGGAACATGATCATCGAGTTCGAGGCCGTGTCCTTCTTCGTGTTCAGCTCCTGCATCTGTTCCATCGCCTTCAGGCCCATCGGTGTGGCGGCGTTGTCGAGGCCCAGCATGTTGGCCGACAGGTTCATGAAGATGCTGCCGGTGACGGGATGCCCCTTGGGTATGTCGGGGAAGAGCTTCTGAAAGACGGGGCCGAGCAGCCTGGCCAGCGCGTTCACCACGCCGCCGCGCTCACCCACCTTCATCACACCAAGCCACAGCGACAGCATGCCTGTGAGTCCCAAGGAGATTTCGAAGGCTGTCTCTGCCTGCGCAAAGAGCATGTCTTTCATCGCGGGGAACACCTCATAGTCACCGAAAAACGCCAGCTTGACCAAGCCGACGATGAACGCTATGACGATAAACGCAATCCAGATATAGTTCAGTACCATTTCTTTTAAAAGAGGGGCGGCCATTCGCATGGACGCCCCTCCCGGCTAATGTAAAAATGATATGTGAGTATTTGATGTCTTCTTACTTTATCACCATGTCTGCATCGTAGAACTTATACCACTCCGTAGGCTTGCAGGTCTGCACCCATGTCGAGAAATTTCTGAAGGCGGTGCTCATATTGACCTTCTCCTTTGCCCAAGGTGTTCCTACGGGCACGGCAATCTTAGCGGTGGGCTCACCCGGATGTGCAATCACCTCAATCTCGCTACCCTCTCTTTGCAGCGTGATCTTGATTTTTTCGTTCACGTCCTGCAAGAAGTTGTCCTTGCTGATGCCGCCATCGATGGTAAGGTCGAATGGCGCAGGGGCAGGGACGTCCTCAGCAAAGTAGTTCACGCCGTCAGCGTATGCCCCTGCGTCGGTGTTCACCATCGTCTTGGCGGCGTTAGGACCAGTCAGACCGAGCTCAGCATGTACCTCACGACCGTTGATGTAGATTGGCATGGTACCACCGGCAGCCTGAATGGTAATAGACACCGTGTTAACGGTCTCCACGCCTGCGGGGAATGTAGCCTCCACGTCGAACACTACGTCGTTGAAGTCGATGTCGCTGCCAGCATTGGCGGCCACGTCCTCAGCCATGATGCGGATGCTCTTAGTAGTAGGATCGGGGGTAGTATTATCATACCTCTTAGCCTCGGTCAGAGTGACAATCCAGTCGCTGTAGTAGCCGTCAGCAGTGCCACCAACCTTCACCCATGTCTGAGCCTTATCCTCGGTGGGATAGTATCCTGCCTCAAAAGCTGCCTGGATAATTGGCAGGTTCAGGCACTCAACGTTTTTCACGTCTTCGCTGTAATCCCTATATACCTTCAGGTTGTTCTGAGTGATGTTTTCCAGAATGTTCTGGGCGTCCAGACGGGTACCGGCATACAAGTTTTTATCTGTAATAAGATATGGAATCTTCTGACCGTTAATCTTGATGAACTCATCATAGCCCTCGGCAAAAGTATAAATGGGTTGCCAATTTGCGTCATATGTAACGTCATACCACTTGACGACACGCTCACCATCCCAAATGTACTGGGGAGCGTTGCCAGGGATGTCACTGAGCTTTACATAGCGATCCTGAAACAGGTTAGGTCCAACCATCATCTCGAAGTCGAAGCCCATGAACGAGCGGTTCCAACCGTCGTTAAGGCAGTTAGCCTCGGCACCGAGACGGTCAATGATTGTCTGATAACTGACCAGGCCTGTGTATTCTGTACGACGAACAGAACTGTTGCTGTTGTAATAGCCGAAACTTGCTGTGGTGGAGTTTGTCATCAGATTGATCTTGTCAGCATGACGATATTCATTGCCAGAATTCACAGGGTAAGTCTCTTCGACAGTAGTTAACGTACCTTTGTAGTTAAGCACATTGTCATATACGCCACAATCACCATGGTTAAAATTGTTGTTATGATCAACAAAATCACCATTAATTGCTGCCAGGTGATCCATGTTGTTGGAACCAACAATCTTGGTCTGTCCATCTGCAGCATTATATTGCTCAGGAGATTTAGCTCCAGCTGTTTGGGGATCTCCCTTATAGACCTGCTGGATGAAGTAGTTTGTCCATTGCGGATCCTGATAAGTAGGATTCTTTACAGTCTGAAAATACTTTATCACGACATTCCTCTGTTCGTCTGTTAGCACAGGGGGAACCTTGTACATACAATCAGCACGGTCGTTTGCGGCCCACTCATTTCCGTTTGCGAACACACTACGTGTCACGCGGCTCTGTGCGGCATCTCCGAAGCCCCATGTCTGGTTGGCAGCGGGCTGTCCGAAGACACTAATGAAAGCTGCCTGATAGTCCTGAAGGAACTTCTGGGCATTAGCCGCAGGATCATAAAGATCCTTGTCGTTGGAACAGCTGGTAAACGATGCGCCCATCATAAGGGCAGCTGCTCCCATCATCAAATACTTTTTCATAGATCTGTTGTTTTAAAATAATTAATTATGTATAAAATTACGTTATATGCAAATTTGGCTGCAAAGATAATAGAAAATAAGTAATGTGCACACGTTTGACTGTTAAAAAAACAAAAACGGGGCGTTTTTTGTTACTACGGAGCCTCCGCTTGAACAGTTCCCAACTTGCTTGGTTCACGTCATGGCAACAGCCGGCACATTTGTGTTAAATCTATATTTTGGCAGATTTATAAAGATTTATGTCCGCGCTTTCTTTAAACTCAAAAAAAATATTTAATTTTGCAGCCGATAATCAACAGAACAAGGAACATGCAAGACATCAGGAATATCGCAATCATTGCGCACGTAGACCACGGAAAGACGACGTTAGTAGACAAGATGATGCTGGCCGGCAACCTGTTTCGCGAGGGCCAGAACCTAAGCAACCAGGTGCTCGACGCCAACGACTTGGAGCGCGAGCGAGGCATCACCATCCTCTCAAAGAACGTCAGCATCAACTGGAAAGGCACGAAGATCAACATCATCGACACGCCGGGACACTCCGACTTCGGCGGCGAGGTGGAACGTGTGCTGAACATGGCCGACGGTTGCCTGCTGCTGGTCGATGCCTTCGAGGGCCCGATGCCGCAGACGCGCTTTGTGCTGCAGAAGGCATTGGAGATAGGCCTGAAGCCCATCGTCGTGGTGAACAAGGTGGACAAGCCCAACTGTCGCCCCGAGGAGGTCTACGAGATGGTGTTTGACCTGATGTTCACGCTCAATGCCACCGAAGACCAGCTGGACTTCCCCGTTGTCTACGGCTCGGCGAAGAATGGCTGGATGGGGCCTGACTACAACAAGCCCACAGACAACATTACTTATTTATTAGACAAGATTGTGGAGGTCATCCCCGCCCCGCAGCAGATAGAGGGCACCACGCAGATGCTCATCACCTCTTTGGACTACAGCAGCTACACGGGCCGCATCGCCGTGGGCCGTGTGCACCGCGGCACGCTGACCGACGGCCAGATGGTGACCATTGTTCACCGCGACGGCTCTACGGAGAAGACGAAGGTGAAGGAGCTGCACACGTTTGACGGCATGGGCCACCACCGCACCGACAGCGTGGACTGCGGCGACATCTGCGCCGTCATCGGCTTAGAGAAGTTCGAGATTGGCGACACCATCTGTGACCTGGAGCAGCCCGAGCCGCTGCCGCCCATCGCCATCGACGAGCCTACAATGTCAATGCTCTTCACCATCAACGACTCACCGTTCTTCGGCCGCGAGGGTAAGTTTGTCACCTCACGCCACATCAACGACCGCCTGATGCGCGAATTAGAGAAGAACCTCGCCCTGCGCGTAGAGCCTTTCGAGGACTCTACCGACAAGTGGGTGGTGTCGGGCCGTGGCGTGCTGCACCTCAGCGTGCTCATCGAGACCATGCGCCGCGAGGGCTACGAGCTGCAGGTAGGCCAGCCGCAAGTCATCTTCAAATATGCCCCCCCTACTGCCCCCGAGGGGGCTTCAATAGACCAAAGCGTCTTGACAAATGTAGCCCCCTCGGGGGCTGAAGGGGGGGCTCGTCGTTTTGAGCCTATCGAAGAGCTGACCATCAACGTGCCCGACGAGTTCGCCTCGAAGATGATTGATATGGTGACACGCCGCAAGGGCGAGATGACCAGCATGGAGAGCCAGGGCGAGCGCACGAACATCGAGTTCCTCATCCCCTCACGCGGCATCATCGGCCTGCGCACCAACGTGCTCACCGCCAGCCAGGGCGAGGCCATCATGGCCCACCGCTACAAGGAGTACCAGCCGTACAAGGGCGACATTGAAAGGCGCGTCAACGGTTCGATGATTGCCTTGGAGACGGGCACGGCCTACGCATACGCCATCGACAAGCTGCAGGACCGCGGCAAGTTCTTCATCGACCCGGGCGAGGAGGTGTACTACGGTCAGGTGGTTGGCGAGCATGTGCACGACAACGACCTGGTCATCAATGTGTGCAAGGCCAAGCAGCTCACCAACGTGCGCGCCTCGGGTACCGACGAGAAAGCCCGCATCGTGCCGAAGGTCATCATGTCGCTTGAGGAGTGCTTGGAGTATATCAAGGAGGACGAGCTGGTGGAGGTGACGCCGAAGTCGATGCGCATGCGCAAGGTCATCCTCGACCACGACCAGCGCAAGAAGGCCAGTCGGTCGTAGTTTTTGGGGGAGTTAAAGGAGAAGGAGTTAAAGGAGTTAAAGGAGTTAAAGACAATACCTTTGCTGCGGAGTTCAACCCATAGAGAAAGCTTTTCTTGGAAGAGTCATTTGTCTTTAACTCCTTTAACTCCTACTCCTTATACTCCAAAAAACTCCTTTAACTCCAAAAAAGGAGCTTACTTGCCGCTGACGATGCGCTTGATGTCATTGAGCTTGTTGAGGGCTTCGACAGGCGTGAGGTTGTTGATGTCGAGGCCGAGAATCTCGTCGCGTACCTGAAGGAGGACGGGGTCGTCGAGCTGGAAGAAGCTCAGCTGCATCCCTTCGCGCGTGTCGGCAATCTCGCTGATGGGCTTGCCCGCCTTGCCCACGCTGGCGTTCTCAGCCTCCAACTGCTTGAGAATGACGTTGGCACGCTTCACGATGCTACGCGGCATACCCGCAATCTCCGCCACATGGATACCGAAGGAGTGCTCGCTGCCGCCACGCTCCAGTTTGCGCAGGAAGATGACCTTGCCTTCTACTTCTTTCACCGAGACGTTGTAGTTCTTGATGCGTGAGAAGTTCTTCTCCATCTCGTTCAGCTCGTGATAATGGGTGGCGAAGAGGGTGCGCGCCTGTGCCCTTGGCTGCTCGTGCAGATACTCCACGATGGCCCATGCTATCGAGATGCCGTCGTAGGTCGAGGTGCCGCGTCCCAGCTCGTCGAAGAGCACGAGCGAGCGCGGCGTCACATTGTTGAGGATGTTTGAGGCTTCCGTCATCTCCACCATGAACGTCGACTCGCCCAATGAGATGTTGTCGGAAGCGCCCACGCGAGTGAAAATCTTGTCCACCATGCCGATGTGTGCACTCTCTGCCGGCACGTAGCAGCCTATCTGCGCCATGAGGACGATGAGGGCGGTCTGGCGCAGCAGGGCGCTCTTACCCGCCATGTTCGGGCCGGTGATGATGATGATTTGCTGGCGGTCCTGGTCCAGCAGGATGTCGTTGGGCACATACTGCTCGTCGATGGGCAGCTCGGTCTCTATGACGGGGTGGCGCCCTTGGCGTATGTCTATGACGTCGGTCTGGTCGAGGACGGGCCGTATGTAGCGGTGCTCCTCGGCCGTCTTCGCAAACGACAGCAGACAGTCGAGGCGGGCCAGCAGTGCTGCATTGATCTGCAACTGCGGAATAAACTCCTGAACGGCCATCACCAGGTCGTTGAACAGCTGTGTCTCTAACGACAGTATCTTGTCTTCGGCGCCAAGAATCTTCTCCTCGTACTCCTTCAGCTCCTGCGTGATGTAGCGCTCGGCCTGTGCCAGCGTCTGCTTGCGCACCCATTCAGCCGGCACCTTGTCCTTGTAGGTGTTGCGCACCTCGAGGTAGTAGCCGAACACGTTGTTGTAGCCTATCTTCAGACTCTGTATGCCCGTCTCGGCGGCCTCGCGCTCCTGTATCTGCAAGAGGTAGTCCTTGCCACTGTAGGCGATGTGTCGCAGCTCGTCCAGCTCCTGACTCACGCCGTCGCGTATGACGCCGCCTTTCTGCACCAGCTGGGGCGGCTCGGGCGTCAGTTCGCGGGTGATGCGGTCGCGCAGGCTCTCGCAGAGCGACAGACGCTCGCCGATGGAGCGGATAGTAGCCCCCCCTACTGCCCCCGAGGGGGCTTCAATTGTTTCAGGCACAGGAGGCGTTGTGTTCCCCTCGGGAGACGAAAGGGAGGCCGCACACGCGCCTTTTATCACGGCTATCGCCTCCAGGGCAATCCTCAGCTGCAGGACCTCACGGGGCGAGACGCGTCCCACGCTGGCCTTGGCGATGATGCGCTCGAGGTCGCCCACGCGGTGCAGCTGCTCGTCGACAAGCTGGCGGAAGTCGGGCTCGCGGAAGAAGCAGTCCACCACGTCCAGACGCTCGTTGATGGGTTTCTCGTCTTTCAGCGGGAACACCAGCCAGCGGCGCAGCAGACGGCTGCCCATCGGCGACACGGTGCGGTCGATGACGTCGAGCAGCGAGCGACCGTCGTCCTGCATGGGCTGCAAGAGCTCCAGACTGCGGATAGTGAACTTGTCGAGGCGGACATATTTCTCCTCTTCGATGCGCGAGATGTGGGTGATGTGGCCCAGCTGCGTGTGCTGCGTCTGCTCCAAGTATTGCAGGATGGCGCCGGCGGCGGTGACGCCGTTCTTCAGATGCTCCACGCCAAAGCCTTTCATGCTCTTCACGCCGAAGTGCTTCAGCAGCTTCTGGTGCGCCGTCTGCTCGGTGTACACCCAGTCGTCAAGCTCGAAGGTGAAGTAGCGGTTGCCGAAATAGCGCTCAAAGTCGGCTTTGCGCCCCCTTACGAAGAGCACCTCCTTCGGCTGGAAGTTAGAGAGCAGCTTCTCTACGTAGTCGTAGGTGCCCTCGCCAGTGAGGAACTCGCCCGTGGAGATGTCGAGGAAGGCCACGCCGCAGGCAGACTTGCCGAAGTGGACGGAGGCCAGGAAGTTGTTCTCCTTGTAGTTCAGCACGTTGTCGCTGAGGGCCACGCCGGGCGTCACCAGCTCGGTGATGCCGCGCTTCACCAGTTTCTTCGTCAGCTTCGGGTCTTCCAGCTGGTCGCAGATGGCCACGCGCTTGCCGGCACGGATGAGCTTGGGCAGGTAGGTGTCGAGGGCGTGATGTGGAAAACCGGCCATTTCATCGCCTTTGTTGTAGCCGTTGTTTCGCTTTGTCAGGGTGATGCCCAGGATGCGCGATGCCGTCACGGCGTCCTCGCAGTACGTCTCGTAGAAGTCGCCGCAGCGGAACAACAGCACGGCGTCGGGGTGCTTCGCCTTCAGGTCGAAGAACTGTTTCATCATCGGCGTCAGCTCGCCGTCTTTCTTTGCCATAAGCTTCTTATAATGTAATCGCTTTTATTTTAGACTCCCGTCATAGGACGGGATGAGCTGCAAAGTTACGACTTTTTCCTGATTTAATGGAATTTTTCTTTTAAAATCTTTGGCAGTAAAGAAGAAATAGTCTAACTTTGCGTCGTCAAAACGTATGAAGAAACCCGCCATACAGTTGCCTGAGAATGGATGCAGCGAAGTGCTGCTCCATGCCTGTTGTGCCCCGTGCAGCAGCGCCATCGTGGAATGGATGTTGCAGAATGGCGTGCGTCCCACCATCTTTTACTACAATCCCAACATCTTCCCCCGTGAGGAATACGACATCCGCAAGGAGGAGAGCAAGCGCCATGCCGAGAGCCTCGGCCTGACGTGGATTGACGGCGACTATGACCATGCGTCGTGGCGCTGTGGCGTCAGCGGTCTGGAGGATGAGCCGGAGCGCGGCAGCCGCTGTCTGCGCTGCTTCACCCTGCGTCTCACAGCTGCCGCCCAGAAGGCGCGCCAGCTGGGACTGAAGTATTTCACCACCACGCTGGCCTCGTCGCGATGGAAGAGCATCGAGCAGATTACCGCTGCCGGTCTGGCGGCCGAGCAGGCCGTGCCCGGCACGATGTTCTGGGCCCAGAACTGGCGCAAGGGAGGACTCAGCGACAGGCGCAACCAGCTGCTGCGCGAGTATGGCTTCTACAACCAGCAATACTGCGGATGTGAGTTCAGTATGCGCCAAGACAAGCCGACAAACCAGACAGAATAAAAGCGAAAGACAATATAACAACATAACCAAAAAAACTATGAAACTATCTACTATTCACCATTCACTATTCGTGAGTGTGGTGCTGATGTTGTTCGCTTTGCAGCCAGTGTCAGCACAAATCCGAGGCAACAACATCGTCGTCACCGTTGAGCCTGACCATCAGGACTGGAACTACAGCGTGGGACAGACGGCGAAGTTCACCGTGGAGGTGCGCCGCTCCGGCACCCTCGTCGACAATGTCAGCATCGACTATGCCGCAGGGCCCGAGATGTACCAGACAGAGAAGAAGAGCCTGACGCTGAAAGACGGCACGCTGAAGCTCTCAGGCACGATGAAATCGGCCGGTTTCTATCGTGTCGACGTCACAGCGCATGTCGACGGCAAGGACTACAAGGGCGCCTGCAACGCTGCCTTCTCACCCGAGAAGCTGCAGCCCTCGACGGTGATGCCCGACGACTTCAAGGCGTTCTGGGAGCAGGCCGTCCAGCAGGCACGCTACACGCCGTTGGAGCCAACGAAGCGCCTGCTGCCCGAGCGCTGCACAAAGGACGTGAATGTCTATGAGGTGAGCTTCAACAACATGGCTTGGGACTCGCGCACGTATGGAATATTATGTGTGCCTGTGAAGGAAGGGAAGTATCCTGCCTTGCTGCGCGTACCCGGCGCCGGCTGCCGTCCCTATCAGGGCGACGTGTGGACAGCCTCGCAGGGCGTCGTCACGCTGGAGATAGGCATCCACGGCATCCCCGTCACGCTGGAGCAGATAGTGTACACCAACATGAACAAGAACGCCCTCTCACATTACTGGGACTGGGGCATGGACGACCGTGACCAGTCCTACTACAAGATGGTGGTGCTGGGCTGCATCCGCGCCGTCGACTACATCGAGCAGTACACGCCGTGGAACGGTCAGCAGCTGGGTGTCACCGGCAGCTCGCAGGGCGGCTTCCTGTCGCTGGTCACCGCCGGACTGGACAAGCGCGTGACCTGCTACGCTCCTGTACACGCCGCCCTCTGCGACCACACCAACTCGCTCAACGGCAAAGCCTGCGGATGGCCCCACTATTTTTACGGGTTGAGTGTTCAGGGTTTAGTGTTGAGTGACGTTTGGTCACCGGCAGTAAAGTCACTCAACACTAAACCCTCAACACTTAACAAAATCATTACCTCACGCTATTACGACGGCGTGAACTTCGCCCGCCTCATCACGCCGCAGCAGAAGGGGTGGTTCTCCTTCGGCTACAACGACGACGTGGTGCCGCCCACCTCTGCCTGGGCCACGTACAACACCGTCACCGGCCCGAAAGAGATATCCATCTACCAGCAGACGGCCCATTTCTGGTATCAGGAGCAGTGGGACGAATGGGAGAACTGGCTGCTGAAGCAGTTGGGAGTGAAGGCGGAATAACGAATTGTCGTTATAACGTCATAACGTGATAACGTGATAACGTGATGACGTAATAACGTGATAACGTAATAACGTGATGACGTAATAACGTGATAACGAAAACAAAACGTGATAACGAAAACAAAACGAAATAACAATGAAACTATCAACGATTATCATTAGCGTAGCGCTATTGGTGGCCTGTGGCGGACAGAAGAACACCGCTAACGAGAGTAATAACCAGACCCTGGCCCAACAGTTGTTCAACCGCTTAGACACCTTGCGCCAGCAGGGCTGTATGTTCGGCCATCAGGACGACCCGATGTACGGCTTGACCTGGGCGTATGAGAGCGACAGCAGCGACGTGAAGAACACCTGCGGCGACTGGCCCGCCGTGATGGGCTTCGAGCTGGGCGGCATTGAGATGGGCGATGAGAAGAGCCTCGACGACGTGCCCTTCAGCAAAATCACCGAAGAGGTCATCCGTCACCATGAGCGCGGCGGCATCGTCACCCTGAGCTGGCATCCGCGCAACCCGCTGACCACCGCCGAGGCCTTGGCCGACCGTAAGGCACAGCCCTGGCCGCAAGGCTCCGCATGGGATGTGCGCGACACCATCGTGGTGAAGAGCATCCTGCCCGGAGGCGACAACCATGACAAGTTCCAGCTGTGGATGCAGCGCGTCAGCGACTTCCTCGCCACGCTGAAGACCAGCGACGGCAAGAAGGTGCCCATCATCTGGCGACCCTGGCACGAGAACACCGGCTCGTGGTTCTGGTGGGGCGAGAAACTCTGTACGGCCGAGGAATACAAGGCGCTGTGGAACATGCTGCAGGACAAGCTCAATGCCGACGGCTTCGACAACCTGCTGTGGGCCTACTCGCCCGGCATGGCTCCCGACCTGACGAAAGAGAAATACTTGGAGCGCTATCCCGGCGACGACCGCATCAGCCTCGTGGGCATCGATGGCTATCAGTGGGGCACAAAGGAGGACTTCGTCAGCCAGCTCGACCAGAACCTCGACATGCTGACAAAGTTTGCCAAGGAGCACGGCAAGATAGCTGCCCTCACGGAGTGCGGCCTGAAGAACCTCACCGACCCCACCTGGTGGACCTCGACGCTGACTCCCGTCACCGACAAATATCCCATCAGCTACTTCCTCGTCTGGCGCAACTATGAGAAGGAGTGGTTCGGCCCGTCGCCTGCCCAGCCTGACGCTCCTTACTTCCGTGAGATGTTCCAGAAGAAGAACGTGTTGTTCCTCAATGACATTAAGTAAGCAAACAATATGACAGAATTTGAAAAGAAAGTGGCAGCCCTGCGACAGCATCACGAGGAGCTGCTGAGCCGCAAGAACAGCCCTAAAGAGTGGGGAAACGGCATTTACGAGAAGTATGAGAACCCCATCCTGACCGCCGAGCATACGCCCTTGGAGTGGCGCTACGACTTCTGCGAGCAGGACAACCCCTTCCTCATGCAGCGCATCATGATGAACGCCACGCTGAACAGCGGCGCCATGAAGTGGGGCGACAAATATGTGTTAGTAGTCCGAGTGGAGGGCGCCGACCGCAAGTCGTTCTTCGCCGTGGCCGAGAGCCCTAACGGCGTGGATAACTTCCGTTTCTGGCCTGAGCCGATTACGATGCCCGACACCGACGACCCTGCCACGAACATCTACGACATGCGAATCACGAAGCATGAGGACGGCTGGATATACGGCGTGTTCTGTGCCGAGCGCCACGACCCGTCGCAGCCCGGCAACCTCAGTGCGGCCACCGCCACCGCCGGCATCGCCCGCACGAAAGACCTCATCAACTGGGAGCGTCTGCCCGACCTCGTGTCGAAGAGCCAGCAGCGCAACGTCGTGCTCCATCCGGAGTTCGTCGACGGCAAGTATGCTTTCTACACCCGCCCGCAGGATGGTTTCATCGACACGGGCAGCGGCGGCGGCATCGGCTGGGCCTTGGTCGACGACATCACACATGCCGAGGTGAAGGAGGAGAAGATCATCTACGAGCGCAAGTACCACACCATCACCGAGGTGAAGAACGGTGAAGGCCCCCACCCCATCAAGACCCCGCAGGGCTGGCTGCACCTGGCTCATGGCGTGCGTGGCACCGCCGACGGCCTGCGCTACGTATTATATATGTACATGACGGCCCTCGACGACCCCACACGCGTCATCGCCCGGCCTGGCGGTTGGTTCCTTGTGCCCGAGGGCGACGAATACTTAGGCGACGTGATGAACGTAGCCTTTGCCAACGGCTGGATAGCCGACCCCGACGGCCGTGTGTTCATCTACTACGCCTCGGCCGACACCCGCATGCATGTGGCCACCTCCACCATCGACCGCCTCGTCGACTACTGCATGAACACGCCGGAAGACGGGCTCACCACGGCCGCCAGCGTGGAAACCATCAAACGCCTCATCGCCAAAAACCAAAAGACTAACTAAAGCCGATATAACGAAATAACGTTATAACGTCATAACGAAAAAAAGAAAACAATGGCTACCTTAAAAGAAAAAATCGGCTACGCCCTTGGCGACGCTGCCGCCGGCGGCATCACGTGGAAAGTGATGTCTATCGCCTTCCCTGTGTTCTTCACCAGCATCTTCGGCCTGACGGTGGCCGACACTGCCGCGCTGATGCTCATCGCACGCATGTTTGACGTGGTCACCGACCCGCTGATGGGCTCGCTGGCCGACCGCACGCAGTCGCGCTGGGGCACCTACAGGCCCTGGCTCATCTACGGCGCCATACCCTTCGGCGTTATCTTCGCCCTGCTGCTCTACACGCCCGACTTCGGTCCTGTGGGCAAGCGCATCTGGGCCTACACGTTCTATCTGCTGATGATGGCTTGCTACACCGCCGTCAACGTGCCCTACGGCTCGCTGCTCGGCGTGATGACCGACGACGACAACGAGAAGAACCAGTTCTCGTCGTTCCGCATGGTCGGCGCATACGCCATGGGCTTCATCACGCTGTTTTCCTTCCCCTACCTGCAGAAGATAGTGGGCGGCACGGAGCAGCACCAGTATGCCGTGCTCGGCATCTTCTTCGGCGTGCTGGCCGCAGCAGGAACGCTGGCCTGCGGACTGATGACGAAGGAGCGGCTGAAGCCAGTGCGTGCCGAGAAGTTCTCGTTCAAGCCCTTCGCCGACCTGGTGAAGAACAAGCCGTGGATCTACCTGACGCTCATCGGCATCTGCACCAATTTCTTCAATGGTTTCCGCTACGCCGTGGCCGCGTATATGTTCGACTACATCCTGGGCAAGGAGATCACCATGGGCGGGCTCATCATCAACTACACCGTGTTTATGATGTTTGGCGAAGCCACCTGCATGGTCTTCGGCGGTCTGTCGCCTAAGTTCACGCAGTGGGTGGGGTCCAAGCGCAAGGCCTTCATGCTGGCCGCTGTCATCTGCGCCGCTTTCTCCGTGCTCTTCTTCTTCATGCCAAAGGATCCTGCCTACATCTGGCTGCTCATCGCCATCGTCATCCTCACCAGCGTGGGCATCGGCCTCTACTCGCCCCTGCTCTGGTCGATGTACGCCGACGTGGCCGACTATGCCACCGAGAAGAACGGCACCAGCTCCACGGGCCTCATCTTCAGCAGCGGCACCATGGCACAGAAGTTCGGCACTGCCATCAGCGGCTCGTTGGTGGCCATGCTCCTCGGCTTCTCCGGCTTCGAGTCGGGCACCGACCCCACGACGGGCGAGACCATCGTCACCATCACCGACATGGAGTCGGTGAAGCAAATGATATGGTGTCTCTTCTCCATCTTCCCCGCCATCATCGCCGGCATCATCGTCCTGCTCACCAGGATTTATCCCATCAAGAAGTAAGCGTACCAACACAGATTGTCTCAACGGCACACAAGTTTGCAATTCCGCAAACTTGTGTGCCGTTTCTCAAGGGCACAGCAAACCATCCACGTCATCCAATGCAAGGCGCCCAAAATCGTCCGAAGGCTTCGGACGCTCCGTCCGAAGGCTTCGGACTCATCGTCCGAAGGCTTCGGACAAACAGTCCGAAGGCTTCGGACAAAAATGCGCAGGCTCGGCCAAGAACGCAAATGTCCGCGAATGGCACGCAAATGCCCGCAAAAATATAGGCAATGATATAGCAGTTGACCCTTTGCAGAAAGGATTTATGCGCAGCCATCCCCTCCCTTCAAGGGGAGGGGATGGCTGCGCATGAATAGGCCAACTGCTATATCATTGCCAAAATATATACATTCACGAAAATGATTATCCGCAATTGCCCGATAGTGTGCACGCCAATATAGAAGCAAACCGACTCCTCATGAGAATATATCATGACAGATACAAGCAAGGCTTGCGGTAACTCAATTCTCCCCCTTGCAAAGGGGGAGTTAGAGGGGGATTCATCTGCGCATATGCGAATCCCCCCCTGCCCCCCCTTTGCAAGGGGGGGAATAAGATACAAGCAAGACTTGCGGTAACTCAATTCTCCCCCTTGCAAAGGGGGAGTTAGAGGGGGATTCATCTGCGCATAGGCGAATCCCCCCCTGCCCCCCCTTTGCAAGGGGGGGAATAAGTTACTTTTGCGGCAGCACGTGTTTGTCTGATAATGAATGAGACAGAACATGGTAACAAAGGCATCCATCGGCTATGCATGAATGATTCAAGTTAGAAAAACAAGAAAAAACAGACTCAAAAATTGCTGGAATCAAAAAAATGCCTTATATTTGCAGTAAACTTTAACGAAAACAACTATGATGCTTACTGAAAACAAAGACCCAATGGTACAGAGGGCTGTCGCAGTGGCTACCCTCAAGGCTGAGGCACTGGAGGTGCTGAAGCAGAACATCCTTCCGTTTTGGATGAAAAAGATGAAGGACAGAGAGCACGGCGGTTTCTATGGACAGATGACAGGCCGGTATGAGCTGAACAGGGAGGCCGACAAAGGTGCTATCTTGAATGCCCGCATCCTGTGGTCGTTTTCGGCCGCCTATAGGGTGCTCTCACAACTCACGCCCGAATCCTCTCAACTCTCCGCTTATTTAGAGGCAGCGACGCAGGCAAAAGATTATATTTTGGACCATTTCATCGACAAGGAATACGGCGGCGTGTACTGGAGCGTGGACTATTTAGGGCAGCCGAAGGACACGAAGAAGCAGTTCTATGCCCTGGGCTTTGCCCTCTATGGCCTGTCGGAATATGCCCGTGCCACCGGCGACCGTGAGGCTTTGGACTATGCCCTGCAGCTCTTCGACTGTATAGAGGAGCATGCCTTCGACCCAGAGAACAACGGCTACATCGAGGCCACAACCCGCGACTGGCAACCCATCGCCGACATGCGGCTGAGCGACCTCGACCAGAACTATCCGAAGTCGCAGAACACCCACCTGCACATCATTGAGCCTTACACCAACCTGCTGCGCGCCCTGCGCGAGATGCAGGCGGCTCAAAGCTGTGCCTATGTGCCGGCCATCGGCTCTATCCTGCCCATCGACATTGCTGTCCCGCACGAGATGATGATACGTGTAGAAGGGGCCTTGCGCAACCTCATCGACATCTTCACGGAGAAGATTCTCAACCCCTTCACCCACCACCTCGACCTGTTCTTCGAGATGGACTGGACGCGCGGTGCCAGCCAGCTGGAGAGCTATGGCCACGACATAGAGTGCTCCTGGCTGTTGCATGAGGCGGCGCTGGTGCTGGGCGATGAGGAGGTGCTGAGAAAGGTGGAGCCCATCGTGCAAATGGTGGCAAAAGCCAGCGAGAAGGGCCTCAACGCTGACGGGTCAATGATACATGAGGGGAAAGCCCCCCTGTCGTCCCCCGAGGGGGACACATTACCCTGCAAACAGACTAATGAAGCCCCCTCGGGGGCCGTAGGGGGGGCCAAGGCTGACGACGACCTGCACTGGTGGGTGCAGGCCGAGAATGTCGTGGGATGGCTGAATATCTATCAGCACTTCGGAGATGAGGAGGCACTGCAGCGTGCCTTGCGTTGCTGGCAGTATATCAAGAAGAACCTGATAGACTGGGAGCACGGCGAGTGGTACTGGAGCCGCCGTGCCGACGGCACGCTGAACCAGGATGACGACCATGCCGGCTTCTGGAAGTGCCCGTATCACAACAGCCGTATGTGCCTGGAAATCATCGAGCGCTTCTGACGGGCGAGTCGGCCATCAGTGGCTTAGGGCATCGAACAGTCGGTCGAGGGCGGCGTCAGCGTCGCCCTCGGCTTCGTTGAGGAGGGTGACAAACTTCGAACCGATGATGGCACCGGCGGCGTTGTCCTGTGCTGCCTTCAGCGTCTGCGCGTTGCTGATGCCAAAGCCTATCATGCGCGGATTGCGCAGGTGCATCGCATCGATGCGGCGGAAGTAAGCCTGCTTAGCCTCGTCGAAGCTCTTCTGCGCACCGGTGATGGCAGCCGACGAGACCATATAGATGAAGCCGTCGGTGTGGTCGTCGATAAAACGGATGCGGTCGTCGCTGGTCTCGGGGGTGATGAGCATGATGACACGCAGGTCGTAGCGGTCGGCGATGGGCTTGACGATGTTCAGATAGTCGTCGAAGGGCAGGTCGGGGATGATCATGCCGCTGACGCCCGCCTCGACGCAGCTCTGGCAGAAAGGCTCAATGCCGTAGTGCAGGATGGGGTTGAGATAGCCCATGAGAATCAACGGGATGGACACCTCGTCCTTGATGGCTTTCAGCTGGTCGAAGAGCAGTTGCACGCTCATGCCGTTCTTCAGAGCCTGCGTGGCAGCCGACTGGATAACGGGGCCGTCGGCCAGCGGGTCGCTGAAGGGAATGCCGACCTCGATGAAGTCGATGCCTCTTTTTTGCATGGTCTTGATGACGTGGCCAGTGCTGTTGAGGGTGGGGCAGCCGGCGCAGAAATAGAGGCTTAACAGTTTGCGGTCGGCGCGGGAGGAGAAAAGATGGTTTATCTTGTTCATGGTTGTTTTGTTTTTATGGGACTTATGCTTACAGCTGGGCGATGAAGGCACCAAGGGCCTGGCCTGGCTCGGGGTGGCGCATGAAGGTCTCGCCGATGAGGAATCCACGGAAGCCGGCAGCACGCAGATCCTTGACGGTCTGCGGATTGCTGATGCCGCTCTCGCTGACCTTCACGGCCTCCTTCGGCAGGAGCTCAGCCAGACGGTAGCTGTTCTCGACAGAGGTGACAAAGGAGCCGAGGTTGCGGTTGTTGATGCCGCAGAGGTCGGGCTGCAGCTCGGCATACTCCAGCTCGCGCTCGTCGTGCATCTCCAGCAGCACCTCCAAGCCCAGCTCGTGCGCCTTGTGCAGCAGTGTTTTGCACTGCTGTTTCGACAGACATGCCGCAATGAGCAGCACCGCACTGGCGCCGCAGTGGAGGGCGGCATAGAGCTGCGCCTCGTCGATGACGAAGTTCTTATATAATATAGGTAATGTGACGCCGCTTTTCCGCGCCATGCGGATGAAGTCGTCGTGGCCGCCGAAGTAATGCTCGTCGGTGAGGATGCTGAGGGCTGCGGCCCCGTTCTGCTGATAAGCCAGAGGGATGATGTCGGCGCGGCCCTCTTCCTTGATCCAGCCTTTGGAGGGCGACCTGCGCTTGAACTCGGCGATGATACCCGTCGGGCTGTCGAGCAGGGCCTGGCGCAGAGAGGCCTTCCGGGCTTTCAGCAGCGACAGCTCCTCGAGCTTGGTAGCAATGATTCTTTGAAGGATATCCATGGGGGAGAGGATTTGAGAGGACTAAAGAGGTTTTTAGAGGACTGAAGAGGATTATAGAGACTATAGAAACTATAGAAACTATAGAGGCTATAGAAGCCCTATGAGTTCAGCTCCACAAATTTCTTGAAGGTGCGCAGGGCGGCGCCGCTGTCGATGCTCTCGCGGGCAATGGCGATGCTCTCCTCTATGCTCTTCTGGCCCTTCTCCAGCACCTGGATGCCGAAGGCGGCGTTGGCCAGGACGATGTTCTTCTGGGCGGGCAGGGCGCGGTTCTCAAGCACTGCATCGAAAATCTCCTTTGCCTCCTGCTCGGTAGCACCGGCGACAAGCTCCTCGGGCTTGGCAATGTCGAAGCCGAGGTCGCGTGGGCTGAAGATGCGCTCATAGTTGTTGGTCGTCACTTTGAAGTCGCCAGTCAGCGAAATCTCGTCGTAGCCGTCGATAGAGTTCACGATGCCGTAATCGATGCCGATGCGTTGGTACACCTGATGATAGAGGCGCATCTGGTCGAGGTTGGCCACGCCTAACAGCTGACAGCTGGGCTGGCTGGGGTTGACCAGCGGGCCGAGCAGGTTGAAGATGGTGGGAAAGGGCAGCGCCTTGCGGATGGGCCCCACGAACTTCATGGCTTTGGCAAAGAGCTGCGCGTGCAGATAGACGATGCCCGCCTCCTGCATACAGCGGTTCAGCTGGTCCAGGTCGTCGGTGAACTTCACGCCATGCTGGGCGATGACGTTAGAGGCGCCGCTGGTCGACGTGGCGGCGTAGTTGCCGTGCTTGGCCACCTTATAGCCCGCTCCTGCAATGACGAAGCATGAGGTGGTAGAGATGTTAAAAGTGTTCTTGCGGTCGCCGCCGGTGCCCACGACATCGATGTAGCGGTCGCAGTCTAAAGGAACGGGCACGCCCGTCTCAAGGATGCCGTCGCGGAAGCCGAGAAGCTCGTCGACGGTGACGCCGCGCATCTGCAGGCAGGTCAGCAGGGCGGTAATCTGCTCGTTGGGGTACTCGCTGTGGGTGATGCCCACCAGGATGGTCTTCATCTCCTCACGGGAGAGCTCTTCGTGGTTCAACAGGCGGAAGAGGTAGCCTTTCATGGTCTGTTCCATTATTCTGGTTTTTTTTATGTTGTTTTGCTTTTTTTCGTTATAACGTGATAACGTGATTTCGTTATAACGCCATTTCGTTATCTTGTGGTTAGAGGAAGAGCCAGTTCTGCAGCATCTTCTTGCCGTCGGGCGTGAGGACGCTCTCTGGGTGGAACTGTATGCCGCGCACATTGAGTGTCTTGTGGCGGAGGGCCATGATCTGTCCCTCGTCCGAGACGGCTGTCACCTCGAGGCTGTCGGGCAGACCTTCGCGTGCGACGACCCATGAGTGGTAACGGCCGATGGTGATGTCGCGACTGATGCCGCTGAAGATGGGGTCGTCGGCTATGATATGGCAGGGCGTAGCGACGCCGTGGAAGACGTCAGAGAGGTTCTCGAGCCTTCCGCCGAAGACCTCGCCGATGGCCTGATGGCCGAGGCAGACGCCGAGGATAGGCTTGCGGCCGGCGTAGGTGCGGATGACGTCGAGCAGCAGGCCCGCCTCTGAGGGGATGCCGGGGCCGGGCGAGAGGATGATCTTACTGTAAGGCTCTAAATCGGCGAGCTCGAACTGGTCGTTGCGCACGACGGTGACTTCGGCGCCCAGTTCCTTTACCAGGTGACTCAGGTTGTAGGTGAATGAGTCGTAGTTGTCTATGATGGCTATTTTCATGATGGGTTGTAGGATTAAGAGGACTTGAGAGGATTTTAGAGGACTTGAGAGGACTTGAGAGGACTTATAGGACTCATAAGACCCATAAGACTCATAAGACTCATAATGTGGCGGCTTTCTCGATGGCTTTGCGGAGGGCGCCGAGCTTGTTGTTCACTTCCTGCAGCTCGTACTCCACGTCGCTCTTGGCCACGATGCCGCCGCCAGCCTGGAACCACAGCTCACCGTTGCGGGCAACGAAGGTGCGGATGGTGATGGCCTGGTTGAGGCTGCCGTCGAGACCGATGATGCCGATGCAGCCGCCGTAGGCACCACGGCTGTGGGGCTCGTAATCGCTGATGAGCTGCATGGCGCGCACCTTGGGCGCACCGCTGAGCGTGCCGGCGGGGAAGGTGTCGATAAACGCCTTGACGGGGTCGGCACCTTCGTCCAGCTCGCCGCTGACACGAGAGACGAGATGGATGACGTGCGAGTAATACTGAATGTCCTTGAAATAGTCCACCTTCACGTTGTGGCAGTTGCGGCTCAGGTCGTTGCGGGCCAAGTCTACCAGCATGACGTGCTCGGCATTCTCCTTCGGGTCGTTGCGCAGGAACTCGGCCCCGCGGCGGTCGGCCTCAGCATCGCCCGTGCGCTTCGTCGTGCCGGCGATGGGGTCGATGTAGGCGCGGAAGGACTTATGACCAGCCGGCAAAGCCTTCTGGCACTCTATGCGGCAGTGCGTCTCGGGTGAGGAACCGAAGATGCGGAAGCCGCCGAAGTCGAAATAGAAGAGATAGGGCGAGGGATTGATGCTGCGCAGGGCACGGTAGAGCTTGAAGTCGTCGCCCTCGTACTTCTGGATGAAGCGGCGCGAGAGGACTATCTGGAACACGTCGCCGCGCAGACAGTGGCGGATGCCCCGCCGGATGTTCTCCCTGTGCTCATCGTCGGTCAGCGTGCTGGTGACATCGCCTACGGGATGGAAGGCGTAGGCCTTCACGTTGCTGCGGTTCATGGCTTTGAGGATGGCCCCCCCTACGGCCCCCGAGGGGGCTTCATTAGTTCTTACTCCGGGCTCTATGGTGTCCCCCACGGGGGACGAAAGGGGGGCTAGTTCCACGATTTTCAGCATGTTGTTGTGATGGTCGAAGACGATGACCACCTTATATAAGATGTAGAGCATGTCGGGCGCATCGTTCTTCGCCTGTGTCTCGTCTTTCATGGCGATGTCCTCGAAGTAGCGCACGGCGTTGAAGCTGGTGTAGCCGAAGAGACCGCAGACACTGGCGTCGTCGCCCTCGACGTGGATGCTGTCGATGAGCGTATGGATGGCTTCAGCGGTGCCGAAGCCTGCGCCAAGCTCCTGGCGGATGGTGCTGCCGTCGGGGTAGGCGACGGTGGCGATGCCGTGGCCTATGGCTACGCTGGCGATGGGGTTGATGCCGATGAAGCTCCTCGAGTTGCTTGCGTCGTGATAGTCGGAGCTCTCCATCAACGCGCTCTGCGGGTAGAGGTCGCGCAGCCGCAGGTAAACGCCAACAGGGGTGTAGAGGTCGGCGAGAATCGTCTGGCTCGTTGTTTTGTATTGAAACGTCTTCATGTTCGTATTAGTTTTTTACCATATCCTTGTTTTTCAAATAGGTCTCGATGTCCTTGTCGCCGCGGCCGCTGACGGTGAGCACCACCACGTCGTCCTTCTTGAACGTCATTTTCGACAGCGCTGCGATGGCATGGGCGCTCTCTATGGCGGGGATGATGCCCTCCATGCGTGTCAGCTCGTAGCCGGCACGGATGGCCTCGTCGTCGTTGATGCTCAGCACCTGCGTGCGTCCCTGCTTCGCCATGTTGCAGTGCATGGGGCCTACGCCGGGATAGTCGAGTCCGGCACTGATGGTGAACGCCTCCTGTATCTGTCCGTCGCCGTCCTGCATCACCAGCATCTTCGCGCCGTGGAGGATGCCTACGGTGCCGCGATGGATGGTGGCCGCTGTGTAGTCGGTGTCCCAGCCGTGTCCGCCCGCCTCGGCCAGCACAATCTTCACCCGCTCGTCGTCCATGTAGTGGTAGATGGTGCCGGCAGCATTCGAGCCGCCGCCGATGCAGGCCATGAGGTAGTCGGGGTAGTCGCGGCCCGTCTTCTCCTGCAGCTGCCACTTGATTTCCTCCGAGATGACGCTCTGCATCCTCGCCACGAGGTCAGGATAGGGGTGGGGCCCCATGGTCGAGCCTACGATGTAGAAGGTGTCGGCGGGATGGCAGCACCAGTCGCGTATGGCCTCTGAGCAGGCGTCGCTCAGTGTCATGTTGCCCGTGCGGACGGGATGCACCTCGGCGCCCAGCATCTTCATGCGCTCCACGTTGGTGTGCTGGCGCTCCACGTCGGTGGCTCCCATGAACACCTCGCACTGCATGCCCATCAGGGCGCACACCGTAGCCGTGGCCACGCCGTGCTGCCCGGCACCGGTCTCGGCGATGATGCGTGTCTTGCCCATCTTCTTCGCCAAGAGGATCTGTCCCACGGTGTTGTTGATTTTGTGCGCCCCGGTGTGGTTGAGGTCTTCGCGTTTCAGGTAGAGTTGGCAGCCGTAGCGCTCGCTCATCCTTCGGGCGAAGTAGAGCGGCGACGGACGGCCTACGTAGTCTTTCAACAGCGCATGATACTCCGTCTTAAACTCCTCGCTCTCGATGATGGGCAGGTAAGCCTCTTGCAAGTCATGCACGCACTTGTAGAGAATCTCGGGCACGTAAGCGCCGCCGAACTCCCCATAGAATCCTTTCTCGTCAACTTGAAATTTACTCATAATCCGGTTATTTATTTCGTTGTGATGTTTTTTTCGGGGTTTCTTTCGTTATTTCGTTATCACGTTATCACGTTATTTCGTTATCACGTTTCCTCGTTATTACGTTATTACGTTATTTCGTTATCACGTTATTTCGTTATCACGTTTTCTCGTTATTACGTTATTACGTCATTACGTTATAACGAAACGAAAAAGAGACCCGCCGCAGTCGCGACGAGCCTCCGTTTTATCCTTTGATGAACATACACAGCTCAGTGCCTCGCGACTAATCCTGTCTCGAGCGCCACCACCAAGCGTATGCGTTCATGCTTCGTTTCATTGTCGTCTTTGCCGTTTAGTTTGATTTCGGCGGCAAAAGTACATCTTTTCTTTCAATCTGCAAAATTTTTCGTCACTTTTTTTGAAGAAAAAAATATCAGACGAGCTTTGTTGCGTTTTTCTTTGCCATGGCTTCCATGTCTTTAGATGGTTTTCTATCACGGAATTTCCGTGACGGAAATTCCGTCACGGAAATTCCGCGATGCAAAGATGGGAAAAATCATGGAAACCGCCTCATCATTTTGTCCTTTTTTTACAAAGAAACTAAAGGCGGCACCCCCGAATGAGGATGCCGCCAGTCGTTATAGCAGTTGCGATGCCGTTTCTTTACTCAGCGCTTTCGTCGGCTGTGCTCTTGAAAGCATCGTTGTAGTCAGTCTCCCACTGCGGGATGACCCATGTCCAGTTAGGATTGTTGACAGCCACGCTCTTGGCGATGGCAGCATGAGCATTGCCTCCCTGAGCCAGGCCCTTACGGTTGAGGGGCAAGTTCCAGCGCTTGTAGTCGCTGAAGCCGACGCCCTCGCCCCACAGCTCAAGCTCGCGGTAGTTGACAATCTCCTGGAAGAGGTCGTTGCCCGTCTTGGTGCAGGTGTAGCCCGGTGTGCGGTTGGTGCTGGTGTTCAGCTCCACGAGTGCAGCCTGTGCAGCAGCGGCGTTGTTCAGGAAGTAGTTGGCCTCTGCCTCGATGAGATACATCTCTGACGAGCGGATGAAGGGCAGGTAGCCAATACCCGGCGTGTCGAACACATAGAACTTGGTGTGTCCGCCCAGATAGTAATAGCCGGGTGCGTAGGGGCGTGCCATAGAGCTGGCGCCGATGGCATGACGAGCATTGATGTAGGCGTCCACCTCATTCCATAAGTCGTCGTTGGTGAAGCCAAGAATACCGTATGTCATGTAATAGGTATCAACGACAGTGGGGTCGCTGAGGCTGAAGTGCTCGAACTTGTCAGGCGTCAGGAACAGGCCCTTGCGGATGTCGTTGTCGGGAATCTGGTTGGTCAGCTCAATGTTGATGGCACCGGCACCGTTAGCCGTATTGGCGGCATAATAACCGTTGCAAGCATACTGAGTGCCATAGCTCCAGTACCACATGTTCTCCTGTGCATCGCCGTAGCTGCCGAAGATCCACTCACTGGTAGGAGTGCAGAATCCAGAGTAGTAGGCGGTGTTGTCCATGAGGGGATAGCCGTTGCGGGCCAGCTTAGCGTGCTCGAGAGCCACGGCATAGTCCTGACGGGACAATGCAGCGCGAGCCCACACGGCGTGAGCCACGTTCTCGTTGGCAATCCAGACATCGCCACTGTTGCGGTCGAGACCGCTCTCCTGGAACAGTTTCACAGCCTCTGCGCAGTCATCGTAAATCTGCTTGTAGCAGTCAGCCATGCTGGAGAGAGCCTGGCCGCCTGTCGACTCGTCAATGCGCAGGATGATGCCGTCGGCAGCGCCGTTCTTGGAGTCCTGCCAGCGCGGTGCGTAGTAGTGCAGCAGCTTCTCGAAGCTATAGGCGCGGAAAGCCAGAGCCGAAGCCTTGTCAAACTTCACCAGGTTGGGGTCGCCCGATGCATTGTCGATGTTGGCAATGATGGTGTTGGCCTGTCCGATGATGGTGTAGTAGTAGTACCAAGGATAGCAGTCGTAAGACGTGTTGTTACGCGTGGAGTACTCCATGTTCATGATGGGAGCCCATCCTGTTGCGTAGTAGTTGTAGAAGTAATCCTGCGAGGGGTAGTTCTCATAGATGGTGTAGATGCGTCCCTCGCCTGCGCATCCCTGGCTCCAGGCATACTGCTGAGTGGACATGGTCTTGGCGATGCCGTTGAGGGCGTTGTAGCCGTTCTCGGCAGTAGAGGTTGCCATGGCAGCCGAGACGGAATCCGTGGGACTGGTCTCGAGATAATCCTCACTGCAAGCCACGAGTGCAGGGGTGGCAATGATGGCAACGCCTGCAAACAAATTGCTGATATATCTTTTCATAGTTCTTGTTTCCTTTTGATGTTATTAGAAGTTAACCGACAGTCCGAAGTTGACCACGCGAGCAGTGACATAGGTGTCGTCGTAGCCACCGGTGAAGCTGTACTGAGGATTCATGCCCTGACGAGCAGTGAGGGTGAAGAGGTTCTCCACGCCGGCGGTGAGGGTGAGGCCATTAATGGCACCTCCCAGATGGCTCAGCCATGCCTTCGGCAGGTTGTAGCTCAGCGAGATGTTCTTCATCACCAGGTAGGAGGCGCTGGTCAGCCAACGGTCGCTCGTGGCGTTGTTCTTCGAGCTGCGGTTGTAGTTCATCTGAGGTGTTCCGTTGGGATCGATACGGTTGGCATCGGTAAGGTTGGCAGGAGCAGCCTTCCATGAGTCAAGAGCGTCCTTGTGGATGGCCGATGCACTCGACATGGCGTTAGTCGACATCAGTGTCTGATAGGAGCCGTCGAAGGTGTATCCGCCGAGGCTGTAGGTCATCAGGATGTTGAGCGTCAGGTCTTTCCATGTCAGACCGGTGTTGAATGAGCCGTAGACCTTGGGCAGAGCTGTCTTATGGAAGTCGCGCAGACCATAGGCGGTGTCCCTGGTGTAGTTGGTGCCACCCTCATAATAGCCCGTCTCAATCTTGTTGCCATCTTCATCCAGCACAAACTGATCTTTGTCATCTACTTCATAGAGAGGCGTGCCGCCGATGTTCACCAGCTCGCCAGCTTTCACTGCGTTGTCTATCTTCTCAGGATCAAGGGTGTAGAGTGACTGACCGTCGGCCTGGTCAACGCCCTCGAAGTGATAGGTGTAGAAATCGTAGAGCGAGCGGCCCTCGGTGTAGTTGTGCAGACCGCTGAGGATGTTGTCGCCATTAGGCAGCTTGCGGATCTTGTTGTGCAGGAAGGTAGCGTCGATGCCAGCCGTCCAGCGGAAGTCCTTTGTCTTGATGATGTCGCCGTCGAGCGAGATTTCCCAACCGTAGTTCGAGATGGTACCGATGTTCTTGGGGATAGCCATGTTGTAGTAGTCCTCGTTGTAGGAGAACGAACCGGCCGACAGGGGGAGACGCACGTCGAAGAGCAGGTCTTTATTGCGCTTGTCGAAGTAGCCGATAGAGAAGTTCAGACGGTCAAACAGACGGCCTTCCAAGGCCACGTCGATGGTCTGTGCTGTCTCCCACTTGATGTCGGGAGCCGACAGGCTCTGCTTCATCAGGGCGCTGTTGCCGCCGTTCTTGTCGATGTAGTAGAGTGCCTGATAAGCATAATAGCCGACGCCGGCGTCATTACCTGTCTCACCGTAGCTGGCACGCAGGCGCAGCTGGTCGACCCAGTCCACATTCTCCATGAAGGCTTCCTTCTTGATGTTCCAGCTGCCGCCGACTGAGAAGAAGTTACCCCAGCGGTTGTCCTTGTGGAAACGGCTGGAACCGTCGCGACGGATAGAGGCATCGAAGAAATACTTCTGGTCGAAGTTGTAACGCACACGGGCCAGATAGGACTCGGTGGTGTACTCGTCGTCGTTGCCGTACAAGTAGGAGGTGTTGAGGAAGTTGTTCTGCACCGTCAGACCGGGGATGGCCATGGTGGTGTTCATGCCGTAGAAGCTCTTCGAGTCATACTTGTAGTTCTCGTGACCGGCCAACACATCGATGTGGTGGAGGCCATAGTCGTGACCCCAGTTCAGCAGTTCCTGCATGGTGTAGGTCTCATACTCGTAAGCATAGCTCGTGAGGCGTCCGTTGTTGGTGGCACCGTCGCCAATCTCGGGGTTGTTGTAGTGGGCGCGGTTGGTGGTGCGGTGTGCCATGTTGCCCTTTACTGAGAGTACGAAGTCGTAGGGCAGGTTGATGTTGACGTAGGCGGTGGCGTCGATGACGTTGCGACGGCGCTCGTCCTGGTCGTTACGCAGCTCATAGGCGATGTTACGGTTGTCCAGGTAGTCCGACTCTGTGTCGTAGGCATATTCGCCGTTTTCATCGAGTGCAATGGTGCCGTCGGCGTTATGCTTGTAGATAGGATAGACAGGAGCCATGGTACGGGCTGTATAGAACGGGTTGGAATAATACGTTTCCGTGGCGTTGTTGTTGAAGTGCTGCTTGGAGATGGTTCCCTGCAGGTTCAGACCGGCGTTGACCCACTTGCTGGGGGTGAAGAGGGTGTTGACGCGTCCGGTGTAACGCTCGTAGTCACTGCCTATCACATAGCCCTTCTCTTTCAGGTAGCCCAGTGAGGAATAGACGTTGACTTTCTCTGTGGTGTAGTTTCCACTCAGGTTGTACTCCTGACGCTGTCCGGTGCGCTCGATGTTGTCTTCCCAGTCCAGGTCGGTATAGCCGGGCAGCACGTTGGCCACCAGCTTGCCGTTGCCGTCGAAGAGGGCATTGGCTTCCTTGTCGAAGATGTTGCCGTGAATCACTTCCGTGGCCAGGTTCTCAGAGGCGTATTTTGCAGCCTCCTCGGGAGTCTTGTCATCGTTCCAGATGGCATAGTTCTTCATGGCCTGCCAAGAGGTCTCCATGAAGTCCTTCACGCCCAGACGCTCATACTCCTTGATACCGCGGGTGTAGTAACCGTGGTTGATCTTCAGGTTGATCTGCGATGTGCTGGCCGAGCGTCCGCTCTTGGTGGTGATGATGATGACACCAGCCGAAGCGCGGTTGCCATAGAGTGCAGCCGATGCAGCATCCTTCAGCACCGAGATGCTCTGGATGTCGTCAGGGTTCAGGTCGGCGATGTTGCCGCTGTAGATGATGCCGTCGACGACATAGAGCGGGGTGTTGGAGCCGTTGAGCGAGCCGATACCGCGGATGCGGATGTTGGGCTCTGCACCAGGCTCACCATAGGTGTTGTTGACCTGCACGCCGGGGGCGGCACCTTCCAGGGCACCGGTCACTGAGGTACCGATGCGCTGCTCAATCTCCTTTGAGTCGATGGAGGCCACAGAGCCTGTGATGCTCTGCTTCTTAGCCGTACCGTAAGCCACGACCACCACCTCGTCGAGGGCGGTGCGGTCGCTGGTCAGCAGAATGCGCATGTTGGGACGGGCTGTCACTTCCAGCGGATCCATTCCCACATAGGTGATGCGCAGCACGTCCTTGCCGGCAGGCGTGGTCAGCGAGAACTGTCCCTGCGCATTGGTCACTGTTCCTACATTGGTACCGACAACCTGAACGGTAGCACCGATGACGGGCTGGCCGTCATCCTGCGAAATGACGGTACCATTCACTCTCGTCTGGGCGAATGCTCCTCCAACAAAGAGGAAGAGCACTGCCAGCAGTGTCATGATTCTTCTTTTTTCCATAAATTCTCTCTCGTTTTTTTGTTTGTAATTTTGTTATATGAAAGTTCTTTCTGTCATCATCTATATACATTATATATTAATAGGCACTCAAACCATGCTATAGTGGGCGCTTAATGGGTCGTTTTTCAGCTGGTGCACATGCACACGAATTGTTACAGTTTGCAAAAATAAGCAATAGAATTTAAAACGCCAAAGCTTTTTGTTAAAAAATGAAAGGTTTCTTTTACTTTCTTGACCTTTTAGATAGTTTTTTAACCTTTTAGCCTACATTTTGCGTGCTGTGATGTGGAAAAAAGACGATTCTCCACAGTCTGTCAGAGGCGTGCCAGGCCTGCCCCCTCGTAGGAGGCGGGCTGAGGCGTGTCAGGCCTGCCCCTCGTAGGAGGCGGGGCTGAGGCGTGGTCATGCTCACCATCGTCTTCCGTCATCTCTTCGGGGCTGGGCGTGCAAGGCTCGCCGGTCGTGTGGTGCACGTATTCGTGCACACCTGCCAGATGAAAAAGCGGAAAGGCCATTTTTGTCCGAAGCCTTCGGACGAAGTGTCCGAAGCCTTCGGACAGAGCGTCCGAAGCCTTCGGACTTTTTTGAGGTAGCCTCTACTAAAAACGCAAAGCGCCTGTGCTGCTGAAAAAAACTCGCTTATTCATACCTTTGACACCCATCAAAGGTACTTCCGCTCGGAAAAGCAAAAGAAAAATGGCTTTTTCTTTTGCTTTTCACTCGCTTATTCGTACCTTTGCACCGATTTTCGGCCTTTTGGGCCGATGCTTGCCCAAAGAGGAATACACAGACAGCATTTAGAATCAATAAAATAGAAAACACTGATGAGAAAGAACTTTGTAGAAGAGCTCCGCTGGCGCGGAATGTTGGCACAAATCATGCCTGGCACAGAAGAACTGTTGCAGAAAGAGATGGTAACGGCTTACTTGGGCACCGACCCGACGGCCGACTCCTTACACATCGGCCATCTCTGTGGCATTATGATGCTGCGTCACCTGCAGCGCTGCGGCCACCGCCCCGTCATCCTCGTGGGAGGCGCCACGGGCATGATAGGCGACCCCAGCGGCAAGTCGCAGGAGCGCAACCTGCTGAACGACGAGACGCTGCGCCACAACCAGGAGTGCATCAAGGCACAGGTGGCCAAGTTCCTGGACTTCGGGGAAGCCCCCCTGTCGTCCACCGAGGGGGACACAAATGCTGGCGAGCCCAGTAATAAAGCCATCATGGTGAACAACTACGACTGGATGAAGGACTTCACCTTCCTCGACTTCGCCCGCGAGGTGGGCAAGCACATCACCGTGAACTATATGATGGCGAAGGAGAGCGTGCAGCAGCGCCTCAACGGCACCGCCCGCGACGGCCTCTCGTTCACCGAGTTCACCTACCAGCTGCTGCAGGGCTACGACTTCCTCTACCTCTACCAGCACTACGGCGTGAAGCTGCAGCTCGGCGGCAACGACCAGTGGGGCAACATGACCACGGGCACGGAGCTCATACGCCGCACACTGGGCAACGAGGTGGAGACCTTCGCCCTCACCTGCCCGCTCATCACGAAGAGCGACGGCAAGAAGTTCGGCAAGACCGAGAGCGGCAACATCTGGCTCGACCCGAAGCGCACCACACCGTATAAGTTCTACCAGTTCTGGCTGAACGTCAGCGACGACGATGCCGAGCGCTACATCAAGATCTTCACCTCTTTGGACAAGGAGACCATCGACGCTCTCATTGCCGAGCACAAGCAGGATCCGGGCCGCCGCATCCTGCAGAAGCGGCTGGCCGAGGAGACCACCGTCATGGTGCACTCGCAGGAGGCGCTCGACATGGCCATCGAGGCCTCGAACATCCTCTTCGGCAAGGCTACGAAGGAGGCCCTGCAGAAGCTGGACGAGCAGACGTTCCTCGATGTTTTCGACGGTGTGCCGCAGTACACCATCCAGAAGGACCAGCTGGGGCAGGTGGCCTCTGAGCTCTTCACCACCACCGCCAACGTGTTCAGCAGCAAGCGCGAGATCCGCGAGTTCCTCAAGAGCGGCGCCCTCAGTTTGAACAAGGAGAAGCTGGGCGACGACCGCCCCATCACTGCCGACGACCTCATCGACGGCAAGTACCTGCTGGTGCAGCGCGGCAAGAAGAACTATTACCTTGTCACGGTAGATTAAATAAAGGAGTTAAAGGAGTTAAGGGAGTTAAAGGAGTTAAAGACAATAGTTTATCCCGTCACCATTCTTTAAAATAACGGCATGACAAATGTCTTTAACTCCTTTAACTCCCTTAACTCCCAACTCCTTAACTCCTTTAACTTCCTTAAAACAAATGTCTTTAACTCCTTTAACTCCTTTAACTCCTTTAACTACCAACTCCTTTAACTCCCCTAACACCCACTAATATTTAAATAATAATGTATATGAAAAAGTTTTTCGTAGCAGCATTGTTCTTGCTGACGGCCGCCACCCCGACGGTGACGGCACAAGAGGCCTTGCCGCCCATCCCCGTGGACAAGGAGGTGCGCATCGGCAAGCTTGACAACGGCCTGACCTATTACATCCGCCACAACGAGTGGCCGGAGCACGTGGCCAACTTCTACATCGCCCAGCGCGTGGGCTCCATCCAGGAGGAGGAGAACCAGCGCGGACTGGCACACTTCCTCGAGCACATGGCCTTCAACGGCTCTGAGCACTTCAAGGGCAACGACCTCATCGAGTTCACACGCTCACTCGGCGTGGAGTTCGGCAGCGACCTGAACGCCTACACCTCGATAGACCAGACCGTCTACCGCGTCTGCAACGTGCCCACCACACGACAGTCGGCCCTCGACTCGTGTATGTTCATCCTCAAGGACTGGAGCAACGGTCTGCTCTTAGAGAAGGACGAGATAGTGAAGGAGCGCGACGTGGTGCACAACGAATACCGCTTAGGTGACGGTCCCTCGCAGCGCATGATCACACGCGCACTGCCTAAGATGTACCCCGGCTCGAAGTACGGCGTGCGCATGCCCATCGGCCTGATGAGCGTCGTCGACAACTTCAAGCCGAAGGAGCTGAAGGCCTACTACCAGAAGTGGTACCGCCCCGACAACCAGGCCATCATCGTGGTGGGCGACATCGACGTCGACCACTTCGAGGCAAAGGTGAAGGAGCTGTTCAGCGGCATCAAGGTCAACCCGAAGGCACCGAAGGTCATACCCGAGGAGGTGCCCGACAACGACGAGGCTATTTACATCTTCGAGAAGGACAAGGAGCAGCAGATGAACCAGATCCTGGTGTTTATGAAGCATGAGACGACCAAGCCGGAGGAGAAGAAGAACATGGACTACCTCATCGAGATCTATGTCAAGGCCGTGCTGTCGAACATGTTCAATGCCCGTCTGCAGGAGCTGACCAACGATCCCGACTGCCCGTTCCTGCAGGCTATGGGCGACGACGACGACTACCTGCTGGCCTCGACGAAGGCCGCCTTCCAGATGCTGGGCGTTCCCAAGGAAGGCCGCGACATGGAGACGCTCACCGCCATGGTGCGCGAGGCACGCCGCGCCGCTGAGTTCGGCTTCACCGCCACGGAGTATGAGCGCGCCAAGGCCGACTACCTCAGCAGTCTGGAGAAGATGTACACCAACCGCGCGAAGATCACCAACGACGACCTGGGCGACCAGTACCGCGACAACTTCCTCACCAACGAGCCTATTCCCGCCATCGAGGACTTGTACCAGCTGATGCAGGCCATCGCTCCGAGCATCCCCGTCGACGTCATCAACATGGCGCTGCCCGAGATAATCAGCAACTCTGACAAGAACCTCGTCGTCATGGAGTGGGCACGCGAGGCCGACGGTCTCACCTACCCCACCGAGGACGACATGCGCAAGGCTGTGGCACAGGCACGCGCCGAGGAGATAGCCGCCTACGTGGACAACGTGAAGGACGAGCCGCTCATCAGCGAGATGCCCGAGAAAGGCACCATCGTCAGCGAGACCACCGACAAAGTGTTCGGCTATAAGGAGCTGAAGCTCAGCAACGGCGCCACCGTCATCCTCATGCCTACCGACTACAAGGACGACGAGGTGCAGATGAAGGCTTGGGCCGACGGCGGCAAGGGTCTCTACGGCAGCAGCGACTTCTCCAGCCTGAAGGTGTTCGACGAGGTCATCGGCATGAGCGGCCTCGGCAACTTCTCCAGCACGGAGCTGCAGAAAGCACTCGCTGGCAAGGAAGCCAACGCCGACCTCTCGCTGACAGAGATGCGCCAGTATTGCACCGCACACTCCACGCCGAAGGACTTGGAGACGATGTTCCAGATGGTCTACCTCTACTTCACCAACGTCAGCAAGGACGAGAAGCAGTTCCAGAACCTGATGACACAGCTCGACATGGCGCTGAAGAACAAGTCGCTGTCGCCCGACCTGGTCTATACCGACTCGCTCGCCGCTACGCTCTACGGCCATAACCCCCGCTACAACAACATCGACATCAAGGACCTGCCCCAGGTGAACTACGACCGCATCCTGCAGATAGCCAAGGAGCGCTACCGCAACGCCGGCGCCTTCACCTTCGCCTTCGTGGGTAAGTTTGAGGAGGAGGCCATCCGCCCGCTCATCGAGCAGTATATCGCTTCGCTGCCCGCCACCGGCGAGCCTGCCGACAAGCCCGTCGACGTGCAGACGCTGGTCAAGGGACAGGTGAAGAACCACTTCACCATGAAGGCAGAGAGCCCGAAGGCCATCGACGTGGAGTTCTGGACGGCAGAGGCACCCTACAACGTTGACAACATCGTGAAGATTGACGCCGCCGGACAGCTCCTGCAGATGATCTACCTGAAGACCATCCGCGAGGACGAGAGCGCGGCCTACAGCTGCGGTGCCAGCGGCAACTTCAACCTGCGCAGCACCAAGCCCACCATGATGCTGCAGGCCTACTGCCCGATGAATCCCGACAAGAGCGACATAGCCCTGCGCCTCATCCGCGAGGGCATCGAGGGTGCTGCCAAGAGCGTAAACGCTGACCAGCTGCAGAAGGTGAAGGACTATATGCTGAAGCAGGTAGACCTCGACGCCAAGACCAACAGCTACTGGATGAACGTCATCGACAACTGGCGCACCTATAAGCTCGACCGTCATCACGACTACAAGAAGGCTGTCGAGGCTCTGACACCCGAAAGCCTCAGCCGCTTCATCCGCGAGAAGTTGCTGGGCAGCGGCAACCACATAGAGGTGGTGATGCTGCCGGAAAAATAGTGTAGAGTGTAGAGTGTAGAGTGTAAAGTTTGCTGCCGCCGTCCCTGCAACGGATGGTTTTGAGTATAAAGATTGCTGCCGCCGTACCATCAACGAATGGAACGGCGGCAGCAAACTTTACACTCTAAACTCTACACTCTAAACTAGTCCGTTGCAGGTACGGCGGTAGCAAACTCTACACTCTACATTCTACACTCTACACTCTAAAGCTTCACTGCGATGTTGACACGCTGCTTCATGCCGCGTTTCTTGTCGCTGACAGTGAGCGTCAGGTTGCCGGCCTCATGGGCGGCCTGCACGATGACGACGAGCTGACCGTTGAAGAGCTGCATGGTGGGCTGGGTGAAGGGCTCCAGCGAGGTGGCGTCGCCGTTGCACACAGCACGGAAGGTGCCGGCACCGCTGACGTCGAAGGTCAGCTGGTCCTGAGCGTCGGGGACGAGCGTGCCGTTCTTGTCGACAAGGCTCACGGTGACAAAGGCCAGGTCCTGACCGTCAGCACGGAGGGAAGACGCGGAGGGCTGGGCCTGCCGCGACGGCAGCAACCACTGCCCGTCATCGGCCTGCGTCCACACATCGAGCTGCAGGTGGTGAGGCTTGCCGGCGGTGCGCATCGTCTCCTCGCCGCATGGCTTGCCCGTTTCATCGTAGACGACCACCTTCACCTCGCCCGGCTCATACTTCACCTCGTTCCAGCGCAGGCGGTAGCGGTCGAGGCGGGAAGCCCCACCTACGACTTCATTACTGGGCTTGCCCACATTTGTGTCCCCCTCGGGGGACGAAAGGGGGGCTTGGGGGATTTGCTTTTTGATGCGTCCCTGGCTCTTGCCGTTGATGAAAAGCTCCGCCTCGGGATAGTCGGTGTAGCAATAGACCGGCGTCACCAGTCCCTTGCGCTTCGGCCACGTCCAGTGGGGCAAGAGATGGATGGTGTGCTCGTCTTTGTTCCACCTCGAGCGGTAGAGGAAATAGCGGTCCTTGGGCAGGCCGGCGAGGTCGCAGATGCCGAAATAGCTGCTGCGCGAGGGCCAGTACTCGTCGTAGGGCGTTGGCTCGCCTAAGTAGTCGAAGCCCGTCCACACAAACTCGCCGATGACCCACGGATAGTCATCCTGCCAGCGCCAGTCGTCGTCGGGCAGGTTGCTCCACGCACAGCTCTCCACGTCGTAGCCCGAGCACTGGCCGTCGGCGCTCTTGATGGCGGTGGGGTCGTAGCCCGCTGCCCATGAGGAATACTTTGAATTATCCGTGGTTTCAACGGGGAATTTATACACGCCGCGCGAGGAGACCGTCGATGCCGTCTCCGAGCCTAAGAGGAAACCTTGCGGCAACTGCTTGATGCCGTCGGCATAGCGGTGCAGGCGATAGTTGAAGCCCGGCACGTCCATAGCCCGAGCTACGCCGCTGGCCAAGGCATTGTCGACGCGGTCCAGACCCTGCGTGACGGGGCGCGTGGGGTCGAGGGCATGGCACAGGCCCTGCAGGTGGATGCTCAGCAGGCGTCCGTCGGCGCTGCCTTGCTCGGGAATCTCGTTGCCTATCGACCACATCACGATGCTGGGATGGTTGCGGTTGGCCTTCACGAGGTTGGTGATGTCGCGGTCGGCCCACTCATCGAAGAAACGTGAGTAGCCATTCTTGCACTTAGGATAGCGCCACATGTCGAAGCTCTCGGCCATGACCATCATGCCTAACGAGTCGCAGAGGTCCATCTGCATCTGGCTCGGCATGTTGTGGGCGGTGCGGATGGCGTCGCAGCCCATCGCCTTCAGTATCTTGATCTGGCGGATGAGGGCAGCTTTGTTCACGGCAGCGCCCAGCGGGCCGAGGTCGTGGTGCAGGCAGACGCCTTTGATCTTGCGCGTCACACCGTTCAACTGGAAACCGCGCTCGCGGTCGACACGGACGGTGCGGATGCCCACGTTGACGCTCTTCTCGTCAACGACTTTTGTAGTCTTCTCAATGGGGTCGTCGCCAACCATCACCTTCGCCACTAACTTATATAAATAAGGTGACTCTGGCGACCACAGCTTCGGATTCTTAACCGTCAGCTTAGCGCGGACGCCGTCGCCGCGCCTCACACCCTTGGAGGATGCAGATGCCACCTCCTGCCCATTGGCGTCAAGCAACGAGAAAGAGCACGACCCAAGGATGGCTACACTTTCCAAAGACACAGGTCTGACGAAAGGTGTCCCCGCTTCGTCTTTGCTGTTCAATTGCATATCCACCTCCAACTCAGCCTTGTCCCTGCCGATAGAGATGGTACGGACGAAGAGGCTCCAGTCATCGATATGCAACTGATTGGTGAGCACCAGCGTCACGGGGCGGTAGATGCCGGCACCCGGATACCAGCGCGAGCTCTCTTCCTGATTTCTGAGAGTCACCTCCAAATCGTTGTCGCCCGGCTTCACCAGCTTCGTGATGTCAATGCGAAAAGTGTTGTAGCCGTAAGCCCACGAACCTGCCCACTGTCCATTGACGAGAACCACGGGTTGCGACATCGCACCGTCGAAAACCAGCTCCGCATGTCCCTTAAATCCCGATGGTATGGGCAAATTTCGCTTATAGACACCGTCGCCTATCCAAGGCAGGGCGCCTGAGCGGCCGCTCTTCTCGGTGGCTTCCTTCTCGCCGTTCTGCTCGATGGCCACGGTCTGCAAGTCCCATTTCTTGTCGAAGGGTCCGCTGATGGCCCAGTCGTGGGGCACGCTGACGGTTTGCCATGTCTGTCTGTTTTTAGAGAACTGCCAGTTGTCGGTCAGGGTAATCTCCTGCCGCTGGCCCCATGTCCACCCTGCCATCAGGAGCAAGGCGGCTGTTGTTAGTAGTTTTTTCATGTCTTTCGCTTGTTGTTTCGTTTCAGTGCTGCAAAGGTAGGCAATTTCTTTCATTCAGCCAATTTTTCAAAGGAAAAAATGACCTAAAGCAGGAAAACGTGGCACAGGGAAAAATAATGGGCGGCTGTCGCACGGTAGTTCAATTCTTTTCTGTATCTTTGCAAACTCATACATTTTTATATTATTGTATCACAACAAAGACAAAGAAAAGGAAAGATGGCAGACATGAAGCAGATGAAAACGGCGCTGATTTCGGTGTTCCACAAGGACGGGCTCGACGAGCTTCTGAAGAAACTCAACGCCGAGGGCGTGCGCTTCCTCTCAACGGGCGGCACGCAGAAATTTATTGAAGAACAGGGCTACGAGTGCCAGAAGGTGGAGGACGTGACGACCTACCCCAGCATTCTCGGTGGCCGCGTGAAGACGTTGCATCCGAAGGTGTTCGGAGGCATTCTGGGACGCCGTGAGAACGCCGGCGACCAAGAGCAGATGAAGCAGTATGACATTCCTGAGATAGACTTGGTCATCGTCGACCTGTACCCGTTTGAGCAGACAGTGGCCAGCGGTGCCACGGAGGCCGACATCATCGAGAAAATCGACATCGGCGGCATCTCGCTGATCCGCGCCGGAGCGAAGAACTTTAACGATGTGGTCATCGTTCCCTCGAAGGCTGAGTACAGCGTGCTGCTCGACATTCTCAATCAGCAGGGCGCACAGACCACGCTGGAACAGCGCCGCATGTTTGCCACACGTGCCTTCGGCGTCAGCTCCCACTATGACACGGCCATTCACAACTGGTTTGAGAAGTAAGAAGTAAGGAGTAAGGAGTAAAGGAGAGAAGGAGTAAGGAGTAAAGGAGTAAGGAGTAAAGGAGTAAGGAGTAAAGGAGTAAGGAGTAAAGGAGTAAGGAGTAAAGGAGTAAAGTAATAAAAGGAGTAAAGTAATAAGGAGTAAAGTAATAAAGGAGTAAGGAGTAAAGGAGTAAGGAGCAAAGGAGGAGCCGATACTTCCTAATTCAAAATTCATCATTCTACATTCGATTATGGGATTCTTTAGTTTCAGACAAGAGCTGGCCATGGACCTTGGCACAGCGAATACCATCATCATCAGCGGCGACAAGATTGTCGTCGACGAGCCCTCTGTAGTGGCTATGGACCGCCGCACCGACAAGATGATTGCCGTAGGCGAGCGTGCCAAGATGATGTATGAAAAGACACACGACAACATCCGCACCGTGCGCCCGCTGCGCGACGGTGTCATTGCCGACTTCTCTGCCTGCGAGCAGATGATGCGCGGCCTCATCAAGATGGTTCACACGGGCCATCACTTTTTCTCGCCCTCGCTGCGCATGGTCATCGGCGTTCCCTCGGGCTCTACCGAGGTGGAGCTGCGCGCCGTGCGCGACTCTGCCGAGCATGCCGACGGACGCGACGTGTTCCTCATCTTCGAGCCTATGGCAGCCGCCATCGGCATCGGCATCGACGTGGAGGCGCCCGAGGGCAACATGATTGTCGACATCGGCGGCGGCACCACCGAGATTGCCGTCATCTCCCTCGGCGGCATCGTCAGCAACAGCAGCATCAAGGTGGCCGGCGACGACCTCACCGCCGACATTCAGGAATACATGTCGCGACAGCACAACGTCAAGGTGTCGGAGCGCATGGCCGAGCGCATCAAGATCAACGTGGGCGCCGCCCTCACCGACCTGGGCGACGAAGGCCCCGAGGATTACGTCGTGCATGGCCCCAACCGCATCACCGCGCTGCCCATGGAGGTGCCTGTGTGCTATCAGGAGATAGCGCACTGTCTGGACAAGACGGTGACACGCATTGAGAGCGCCGTGCTCACCGCTCTCGAGCACACGCCGCCCGAGCTCTATGCCGACATCGTGCAGAACGGCATCTACCTCACCGGAGGCGGAGCACTGCTGCGCGGTCTGGACAAGCGCCTCACCGACAAAATCAATATTCCCTTCAACGTGGCTGACGACCCGCTGCACTGTGTGGCCAAAGGTGCCGGCATCGCCTTGAAGAACGTCGACCGCTTCACGTTCCTCATGAGATAAGCCGGAGGCTCCGCACAATACGTTGTAGAGTGGGATGCAGGACCTGATAGCCTTCTTCACCAAGAAATTCCACTGGTTGCTGTTCCTCTTCCTGGAACTGCTCAGCGTGATGTTGCTGTTCCGTTACAACAGCTTTCAGGGCAGCGTGTGGATATCGTCGGCCAACGCCGTGGCAGGCAAGGTCTATGAGTGGCAGTCGGGCATCGAGCAGTTCTTCAGCTTGGAAGAGCGTGCCCGCCGACTGACCGACGAGAACATCGCCCTGCAGCGGCAGCTCAGCCGCGTCCGCGAGGAGCTGCTCGACCTGCAAGGTGACACGGTCGCCACTGACAGCATGATGCAGGAGGTCATCGGCCAGCTGCACCTGCTGCCGGCGAAGGTGGTGAGCAACAGCCTGCGCAGGCCCGACAACCTGCTGACCATCAACCGCGGGCGCGCCGACGGCGTGCTGCCCGACATGGGCGTGGTCAGCGGCACCGGCCTGGTGGGCGTCGTCTATATGGCAAGCCAGCACTACAGCGTGGTGATGCCGCTGCTGAACGTGCACTCACGCATCAGCTGCGCCATACGCAACCACGGATACTTCGGCTATATCGACTGGGACGGCAGCAGCGCCACCGACGCCTTCATGGAGGACGTGCCGCGACATGCACAGTTCAACACGGGCGAGTGGGTGGAGACCAGCGGCTACAGCGACATCTTCCCGCCGGGCATCACCATAGGGAAAATCACTGACATCGGCAACTCCGCCGACGGACTGTCCTACCGCCTGCGCGTCCGGCTGAACACTGACTTCAGCCGGCTGCGCGAGGTGAGCGTCATCACCGACGACACCTTCCCCGAGCGGCTGCAACTGCTGAAGGCGGCACGCGACTCGATGGCGCTGGCCAATTAAGTAAGAAGTAATAAGTAAGAAGTAAGAGGTCGGGGGAACGCTGAAATGACTATAGATATCATACGCCGGCTGTTTGTCTGCATCATCACTTGCCTGCTGCAGGTGCTGGTGTTCAACCGCATCTGCCTGCTTCATGTGGCCACGCCGCTGATGGTGGTCTATTTCATCATCGCCATGCCACGCGGCTATCCGCGATGGGGCATCCTGCTGTGGAGCTTCTTCCTCGGTCTGGCCGTCGATATGTTCCGCAACACGCCGGGCGTCACAGCTGCCTCGCTGACCATCGTCGGCATGGTACAGCCCTACCTCATCGAGCTCTTCCTGCCACGCGATGCCGAACCCGACATCAAGGCGTCGGCACGCGCATTGGGCTGGTGGCATTTCCTCAGCCTCGCCACCATCCTCGTCGTCATCTTCTGCATCGTCTTCTTCATACTGGAGACCTTCACCTTCGCTGCCTGGCTCTACTGCCTGCAGTGTGCCGTCGCCAGCGCAGTGCTCACCCTCACCCTCATCATGGCCTTCGAAACGCTCAGGAAGAAATAGTCTTCCCAACGCTTATTGGTCAACGGTTATTGTTTATTGTCTAACGGTTATTGGTTATTGGTCAACGGTTATTGTCTAACGGTTATTGATGAAAAAGGACTACGGGCTGGAATACAGGAAATATGTGGTGGGATTGGTGGCTGTCATCATTGTCACAGCCTACATCCTGCGCCTGCTCAGCCTGCAACTGATGAGCGACGACTACAAGCAGAACGCCGACAGCAACGCCTTCCTGCAAAAGATTGACTACCCCGCCCGCGGCATCATCACCGACCGACACGGCACGCTGCTGGTCTACAACCAGCCCAGCTACGACATCATGGTGGTGGAACGGGAGGCGCGTAACCGCTTCGACACGCTGGAGTTCTGCAACACCATCAACATCACCCGCGAGGACTTCGACAGGTGTGTGAAGACGATGCAAGACAAGCACCGCAACCCGGGCTACTCGCCCTACACGCCGCAACGCCTCATCAGCCAGCTCTCAGAATACGACTTCTCCGTCTTTCAGGAGAAGGCCTACCGCTTCCCGGGTTTCTCCGTGCAGAAGCGCAGCGTCCGCCAGTATGAGTATCCCTACGCCGCCCACGTCTTAGGCGATGTGGCCGAGGTGAGCGAGGCCGACATCGAGAAGGACGACTACTACCAGCCCGGCGACTACATCGGCAAGCTCGGCGTGGAGCGCTTCTACGAGAAGCAGCTGCGCGGACAGAAAGGTGTGCAGGTGCTGCTGCGCGATGCCCACGGACGCATACAGGGCAGCTACCGCAACGGTGAACTGGACAAGAAGCCCGTGCCCGGCAAGAACCTCACGCTGGCCATCGACAAAGACCTGCAAGCCCTGGCCGAGCGCCTCTTGGAGGGAAAGATAGGCAGCGTGGTGGCCATCGAGCCGAAGACGGGCGAGGTGCTCTGCATGGCCTCGTCGCCTACCTACGACCCACGCATCATGGTGGGACGCCAGCGCTCGAAGAGTCACAAGGAGCTGGGGCAGGACCCGTGGAAGCCCCTGCTCAACCGCAGCATCATGGGACAGTATCCGCCGGGCTCCACATTCAAGACCACACAGGGCCTGACCTTCCTCAGCGAGGGCATTATCACCGAGAAGACACCCTATCCCTGCTACCGAGGCTTCGTCGTCAGGGGCCTGCGCATAGGCTGCCACGGCCACGGCTCGCCACTGTCCTTGGTGCCCGCCATCAGCACATCGTGCAACGGCTTCTTCTGCTGGGGACTCTACCACATGCTGAACGACAGGACGAAATACAGCACCATACAGATTGCTATGAACACCTGGCGCGATTACATGGTGTCGATGGGCTTCGGCTACCCCTTGGGCGTAGACCTGGCGGGCGAGAAGCGCGGACTCATCCCCAACGCACAGTTCTATGACAATGCCCATAAGACCGGGTGGAACGCCCTTTCCGTTGCCTCCATCGCCATAGGCCAGGGCGAGGTGAACGCCACGCCGCTGCAGATAGCCAACCTCGGCGCCACCATTGCCAACCGCGGCTGGTTCATCACCCCGCATGTGGTGCACGAGATAGAGGACGAGCCCCTCGACACGCTCTACACCACGCGCCGCTACAGCAAGGCGCCGCAGTGGGCCTACGAGCTCGTGGTGAGGGGCATGCGCTCGGCAGCCCTCGGCGGCACCTGCAAGGCCTTGGCACACTATGACTTCATGCCCTGCGGCAAGACCGGCACGGCACAGAACAAAGGCCACGACCACAGCGTGTTCATGGGCTTCGCACCGATGGACAACCCGCAGATAGCCGTCGCCGTCTATGTGGAGAACGGCGGCTGGGGTGCCACCTACGGCGTGCCCATTGGCGGCCTCATCATGGAGCGCTTCATCAAGGGCAAGCTGTCGGATGCCTCAGAGAAGCGTGCTTCCGACATACAGTCACGCCGCATCAACTACGGCACGGAAGACAGATAATCATCCCCAAATAGTAGCTCAGCAAATAGTCCCGAAGGCACAACAGCCCACAGGCTTCGGACAAAAATCCGAAGCGGTAGGATAAAAATCCGAAGGCTGCCCACCGGTCGGGTGGTGCACGTATTCGTGCACACCTGCCAACCGAAAAAACAGAAGAGCCAACCGAAAAAACAGAAGAGCCAACCGAAAAAACAGAAGAGCCTACTTTTCGTCCGAAGGCTTCGGACGAAGAGTCCGAAGCCTTCGGACAACGAGTCCGAAGCCTTCGGACAGAGTGTCCGAAGGCTTCGGACTTTTTTGAGGCAGCCAGACAGAGATGTGAAAAGCTGGCGCCCCTGCCTATGCGGACGGAAACAGACTAAGCTGCTCCGCTACTGATGCGGGGTACTATTTGGGCTCGTCGGCATCTAAGCGCAGCATGGCGCCGGTGAGGGGGTCGAGCAGCAGGCGCGTGGTATAGCGCTTGTTGAAGAGACTGCCGCCGAGCAGCATGGTCTGCCCGAACTGCGGGGCGGGATGCTCCTGGGTGAGGATGGGCTTGATGCCGTCATAGAGGGTGAAGCGCAGGCGACCCGGCACGTTGACATAGATGCCCGGCGCACTCTTGACTTTCTTCCCCCGCTTCCCTTCCTCCTCGGGAGCGGGCAGCTGCGTGATGTCGTCGATGCTGTAATAGAAAGGAGCGCCCGAGAGGTCGTCGGCCTCCACCAGGCCCTTCATCTGCGACAGGCGGAACAGTATCTGTCGCGTCGAGGCCAGAGAGTCGAGGGCTGAGGGTATGACCCATAGCACGTGCTCGGTGGTGTCGCGCCGCGTGGTACCGACGAAGAGCGAGGTGAGTGCCCGGTCCTGGCGGTCCAGCTGGCTGAGCATCAGCTCCATCTGCCGTCCGTCCTGCGGCATGAAGTCGGCCTGACCCTTGATGAGCAGCGTGCGGTTGTCGCGCAGGTCGTAAATCTCCTGTGCCGTCATCTCAGCCATCTTCGCCGTACTGCCGCACGACAGTATCTCCTGCCCCATGAACTGGCGCGGGTTCACCTCCTCCTGCCTTGGTGCAGGGATGAAGAAGGCGGGAGTCTCTGCATCCCCGGCATCCTCCACGTTCAGGGCCAGCAGGCGGCCGTCGTCGCTGAGCGTCATGCGCGAGGCCACGGTGCGTGCATCAAACTTCACGGCGTAGACCTTCGTCGTGTCGGGCACGGGGCAGGGTGTCACCACGATGTCGGCAACGCGGAAGCTGGTGCTCGGGTCCTGGCTGACATCGGCCATGCGCAGATAGCGCTGTGCGTAAGGTGCAAAGTCGCCCGGCGTATAAGTGGTTTTCTCCACCAGCACGCTGACGCGCAGCGCCGTCTTCGGGAGGAAATAGACAGCGCCCTCGGGCGTCACGCCAGGACGGTATTCACTGAGCAGCGTCTGGCCAGCAGCCGCATGAAAAGACAAAAGGCCGACGATGAGCATCCCTGCCCTCATCAGCCTATGATAAAAAAATGATTGCCTCATGGTTGTCGTTATTTTCGCATTTGCCGCAAAGGTACAAACAATCTCGCAATTGGCCAAGTTTTTTCCTGCAAAATATTTTGTGTATTAAGAAAATTGGCGTAACTTTGCACACCAAGATTACAAACTATTATCTACTAAACATGAAAAGACTTGCTACCTTTGCCTGCACGCTCCTCTTTGGAGCCACGGCATCATTTGCACAGTATCCTCAGCTAACCGACGAGGCGAAGCATCTCATCGACGGCTTAGAGGCTCAGTGGACGGCCCACAACGACTCGGTGTGGGAGGCCGCGTTCCCCATTGTCATCGAAGAGGCCAAGGCCGGCCGGCCCTATGTGCCCTGGGCCTCACGCCCCTACGACCTGCGCCAGGCCACGATTCCCGCCTTCCCCGGTGCTGAGGGCGGCGGCATGTACACCTTCGGCGGCCGCGGCGGCAAGGTGCTCACCGTGACCAACCTCAACGACTCGGGCCCCGGCTCGTTCCGCTGGGCCTGCGAGCAGGGCGGCGCACGCATCGTCGTGTTCAACGTCTCCGGCATCATCCGCCTGAAGTCGCCCATCTTCGTGCGTGCCCCCTATATCACCATCGCCGGACAGACGGCGCCGGGCGACGGCGTCATCATAGCTGGGGAGTCGTTCCAGGTGGACACCCACGACGTCATCGTGCGCCACATGCGCTTCCGCCGCGGCGAGACGCTGGTGTGGCACCGCGAGGACAGCTTCGGAGGCAACCCCGTGGGCAACATCATGATAGACCACTGCTCGTGCGAGTGGGGACTGGACGAGAACATCTCGTTCTACCGGCACATGTTCGACCTGCACGACGGCAAGGACAAGCGCAAGGAGCCCACGGTGAACGTCACCATACAGAACACCATCTCGGCCAAGGCCCTCGACACGTGGAACCACAGCTTCGGCTCGACCATCGGCGGCGAGAACACCACCTTCATGCGTAACCTGTGGGCCGACAACACGGGCCGCAACCCATCGATAGGCTGGGGCGGCGTGTTCAACTTTATTAATAATATTGTATATAACTGGGTGCACCGCACGGCCGACGGCGGCGAGTACACCACGATGTCCAACTTCATCAACAACTACTACAAGCCCGGGCCGCTGACGCCGAAGGAGAGCGCTGTGGGCCACCGCATCCTGAAGAGCGAGAGCCGCTCACAGGGACTCTTCCCCTTCAAGCAGTTCGGCCGCGTCTATGCCGTGGGCAATGTCATGGAGGGCTACCCCGAAATCACGAAGGACAACTGGAACGGCGGCATACAGACGGCCGACAAGGACGGCGAGATGGATGCCACCGAGCTGGCGCTGATGCGCTCGAATGAGCCTTTCGTCATGCCCTTCGTCAAGATCATGGGTGCCGAGCAGGCCTTCGACTGGGTGCTCTCGAATGTGGGCGCCACCGTGCCCTGCCGCGACATCGTAGACCAGCGCATCTGCGAAGAGGTGCGCACAGGCATCGCCTACTATGTGCCCGACTACGAGAAGGAGCTGGCCAAGATTGAAAAGAAGACCGGCGTGAAGCAGCATCCTTACGGCGACATGTGGGGCCTGCACCCGAAGAGCCAGAACGAGGAGGGATACTTCAAATACCGCCGCCTGCCCAACGACTCCTACAAGCAGGGCATCATCACCGACCCGCGGCAGATGGGCGGCTATCCCGTGTATCGCGACTGGCAGCCCTACAAGGACAGCGACAACGACGGCATGCCCGACGAGTGGGAGAAGGCCAACGGCCTGAACCCTAACGACGCCACCGATGCCAACGGCGACCTGAACGGCGACGGCTACACCAACATTGAGAAGTACATCAATGCCATTCCCACGCAGGGCAAGGTGGACTGGCGCAATCTGAACAACAACTACGACACCCTGCAGGAAAAGGGCAAGCTGATGTAGCGGGGAATGACGGGCGATGACAGATTGGAAGACACTGAAGGAGAAGTACGCTAAATTCAGGCAGTGGCAGCAGACACCGCACACGGTGGCTCCCATGCCCGACGTGGAGCACGACTGCTTCACCTGCGGCACCCACTTCACAGGCAACTACTGTCCCCGTTGCGGTCAGTCGACACGCATAGGCCGCTTCTCGTTCAAGTCGGCCCTGTTGCTCTACGTCGATGTCTGGGGACTGGGCAACCGCGGCATGTTCCGCAACATTCGCGACCTCATCCTCCGGCCAGGATACATGATCCGCGATTACCTCAGCGGCATGCAGATGGCCTACTTCCCCCCGTTCAAGATGTTCTTCCTGCTGGCCACCCTCTCGTACCTCATCGGCTCTGGCCTGAACATCAAGTTTGAGAACAAGCTGGCTGCCGACGCATCAAGCGAAGCCATAGACATCCGCACAGAGAGCACTGACAGCACTACCACAGCTGTAAGCAGCGACAGCATAGCCCATGTGGACAGCCTTAGCACAGCCGTCGCTGAAGATACAGAAGAGAAACTATCGCCGGAAGAGAAACATAAAGCCGAGAGAATAAAAAAAATTGATGATATTGGCCATTACCTCGCCAAATTCCAAAGGAATTATCCCAACATCTTCGCCCTTTTTTGGCTGCTGGTCTTTTCAGCTTTCTTGTATCTGTTCTTCAGGAAGTGCCCGGCCTATCCCAATATGCGCTATTCAGAACTGGTGGTGGCCCTGGTCTACACGTCGAACATGTATTCCATCTACTCTAATGTCTCCGACTTTCTGTGCATCGACAATTCCAGCGTGAGCCTCTTGCTGCTCTTGCTCACTCTCGTACCCTTACACCAACTGTCGGGCTACAGCTGGAAAAAGCTGATTCTCATCACTATCATAGCCCTCGTGATGCTCACCGCCGCGATTGCTGCCTTTCTCATTCTGGGCATGATGGCGGTTTTTGTAATATGAAATAACTCTTTTCTCTGACCTATGGATACAAAAGAACTGCAACTGCTGGCCGAACAGCGCCGCAAACGCCTGGTGGAGGTGGTCTACCGCGCCAAGGCGGGGCACATCGGCGGCGACCTGTCGTGCCTCAACGTGATGACGGCACTCTATTTCCACGTGATGCAAGGCCTCGACCCCGCCAACCCCAAGGCGCCCGACAGAGACCGCTTCGTGCTCTCGAAGGGCCACTGCGTAGAGGCGCTCTACGTCACCTTGGAGGCGAAAGGATTTCTCAAGCCGGAGGTGCTCGACACCCTGGGACAGTTTGGCAGCATCCTCAGCGGCCACCCCACCATCGAGGTGCCCGGCATCGAGGTGAACAGCGGCGCCCTGGGCCACGGCCTGAGCATCGGCGTAGGCATGGCCTTAGCCGCCAAGATGAGGGAGGGCAGCTATAAGTCCCATGAGACCTATGAGACCTATAAGACCCATAAGACCCATAAGTCCTACAACACCTACGTCCTCATGGGCGACGGCGAGCAGGGCGAGGGCAGCATCTACGAGGCCGCCATGGCTGCCCACAAATACCAGCTCGACAACCTCGTGGCCATCATCGACCGCAACCACCTGCAAATCAGCGGCAACACCGAGGACGTCATGCCACTCGACAGCATCCGCGAGCGCTGGACAGCCTTCGGATGGGACGTCACGACGATGAACGGCGACGCGATGGACGACATCGTCAGTACCTTCGACGCCATCGACTACACCAACGGCAAGCCCCACCTGCTCATCTCGGAAGCCACCAAGGGCTTCGGCGTCTCGTTCATGGAAGGCGTAGCCAAGTGGCACCACGGCGTGCTGAACGAAGAGCAGTGCCAAGCTGCCGTCAAGGAGATAGAAGAGAGAATCAACGAATTAACGATACAGCGTCATAACGAAATACCGTTATAACGTTATAACGAAGAAGAAAAAGAAATGACAGCCTGCAGAAAACAGTTCACCGACACGCTCTTAGAGCTGGCGCGTGAAGACAAAGATATCATTGCCGTGACGACCGACGCTCGCGGCTCCGTCACCTTGGGCGACTTCGCCACCACGCTGCCGCAGCAGTTTGTAGAGTGCGGCATCGCCGAGCAAAACGCCGTCGGCATCAGCGCCGGACTGGCCCACAGCGGAAAGAAAGTGTTCTGCTGTGGGCCAGCTTGTTTCTATGTGGCCCGCAGCTTAGAGCAGGTCAAGGTAGACCTGGCCTACTCAGAGAATCCCGTCACCATCCTCGGCGTCAGCGGCGGCGTGGCCTACGGCGCGCTCGGCGCCACCCACCACTCGCTGCACGACATCGCCGTGCTTCGCACCTTCCCCGGCATGAGCGTCTGCCTGCCGTCCGACTGGCGCGTGACCAAGAAATTGGTGAAGTTCCTTGTCGACTACAACAAGCCGTGCTACGTCCGCGTAGGCCGCGCCGCCGTGCCCGATGTCTATGCCGACGACAGCTTCCATTTCGAGCTGGGCAAGGCCATCACCGTGCTCGACGGCACCGACGTCACCATCGTGGCCACAGGCGAGACCGTCTGGCACGCCTGGCAGGCCGCTCTCCGCCTGAAGGAACAGGGCATCAGCGCCCGCGTCCTCGACTGCTCGTGGCTGAAGCCTTTCGACGAGGAGGCCATCCGCACAGCTGCCCATGAGACAGGCCGCATCGTCACCGTAGAAGAGCACTCACGCTTCGGCGGCCTCGGCGCCATGGTCTGCGAAGTGCTCTCAGAGCAGCCCGTCCCCGTCCGCATCCTCGGCATCCCCGACGAGAATGTCGTCCACGGCACCAACGCCGAGATATTCCATCACTACGGCCTCGACGCCGAAGGCATCATCCGTTCCACATTAGACTTTATCCCATGAACTACATCATCGCCATTGACCAGAGCACATCGGCCACGAAAGCCCTGCTGTTCGACGAGCATTGCCATGTGGTAGCCCGCAGCAGCGTGGAGCACCGCCAGTATTACCCGCAGTCGGGATGGGTGGAGCACGATGCCGAAGAGATATACAGAAACACGGTAGAGGCCATCCGAGTCTTGAGTGTAGAGTGTAGAGTGTTGAGTGTAGAGTTTGCTGCCGCCGTCCCATCAGGTGAAGGTATGGCGGTAGCAAACTCTACACTCTACACTCTACACTCAACACTTAACACTCAACACTCAACACTCAACGCTCAACACTCAACACTCTCCCTCGCCATCACCAACCAGCGTGAGACCGTTGTGGTGTGGAACAAGACGACGGGCAAGCCCATCGCCAACGCGCTGGTGTGGCAGGACACGCGCGGCAAAGACCTATGCCAGCAGCTGCGCGCCGACGGCATGACCGACATGGTGATGGCGAAGAGCGGCCTGCTCATCGACCCCAACTTCTCCGCCTCGGGCGTGAAGTGGCTGCTCGACAACATCGACGGAGCACGACAGCAGGCCGAGCGCGGCGAGCTGCTCATGGGCACCATCGACACCTGGCTCATCTGGAAGCTCACCAAGGGCCGCGTGCACGCCACCGACACCACCAACGCCTCGCGCACCATGCTCTTCAACATCCACACCATGCAGTGGGACGACGACCTGCTGGCGCTCTTCGACATCCCCCGCTCGATGATGCCCGAGGTGAAGGCCTGCGACGAGATTTACGGTGAGACGACTGTCGAAGGACTGTTCCCCGAACCCATCGCCATCGCCGGCGTCCTCGGCGACAGCCACGGCGCCCTCGTCGGGCAGATGTGCTTCGAGCGTGGCTCCGGCAAGGTGACCTACGGCACGGGCAGCTCGGTGATGGTGAACATCGGCCACGAGCCACTGACGCCGCCACAAGGCCTGGTGACCAGCGTGGGCTTCACGGCCTTCGGCAAGACGTGGTACGGCTTCGAGGGCAATATCTACAGCACGGGCGCCACGCTGAAGTGGATGTGCGACCAGCTGCAGCTCGTGGGCAAGCCACAGGAGATGGAGGCTTTGGCCACCAGCGTGGCCGACAACGGCGGCGTGTACGTCGTGCCCGCCTTCAGCGGCTTAGGCGCACCGTGGTGGCAGAGCAACGTGAAGGGCGCCATCCTCGGCCTCACCTTCGCCACGACGAAGGCCCACGTGGTGCGAGCCGCCTTGGAGAGCATCGCCCTGCAAGTCAAGGACTTGGTCGACGTGATGGCTGAACGCGGGCTCAGCGAAGTCTGCGCTGACGGCGGCCCTACGAAGAACCGCTTCCTCATGCAGTTGCAGGCCGACTTGCTCCGCACGCCCGTCATCTGCACCGAGGTGGACGACGCCTCCGCCCTCGGCGCTGCCATTATGAACGGCTTTGCCCGCAAGCAGTGGAATAGTTTCGACGAAGTCATACCTCTGCGCAAGGTCACACAAATCTACCAGCCGCAGGACGACAGTCAGGCAGCGCTCTACGAAGGATGGCGGCAGGCAGTCAACACACTTATCACTCAATCATCATTAAAACTATGAAAACGAAAAAATATGCTGGCGTGGTGGTTCCCATGGTAACCCCAGTCAACGAGGACGGCTCGCTCGATACGCTGGCCGTGGAACGTATCATCACCTCCTTTGCCGACAATGGCGTCTCACCCCTGCTGATGGGCACCACCGGCGAGGGCAACAGCGTGAGCCGCGACGACGCATTGCTCTTAGTAGAGACTGCCGTCAAGGCCCGCAGCCAATGGGCCTTGCTGCATGGAGAATGTTCCATGATTGTCTATGTCAACCTGACGGGCAACTGCTTCAGCGAGCAGCTGAAACAGGCCGAAGCCTACACGCAGGCCGGTGCCGATGTCATCACGGCCACACTGCCCACCTACTACGCGCTCACCGCCGAGCAGATGGAAAACTACTACCGCTGCCTGGCCGACAGCATCACAGGGCCGCTGATGCTCTACAACATCCTGGCCACGACCCACATGTCCATTCCTCTCGACGTCATCGGCCGCTTGGCCGACCACCCCAACATTGTAGGGATAAAGGACTCAGAGCGCGACTTGGAGCGCATGGAGAAATGCATTGACATAGCCCGTGGCCGCAGCGACTTCGCTTATTTCTGCGGCTGTGCAGCCCATTCGGCCCGTGCCCTCGAGCTGGGAGGCGACGGCATCGTTCCCTCAACAGGAAATATCGAACCTGGTCTATACAGCATGCTCTACGATGCTGCCATCGCAGGCAACAAAAAGAAAGCCTGCGAATTGCAGGAATTAACCGATAGGATGGGGCGCGTCTACCAGGAAGGGCGCACGCTGGGACAGTCGCTGGCTGCCTTGAAGATAGTCATGGGAACGAAGAACCTCTGCGAACCATGGATGCTACTCCCACTGACCCGTCTTTCCAACAAGGAGGAGGAAAGCATCCGTAGGGACTACAGGCTGTTCACCGCAACAGAGAAGATAAAGCTACTAAAGGAGATACGAGCCGAACTAATAGAGCTGAAAGGGGAAGAGTGAGATGCATTGGATTGATTATCTTATCGTATTAGCGTCTATTGCTGCCGCCATCGGCGCCGGCTTCTTCTTTGCCCGCAGGCAGAAAGACACGTCGGAATATTTCGCCGCAGGCGGCCACATCCCCGCCTGGGCCGTGGGCATGAGCATCTTTGCCACGCTCATCAGCAGCGTCACGTTCCTGGCCTACCCCGGCGCAGCCTACGGCGGCAACTGGATTCTGCTGGTGCAGGGACTGATGGTGCCCATCGTGCTGGTGGCCCTCATCGGCATCATCGTGCCGCTGTTCCGCCGTGTCATCAGGCTCAGCACCTACGAATACTTCGAGCGGCGCTTCGGCCTCTTCGCCCGTCTCTACAGCTCGGTGGCGTTCACCCTGGGCCACTTCTCGAAGAGCGGCACCGTGTTCTTCCTCGTGTCGATGGCGCTGGCCACGTTCCTCAACATCAATATTTACACCATCGTGCTCGTGCTGGGCATCACCATCATCGTGCTGACGCTGCTCGGCGGCATGGAGGCCATCGTGTGGATGGACGTGGCGCAGGGCATGCTGCTCATCGGCGGCGGTGTCATCTGCGTGCTCATCCTCATGTTCGGCATCGACGGCGGCCCGGCGGAGCTGTTCCGCATTGCCGGCGAGAACAACAAGATCGACGTCGGCCCCTATGACTGGAGCCTGACCGAGCTCACCTTCATCGTCATGGTGCTGAACGGCATCTTCTATGCTTTGCAGAAGTACGGCACCGACCAGACCATTGTGCAGCGCTATCTCGCCGCGAAGAGCGACCGCCAGGCCAAGAAGGCGGCCTTCATCGGCGTCTTTATGAGCGTCCCCATCTGGGCACTGTTCATGTTCATCGGCACCGCCCTCTTCGCCTACTACCACGCTACGGGCGCTCCGGCGCTGCCCGACGGCATCAAGGCCGACGAGGTGTTCCCCTACTTCATCGCCCATGAGCTGCCCGTCGGCATCCGCGGACTCATCGTGGCTGCCCTGGCCGCCGCCGCCATCAGCAGCCTCGACAGCGACCTGAACTGCATCTCGGCCATTGCCGTGCAAGACTACTATGCGCGCTTCAAGAAGAACGTCACCGACCGTCAGCAGCTACGCTTCGGCCGGTGGATGGTGCTGCTCAGCGGCGTGGGAGCCGTCGGCGTGGCCTGCCTCTACATCTCATGGGGCGGCGAGGGCGTGCTGGGCACGCTCTTCGGACTCTATGCCATCTTCTCGGCGGGCATCGTGGGCATCTTCCTCCTGGGACTGTTCAGCCGGCGTGCCAACAAGCAGGGTCTGCTCATCGGCATCGTCGTGGCAGTGCTCTTCACCGCCTGGGCCGTGCTGACCAAAGCCGACAAGAACGGCGTCAGCATGATTGACATGGGAGAGTGGAACTTCACTCATCATAAGTACATGCTGGGCGTCTACAGCCACATCATCGTGCTCGTTGTGGGCTACGTGGCCAGCCTCTTCTTCCGCACGCCGCTGGCCGACAAGGAGCTGACCATCTACGGATATTTAGAAGAGAAACGAAAAAACGAAGCATAAAGAATGAAACCTATCACCTTACTGCAGCCACAGAAGATAGTCTTCGGAACGGGCTGCCTCCAGACCTTCGTCGACGACTATCTGCGCTTGGGCTACAAGCATTTGTTTGTGGTGACGGCGCCGCCCATCATGCCGCTGATAGTAGACACGATGATGCAGCTGGCCACGGCCGGCGTGGGATATACCATCTACAGTGACATCAAGGCCGAGCCAACAGTCAACGACTTCAAGAAGATTAGGCGCCTTGCACGTTCATTCAAGGCCGACAGCGTTGTTGGCATCGGTGGCGGCAGCGTGCTTGATATGGCAAAACTTGTCGCAGCATTACACCAAAGCGGTCAGCGGGTAGAGGACTGCTTCGGCACGGGCCTCATCAGGAAGAAAGGCCTGTGGCTTGCCTGTCTGCCTACCACGGCGGGCACGGGCAGCGAGGTCAGCCCCAACGCCATCCTCCTGGACGAGCGCGACCACCTGAAGAAAGGCGTCGTCAGTCCTTTCCTCATGGCCGACGCCGCCTACGTCGACCCGAAGCTCACGTGGACGGTGCCTGCCAAGGTGACCGCCGACACGGGCATGGACGCCCTGACGCACTGCATCGAGGCTTACACCAACAAGTTTGCTCATCCTGCCATCGATGTCTACGCCCTGCAGGGCATACGGCTCATCGCCGCCAACCTGGAGCGGGCCGTGAAGAACGGTCAGGACGTGGAGGCCCGCGAGGCGCTGGCCCTCGGCTCGCTCTACGGCGGCCTGTGCCTCGGCCCGGTGAACACCGCCGCCGTACATGCCCTGAGCTATCCCCTCGGCGGCGAGTACCACATACCCCACGGGCTCAGCAACGCCATCCTCCTGCCCAGCGTCATGAAGTTCAACATGCCCGCCAATGTCAGGCGTCATGCCGAGGTGGCCATCGCCCTGGGCGTCACGCCGGGTGCCAACGACGAAGAGACGGCGCAGCGGGGCGTCGACTTCATTTACCGCCTGGCCGATGCTGTCGGCATACCCAAGACGCTCACAGAGCTCAACATCCCTCAGACGGCGGTCGACACCATGGCCAGGGCCGCCATGCAGGTGCAACGCTTGCTGAAGAACAATCCCCGCGAAGTCACCGAACAGGACGCCCGCGATATTTACAACTCTTTGTATTCGTCGTTATAACGTCATAACGTAATAACGTAATAACGAAATAACGTCATAACGAGATAACGTTATAACGTTATAACGAGATAACGAAAAAAACGTCATAACGAAAAGCAATCAAAAAAAAAGATGAAACCGATATTAGCCATCACCATGGGCGACCCCGCCGGCATAGGGCCGGAGATTACGGTGCGCGCCCTCAACCGCAAGGAATCCTACGAGAAATGCCGCCCCTTGGTTTGCGGCGACGCCGCCGTCATGGAGCAGGCCGTGCAACTGCTTGGCTTCAACCTGACGGTGCACGCCATCAATAGCGTCGGTGAAGCCCGCTTCGAGCATGGCACCATCGACGTGCTCCACTTGCCGTGCCTCGACCTCAGCACCTTCCGCTTCGGCGAGGTGCAGCCGCAGTGTGGCAACGCCGCCTTCCAGTATATCAAGAAGGCCATCGAACTGGCCATGGCCGACGAGGTGGACGGCACCGTCACGGCTCCGCTGAACAAAGAGGCGCTGAACCTGGCAGGCCATCACTACGACGGTCACACCGAGATCTACGCCACGCTGACGGGTACGAAGAAATATGCCATGATGCTGGCCGACGAGAACATCCGCGTCATCCATGTCTCCACGCATGTGCCGCTGCGCAAGGCCTGCGACCTGGTGAAGAAGGCACGCGTCATAGAGTGCGTGGAGCTCATCGACGATGCCTGCCGGCAGTTCGGCATAGAGAAGCCGCACATCGGCGTGGCCGGACTCAATCCTCACAGCAGCGAGAACGGCATGTTCGGCTTTGAGGAGGCGGAAGAGATTATCCCAGCCATCGAGGAGCTGAAGGCCAGGGGCTTCGATGTCGACGGCCCTGTGCCGCCCGACAGCGTCTTCGCCAAGGCACGCTGCGGCAAGTACGACGGCGTCGTAGCCATGTATCACGACCAAGGGCATATTCCCTTGAAGGTGGTGGCCTTCAACTGGAACAAGGAGACGGGAAAGATGGAGAGCGCCAGCGGCGTGAACATCACCCTCGGCCTGCCCATCATCCGCGTCAGCGTAGACCACGGCACAGCCTTCGACGTGGCTGGCAAGGGCATTGCCAACGACAGCGCCATGACGCTGAGCATCGACTACGCCACCCGCATGGCCATCTACAGAAAAACGAAAAAGCAGTGATTGTCATTGCCGATGATATCACCGGTGCGGCCGAGATTGCCGGCATCGCCTTCAGCCAAGGAGAAGAAACCCGCCTCCTCTGCGACGGTTCCCTATGCGGCGATATCATCGCCGCCAAAGGCACCACAGTCGTCGCCACCGACACCCGCTCCATGAGCGAGGCAGAGGCCGCGGAAGAGATGCTACGCATAGGGCGCCCCCTCCGCTCCCTTGGGGAAATTGGAGGCGCTCTCTTCAAGAAAACCGACTCCGCCCTCCGCGGCCATGTCGTGGCTGAGCTTGCAGCACTCATGCAGGCCACGGGCTACCGGCGTGCCGTCTACTTGCCCGCCAATCCCTCCAAGGGGCGCATCATCCGCAACGGCATCTACTATATCATAGAGAACGGAACAGAAAAACCGCTTTCCGAGACTGCTTTCAGCTACGACCCTGAGTTTCCTGCCAGCACTTCGTCGCTGCGTGAGCGTTTTCCCGATGCTGAGGAGCGCGGCATGATTATGCCCGATGCTGAAAGTGCGGCCGACATCTATGCCGTCGTCAACAACTACCATGACGGACACACGCTCTTTGCCGGAGCCGCCGACCTGTTCACAGCATGGCTACGGAAAGGCTGCGCCTTGCGCCCCCAACCCGTCCCTCCCCCGGGGGAGGGGTTTGCGTGGGCCGAGGATTGCTGCTCTGCGCTCCTTGTCTGCGGCAGCACGCAGAGTCATCCCGATGCTTTCGGCCTGCCTGTTTCCGCGATGCCCCTTGCCATCTACGAGGGCAGCGACGACCTCACGCCCTGGCTTGACGATGCCCTGCCCAAGTATGCCGCCGGACCGCTCGTGCTGTCCATCCCCCACCGTCACCTGACGGGCAAGGCCGTAGCCGTGCGACTTCGCCGGCTGATGGCCTCACTCGTCGCCCAGCTCTTCCTGCACCACACACCCACACATCTTTATATAGAGGGCGGTGCCACAGCCTTTGCCGTGCTCCGTGCCCTCCACATCAGCAGCCTGGAGGTTGTCGCCCAGCCGGCGCCCGGCGTCGTCAGCATGCGCGCCGACGACAAGTTCATCGTCACCTTGAAGCCCGGCAGCTATGCTTTCCGCCCTCTACACGGGCTGGCGTCCTCGCCGTGAAACAACAGCTAAAGTGACAGTACGAACTCGTCCCACTCAGCAGGCTTGCCTTGCCGGCCAAAGGCTTTCTTGTAGAGACGAGAGCGGGTGTTGGTGACCGACTGCCGCGTATGAGCCGTCAGCTGCGCAATGGCGGCGGGCTGCAGACCCAGCTTCAGCAGCAGACAGACGCGACGCTCCTGCGGCGTCAACCGGCAGAACTCCTGTAGGCGGTTGAGGAAGCCGGGGTAATATTGCTCAATCGTGTTGGCCAGCAGATGGAAGTCGTCGTCGCCCATCGCCTGCTGATGGGAATCGCTTAAAAAACGGTCTATCTGCCGGTAGAGATCTGTGTCAGTGATGGCCGTAGCTGCAGGTGTATCATTTTGTTGCCGGTACTTCTCAAGCAGTTGCTCCAGCCGTTGCACCTTCAGCTTGTAGTGCATACGCCGGCGGCTGACATAGAGGAGGATGGCAACGAGCGCCAAGACGAGCAACAGCCCTACGGCCACGGCCAGCATGAGCCGCCATTGCAGCCGATGGGCCTGCTGTTCCCGCAATGTGTAATCATAGAGTGCTGCCGTGCGCCTCATGGCCTCGGCATCGTTTTCGCTGTGCACCGAGTCGGTCAGCTCCTCGTAGAGCCGCAGATGGCGCATGGCCTCGTCGGTCTGCCCGTCGGCCATGCAGTATTCGGCCAAGGCGCGGTGGGCAGCCTGACGTGTGTAGAGGTTGCCGTGCTCCAGCAGCTGACGGTAGAAGAATGTCGCCGAGTCGCGCCTCCCCTCACGGTGATAGAGGTCGGCCATCATAAAGAGCAGGCCGCTCTGGTTGTCGTCGTCCATAAACTGCATGGCGGGCAGCAGCAGGCGGCGGGCCTCGTCAAGGCGGTTGCGGTAGAGATAGTAGGCCGCCATCTGGCTCTCCACGTCGCGCTGCATGGGCACGTTGCCCGAGGCGACGGCCAGGCGGCGGGCCTCTTCAAAGCAGACGAGGCTGCTGTCTTCGCTGCCAGTGGTGGCACGCAGCACGTTGCCCATGTCGCGCAGGTCATAAATCAGTCCCACGGTGTCATGAGCCGAGAGGTCGATGTCGTAGGCACGGCGATAGCTCTGCAGCGAGCGGTCGAGCAGACGCTGCGAGAAGTAAAGGGTGCCCATCTGACTCTGTACCAAAGCCCTCAGGCTGTCGGTGCCGGCCAGCTCGGAAGCGCATTGCAGCTGCCGAAGTGCCGCTGGCGCGTCGCCCTTCTCCATCAGAGCCAGTGCCTCGTGATATTCGGCAAGTCCGGCCTGACGCTGATGGCACGAGCAGAGCGCAGCAGTCAGTAGGACCAAGAGAATGTATCGATGCTTCATCTTACAGTTATTCTTGATAGTTAGGATTGGTTAGGGTCATGGTGGGCAAGAACAGCCATCCCTCCACCAGCAGCCTGACCTCACTCATCGGCCGGCCTGTGAGCACGGCGCTGCAGTCGGAATGTAACAGCAGTCCGTCGCCGGCCTCTGCCCATGTGCACTCTATGGGTAGCACGGGGCTGCCCATCACCCAGGCCTCAAACTTCCGCGGCCCTGTCAGCGTTCCTTTCACGTAGATATAGGGGTCGTTGGTCGACGCATCTGTATAACGCTGCTCCCGGAACAGCTTGCATTGTCCTGCATCGTCAAAAGCCAGTTCGCAGAAAGCTGTCTGGCAGAACCCGTCGTGGGCGGTGATGGTGAACCGCACATGGTAGTTGAAACGATAGGTGCTGTCGGTGAGCACAGTAAGGAAGCGCACCTCTCCCTCGGTCATATTCCCCCACCAGCCACGCTCCTCCATGTGGAGGCTGCGGGGCTTGACAAATACGATGCTGTCCACCTGCGGGATGGCGTAAGGCGGCTGGCAGTCGATGTGAATGCTGTCGTAGGAAAAGGTGATGCTGTTGATGTATGCCGTCTCATAGGCATCGCAGCTGTCGTGATGGCAGACGTAGAGCCGCCCTTGTGCTCCAGCGTTCAGGCAAAGCACAAGGGCGGTGAGGATGTATAGGACTCTTCGTTTCATAGTGGTCTTCTGTGTCACTACAGTTTTGTTTATGTTGCACCTATGGCGTCTCTGCTTTTAGCTGCAAAATAAGCAAAAAACCTCGAAACGGCCAAACATTTGAGTACACAAACAGTACACTGAGCCTATTTTGCAATGTATTTGCTCCCTTTCTCCACTCTGATGCGTCCGTTTTTGTGGCTGCGGCCCAACAGGTCGTAGACCATCTGAGGCTGCTCCACATCGGCTGAGGGTGCCGGCATCGCTGTGGGCGTATTGGTAATGGGTATGAGAAGCTGAGGCTCGGAAATGACAAACAGTCTGCAATCGGCCCACCAGACGAGCTTGCCTTGATAGCACTGGAAACCACGCATGCCTGTCGTGGGGCCGCTGCTATCGGGCATGTTGACAGAGCCCACTACTTGCCACGACGAGCCGCCATCGACCGACCTATATATATAATAAGGTGTAAAAGACATCACTGAGTTGCGTGGAGCCATCTCCAGGGCATAGATCAGGTTTGGGCGCATGTCGTCGAAGCAGACGCCGACAAAGTACTGTTCGCCGATACTGACATAACCCGGCAGGGTCGTAGTGCCTGTCAGATACTTCCATGTCAACCCGTGGTCATTGGAGCGGGCCAGACCTTTGGTGGTGGCTGCCATGAGCACGCCGTCGTCATCAGGACTGAAGACAAGCTGCAGGAAAGTCATCAGGCGGTCTTCGCCCATCTGAAAGTCCACGTCGGCAAACGTCTCCAGTCCGTCAGCAGAGCGCAGCAGAAACGGGCAGATGCAGTCCACGTACTCGTTGAGGCCATAGAGCAACACTTCATCGGTGTTCATCGGGTTGAAGGCCATCGACGGCCGGCCCAGCAGCTCCTGCTCGTAGCCGGTGGTCCACCAGCAGCGCCCGAAGTCGGCCGACTTACTAAACGTGTAGCCCATAACGCCGCTACCGATGGGCTGGCTTTTGTAGACACGGCTGGGCTGCTGCGGGTGCTGATAGTAGCACTGGCCTGCGCTACCTGCTTCCAACAGGCGGCTGCCGTTTTTCACAAAGTCATAGACGACCACGCAGACATCCGTATATGGATGCACGCCGTCCTTGTCCTTCAGCGAATAGTAGGCCATGCCTTGGTTTGTGGCGGCAAAGACAGTGTCGTCGTAGATGCGCATAGAGTGGATGGGCAAGCCAAACTCTATCGTTTCCACTTGCTGTGCGTGGCCTGTCATGGCGCTCAGCACGGCAAAGAATGTAAGTAGGTGTTTCATAAGCTTAAATCTTTTGAGGGTAAAACAATTCCATTTTGACAACCCGGTTTTGTCGGTGCAAAGGTAAGCATCGCTTCCCGTCATAGCAAGCTTTTCAGTACACAAGATGTCCCCGGCGGAGTACACAAGTGGTACACATTCAGACTCTTCGTCCGAAGGCTTCGGACGAAAATTTGGCTCTTCCGCTTTTTCGGTTGGCAGGTGTGCACGAATACGTGCACCACCCGACCGGCTTGCTCCTATATGGACGGGCACGCTATCGGTTGATGGCGGAAAACATTTCCGACAAATTCCTTGCGTAATTCGGGAATTATCCTTATTTTTGCAGGGCATAAATAAAACATCAAACTTAGAAACTAATGAAGAACGGAAAGACTTGCTTCGGCGTGATTATCGGAACACGCGCCTATTTCAACTCTGAGCTTGCACGCGACGTGCGCAAACAGCTGCTCAAGACGATGGACGACTTGGACATCGAGTACATCATCCTGCCAGAGGACGCCACGCCCACAGGGTCGTCGAGCATCGAGACCCGCGAGGACGGCCTAAAGGTGTCGAAACAATTCCGCGAGCACCGCGACGAGATTGACGGCATCGTCGTCTCGCTGCCCAACTTCGGCTTCGAGATAGGCATCATCAACGCCATCAGCGATGCCAACCTCAACGTGCCCGTCATGGTACAGGCCTGCGACGACGAGAACGACAAGGTGGACCTCGACTCGCGACGCGATGCCTTCTGCGGAAAAATCTCAGTGTGCAACAACCTCTATCAGTATGGCATCCCCTTCACCGACACCACGCTGCACACCTATTCCATCTATAGCCCGCTGCTGGCTCAGGATTTGAAGCGCTTTGCCGCCGTCTGTCGCGTGGTGAACGGCCTGCGCCACTGCCGCATCGGACAGATAGGCACGCGGCCACTGGGCTTCAACACCTGCCGTGCCAGCGAGAAGCTGCTGCAGCGCTCGGGCATCACCGTGGTGCCTGCCGACCTGTCGGAGATTCTCTTCGCCGCGCAGAAGATAGAGAACGACGACCCGAAGCTGAAGGCGATGTGCGAGCGCATCCACAACTACGCCAAGGTGCCCGAGGCCTACCGCGAGAAGCTGACGCTGCAGGCGAAGTTCGGCGTGGCCGTGGAGCAGTGGATCGAGGCCAACGATGTGCAGGCCGTGGCCATACAGTGCTGGGACTCGCTGGAGCAGAATTACGGCTGTGCCGCCTGCGTCACCATGTCGATGCTCTCCGACAAGCTCATACCCGCCGCCTGCGAGACCGACCTGGCCGGCGCCGTCAGCATGTATGCCCTCGCCCTCGCTTCCGAACAGGCACCCGCCCTGCTCGACTGGAACAACAACTTCGCCGAGGAGCGCAACAAGTGTGTGTGCACCCACTGCGGCAACTTCCCCCGCCAGTTTGTGGGCAACGACGACCTGAAGCTCGGACCCCTCGGCGTGCTGGGCCGCACACTGGGCAAGGTGAACACCTTCGGCGCTGTCTATGCGAAGGTGACGGAAGGCCCCTTCACCTTCTTCCGCATCTCCACCGACGACCCGAAAGGCATCATCAAGGCATACCTGGGCAAGGGCGAAATCACCAACGACCCCTACGGCATGGACGGCTGCATCGCCGTGACGAAGGTGGACAACCTGCAGCAGCTGATGAAGTACATCTGCAAGAACGGCTTCGAGCACCACGTGGCCATGTGCCGCACCGAGGTGGTCGACGTGCTGCAGGAAGCCATCGACACCTATCTCGGATGGCAGCTCTACGTCCACGAGTAAGCAACCATTCTCCCTGCCTGTTGTTTTAGCAAATGATTATCCGCAATCACCCGATAGTGTGCACGCCAAAATAGAAGCAAACCGACTCCACCTGAGAATGTATCATGACAGATACAAACAAAGGCTTGCGGTAACTCAATTCTCCCCCTTGCAAAGGGGGAGTTAGAGGGGGATCCATCTGCGCAAAGTTTCATCCCCCCCCTGCCCCCCCTTTCCAAGGGGGGAACAAGTTACTTTTGCGGCAGCACGTGTTTGTATGATAATGATTGAGACAGAACATGATAGGCTTTTATCCTTGAACAGGCATATCTTCGTCGCGAATTAGGTCAGTTTGTTCCGCTAAGCGGACTTAGAAAAAACCAATAAAAACAAATAAAAACAAGAAAAACAAATTGGTAAATTTTCTCATATGGTACAATAGCTATCGCCTTGCCCACCGCATAGCTCAATGCGCAGCCATCCCCTCCCTTCAAGGGGA